>WNFI01137149.1_pt1 | contig 99191 bp, 103 predicted proteins | sample 5400471 | NCBI WGS metagenome assembly WNFI01 (sample SAMN13153348, study PRJNA577476) | soil metagenome | isolation source: 100 cm saprolite on Douglas fir-dominated hillslope | place: USA:California | collected 2013-09-17 | reverse complement strand
GCCTCGACGTCGTTGGGATATTTCTTCGCCAGGGCCTCCATCGCCTTCTCGTAGTTGCGGGTGCGCGTGTCCTGGTCGACCTTGTCGAAGTCGCGGTAGAACTCCTTGATCGCCGCCAGCCAGTCGCGCTCGCGCTCGGTTTTCGCGCCGATCGACTCGCCCTTCTCCACCGCGTCCAGGCCGCGCTTCAGCGTCGCCGCGTCCCACGGGCCGACGAGCGGATTCGGGCGAATCGACACCGCGAGGCCCCAGTAGGCGATGGCGCAGCCCGAGTCGGTCTGCGGGATCGCGCTGAATGCGCGGATCGTTTCGGGGAAATGGAACGAATGCAGCCGCGCCAGAGCGACTTCGAACTCCTTCTGCGCCTGCGGCGAGCACGAGGTCTTGAAAAGCACGCGGCCGAGCTTCTCTTTCTTGATGCTCGGGTCGTCGCTGTGGGCGAGCACGCCCACGGCAACGAATGCGAATACTGAACCGGCCAGAACAGCGATGCGCTTCGGTGCCATGGCTTCCTCCCCTGGAAGATGATGAGCTAGTGTACTCCGGGCCGCTCGGCACGGCTGCGCCGCGCCGAACTTGCTAAAATTCAAGCAATTTCAGAGCATTTCTGCGTAATGTCGATCCCCAGCGGTAAGAAAGTGGCCGACGCCCGCCCGGCTTCCGGCTCAAATTTCATTCGCCACATCGTCGAGGCGGACCTCGCGTCGCGCAAGCACGCGACGGTCCGCACGCGCTTTCCGCCCGAGCCGAACGGCCACCTGCACTTCGGCCACACCAAGGCGATCTGCCTGAACTTCGGCCTGGCGCAGAAATACGGCGGCACCTGCAACCTGCGCTTTGACGACACCAACCCCGAAAAGGAAGAGCAGGAGTACGTCGACGCCGCCAAGGAGATGGTGAAGTGGCTCGGCTTCAGCTGGGAAGATGAGGGGGGGCGTCGCGAGTTCTACGCCTCCGACTATTTCGGCCAGCTGTACGAGTTCGCCGAGCACCTGACGCTGCGCGGCCACGCCTATGTCGATTCGCAGAGCACCGAGCAGATGCGCGCCGGCCGCGGCACGCTCACCGAGCCGGGCGCGAACAGCCCGTTCCGCGACCGCGAGCCCGACGTCAACATCAAGCTGCTGCGCGAGATGCGCGACGGCAAGCACATGGACGGGGCGCACGTGCTGCGCGCGAAGATCGACATGGCCTCGCCCAACATGAACCTGCGCGACCCGGTGATGTACCGTATCCGGCACGCGCAGCACCACCGCACCGGGCTGAAGTGGCCCATCTACCCCACCTACGACTGGGCGCACGGCACCTCCGACGCGATCGAGCGCATCACGCACTCGCTCTGCACCCTTGAGTTCGAGGATCACCGGCCGCTCTACGACTGGTTCAACGAGCACCTCGCGGACGCCGGGCTGCTCGAGCGGCCGCTGCCGCAGCAGATCGAATTCGCGCGGCTGAATTTGACGCATGTGGTGCTCTCAAAAAGAAAATTGATCGAATTGGTTGCAAACGGCCATGTGGAAGGCTGGGACGATCCCAGGATGCCCACCCTCGCCGGCGCGCGCCGCCGCGGCTACACGGCCGAGGGCTTCCGCGCCTTCGCCGAGCGCATCGGCGTCTCCAAGGCCAACCAGCTGATCGAGTTCGCGATCCTCGAGGACTGCATGCGCGAGCACCTCAACGAGGTGGCGCCGCGCCGCATGGCGGTCCTGGATCCGGTGAAGCTGGTGATCGAGAATTACCAGGAAGGCAAGGAAGAGCTGTGCGAGGTCCCCAACCACCCGCAGAAGCCCGACTGGGGCAAGCGCCAGGTGCCGTTCTCGCGCGAGCTGTGGATCGAGCGCGACGACTATCAGGAAAACCCGGAAAAAGGCTATTTCCGCCTCTTTCCCGGCAATGAAGTCCGCCTGCGCTACGGCTACGTCGTCAAATGCATCGGCTACCAGCAATCGACCGACTCGGTGCGCTGCATCTACTACGCCGACTCCCGTTCAGGCGGCGCGGGCGCCGACAAGTACAAGGTGAAGGGCAATATCCACTGGGCGAGCGTGCCGCACGCCATCGCCGCCGCGGTGCGCATGTACGACAGGCTCTACAAGGTGCCGCAGCCCGGCGGCGTCGAGGACCTGAACCCGGCCTCGATCGCGAGGCTCACCGCGCAGCTAGAGCCCGCGCTGAAGGACGCAAAAGCTGAGGAGCGCTTCCAGTTCGAGCGCCACGGCTATTTCATCCTCGACCGCAAGGACCGCGCTTTCAACCGCACCGTGACGCTGCGCGACTCGTGGGGCACGCAGGCCCGGAAGTAGCGCCCTTAGAGGCTCTGCAGCGTCTTCAGCAGGGCTTCGATCGCAAACGGCTTGCGCAACGTTGCATGGGCGCCGATCTCGCGCGCCACCGGCAGGTGGTCGGTTCTCATCGCGGGGTCCTTGCCGCCGCCCGAGATGGCGACGATGCGCATCGCGGGAAACTCCCTGCGGAAGCTCTCGATGGTCTCGAAGCCGTCGGTGTCCGGCATGAAGAGGTCGGTGATGAGCAGCTGCGCCGGGCGCAGCCGCTGCAGCTTGAGCGCTTCGCGGCCGTTGGCCGCGAGCTCCACCTTGTAGCCCGCCTGCTCGAGAACCAGGCGCATGGACAGCCGCATGTCCTCGCTGTCGTCGACCACGAGGACCCGGGTACCTTCGCCGAATCCGCTCTTGCCCATTGAAGAGAGAAAATAACAACATCGAGGCCGGTCCTCCGTGAAGTATCGGCAAAGAAGACAATTCCTTACGAACTCTCATGCTTTATTGCAAAGTCCCTCAATCGGCGTCGTCGGCCGCACCACCGCTCGCGACGATGTCCTCCTGCCTGATCTTGTCGACGTTGAACCGCTCCACCTTGCCCTGGATGGTCTTCAGCAGGTCCTCGAGCTCCGGTGGCTCCTTCATGAAGCGCAACGGATTGCTGCGCGCCACCACGAACGTCTTGAGATAGGGGCTGACGAAGCCCTTCGCCTTCAGCTTCTTCACCACATCGGCGACGCGCTCATCGAGCTCCAGCAGCATGTCGGCATGCCGCTGGTGGGTCTTCAAAGCTTTCTCCAAGGATTCATCGCGGAACGAAGTCAACCGGCGGACGAAAGAGTTGTACACCGAGCCGCTGAAGCGCGGGTTCTTCTCGTAGCAAAGCCCGATCGTTACGAATGAGGCCTCTTCCAGGTAGTAGGAGAACTTCGATTCGGGCCGCCCGGAGTCTTCTTCGATCAAACCGCGGTAGATGCGAATGACCTCCAAAGACTTATCTCTGAGGTTGTGTACCTTCTCGGTATTCAGCGCGAGGATCTGCCACGCCAGCTCGCGCTTCGGCACCACCAGCGCCGTGATCGCGCGCGCCCCCAGGCGCCTCATCGCCGCAAGCCGGTGGCCGCCGTTGGGGGTCCAGAAGCCCTTCTGCGGCGCCGTTATGGCGATGATCGGGTCGAGGAAGTAGCCAGTCCGGTCCAGCACGTCGGCCAGCCGCTTGTGGTGCATGTCCGAGACGTCGCGCTGGAACGGCGTCGGCTCGACCTTGTCCAGCGGCAGCACCGCGACCAGCAGCGCATTTCTGCCCAGCGGATCCCGGTACGCGGCCAGCACCACGCCGCCTTCGCGGCTGATTCGGTCCTGGGTCTCTCTTTCGAATGAATTCAGATCTTCAACCACCGATTCCTGGGGCGCGAGCCCCCGGCTGCCGGGCTTGGCCTTGCGCGGACGCTTTTTCGGCGCGGCGCGCTTCAGGCCGCTGCTTTTGGGCTTAATTGCCATAAGATAAGTATAGCCACCCACAAAAGAGGACCATTCGATGCGCACCCTGCCCGTCATCCTTGCCTGCCTCGCGCTCGCCTCGCCGGCGCTCGCCCAGGACGTCGCCGTATCCGCAAGCGATACCGTCCAATCGGTCCTCGCGGCGCAGAAAGGCAAGCGCGTCACGCTGCGCCTGCGCAGCGGCCAGGAGCTCACCGGCACGGTGCGCGAAGCGACCTCGAAGCTGGTGGTGCTCGGGGCGCTCGGCGGGCGCGAGTTCTTCGACGCCGTGGTGCCGCTCGAGGCGGTGGAAGCCGCCCTCATCCGCACCAAGCAGTGAGCGGCGCGCGGGAGCGGCGCTTATTTCCTCGCCGCGGCCGCTTTTTCCTCGTCGGCCCGCAGTTTCTGCTTGTCACGCTTCAGCTTTCTCTTGGCCTCTCGCGCCTTGGCGCGCTCGGCGCGCACCTTCTGCTTGTCCTTCTGGACCTGCTGCCTGTCGGCTTCGATCGCCTTGGTTTGAGCGGCTGCGGGGCCGAACGCCAGCGACAGCGCGATCGCGAGGAGGATGCGTTTCATCGGCGGCGCCTCAGGCGAGATTTTTCTTGAAAAAGGCGACCGTGCGCTCCCACGACAGCTTCGCGGCGTCTTCCTTGTAGCGCGGCGTCGAGTTGTTGTGGAAGCCGTGCTGCGTGCCGGGATACTGATGCATCTCAAAAGAAACCCGGTTGGCCTTTAACGCCGCTTCGTAAGCCGGCCACATGGCGTTGATGCGCTCGTCGCTCTCGGCGTAGTGGATCAGCAGCGGCGCGCTGATCTTCGGCACCGCCGCGGTCTCGGGCGCCGCGCCATAGTAGGGCGCGCCCGCCTGCAGGTCGGCGCCCATCGCCGTGGCGAGGAAATTGACCACCCCGCCGCCGAAGCAGAAGCCGGTGACGCCGAGCTTGCCGCTCGAGAGCTTGTGCGCCTTGACGAAGCGCGCGCCGTTCAGCAGGTCGGCGCGCAGTTTCTCCTGGTTGAGGCTCGCCTGCAGCTGGCGGCCGTCGTCGTCGTTGCCCGGATAACCGCCGACGGGCGACAAGCCGTCCGGCGCGAGCGCCAGGAATCCTTCGACTGCCGCGCGGCGCGCCACGTCCTCGATGTACGGGTTGAGCCCGCGGTTCTCGTGGACCACCAGCACTGCGGGGAACGGGCCCTTGCCCGCCGGCGCCACGAGATAGCCGCGCATCGTCCCCGAATTGCCGCCGGGCGACGGGTAGTTCACGTACTCGGGCTTGATCCGCGTATCGGTGAAGGAGACGGTCTGCGCCAGCGCGTAGCGCGGCAGCAGCGCCTGCGCCATCGCCAGCCCGCCGACTACCAGGGCGGCTGCGCGCATCAGGAACTCGCGCCGGTCGATGCGGCCGTGGCAATACTCGTCGTAGAGGTCGAAAACGCGCTGGTCGATCTCCTGCTGCGTCACGGGTCCTGCAAGCGTCTGCCCGGTCATGGCGCCTCCTTGGTCTGTTCAGTCTAATGCGATCCAGAGTCTATGATTAGTGCATGAGCGAACCGAGGGGCGAAGTCAGCTTCCGCGTCGACGGCGAGGGCGGGCCCTGGGTGACGTTCGTAACCTCTCGCCGGTCGTGATCCGCGACCACGTACGCGCCGGCCGCCTGCGCGCGCTCGCGGTCGCGAGCCGCGAGCGGCTCTCCATCCTGCCCGACGTGCCGACCACGGCCGAGGCCGGCTTCCCGTGCGTCGAGGGCAGCGGCTGGAACGGCATCTTCGTTCCCGCCGGCACCCCGCCCGCCGTCATAGCGAAGCTGCAGCAGGAAATCGCCAGAGTGCTGCGCTCCAAGGAAGTCCAGGACGACGCGCTCAACCTCGGCACCGTCGCCGGCGGCGAAAAGCCCGAGGAGTTCGCGGCCTTCGTGCGCTCGGAGATCCGCAAATGGGGCAAGGTGATCAAGGATGCCGGCATCAAGGTCGAATGACCTTCAGCCCTGGATCTCCAGCAGGTCTTTGCCGACGATGATGCGGCCGCGGTAGTGCTTGCGCACGCCTTCGGTCCACTGCTCGTCGGTGATGGACGGATCGTCGCCCGGGACGAAGTGGCTCAGCACCAGCGTCTTGACCCCCGCCGCTGCCGCGACCTTTCCCACGTCCTCGGGGACGGTATGGCTCGCGAGCAGGTGCTCGCGCAAGGTTGCGGCATTGGGATTGCGCTTGAGCAGAGTCTCGAGCCCGCCGAGATGCATGATCTCGTGCACCAGCACGTCGGCGCCCCGGGCGAACTCGGCGAGCTCGGGCGCATACGTGGTGTCGCCTGAAATCACGATCGAGCGGTCCTTCGCGTCGAAGCGGTAGGCGTAGGCCTGCTTGATCGGCGGGTGGCGCACCAGGGCGGCGCTGATCTTCACGTCGTCGTTCTGCATCACCACGCCGGGCTTGTCGAAGTCGTGCGCGGCCGCCTGCTTGCGAAGGTCGGGGCGGCCTTCGTCGTCGATGCGCGTATCGATGTCGAACTTGATGTAGTCGAAGAAGTCGCGCAGCATCTTCGCGGTGCCCGGCGGGCCGTAGGCGTCGACGCGGCCCAGCAGCCCGCTCGCCCAGGCGTTGTAGACCAGCGGCCCGAACTCGAGCATGTGGTCGGAGTGGTGGTGCGTGAGGAGGATGTAGCGCAGGCGGTTGAGCGGCACGCCGGCGGCGACGAGCTGGAGCGAGACGCCGTTGCCGCAGTCCACCACGTAGGGCACGCCATTGACGATCACGAGGGTCGCGGGATTCTTCGCCGTGGTGCCGACGCGCGGCCCGCCCTTGGTCCCGAGCAGGATGAGGCGGGTGCGCTTTGCGTCCTGTGAAATCGCCTCCAACGGCAGAGCGGATATGGCAAAGGCGGCCGCTCCGAGCAGGAACTCCCTGCGCCTTACTTTTCCGAGCGCCGCCCCTACAATGAGTGCCTGATCATGCATGCTCCTCGCCTCCTTCCCGCTTTGGCGCAGTTTATCCTCGCGCTCGCCGGATCGATCGCCGCCGGTGCGGCCTGCGCGCAGGGCGCCTACCCGGCGCGGCCGGTGCAGGTGATCATCGCTTTCCCGCCGGGCGGCAGCGTCGACGTGATGGGACGCCACCTGGTGGCGGGGATCTCGGCCCTGCTCGGCCAGCCGTTCGTGGTCGTCAACCGCGAAGGCGCCTCCGGCAGCATCGGCTTCGGCCAGCTCGCCGCCGCGCGGCCCGACGGCTACACGCTCGGCGCCGGCCCGACGACGCCGATCTCGATCGCGCCGCATCTCATGAAGGACGTCAAATACGGCGTCGACTCGTTCGAGTACATCTGCCAGTCGTTCGAGAACGTTTTCACCATCGCGGTGCTGCCCGAATCGCGGTTTCGCTCCATCGACGACCTCATCGCCGCCGCGCGCGCCAGCCCGGGGAAGCTTTCCTACGGGCATTCGGGCATCGGCACCGTGCCGCACCTCGCCGTCTCCAACCTCGCCCACCGCCTCGGCCTCGACGTCGTCGCCGTCGCCTACCGCGGCGAAACGCCGGCGCTGATGGACGTGCTCGCGGGGCGCCACGATTTCGGCGCGCCTTCGGTGGCGGTGGTCGCCGGCCAGAAGATGCGCGTGCTGGCGGTGTTCGCCGACCGGCGCCACCCCGCGTTTCCCGACGCGCCCACCTTCTCCGAGCTCGGCATGCCGTCGATGCCGCCGGGGCTGAACGGCCTGTATGCGCCGAAGGGAACGCCGCCGGAGATCCTGTCGGCGCTCGAGCGCGCCTGCGAGCGCACGACGCAGTCCGAAGCGTTTCGCGCCGGCGCGCAGCGCCTGCACCAGCCCGTCGTGTTCCTCAACCGCGGCGCCTTCAGCGAGCGCGCGATGACGGACTACCGCTACAAGGGCGAGGTGATCAAGCTGCTCGGCATCAAGGCCGAGTAGCTTTCGCAGGCCTGTAATCTGGCGGCACGGCGAAGACGCTGTCGCGAACCGCCTCGACCTTGAGCGACTTCACTTCCGTGCTGACCGAAAGGATGGGCATCTCACCGCGCTTTTCGCGATTCCTCGTACCGGCGCAGGCATCGCCGGCGAGGCGCCACTCGATCCTGGTGGAGATCGGGTGTCCCGGAATCCTGGAGAGCTGCCGGCCGACGTCCGCAAAGGCGGCGCGGTCCGCCGGACTCAGACCGGTGAGGTGGCCGAGCATCATCTGCGTCACTTCCGGCGGCATCAGCCGCGCGCGGTCGGCCGCCGAGGTCGCGGTGGGAATAGCGCGGCCGCTCGGCGCTTTCGCCAGGTAGACCCTGCCGAAAGCGCGCTCGACCCCCAGCGCGTCGCGCATCTGCCGCGTGAGGGGCGCGGTCCAGACATCGAAGCTGAGCGTGCTGGTGGTGGTGCGCTTCTCGCTGTCGCGCATGCTTACCACCCAGGCGGCGGCGTACTGATCCGTGCTGAAGCCATTGAGCACGCGCTTCTTGCCGGTGGTCTTGACGTCGAACTTGTGGCTCGCGATCCGCATCACGCAGCCCTTCTCCTGCCGGGGCGGATCGTCCCTGCGCGGCTCCGCTTTTTGCTTTGCTTCCGTGGCCGGGGTCGGGCAGCCGTGCGCCGGGCATTCGGTGTATTCCCGCCTGCCGTGGTCGAGCGTCCAGCGCACGTCGCGGTCCAGGCGCGCGATGCTGGTATCGCCTTCGCCGCCGAAAACAGTGAGCAGGGCGCCGGGAAAACCGGTGCCCTTCATGCTGTGCTCGTCGCGGCGCATGCTGGCGCGGACGTAGTGCTTCTCGTTGATCTCGAAAGGCAGGACGCCGTTGATGCCGCTGTTGACGACCTGCATTTCGAACACCGCCGTGGGACTGGCGGGGCTGTCTTCCTGCTTCGGCGGCGCGCCGGCGCAGGCCGCGAGGCCGGCGGCGGCGATGCAAATGCAGGTGCGCTGATACAAGGCTCCCACTCCCACTCCTTTTTCCGGGCGTCCGTCTATCCCGGAGGACTGGGCCGCGGCTTCACGGGCTTGCGCGACTCGGCTTCCTTCTTCTGGGTGTCTTTCACTTTCTCGACGTTCGCCTGCAGCCTCTGCTTGGTGGCCCTGATCTGGGCGCGATCGCGCTCGATCGCCTCCTTGTCCTCCGCGACCGCCGCCGCATTGCCCGCCGCGCGGTCGCGCCTGAGCAGCCGCTGGTGGGCGCGTAGCTGCGCCTCGTCTTTCCGGAGCTGCTCCCGGTCGGCTTGAACGGTCGCGTCGGTCTGCGCCAATGCGCTTCCGCAGGCGAGCGCAAATGCCAGGGCAGCGAGGCTGCGTTTCATGAGCATAATGCGACTATAGAGGTTACCCATGGCCGGCTCCAGACCCAAGTGGAAATTCGACGGCGTGCGCGTCGTGCGCTCGAACGAGCTCGACATCAACACCGCCCAGACCCCGGGCATGAACCGCGCCGCCGCGATAACCCACGCCCGCGCCGGCGCCGAGAAGCTCTGGGCAGGCACCGTCGTCATCCACCCCAAGGCGAAGACCGGCGCCCACCACCACGGCCCGGTCGAGAGCGTCATCTATGTCGTGAGCGGCAAGGCCCGCATGCGCTGGGGCGACCGGCTCGAGTTCATCGCCGAGGCCGGCCCCGGCGATTTCATCTACGTCCCGCCCTACGTCCCGCACCAGGAAATCAACGCCAGCGACACCGAGCCGCTCTCCTGCGTGCTGTGCCGCAACGGCCAGGAGCCGGTGGTGGTCAATCTCGACATCCCGGTGGTCGAGGAGCCGGAAGAAGTGCACTGGGTGGACAACATCCACCCCGCGCCGAAGAAGGCCTAGCCGCTCCGGGCTGCGCCTGTAGCTCTTTCGGCTACGACACGTCGCTGTGAATGGCGACTTCGGGCCATCGCCGACGCCCGCCTTCGGGTGTACCGTGCACAGTGTAGGGGGCTTAGGCGCATCCCATTGGAGAACGCCAACGCCTTTATGGGTTCGTCAGCATTCGCTGTGAGCGGGTCCGCAACGGGCTCGCGGTGGCAGGCGGCGCTGCTCGAGCGGCCCGGCCGCAGTGACCATATTGCCCTGGTTTACAAGGATGACCCCTTCCTCGTGGAGTCGGTCAGCCGTTTCATCGACTCCGGCCTGCGCGCGGGCGACGGCATCGTCATGCTCTCCACGCTGCCGCGCTGGGAAGAGATCCGCCAGCAACTCTCGTCCCGCGGCGCCGACCTGATATCCGCGGTGCGCCGGGGGCAGTTGATCCGCACCGGCGTGCACAACATCCTGCTCAACTGGATGGGCAGCAATTGCAGCCAGAGCGAGTTCAACGAAGCCGTCGGCGGCCTGGTGGATATCCAGCTGGGACAATACCCGGCGGTGCGAGTGTTCAGCGAGCTTGCCGACGTGCTGCTGGACAAGGACAACTGGCTGATCGCGACCAACGCGCAGCGCGGCTGGAACAGTTACCTGCGTGGCAAGGCGGTGTCGGTGTTGAGCGCCTGGCGCCTGGACGGCCTGTACGCCGAAGGCTACGGCTCGCGCCTCGAGCGCCTGTACCTCACGCACCAGCACATCCTTACCGACGACGACGGACAGGGGCCGGGCTCGAGAGCGTCCGGAGACGGGGCGGCTGCGTCCTCGATCCCCAAGGGGCCCTAGCGCTTTGATTCGATTGGACTCGGAGCCCCAACACCTGTATAAGGGTGTGGCAGGACTCTCAAGCAGTGAAACGGCTGGATAGGCTGTAGCGGTTCGCGCTGTGCTCACCTGGTAGTTTTCTCTTCCTTGACTTTCCGCAGGGCAAATCCGCCTTTCTTCTCATCAATATCAAGGAAACAGACATGAGTACAGGTACCGTAAAGTGGTTCAACGACGCGAAGGGCTTCGGCTTCATCACGCCCGACGACGGCAGCAAGGATCTGTTCGCGCACTTCTCGTCCATCCAGGCCGGCGGCTTCAAATCGCTGAAGGAGAACGACAAGGTGCAGTTCGACGTCGAGCAAGGCCCGAAGGGCCCCCGCGCCGCCAACATCAAGCCGGTATAAGCACGGTGAGCCATGGAGAGCCCGGGAGTCCCGGGCTTTTCTGTTTTTCGGGAACGGAGCTCGAATCATGAAAGAAATGCCACGCACGCGCGGCATCGAGGCCCGCGGCCGGGTCGCGAAATGGAGCAAGGAGCAGATCGGCAAGCTCACCACGCCCGAGCTTCGGGCGCTGCTCGAGAACGCCGAGCGCCTGAAGGAGCCCGAGGTCGCGGCGCTTTGCAACGAGCTGCTTGACGCGCGCCCGCGCGGCCACGCCGTGGTGCGCCGGCAGAAGCAGCCGGGCGAAGCGCGCCGCCTCGTCAGCCGGCGCAAGGCTTTCGAGATGCACGGCGTAAACCTGCACAACCGCGTATGGAGCCGCAGCGGCGTGCGCGCCGCCGACGGCGCCGTGGTGCTGACCGTGCGCGCCGACCAGGTTCAGAAGTCCGAAGGCGCGAACAACTGCCTGCTGTGGGCGCCGAACATCGCCGAGTCGCGTCCCTGGTCGGACACGCCCGGCGGCAAGGAGCAACTGGAGCATTGCCGCCTCGCGCTCGAGCGCGGCGCCGCAGAAGGGTTGCTGACCTACGGCAAGCGCGCAGCAGGTGCGGCGCCCGAGGACAACGGGACCAGCACGGACCGCGTCAACGCCGAAACCGTCCTCAGCCTGCGCGTCGAGAAGCGCGGCGAGGAGTACTGGGCCACCTGGACCCAGCAAAGACGCGTCGTCAACACCTTCGAATGACCATCCCAACCGTAGAAGGCAGGAAATTCACGGTCGGCAAGTTCGACATCGTCGCCACGCCGATCCCGTATTCCGCGCACATGCTGCGCTACACCGTGTTCCTCAACGGCAAGCGCATCGGCGCCACCGCCAGCCTGCCGAGCGAATCCGACTGCCTGTTCCTCGAAAAGCCGCCGATCATCCCCCCGCTCGTCCCCTTCCAGTCCACCTACCGCCCCGGCCGCCCCAAGAAAGGCACGCCCCCCCGCACCAACGAAGCCCCTCCCGTCCCCCGCGAAGAAATCCCTCACGGCATCACGCTTCCCCAGCGAACCGAAGAGCGCTAAACGACGCTCATCGTTATCACTGTTTTTGAACCACCCTGGCGAGGAAGGCGTCAATCTCTTTTAGCAGCTCGCCCTCGCGCCCTTCGAAGAAGTGCGTCGCCTTCGGCACGATGATTTGGGCTGAAGCCGGATTTTTGCGGATCTGTGCGAGGCGCTCGGGGCCGCCGTACATGGTGACGGTCCAGTCGTTGCTGCCGTAGATGTCGAGCACCGGGATCTTGATGCGGTACATCTCTTCCAGGCCTTGCAGGATGCCGATGAAGACCCAGGCCTTGACGGTGGTGTCGTCGGTGCGGATCAGGTACTGGTTGGCCATGGTCGCGCCGAGGCTGTGGGAGACGATGGCGATGTTTTTGTGGCCTTTGCTTTTCAGGAAGTCGATCGCGAGCTGGAAGCGCTCGCGCGCGTCCGGGTAGAGCGGGACGTAAAGGCCGAGGATCGCGGTGCTGGGAAGCACCGGGAGCTGGATCGAGAGCGTGGTGTAGCCCATTTCGGCGAGGCGGGTGCGCAGGGTGCCGTAGAGCTCGAAGTCGGGGCTCCAGCCGCGGCCGTGGGCGATGACGACGGCGCCGCGCGGCTTTTCGGCTTCGGTGTAGAGGCTGAGGAAGCGGTGGCCGTTTTTCTGCTGCAGCCACACGGCATCGCCGACGATCAGGCTCTTCAGTATTTCGTCCGACCAGCGCTTTTCGCGCTCGTAGTCCTGGGAAAAAGCACTGACTGAGAAAACAAGAAGCAAAACAAAAAGCCCGCCGAAGCGGGCTCTTTGTCGCATCTGACCGCGATGTCTACGCAGACAGCGTGAACGGCATCTTGCGAAGCCGCTTGCCGGTGAGGGCGTAGATCGCGTTCGCCATCGTCGGCCCGAGCAATGCCATGCCGGGCTCGCCGATGCCGCCGGGCTTCTCGGTGCTCTGCACGATGTGCATCTCGATCTTCGGCGTCTCGGACATGCGCGGCAGCTGGTACTGGTGGAAGTTGGTCTGCTGCACGCGCCCGTTCTCCAGCGTGATGTTGCCGTACAGCGCCGCCTGCAGCCCGAAGACGACGTTGCTCTCGAGCTGCTGGCGCACGATGTTCGGGTTGACCATCCTGCCGAGGTCCACTGCCACGACCAGGCGGTGCAGCTTGGGCTTACCGTCCACGACCGACACCTCGGCCACCTGAGCCATGTAGGTGTCGTAGCCCTCCATCAGGCCGATGCCGCGCGCGCGGCCCGCGGGAAGCGGCGTGCCCCAGCCCGCCTTGCTGGCGGCGAGCTTGAGCACGTTGGCGAACCGCGGCTGCTTCTCGAGCAGCATCAGGCGGTACTGGTACGGCGACTGGTTGGCGATGTCGTAGGGCACCAGGATCGCCTCGGTCATCAGCGGATCGACGCCGTCCTTCACCAGCGGCGGGAACATGCGCGTGGTCACCGAAGGCGAGCTCATCTTGAGGCTGAACGCTACCGGCTTGCCCTGCGCGTCGAGCCCGCCGGCCATCTGGTGCAGGCTCGCCGGACGGTAGAAGTCGTGCGTCATGTCGTCTTCGCGCGTCCACACCAGTTTCACCGGCCCGCCCACCGCCTTCGAGATCTCCACCGCCTGCGCCATGTAGTCGATGTCGATGCGCCGGCCGAAGCCGCCGCCGAGGAAGGTGGTCTTGATGGTGATCTGCTCGGGCTTGAGGCCGGTGATCTGCGAGGCCACCCCCAGCGCCAGCTGCTGGAACTGGATCGAGCCGATCAGCAGCGCCGAATCGCTGCGCACGTCGGCGGTGAAGTTCATCGGCTCGAGCGGCGAGTGCGAGAGGAACGGCAGCTCGTAGGTCGCCTCCAGCTTCTTCGCCGCGCCGCTCATCGCCTGCTCGACGTTGCCTTCCTGTTTGATCTGCGCCGCCTTGTTGGACATCGCCTGCGCGAGACCCTGCGAAACGGTGGCGCTGCTCACCGACTTGAGCGGGCCCTCGTCCCACTGGATGCTGAGCTCGTCGCGCGCCGTCTTCGCGCGCCACCAGCTGTTCGCCACTACCGCGACGCCGTCGGTGATCTGCACCACCCGTTTCACCCCCGGCATCGCCTTCGCTTTCGAGTCGTCGAAGCTCACCACCTTGCCGCCGAGCACCGGGCACTGCGCGAGCGAGGCGTACAGCATGCCGGGCATCTTGACGTCGATGCCGAACACCGTCTTGCCGCTGACCTTGTCGGCGGTGTCGAGCCGCTTCAGCGGCTTGCCGACGTATTTGAACTGCTTCGGGTCCTTGAGCTTCACTTCCTTGGGCGGCGTGAGCTTCGAGGCCGCATTGGCCACGCTCCCATAAGAGGTCTTTTTATCCTTATAAGTAACCCAGCCATCCTTGGCCCGGCACTTGGACGCATCGACCTTCCACTTGTCGGCCGCGGCCTGCACGAGCATCGTGCGCGCCTGCGCGCCCGCGATGCGCAGTTTTTCCCAGCCGTCGCGCACCGAGGTCGAACCGCCAGTGATCTGGCCGCCCAGCATGCCGTTGATGTACACCTCGCCCGGAGGCGCGAAGTCGACCTTGATCTTGTTCAGGTCGACTTCCAGCTCCTCGGCGACAAGAGTGGGAAGCGCCATCACCACGCCCTGGCCCATCTCGGAGCGCGCGCACAGGATCGTCACCGTGTTGTCGGGGGCGATGCGCACCCAGGCATTGATCGCCGAGGGCTCGCCTGCGGCGTAAGCAAGCTGACGTACCGGCAGGGAAACTCCGATGACCAAACCACCACTGATTACTGCACTGGATTTCAGAAACTCGCGGCGCGTGGTCATGATCAGGCCTCCTTCGAGCCAGCGGCTTTGTGAATCGCTGCGCGGATGCGCGGATAGGTGCCGCAGCGGCAGATGTTGCCGTCCATCGCGGCATCGATATCGGCGTCGGTGGGTTTCGGCTTGCTGACGAGCAGCGCTGCGGCGCTCATGATCTGCCCGGACTGGCAGTAGCCGCACTGCGGCACGTCGAGCTCCTTCCAGGCGGCCTGCACTTTCTTGCCGACCGCAGTGTTGCCGATCGCTTCGATCGTGGTGACTTTCTTGCCCGCGGCCGCCGAGAGCGGCGTGCCGCACGAGCGCACCGGCTTGCCGTCGAGGTGCACGGTGCAGGCGCCGCAGAGCTGCATGCCGCAGCCGAACTTGGTTCCGGTGAGGCCTACGGTATCGCGCAGCACCCAGAGCAGCGGGGTGTTGGGCTCCGCGTCCACATTGCGGGTCTTGCCGTTGATTGTGAGGCTGACCATGGTTGCTGCCTCCCTGGATGAGAGCAAACGGGGGGAAGATTTTGATCCCAAACGCTTCCCGAAAGCAATGCGGGTTCGGAAAACCCGCTATCCCTCAGTCCAGGGACGCAAAAAAGGCCTTGACGTCCTCCGCGAGCGCCGCGGGCTGCTCCAGCGCGGCGAAGTGCCCGCCCTTCTCCATCTGCGTCCAGCGCCTGATGTTTGTGTAGGTCCTGGCGGCAAGCGAGCGCGGCGGCCGCAGGATTTCTTTCGGAAAGGCCGCATAACCCATCGGCACGTCGACGGTTTTGCCCTCGGGGATCGGCCAGGGGGCGTGCATGCGGGCGTAGTAAGGCCAGAAGGAGGAGCCGATCGCGCCGGTGAACCAGTACAGCGATACGTTGGCGAGCAGCTCGTCGCGCGCGATCGCCTTGTCGGGCACGCCGCCGGAATCGGACCACTTGGGGAATTTCTCGCCGATCCAGGCGGCCAGGCCGGCGGGCGAGTCGGTGAGGCCGTAGGCCAGCGTCTGGGGCCGGGTGCCCTGGATCGACAGGTAGCCGGTTTCTTCCCTGAGCCAGTGCTTGAGCTCTTTCAGGTATTGCTCCTCCTCGGGCGACTGGGAGGGCTCCTTCGGATCGCGCCGCACCGCAAGAAGGTTCAGATGAATCCCATTCAGCCGTTCCGGGTATTTCAGTCCCAGCACCGAAGAAATGAATGCGCCCCAGTCGCCGCCCTGCGCGCCGAAGCGCTCGTAGCCCAGGACTTGCGTCATCAGCTCGGCGAAGACATCGGCGATCTCTTCGACGCCGAAGCGCTTCTGGCCCGGCTTGAAGGACAGCGTGTAGCCGGGAAGCGAAGGCGCCACCACGGTGAAGCGCTCCGTCAGGAGCGGAATGATCTTGTGGAACTCGAAGATCGAGCCCGGCCAGCCGTGCAGCAGGAGCAGCGGCATCGGATTCGGCCCCCTGCCCGGCTGGTGGATGAAGTGCAGGTCGATGCCCTGGATGGGAACGGTGAATTGCCGGAAGGAATTGAGTTTTTCCTCCCATTTTCTCCACGGGAAAGAGCTCTGCCAGTAAGGAATCAATTCCTTCATGTAGGCGAGGCTGGTGCCGGTCGACCAGGGCTTCAGCGGCGGCTCGTCGGGAAGGCGCGTGCGCGACAGGCGCTCGCGCAGATCGGCGAGCGCGGCCTCGGGAATCTGCAGCTGAAAAGGCGTCGGCGTCGAACGCATGATCATGAAATGACTGAGATTTTCATTCTAGCGGCGAACCTTGTGTGGTACCATGCTGCCTGCAGTTTCACGGTCTTTTCCCTCATTCCCACGGAGCAGAGCTCTTGGACAAGCGTAAGGCGTGGCGAGAGGAAGAGCAGCGTCTCGTAGCCAACTGGAATTCTGCGGCCGAGCGGCTGCGCGCGGCGCAGGACGAAGCCTCGCGCCAGGCGGTCCAGGCCGAGATCGACACCCTGCGCAAGCGCGTTGCGCGGATCAAGGTCGAGTTCAGCAGCGGGAAGCGATACTAGAGATGGCGGTGTTTCCGAGGGTCGCCGGCAAAGCCGTGCAATGGACCAGGGAGCGCATCGACGCGCTGGTCACCGCCGACGTAAAGCAGCTGCGCGTCAACGCCGAGAACCTGTCCGAGCCTGAAGTCATGACCTGGTGCGACGAAGTGCTGCTCGCCCGGCCCAAAGGCATCGCCGCCGCCAAGGGGAAAGCGAAAAAGGGCGGCAAGCGGCTGGTCTCGCGCAGCAAGGCATTCGAGCTGCGCGGCGTCTACCTGCAGGACCCGGGCTGGAGCCGCGGCGGCGTGCGCAAGGCCGACGGCGTGGTGGTGATGACGGTCTGGGCGGGCGACATCAGCTCCGCCGGCGGCGGCTGCAGCTATCGCCTGTGGTCGCCCAACGTGAAAGGCTCCTGCGCCTGGTCGGACACCCCCGGCGGCAGGGAGCGTCTCGAGCATTGCAGGCTGGCGCTGGAGCGCGGCGAGGCCGAGGGCCTGCTGGTGCACGGCGCGCGCATCGAAGGCGCGCTGCCCGACGACAAGGCGGCGAGCATCGACGGCGTCGATCCGGAAGTGGTGGTGCGCATGCGCGTCGAGATGCGCGGCAAGGAATTCTGGGGGACCTGGGGCAAGAGCGAGCAACTGAAAGGGGCACGAGCGTGATTCCAAGGATTGCGGCAAGCCGATTCACGGTCGGCAAGTACATCGTCGTCGCCGAGCCGATTCCGCATTCGGCGCACATGCTGCGCTACACGGTATTCGTCGGCCGCACGCGCATCGGCTCGCTCGCGAGCATGCCCAGCGAAGCGGACTGCCTCTACCTGGAGAAGCCGCCGGTGGTGCCGCCGCTCAAGATCTACCAGGTCACCAACCGCCCCGGCCGTCCCAGGAAGGGCTCCAGGCCGCCGGCGCAGATGGAAAACAAGGGCTACCAGCCGCAGCCGCTGCACGACATCCCGGCCGGCGTGCACATCCCTCGCCCCGGCTCCGAAGAGCGCTAGCACCCGGCTCCTCGCCGCGATACTCCTCGCGCGGGCGCCGGCGACACCTAAGTAAAATCTCCAGCCATGCCCGGACGGCTGGCGTCTTTCCTGGATCTGCGGGCTTTTTCCTTGATCTGCGGCGGCGCCGTGGCGCTCGCGGGCGCCGGCGTGCTCCTGGGATGGGCGCTGGATGCATCGACACTGAGAAGCATCCGGCCCGGCCTGGCGACGATGAAGGCCAACACCGCGTTGTGCTTCATGCTCGCCGGCGCTTCGCTTCTTTCTCTTAACCTCCGGGAAGGCAAGGCGTCCGTGCGCAATCTCGGCGCCGCGTGCGCGTCGCTGGTCATGGCGATTGCGTTTGTCACGCTAAGCGAGGATTTGTTTCGCTGGCACGCCGGCATCGACGAGTTGCTGGTCCGCGACCCTGACGCCGCCGCTCCGGGCGCGCCCGGCCGTATGTCTCCCGCCACTGCCGCCAATTTTGGGCTCGTTGCTGCCGCGCTGCTGCTATTGCGCCGGGACGCCTACGCGGCGGCCGCGCAAGGCTTTGCCGCTGCGGTGCTGGTCCTTGCCGGGCTGTCGGTTCTTGGGTATCTCTTCGGCGCCCAGGCGTTCTACCAAATACGCCTGTTCTCCACGGTCGCGCTGCATACCGCGGCTTCCTTTGTAGTGCTGGGCGCGGGACTACTCGCGGCGCGGACCGGTACTGGCTGGGTTCGCGAGATCGCCTGCGACACCGCCTCGGCGCGAATGGGACGCCGCCTGCTGGGCTCGCTCTTTCTCATTCTTCCTTTGCTCGGCTGGCTGCGCCTGAAGGGCGAGCAGCTCGGCTGGTACGAGGTGGATGCCGGCGTCGCGATGCTGGTGGCGGCGAGCATGGTAGTTCTCGCCTGGCTCGTGCTGTGGACGACCCGCGGCGCCAACCGCATCGAGGATACCAGCCGTCGCTACGCCGAGCGCCTGGCGATCCTGCACGAGATCGACCGCGGGCTGATCAGCAACCTGACGCCGGAGACCATCGCCGAGTCGGCGCTGCGGCCGCTGCGCGACCTCCTGAAAGTGCCGCGCGCCATCGTCAACCTGTTCAACTATGAGACCGGCGAAGTCGAATGGCTGGTGGCGATCGGCCGGCAGCGCGTACGCGTCGGCCCCGGCGTGCGCTATCCGCTTGCGCTGCTGGGCGACATCGAGGCGCTGCGCCGCGGCGAGCCGCAGGTGATCGACACCCGGGCGCTGCCGCCGAGCGAGCACCGGGACGCCCTGCTCGCCTCCAGGGTCGAGATGTACATGGCGGTGCCGATGATCGCCGGCGGCGAGCTGATCGGCGCGCTCAGCTTCGGCGGCGAGGCGCGCGAGTTTCCCGACGAGCAGGTGGCGGTAGCGCGGGAGGCGGCCTCGCAGCTGGCGATCGCCGTGGCCCAGGCGCGGCTGCACGCGCGCGTGCAGCGCCAGGCGGACGAGCTCGAGCAGCGCGTGAAAGAGCGCACCGCCGAGCTCGAGCTCGCCAACAAGGAGGCGGAGGCCTTCTCCTATACGGTGTCGCACGACCTGCGCACGCCGCTGCGCGCGGTGGACGGCTTCGCCCGCCTCTTCGAGGAAGACTACGGCGGCAAGGTCGACGGCGAAGGCAGACGCCTGCTCGGCGTGATCCGCGAGAGCAGCCGGCGCATGGGCGCGCTGATCGACGACCTGCTGGCGTTCTCAATGCTGGGACGCACCGCGCTGCACCCGGTGGCGGTGGACATGGGCGCCCTCGTCGCCGAGGTCTGGGCCGAGCTCGGCGGCGGCAGCCCGGCGACCTTCCTGGTGGCGCCGCTGCCGCCGGCGCGCGGCGACCGCGCCCTGCTCAAGCAGGTGTGGGCCAACCTGATCTCGAACGCCCTCAAGTACAGCGCGAAGCGCGCCGCGCCGATCATCACCGTCACCGGCGAGAGCCGCGACGAGGAGCGAGTCTACTGCGTGGCCGACAACGGCGCCGGCTTCGACCCGCGCTACTACGACAAGCTGTTCGGCGTGTTCCAGCGGCTGCACGCCGAGACCGAGTTCTCCGGCACCGGCGTCGGCCTCGCCACCGTGCAGCGCGTCGTCGTGCGCCACGGCGGGCGCGTCTGGGCCGAGAGCGCGGTCGACGCCGGCGCCAGGTTCTATTTCAGCCTGCCGGCCCACGAATGACCGGGAGTAGCGAAATCCCGGGCATTTGGTAGTCTGTCGGCAGGAGGAAAAACGATGAGCCCGATTGCCCTGGGCGCGGTGCGGGCGGCCGGAATTCTGTGCTTTTTCGTCGGCGTCTTCGTTCTCGCCCAGGCCTACACGATGGCGTTCCACGGCATGTGGCTGGATTGCTTCGCGGAAAGCGGCTGCGCGCTGGTCGCCTACGGCGAGCCGACGCTGCCTTCGGCGCTCTACGGCACCGTTCTCGCGGTCGCCGCGACGGCTACGTTCTACACCGGAGTCAAGGCGCTGCGCTGGCTGCCGAAACGCTAGAGGAGAAGAACGTGACGAAGAAACCCGCAGCGGCGTTTCTCGCGGCGCTGTTCCTCGTGCTGTGCGCCGCCCAGGCGCAGGCCGCCGACGAGCCGAAGAAATGGGTCGCGAGCTGGACCGCCTCGGTGCACGGCCCCTACCCGGCCGGCAACCCTTCCGCGCCGCCCGACATGAAGCTCGCCATCCCTTCCGCGGAGGCCGGCGCGCGCGACCAGTCGTTCCGCCTGATCCTCAAGCCGGAGATCTGGGGCCGCGAGGCGCGCCTGCGCTTCTCGAACGCGCTGGGCTCGCGGCCCGTGACCTTCGCCGACGTCCACGTCGGGCTGCAGCAGACCAGCTCGGCGCTGATTGCCGGGACCAATCAGCCGGTCAGCTTCCGCGGCAGGAAGAGCGTCACCGTGAAGCCCGGCGAGTCGGTGTGGAGCGACGCCGTCAGGCTGCCGTTCGCGCGCAACCCGAAGAGCGGCACGCTGCTGGGACGCAAGCTGGCGGTGAGCTTCCACGTTCCGGGCGAGAGCGGGCCGATGACCTGGCACGCGAAGGCGCTGCAGACCTCCTACCTCACCGCGCCGGGTGCCGGCCCGAAGAGCGCCGACGAGAGCGAGGCCGCCTTTCCCTTCAGCACCGCGTCCTGGTTCTTCCTCGACGCGCTCGACATGCGCGCGCCCGCAGGCTCGCAGGCGGTCGTCGCTTTCGGCGACTCGATCACCGACGGCACGCTGTCGACGATGAACGGCGACGACCGCTGGCCCGACGTGCTGGCGCGCCGGCTGCGCGCCGCCCACGGCAACCGCGTCTCGGTGGTCAACGCCGGCATCGGCGGCAACCAGGTCGCAGGCCCCAAGGAGTACTCGCTGCAGAAGCCCTTCCCCGGCGGGCCTTCGGCGCTCGACCGCCTGGAGCGCGACGTGCTGACGCTCTCGGGCGTATCGCATGTCATCTGGCTCGAAGGCATCAACGACTTCAACAAGCCCACCAATGCGCCGGTCGAGACGGTCCAGGCGGCGATGCAGGAAGGCGTGGCCCGCATCCGCGCCCGCCTGCCGCACGTCAGGGTCATCGGCGCCACGCTGACGCCCGCGCTCGGCTCGACCAACGCCAACCACGGCACGCCCGAGCAGGACGCGAAAAGGAAGGCGCTCAACACTTTCATCCGCTCCTCGGGAGTGTTCGACGCGGTGATCGACTTCGACCAGGTGGCCTCCGATCCCGCGACCGGCCAGCTCAGGCCGGAGTTCGTGCACAACACCACCACCGGCGGCGACGGCGACAAGCTGCACCCGAACCGCCTCGGCTACCTGGCGATGGGGATGTCCATCGATCTGGATCTCCTGAAAATACCTTCTGAGAAAAAGGCGGTGAAAATGATCGCGCCAAAGAGCAGATAGCTCGCCGCGACAATCCAGTAAAGGCCGTTCAGAGAACCGTGTAATTGATTCAGCCAGTAACTCCCGGCGGCAAACACCACGCAAAGCCGCACCACGCCCGCCGCAAACGGCCATGCCATTTCCCCCGCCCCTTGGCTCGCGAAGTAGAGCGACATGCCGACGCCGAAGGCCGCATACAGCGGAGCCACCCGCGTGAGGTAGGCGGATCCCACCGCCACGACCTCGGCCTCGCGGCTGAAGAGGTGAATCCAGGCCTGCGGGAAGAGCGCAGCCGCCAATCCGATGGTTCCGGTCACGACCGTGGACAGGAGCGCGCCCGTCCACGCGATATTGCGAGCGCGGGTGTGCTGGCCGGCCCCCACGTTTGTGCCGACCATAGTGACCGACGCGGTTCCCAGCGCAAAAAGCAGGGGAATGAGAATGTAGTCGAGCCGGGACGCCAGACCGTACCCGGCGATGGCATCCCGGCCATAGGCGCCTACGAGGCCGGTCGTAAGCACGACCGTCAAATTGGCGACGACAGTCCCGATCGCCGAAATCAGCCCGACCTTCAGGATGTCCCTGAAAAGCCGCCATTCGAATCGCGCTGGTGCAAGGCGGATGGGACTGCGTGCCGAGCGCATGTAAAAGACCAGCACCGCGAGCGAGCCCAGGTTGAAGCAAATGAGCGCCAGCCCCGCACCCGCCACCCCCATCCTGGGCACCGCGCCCAGGCCGAAGATGAAGAGCGGCGAAAGCGCAAGCGTGATCGCCGACCCGCCGGCCGTCACGATCGCCGGCACCCGGACCTCTCCGGCGCCGCGAAGCGCCGCGGCAAGGAGGTTGGCGATCCAGCCGGGGATCGCGGCGAGGAAAAGCACGTTTGCGTACAGCAGCGCGTTGGCGAGAACTTCGCCCTCGCCTCCCATCAGCCTGAAAAGAGCCGGCCCGCCTGCCCAGACGCCTATCGTGAACATCGCACCAAAAGCAGCTCCCACCGCCACGGCATGCGTCGCCAGCGCTTCGGCGTCGCGCTTTCGGCCGGCGCCGATTGCACGGGCAACGGCCGATGACACGCCCCCGCCGATGCCCCCGTTGGACATCATGGTCATCAGCATGAACAGCGGAAATACCAGGGCGACCCCGGCCAGAGCGTCGGTTCCGAGAAAGCTCACGAAATAGGTTTCCGCCACGCCTACGAACGTCTGCAGCGTCAGCACAATCAACACGGGCCATGCGAGCCGGAGAAGTTGCGGCGCGATCGGGCCTTCAAGTAGAGCAATTGCCGGCATTCCACGGTCCCCCGCTTAAGTGACTTGCATTATGCAAGTTACATCGCAACATAGCACACCGACTTGCATTATGCAAGTGACTAGGGGATGATGCCGCCAGATGCCCAAGACCAGATCCGGCGCCGCGCGCCGCTCGAGCTGCGCCATCGCCTGCACCCTCGACCTCGTCGGCGACAGGTGGACCCTCCTCGTGATCCGCGACCTGCGGCACGGCAAGAGCACTTTCAAGCAGCTCGCCGATTCGCCCGAGGGGATCCCGACCAACCTGCTGGCCGACCGGCTCAAGCGCCTGGAGGACGCCGGCGTGATCGTGAGCTCGAAGTACCAGGAGCGTCCGCCGCGCTATGCGTACTCTCTGAGCGAAAAGGGCAAGGCCCTGGGGGACGTGCTGCTCGCCTACGTGCGCTGGGGCCGCAAGCACATTCCCGGCACCCGCTCGCTGGTAAAGCCCTAGCCCCCTAGCGCGCGCCAGACCTTTTCCGAGGTCGCCGGCATGTCGATGTGCTTCGTTTTATTGACTCTATATAGAGCGTCCACCACCGCGTTGATGACGGCGGCCGGGGCGCCCACCGCGCCCGCCTCGCCCGCGCCCTTGACGCCCAGCGGATTGGTGGCGCAGGGCACGTGGTGGAAGGCGCAGTCGAGCGCCGGCAGGTTGTCGGCGCGCGGCATCGCGTAGTCCATGAACGAGCCGGTCAGGAGCTGCGCGCTCTCGGCGTCGTAGATCGCGTGCTCGAGCAGCGCCTGGCCGATGCCCTGCGCTGTGCCGCCGTGCACCTGCCCTTCCAGCAGCAGCGGGTTCACGGCGCGGCCGAAATCGTCGACCACGGTATAGCGCACGACCTTCGTCTCGCCGCTCGCCGGATCGATCTCTACCTCGCAGATGTGGCAGCCGTTCGGATAGGTGTAGTGCTCGGGAGTTCGAGTATGCAAGGCTTCAATTCCTCCGGACGCTTTTGCCGTTTCGAACAGGGAAATTTTTCTGTCAGTCCCTGCGACCCGGAATTCGCCGTCCTTGTACTCGATGTCCCCCGGCGCGACTTCGAGCTTTTGCGAGGCGAGCTCCATGCCCTTCTTTATGACTTCGTCGGCCGCCGCCCCGGCGGCAACCCCGCCGATGGCGAGGAAGCGCGAGCCGCCGGTCAGTCCTTCGGTCGGGACGAGGTCGGTGTCGCCCTGCACGACGCGGATCCGGCCGGCGTCGATGCCGAATTTCGCCGACAGCAGCTGGATGAAGGTCGTGGCATGGCCCTGGCCGTTGTCCTGCATCCCGGAATAGAGCGCGATCTCGTTTTCGTCGACTTTCAGCCTGATCGTGTCGCCCGGCCCGCCGCCGCAGCGCTCGATGTACATGGCGAGGCCGATGCCGCGCAGCAGGTCGGTTTTTTCACTCTCAGACCGTCTTTTGGGAAACGAAAGCCATTCCGCCTTCTGCAGCGCCTTGTCCATCACTCCCGAGAAATCCCCCGAGTCGTATCGGCTCTCTACCGGCGTTTGATGGGGAAAGGAAGAGATCATGTTGCGCCGCCGCAGCTCGTCGGGCGCGAGGCCGAGCTCGCGCGCCGCGAGGTCGATCGTGCGCTCAAGCAGATAGATCGCCTCCGGGCGCCCGGCGCCGCGGTAGGCGTCGACCGGCACGGTGTTCGTGAGAGTGCCTTTCACGTTCAGGTAAATGCATGGAACCTGGTAGACGCCCGAGAGCATCGGCGCCGCGAGCTGCGGGATGAACGGCCCGAAGTTCGAGAGGTACGCACCCATGTTCGCCCAGGTGGTGACGCGCAGCGCGAGGAAGCGGCCGTCGCCGTCGAGCGCCAGCTCGGCCACCGAATAATTGTCGCGGCCCTGCGCATCCGAGAGGAAGGACTCGCCGCGCTCCGCGGTCCAGCGCACCGCGCACTCGAGCTTGCGTGCCGCCCACGCGATCAGCGGCTGCTCGGGATAGAGGAAGATCTTCATGCCGAAGGCGCCGCCGACGTTGCCCGAGACGACGCGCAGCTTGTCGCGTCCGGTCTTGAGCACCGCGCCGGCGATCTGGCCGTGCAGATGGTGCGGGCCCTGGCTCGGCGTGTAGAGCGTGGTGCGGCCGCTTGCCGGGTCGTACTCCGCGAGCGCCGCGCGCGGCTCCATGGGATTGGCGACCAGGCGGTTGTTGACCAATTCCAGCCGCGTCACATGCTTTGCCTTTGAGAAAGCAATCTCGACCTTCTCCCGGCTTTCGCCTAGCCCGACATCAAAAGCGACCTCGCCCTTCCGGGTGTCGGCCGTCGCGGGCAAGGACTGGTAATCAACCTCCACCCTTTGCGCTGCATCTTTCGCATGAGAAAGCGTATCCGCTATGACAACGGCGACCGGATCGCCGACGTGCCGCACCATGTCCTTCGCCAGCACCGGCCGCGGCGTTTCCTTGCGGTTGCTGCCGTCGAGGTTGACGACCGGGATCAGGCAGGGAACGTCGCCCAGGCCGTCCGCCTCCACGTCTTTGCCCGTGAAGATCGCTTTTACGCCCGAAGATTTCACGGCCTCTGAAAAATCAATCTTCAAGATCCTTGCGTGCGCGTGCGGCGAGCGCACCAGGCAGGCGTGGAGGGCATCCGGCAAGTCGAAATCATCCGTGTAGCACCCCGCGCCCTTCAGGAGCCTGTCGTCTTCTAGGCGGGTGACGCTTTGACCGAGAGCGAATTTAGGCATGGGCGGTCGCCGGGTCGGGACCAAAGCGGCCCAGCGGGGCGCTCCAGGCATCGTAGCCGTAGAGCCAGTCGGTGTCCGCTTCCGGGGTTTTCATCCAGGTGTTGGCGCTCGAGATCGCCTGAATGCGGGAGGTCCGGGGCTTGCGGTGGTTTTCATATCGCTTCAACGCTTCTTCTACGGAATCAATTTCTTTCAAGCAACGGGAAAGAATGGCTGCATCTTCAATCGCAGTTGCCGCGCCTTGCGCCATGTAGGGCGTCATGGGATGGCAGGCGTCGCCGAGCAGCACCACGCATCCCTCGCTCCAGCGCGCGAGCGGCTCGCGCTCGAGGATGGCCCATTTATGGCAATCCGGGCAAGCGTCGAGCACCGCGCGCACGTCGGCGTGAAAGCCCGCGAACGCCGCGCGCAGCTCGCTCACCTCGCCCTTCGCCGACCAGGACTCCGGCGTGACCCAGTCCTGGCGCTCGGGCTGGCTGGTCACGAAATAGACCTCGTCGCGCGCCGCCCTGGTGTAGTACATGACGATATGGCGGTCGGGGCCCCACCATTTGGTGCGCGACGGCCCGAGATCGCGCCCCACCCGTGCCGCCGGGAACACCGCGCGGTAGGCGACGCGGCCGCGGTTGATCGGCCTCTCCGGTCCCAGCAGGATCTCGCGCACCCGCGAATGCACGCCGTCGGCGCCGATCACCAGATCCGCTTTTGTATTTGAGTTGTCGGAAAAATGAAGCGTGACCTGCCCATTCTTCTGCTCCAGGGACAAAACTTTTTTGTCGAGAAAAATAGCGTCCGGAGGAACGGCAGACAGTAGCGCTTCGTGCAAATCGCCGCGGTGCATGCAGAGATAGGGCGCGCCGTAGCGGCTCTCTGGCATCGGCAGCTCGGCCGCCACCTCGCCGCTGTCCCAGGCGCGGTTGAGGTGCGAGCGCGGCGCGAACGCGATGCCGCGCAGCTTCTGCTCGATGCCGATGCCGCGCAGTACCTTCATCGAATTTGGCAGCATCTGGATCCCGGCGCCGATGCGCGCGAAGCGGCCCGCCTGCTCGTAGACCCGCACCTGGGCGCCGACCGCGCGCAGCGCCGCGGCCGCGGCCAGGCCGCCCATCCCGGCGCCGACTATGGCGGCCGAAAGCTTCATAAGGACGCGTTTTTTCATCGCGATCATTATAAGATTCCGCGCAGATGAAGCTCCTTCTGTCCCTGGTCCTGGCTCTTTTCGTCGAAACGGTTTGCGCGCAGCCCTACCCGGCGCGCGCCGTGCGCGTGCTCGTCGGCTTCACGCCGGGCGGCGGCACCGACATCATGGCGCGCTTTCTCACGCCGCGCCTGTCGGAGTACCTCGGGCAGCAGTTCGTGGTCGAGAACCGCCCGGGCGCGACGACCAATGTCGCGACCGAGATGGTGGCGAAGGCGGCGCCCGACGGCTATACGCTGCTCTTCACCACCTCGGCGCTCGCCATCAACGCGTCGCTGTACAAGAACCTGCAGTACGATGCGCTGCGCGACCTCGCGCCGGTCTCGGTGCTCGCCGAAAGCCCGAACCTGCTGGTCGCCGGCCGGAGCGTCCCGGCGAAAGACATCGGCGAGCTGATCGCCCTGGCGCGGGCGAAGCCCGGGGCGCTGAACTACTCCTCCGCCGGCGCCGGCACCTCGCAGCACCTCGCCGGCGAGCTCTTTAAGATGCGCACCGGCACCGACATCGTCCACATCCCCTACAAGGGCACCGCCCCCTCGCTCGCCGGGGTGATGTCCGGCGAGGTGCAATTCAGCTTTGCCAACGTCCCGGCGATCCTTGCGCATGTCCGCAGCGGGCGCCTGCGCGCGCTCGCGGTGGCCGGTGCGCGGCGCTCGGAGCAGATGCCCGAGGTGCCGACGATGAAGGAAGCCGGCGTGCAAGGCGTCGAAGTGCCGGTGTGGTACGGGCTGCTCGCCCCTGCCGGAACGTCGCGCGACGTAGTGGCCGCCCTTGCCGACGCCAGCATGAGGGCCGCGCGCTCGCCCGAGCTCAAGCCGCGGCTCATCGAGCAGGGCACCGAGCCCATCGGCAGCACGCCGGAAGAATTCGCCAGGCTGCTGCGCGAGGAAATCGCGAAGTACGCCGAGGCCGTGAGAATTTCAGGAGCGAGACCCGAATGAACAGGTTTTGTCTTGGCTTCATCTTGCTGTCTGTTTTTTCCGCCGTGAAAGGCGATGAATATCCCTCGCACCCCATCCGCCTCGTCGTGCCCTGGCCGCCGGCGGGCAACGTCGATATCACTGCGCGGGCGATCGCGCCCGCCCTTGGCGACATTCTCGGGCAGCAGGTAATCGTCGAGAACCGCGCCGGCGCCGCCGGAAAGATCGGCAGCGCCGCGGTAGCGAAGTCCGCGGCCGACGGCTACACGCTACTGCTCGGCTCGAGCGGAACGATCACCGCGGGGCCGGCGGTGTGGAAAAGCCTGCCCTACGACCCGGTCAAGGACTTCGTCGCGGTCGGCGCAATCCAGTCGGTGCCGATCGTGCTGACGGTGGCTCCGAAAACCGCGGTTTCGAATTTTGCGGAATATGTTTTCCTTGCGAAGAAAAAAGAAGGGCAGCTCAGCATCGCTTCGGCGGGCAGCGGTTCGTCGAACCACCTCGCGATCGAGCTGCTGATGCGCCAGGCGAATTTGCAGCTGCTGCACGTGCCGTACAAGGGCAGCGGCCCGGCGATCACCGACCTGCTCGGCAGCCAGGTCGAAAGCATGATGGACCAGCTCACCGCCTCGATCGGCCACATCCGCGAAGGCCGCATCAAGGCGATCGCGATCTCTTCCCGCCAGCGCTCGCCGCTCCTGCCCAACGTGCCGACGCTCGACGAATCCGGCGTCAAGGGCTACGAGGCAGCGACGTTCACCGGAATCTTCGCGCCTGCGGGCATTGTTCCTGCGGTTCTTGAAAGATTATCTTCTTCGATGAAAAAAGCATTGGCAAACGAAAATGTCCGGGAACGTTATCGCTCCATGGGCGTGGAGATCATGGACATGAGTCAGGCCGACTTCGCCGCCTACGTTCGCGCCGATCTTGAGAAGTGGCGCCACGTGGCGCGCGAAGGAAACATCGTCGTCGAGTGAGCGTCCTGCCGCCCGACGGGCGCCTGCGCGCGCCAAAGCGCGCGCTGCCCAAGGGCACGGTCGACTGCCACGCCCACATCTTCGACCGCTTCGCCAAGTATCCTTTTTCAAAATCGCAGAAATACGTTCCTCCGGTTTGCAGCCGGGAAGCGTGGCTCGCGCTGCACGCAGCGCTCGGCATCGAGCGCGGCGTGCAAGTGCACGGCAGCCCGTACGGCTTCGACAACTCGATCACGGAAGATTTTCTGAAGCAGCACGGTGGACGGTTCGTTGGCGTTGCAGCCATCTCGCCTTCCACAAGTAATTCTCTTTTAAAAAAACTGCATGCGGCGGGGTTTCGTGCGGCCCGCCTGATGGATCAATTCGCCACCGCGGCAACGACGGCCGATCTCGAGCCGATTGCCCGCCTCGTTGCGTCCTTCGGCTGGCACATCGAGATCAACATCGCGAAGTCCGCCGACTGGGTCGAGCTCGAGCCGCGCCTGCGCCGCTGCCCGGTGCCGCTGGTGTTCGATCATCTCGGCCGCGTGCGCGGCGGCGAAGGTATCGATGCGCCGGGCTTCAAGGCGGTGCGGCGCCTGCTCGCCGGGCGCGAGGACTGCTGGACCAAGATCTCGAGCTGGTACCGCCTGTCCGACAGCGGCCCGCCGGGCTATGAGGATATGTATCCGTTGATTAGAACTCTTCTCGAGGAGCGGCCCGACCGGTGCGTGTGGGGAACCAACTGGCCGCACCCCGGGATGACGAAATTCATGCCGAACGACGCCGACCTCGTCGACCAGCTCGACGGCTGGCTTCCCGGCGGAGTGCGAGAAAAATTATTTTCTTTAAATGCCGCGCAGCTCTATTTCTCGGGGCGCTGAGAGAAGCTGCGCTCGAAGATCGCCTCTGCGATGCGGTTCTTGAGGATCTCGATCGAGCCGCCGGCGATCATCCAGCCGCGGCAGCGGCGCACGCAGTACTCGACCAGCTCTTCGCGGCTGTAGCCGAGGCCGCCCATCACCTGCAGCGCCTCGTTCGCCACCTCGAAGCCCGTCTGGTTGCAGTAGGCCTTGGCGATCGCGGTCTCCTCGGCCGACGGCAGGCCGCGGTCGGCATTGGCCGCGGCGCGATACAGCAGCAGCTGCCCGGCATCGAGCTTGATCTTCATGTCGGCAAACTTCCATTGCAGGCCCTGGAACTCGCACAGCGGCCGGCCGAACTGCTTGCGCTCCAGCGCCCACAGCCGCGCGCGCTCGTAGGCGTAGCGCCCGAGGACGAGCGAGCGCGCCGTGTTGCCGATGCGCTCGACGTTGAAACCCGCGATCTGCTTCTTGAAGCCGCCTTCCTTCAGCAGCACCATTTCCTGCGGCACGAAGACATCGTCGAATTGCAGCTCGGCCCATTCCTCGCCCGACATGAAGGCAGATGGTTTTCCTTTTTTCACGCCTTTCGACGTGGTGTCGATGAGCACCGACCCGATCCCTTCGATTCCCTTTCCAAACCTCACATACGTCAACACCAACTCTGCATACGACGAATGCGTAACAAAAATCTTGCTCCCCTGTATGCGGTACCCTCCCTTATCCGCGGTCGCCGTGGTTTGAAGATCTGTAACGGCGGAACCGGCTTCCGGTTCGGTCATGCCGACCGAAATTACGCTTTCTCCGGAAAGCAATTTCCTTAGAAAGCGTTCCTTTTGAAAAGCCGAGCCATATTCGGCGAGCACGCGGATCGGCCCGAAATTGCCCGCCTGCACCACGTCGGCGCTGCGCGGACAGGCCGAAGCCACGGCTTCGATGGCGATCACCGCGTCCATCAGCGTGCCGCCCTGCCCGCCGTCGGCCTCCGGGATGGTGATGCCGAGCAGCCGCTGCTTCGCCATGAGCTTCGCCACGTCCCACGGATATCCGGGGCTATGCGCCCGCTCAAGCGCGTTACCCGACAAATTATTTTTCGAAAAACGAAGCACGGCATCGCGGAATTGCTCCTGCTCCGGCGTGAAATTGAAATTCATCGGGTCAACCCCTGTCGGGCCAGGCGGCAGGGTGCGTGCCGAGCGCTACCGGCGGCCGGCTCCAGTATGGCGGCGTCCCGGAAAGCTGCACCACCGGGCGCAAATAGCGGATCCTGCCCGCCGGCGCGTCCATCTCTGCGAGCAGCGCCCGCAGCTCATCCTCCGGAAGATCCTGGGGAATCTTCCGGAACGCATTCTCGGGCAGCACGCCGCGGTCCGCGATCCATTTGCCGACGCGGGCGAGCGCCACGCGCACCAGCCAGCTGCCGCCCTCGCGCGCGCGGCGCGCAAGCGCGACCGCGGCGCCGAAGGCCATCAGGTAGCCGCTCACATAGTCGATCGCCGAGACCGGCAGGTATTTCGGCTTGCCGCCTTCTGCGGACGCATGCGCCATGCCGCTGACGGCCTGCACGATGCTGTCGAAGCCGCGGCGCGCGCGCCACGGCCCGCCCGCGCCCCAGGCCGAGAGCGACACGCAAACGATGCCCGGGCGCAGCCCGGCGAGCGCCTCGGGCGAAAAGCCGCGCGCCGCAAGCGCGCCAGGCCGGTAGGACTGCGAGAACACATCGCAGTCTTTCACCAAGCTCTTCAGCTTTGAAACATCTTCGCTGCTTCTCAGATCCAGGCGCGCCGACAGCTTCCCCATCCCGGTATCGAGATCCATCATGCCCGAATCGGGCAAGTGCTCGGCGCTGATCTTCAGCACGTCGGCGCCGTGCTCGGCAAGGCTGCGCGCGCAGGTCGGCCCGGCCAGCACGCGGGTGAGATCGAGCACCCTGAGACCGTCGAGGGGCCTTTTCCCCATCGAAGGCCTTTCCGCAGGCGCCTCGCCGATGCGCTCGATCTCGAAGAGCGGCTGCACGGCGACCGCCTTCGCCTGCGCGTGCCGCGCCCAGTCCTCCTCGCTGCGCACGAAGCCGGCGCAGCCCCCGGCGGCATGGATCGCGTCCTCCAAAGCCTCGCCCTTCCAGGACGCGCTCTTTTCTTCCGCTTTTTCCCTGTTTTCATCTACCTGCAGAACCTTCAGGGCCGCGGCGCGGTGATTCGCGAAGTTGCAGTGGATGCTGATCCAGCCGTCGCGCACCGGATAGAAGCCGCTCAGCGGATCCCAGACCGGAGGCGGCGGCCGGCCGTCGATGCGCAGGTAGCGAGCGCTGCGCAGCGAGACCGCGGCGGCGCGCAGACCGACCGCCACGCGCTGGCGGTGCAGGCCGCGCAGTTCCCCGAGCTGCGATACCGCAATGCCGAGCGCGGCGAGCGAAGCCGCTCCGACCGCGCCGACCCGGTAGCGCGTCGGCAGCACCGGATCGGTTCCGGTGATTTCCGGCATCTCCATCGCCTCGACCCGCGCCGCGGCGAGAAGCTCGCGCAATGCGGCGAGCGGCATCGCTATTCCTTCAGCACGACGCGCGCATCCACCGCGACCACGCCGTCGGCTTTCACTAAGAGGGGGTTGATTTCCGCTTCTGCAACAGGCCTCCCATGGATCAGACTGATTTTTGAGAAAGCGGAAACGACCTTCGCCAGGGCTTTCACATCGCCGCGCGGCAGGTTACGGTAACCGCGGATCGTCGCCAGGCCCTTGACCCCGCCGATCATCCGCTCCGCTTCCTCTGGAGTGACCGGCGCCGTTGCGAGCCGGAAGTCCTTGTGGATTTCGGCGAGCGTTCCTCCTGCACCCACCAGCACCACCGGACCGACCACCGGGTCGTCACGGTATCCGACGATCGCCTCCACGAGGCCCTGCTCCATTTTCTGCACCAGGACAGCCTCTTCCCCCCATGCAGAAACTATTTTCTGAAAAGCATCCTTGCCTGAAATGCCGAGCGCCACCCCGCCCGCCTCCGTCTTGTGCCCGGCGCCCGGCATCTTGGCTGCAACCGGATACGGAATCGAATGCGCGTAGTCCGGTGCGCGGGCGGTCGCCTGCTGCACAGCGGGAATGCCGAGGGATTCGATCAATTCGAAAGCATCCTCATGAAAAAACGGAGAAGAAAACCCTGGCGGCTTTCGCGGCGATGCCCAGGAGAAATAGGCGGCAAAGGCGTCGGCGCAGGCTTCGGGCGTGCGGAAAGCCGCGATCCCGCTCTCCGCGAGCAGCGCAAGCGAGCGCTCGGCGTGGGGCGTAAGGAATACTGCGAGAGGTTTCCGGGTCAGGATTTTCTTCTTTTTCTCTTTACGTTGAATTTCTTTTTTAACATCAAGAATAGGCTCGATCGCCAGCTTCGGATGGAACTGCGCCGAGGAACCGACCGTGGCGAGGACGGCGTCGCAGTCCGCGGATTTGAGCAGCCTCTCGAGAGTCTCCCTATAGACCTGAGCGGTCGCCGTCATGGTGAGGTCGTGAATCGGCGAGTCAGGGCGCGGGCCGACGACCTCGATCCCGGCGAGGCCGAGCCGGTCCACCACCGTGGCGGCGCCCCCGCCCGTAGTCGTGACTACGGCAATGCGCGCCGGCCGCAGCAGATTCGGCGGTTCTCTTTTGGAGACTAAAGGCGCGATTTCGATCAGCGTCTCGAGCATGTCCACGCGCAGGATGCCGCAGTCGCGGAAGTAGGCGTCGAGCGCGGCGTCGGCGCCGGCAAGCGCGCCGGTGTGGGAGCGCGCGAGCGCCTCGCCGAGCGCGGAGCGCCCGAGCTTGTAGGCGACCACCGGCTTGCCCGCGGCGTGAGCCTTTCGAGCCGCAATGGAAAGTTTCTGAGAATCTCTAATAGTTTCCAGGAAAAGCAGGATCACCCGCGTATCGCTGTCCTCGACGAGCATCTCCACGAGCTCGCCCACCCCGAGGTCGGCCTCGTTGCCCACCGACACCAGCTTGGCGAAGCCCAGGCCGCGCGCCGCGCCGCGCGACAGCACGGTACCAAGCATGGTGCCGCTCTGCGAGATGAGGCTGGTCGTTCCGGCGGGCGGCGCGTCCATCTCCAGCACGCCGTTCACCGTCAGCGCGACGCGACCGGGCAGATTCACCAGGCCCATGCTGTTCGGGCCGAGCAGCCGCACGCCGAGTTCCTTCGCCCGCGCCACGAGCCGCGCCTGGCGCGCCGCGCCCCCGGGCCCGGCGTCGGCGAAACCGTCGCTAAAGATGCTGGCGACCGGGATCCCCCGCTCCCCGCAATCCTCGAGGGCGCCTTCCACGTCCTCGACCATGATGAAGGCGTGATCGACTGCAGCCGGCACTTGCAGCAGGTTTTCGAAGGTTTTTTCTCCGGAAATCTCTTTTTTTGATTTATTTATGCAAAAAATACTTCCTGCATATCCGTGCTTGCGCAGATAGCGCTGCGGCCGGGCGGTGTTTTTCGCCGGATCGCCGGAAGCGCCGACCAGCGCCACGGCGCGCGGCGCGAAAAGAGCCCGGCTCAGGCCAGCCGCTTTTCCGCTTCGATCCGCCACAGCCGTTCGAGGAGTTTTTTTGCCGCCGCCTGGCCGGCGACGGGCGCGGCGAGCTCCATGAATTTCTGCTCCAGCTCCTTGTCGCTCAGCGGCATCTCGGGGTCGCCCTTGCGCGTCGGCTGCAGGAACTCCTCGCGCCGGCCGCTGCGCGCCGTGATCGCCACCCGCGCCGCGCGCTTGCCGGGAAACGCAGCGTCGAGCTCGGGATCCATCTTGACGTGGATTTTCTTCATCAGTTCTCTGGTTGAAACGTTTTCAAGCTGAGAAGAGTCGAAAGCAGCCAGCCGCACGCTGCCGTGCGCCAGCGCCGTGGCGACGACGTACTTCAGCGAGAAGCGCGCCTCGGCCGGAGTACGCGGCGACTCGTAGCCGGCGACGTCGAGCGCGGCGCCGTAGGTGGCTACTTCCAGTTTTTCTATCTCTCCAACCGGCAAGCGCATTTTTCGCTTCAATTCCAGGGCGCCGTCGATGGCGGCGAAGGTATGCCCGCAGCAACCGTGGTTCTTGAAGGTCATGCGCGTGATGTGGAAGTCGGCGCCGAGCGTCGCGAGGCCGCGCTCCCAGTCCGGGCCTGCCTCTTCATCGCCATACCCCATGGCGCGGCCGTAGCCGGCCTCGCCTTCCAGGATGTCCAGCGCGCCGGTAATCCCGTCGCGCGCTGCGAGCGCCGCGGTGAGGCCCGCCTCCGCCGCGCGCCCGGCGTGCAGCGGCTTGGACATCGAGTCCATGCGGAAGGCCTGCTGCAGGCCGGCAGAGAAAGTGGCGACGGTGGCCAGTGAATGGGCAAACCTGTTCACATCCAGATTGAGCAATTCAGAACACGCCGAGGCAGCGCCGAAGCAGCCGATCGTCCCGGTGTTGTGCCAGTACTTGTAGTGCGGCCGGCCCATCGCCGCGCCGATGCGCGTGGAAATCTCGTAGCCGACGACCACTGCCCTCAAAAAAGCCTTGCCATCGATTGAATTCGCCTGCGCCAGCGCCAGCGCCGCCGCGATGGTCGGCGCGCCGGGATGATAGATGGCGTCGCGGTAGATGTCGTCGAACTCGGCCGCATGCGCCGCAGCACCGTTGATCAGCGCCGCTGCCCGCGGGCTGGCCTTCCTTCCCAGCAGGAGCCTCGATTTTCCCCTGTCGAGCTCGTCGGACAGGGATTTCTCGAGAAGCGCGGCCGGGGGAAGCGCCGCACCGGCAAAGGCCGCCGCGTACCAGTCGATCACCGCGCGCTTCGCGTGATGCAATACCTGCGGATCGAATTCCCTGTTTCTCGACTGCCCGGCAAAAAGCGCGAAACGCTCTACGACGTGCATCAATTCACGTCTTGTACGACGGGTCCAGGCGGTCGGCGAGGCGCCTCATGGCGGGCCACTCCAGCAGCCCCATGGTGCGGCGCACGCCGGGCTGATAGAGATGGCTGGTTTTTTCAAACACCGCCGGCGACGGCAGAATCATTTCGTCGTTGCACGACTGCGCCAGCAGCTGCGCGCGGCAGGCGCGCTCGAGGCGGTAGCTGTTGTTGAACGCTTCCGCCACCGTGCGGCCCACGGCGAGCGTGCCGTGGTTCCGCAGCAGCATCACCTCGCAGTCGCCGAGGCTCTTCAGCAGCCGCCTGCGCTCGTCGGTTTCCAGGACCACGCCCTCGTAGTCGTGGTAGGCGACTTTGGTAAAGCGCATCGCGGTCTGGGTCATCGGCAGCAGCCCGTTCTTCAGCGAGGCAACCGCCATCCCGGCGAGCGAATGGGTGTGGATCACGCAGTGCAGCTCGTGCTTCGCCTCGTGGATCGCGCCGTGGATCACGAAACCGGCGAGATTGAATGTGTAGTTGAGGCCCTTCGGCCAGTCGGGCTGCCACAGCACTTCGCCGCCGAGGTTCACCTTGATGAGCGCGGAAGCGCAGATTTCCTCGTACAGCAGGCCGAACGGATTGAGCAGGAACTCGTCGGTGCCCGGGATGCGCGCCGAGATGTGGTTGTAGATCAGGTCGTCCATTCCGAAGTGGCGCACCAGGCGGTAGGCACAGGCGCAGTCGACGCGCGCCCGCCATTCCGCGACGCTCACCTTCCTTCGGAGCGACTGGAAGCGCAGCGGCGGATAGTCCGTATCCGGATCGAGCTCCGGGTAATGCTTGCGCAGATCGGCGACCTTGGCCTTCGCCATCCGCGCACTATAGCCGGATTCAGATCTTCTCGGAGATCAGCATCTTCACTGGCTGCGCCGTCTTTGCGTCGATGAGCACCGCCACCCAGGCCCGCCGCGCTCGCAGGCGCACATAGCGGACATCGGTTTCCTTTATCCCCGACTGCGCCAGCCAGGCGTCGACGACTTTTGCCGCCTGCGGCTCCAGCTGGCGCATGCGCTCCAGCGGCCAGGAGCTGGCCAGCACAGCCGCCGTGCGCTCGGCATAAGGCACAAAGAGCCTCGGAAACTCCTCTAGGTCGTGGCCGGCGAGCCCCAGGAACATGAAGCCGCTAAGTTCCTTACGGTCTGTCGGCAGGTCGGCGAAGGCCAGTACCGGCCCGCCGAGGGGTACCTGCCGGAATTCGGGGTACCTTGCCTTGGCGAGCTCGTCGGGGTCGAGCTGCACTACGCTCGCCACCTGGAACTGGTCCTTCACGAACACTATGAATGCAGGCCGCGCGAGATAGACGACATGCATGCCGTAGACGAGCGCCACGATCTGCAGCACGCCGATCACCGCGAGGTCGAACTTCAGCCCGCGCTTGCCGGAGCGGAAGATGACGAGCGTGATGAGCGGGCCGATCACCACGTCGACGCCGACCAGGATGAAAAGCAGGTCGTTGCCGCCCGCCGCCTCGAACAGCGGCGCCGGGTACCAGAGGGAGAGCATCAGCGCGAGCACCGTGGCCGCGATCGCGATGCTGATGAGCAGATGCAGGCCGGACGCCTGCCAACGCGTCACTTTTTTCTTTTCCATCGGCCGGAAACTATAGCAGGAACGAAACTATAGCAGGGGCGGGCTCCGATTTTTCAGCCGAGTTTCGGCGACGCGTTCCGCTCGGCGAGGCGCTTGCGGCGATCGGGGAGGCCGCGCTTCAGGTACTCAGATACCGATGCGCGCGGAGCCGCCGGCAACCCGCTTATTCGATCCCTTCGGGTGCAGGTTCTGCGCCACCGTCTCGAGCAGCAGGCTCTTCAGAATCGGCTTGATCAGGCAGTCGGCCCCCAGCGCGTCGGCGTACTGCGCGAAATACTCGTGCGCGGTGGTGAAAATCACCGGGATGATCGGCACCGTGGTGTCGGCAAAAAGCGTGGCCACGAAATCGAGGCCGCTCAGGTAAGGCATGTCGACGTCGATCAGCAGCAGGTCCGGGGTCGAGCCCAGAAACATCCGCCCGGCGACGACCGCATCCTCGGCCAGGGCGACGTTGTAGCCGGCGTTCGCCAGATGCAGCTGCAGCAGGTCGCGCATCGATTTGTCGTCGTCCACCACAAGGATGTTCGGCCGCCTGCGCGCCCGGATCGGCAGGATTTGCCGGCCTTCTTCGCTTGCCCCCATGCCCCAGCTCCTTCCCAACTCGCTTCGTCTTATCGGAACCCGTGCCTTTTTTATCCGTATTCCAGGCGCCGAGGTATCGCTGTCTTCCGCGTCGTGCTGTCGCCGGATGGCGACGTCATGTCGCAATCAGCTCCGACCGGTAGATCGGTCCAGGACGCTGCCGGATCCGGATGCAGCGTCGCTCTGTGGCGCGTCGCCGGGCAGCGAAGGCTCGATCGAATCCTGATAGAGCACCACGTCGACCGCGCGCAGAAAATAAATGTGCGGCGGCGATTCTCCGCCGGCGAGCCACTTGTCCAGCTCGAGCAGCGGCACCTGGAGATACTTGGCGAGCTTGAGTCGGCCGCCCAGAACTTCAGCGGCTTTTTCGAGAGTGCGACTTTCTAAAGTCGATTTGCCCATCCGTGGCGCCCGTTGTTGTTTTGTCTTTCGCGCCACATGATGGAATAAATTATCAAGCGAATCAATCCTGAGTCACGGATTCCTACACGCTGCTGTAGCTATTATTCGACAGGCTGTCGCCGCCGCGCCGACCAAGGCGTCAGCCGATCTTGGGCGGGGTGTTCTTCTCGGCGAGGCGCTTGATGAGGCCGTCGACGCCCTGCTGCTTCACGATCGCGTCGAATTCGGAGCGGTAAGTGAGCACCAGGCTGACCCCTTCCACGACGATGTCGTAGATCTTCCAGCCCTCGGCGGTCTTGCGCATCTGGTAATCGAGTTGTACTGGCTTGCCGCCGGGCCGGATGTACTGGTTGCGCACCGTGACGTCGGTGTCGCCGGGCTTCATGTGCGTCGGCATCACCTTCATCGTCTGGCCTTGGTAGGTCGAGATTGCATTCGAGTAAGTGCGGACCAGCATGCGGCGGAACTCGGCAACCAGCTTCTCCTGCTGCTCCGGGCTTGCCTCGCGCCAGGCCCTGCCAACGGCCAGCCGGGTCGCTTCCTGGAAATCGATGTGTGGTAGGACCTTCTCCTCGGCGAGCTTGAGCGCCTTCTGCTTGTCGCCTGCCGCCAGCTGCTTGTCGCTCTGCACCGCGGCGAGCACGTCGTCGGTCACCTTCTTCACCAGCTCGTCGGGCTTCAGCTCCTGCGCGGCGGCGGAAACTGTGAACAGGGCGGCGAGCAGGAATATCCGTGCGTCAAATGTTTTTCTCATCCCAGCCTCCTGCCTTCAATTATCCGGTTTCCAGCGGCGCGTGCGGTACTCGATGCGCGGCGCCGGCCGGGTCGGTGCCGGAGTCTTGTGCAGGTACTGTAGTTCGGGGATGGCGGCGATGCGGATCTGCGAGCGCTTTGCCGGCAGCGGGGTTTCGCGCTTCTGCGGCTGTTCCGCGCCTTTCGAACGCCCGCGCAGGCGGCCTGATGCATAGAGATAGCCGGCGGCGACGATAGCAGCGCTCATAAAGAAGCTAACGCTGCAAGCCGCGTGCCAGTTTCAGAAATACGTTCCCGAACAGCGGCTTAAAGACAACGCTGCGCGCTCCGGGCACGCGTACGTCACCGCTACGGGACAGGGGAACCGCGGTTTACGGCAAGTTGCTGTTTTCAATAACCTAACGGGGTCGCGGGCGCGCGACGTCGACGAACCGCTGACCTTGTAATGGCTTGCACTATGATCTGCCAATCCTCACTGGAGAACACCATGCGCATCGTCGCGTCGTTATTGATTGCCGTCTTTTGCTCCGCGCCTCTCGCCCAGACCGCGCCGAAGGTGAAGCACGCCGGGCAGGTGCGGACCCTGCTCTACGTCGGCAACAGCTTTTTCTACTTCAACGACGGCGTGTCGAGCCTGGTGCTCAGGCTCGTCGCGGCCGGCGACCCGCAGAACCGGCCGCAATACCGCTCGACGATGGTCACGATCAGCGGCTCCGGACTCAACTGGCACGACATGGAGTCGTACTTCAAGCCCGGCAGCGGCATGGCCTCCTATTCGTTCACCGCGGACAACAAGGTTGTGTTCAACAAGTTCGACAAGCCCTTCGACGCGGTCCTGATGAACGACTGCAGCCAGTGCCCGGTCCATCCGCAGCTGAAGGACCTGTTCCACGAGTACGCGCGCAAGCACAGCCAGACTGCGGTCAAGCACGGCGCCAGGCCGATGCTGTTCATGACCTGGGCCTACGCCGACGCGCCCGAGATGACCGCCCAGCTCGCCGAGCAGTACACGATCGCCGGCAACGCGAACAACGCGCTGGTGGTGCCGGCAGGCTTGGCTTTTTCAAAAGCAATTTCAAGAAATGCTTCGATAAATCTGTATAACCCGGACAAGCGCCACCCGAGCCTCGCCGGCTCCTACCTCGCCGCCTGCGTGATCTACGCCGCCGTGCACGGCAAGAACCCGGTCGGCAATTCATACAAGGGCGGGCTCGACCCCAATACCGCGGACTTCCTGCAGCAGGTCGCAGCGGACACCGTGCGCGAGTACCTCGGGCGCGATCTCTGAGCGTGGAGATGACCGAGGAAATACGAAAGCAGCTGGCGCCGAGAGGCGTGCTGCGCGTCGGGCTCAACTACCAGAATTTCCTCCTGGTGCTGAAAGACGCGCCCGACGGCACGCCGACCGGGATCGCGCCCGATCTGGCGCGCGAGCTGGCCAAGCGCAGCGGCCTGGCGATCGAGTTTGTGCGCTTCGATGCGGCCGGCAAGCTGGCCGACGCAGTGAAGAACGGCGCCTGGGATGTCGCCTTCCTCGGCGCCGAGCCGCAGCGCGCGAGCGAGATCGCATTCAGCGGCGCGTATCTCGAGATTCCGGTGACCTTCCTGGTACCGCCAGGCTCTTCAATAAAGACTCTTCGGGAAATAGACGCGGAAGGCGTGCGCATAGCCGTTTCCGAGAAAAGCGCCTACGACCTTTATCTCTCCCGCTCGCTGAAGCACGCGCGCCTGGTCCGCGTCCAGGGGATCGAGGCATCCTTCAAGCTGTTCCTCGAACAGAAGCTCGAAGCGCTCGCCGGCCTCAAGCCGCGGCTGGTGTCGGACGGCGACGCGCTGCCCGGCTCGCGCATCCTCGAGGGCCAGATCACGGCGGTGCAGCAGTCGATCGGAGTCCCCAAGGGAAGGAATGAGGCCGCAAAATACGTGCGCGAGTTCGCAGACGACATCAAGGCCTCCGGCGTGGTCGCGCGCGCCATCGAGAAGCACGGGGTGCGGGGCGTGAGCGTCGCGCCCGCCGGATGAACAAGGAGACCGAATGAAGCTTCTTCTGGTCTGGCTCATCAACACGGTTTCCCTGATGGCCGTCGCCTATCTCATGCCCTCCATCAGCGTTTCCAGCTTCATCACCGCCCTGGTCGCCGCCCTGGTGCTCGGGCTGGTAAACGCGGTGATCCGGCCGATCCTGGTGCTCCTGACGCTGCCGGCGACGATCCTCACGCTCGGCCTGTTCATCTTCGTCATCAACGGGCTGCTGTTCTGGTTCGTCGGCTCGTTCGTCTCCGGCTTCGTGGTCGAGGGATTCTGGGCCGGCGTCATCGGCGCCATCATCTACAGCCTGATCTCCTGGGCGCTGTCGTCGCTGCTGCTGCCGGTCAGGACTTCGCCCTAGCCAGCGCGCGCCCCGCGAAAAGCTCTTCGAACCCCGCCGCGTCGAGCGGCGCGCTGAAGAAGTGGCCCTGCCATTCGTCGCAACCGAGCGCCAGCAGCCGCGAGAGCTGCGCCTCGCGCTCCACGCCTTCGGCGGCGATCGAGATGCCGAGCGTCTTCGCCATCGCGATGATCGCCTTCACGATCGCCTCGTCGGCGGGGTGCGAATCGATCTCGCGCAGGAACGAGCGGTCGATCTTGAGCTTCTGGATCGGCAGCAGGCGCAGGTACGAGAGGCTGGAGTAGCCGGTGCCGAAGTCGTCGATCGCGAAGCGCACGCCGAGCTCGCCGATGCGCCGCAGCGTCTCGAGGTTCTCGGCCAGGCTGGACATCAGCACCCGCTCGGTGACCTCGAGCTCGAGATGGTGGCCCTCCAGGCCGTTCGCTTTCAGCGCTTCCCTCAGTTTTTCGAAATATTGATTTTCCTGCGCGAGCTCCGACGCGGAAACGTTGACCGCGAACCAGGGCCGTCCGGGAAGCTTGCGCCGCCACGCGCCTGCCTGCGACAGCGCGCGCTCGAGGGTCCAGTCGCCGACCTGGCGGATCAGGCCGCTTTCTTCCGCCAGCGGCACGAAGTCCTCGGGCGGCAGCAGGCCGCGCTCGGGATGGTCCCAGCGCACCAGGGCTTCGGCGCCTACGATCGAATCCCTGCCGCGCAAGACAGGATGCCACTGCAGGCGCAGCTCGTTGCGCGCCAGGGCGCCGCGCAGCTCGTTCTCCATGCGCAGGCGCTCCACGGCGCGCGCATTGAGCGCCGGAGAGAAGAAGCGGAAGGTGCCGCGGCCGCTTTCCTTGGCGTGATACATCGCGGCATCGGCGTTCTTCAGGAGCTCGGTGAAGTCGCGTCCGTCGGCCGGATAGATGGCGATGCCGATCGAGGCGGCGACATTGAGCGCCGTGCCCTCGATGGCGAACGGCCGCGCCAGCACGTCGAGCACGCGCTGCGCGAGCACCGCCGCATCCCCGACTGACTTGATGGATTGCAGGATGACGAAGTCGTCGCCGCCCAGGCGCGCCAGCGTATCCCCGCGCACCAGGCCCTCCAGCCGCTCCGCCACCATGTGCAGCAACGCGTCGCCCGCGCGATGGTCGAGCGAGCTGTTCACCAGCTTGAAGCGGTCGAGATCGAAGCACAGCAGCGCGAGCTGCGAGCGGCTGCGCGCGGCGGCGAGGATCGCCTGCGCGGCGCGGTCGGCGAGCAGGATCCGGTTCGGCAGCCCGGTGAGGGCGTCGCGCGTCGCGAGATACTCGATGCGCGCTTCCGCCTGCTTGCGGCCGGTGACGTCGGCGGCGGTGCCGCGGTAGCCGGTCAGCTTGCCGGCGGCGTCGCGCACCGGCACGCCGCTGACCGACTGCCACACCACGGCGCCCGGCTTGGTGACCGAGCGGTGCACCAGCTCGCGGAAGGCGCCGCCCGCGGCGGTATTCTGCTCGAGCCATTCCTTCACGCCGTCGGGCTCGCCGAGCGGCATGAATTCTTGCGGCGTGCGCCCGAGCATCTCGGCGCGCGTATAGCCGAGCACCGCCTCGATCCGCTCCGACAGGTAGGTGTAGCGCCAGCGCTCGTCGGTCTCCCAGACGTATTCGCGCGAGACCTCGGCGACGTCGCGAAAGCGCCGCTCGCGGTCCGCCAGGGACTGCTCGGCGCGCTTGCGCTCGTCGACGTCGGACATCGTTCCCGACAGGTTCAAGGCGCGCCCCCCGGCGTCGCGCTGCATCACGCGGCCCCTCGTCTGCAGCCACTTCCAGCCGCCGTCCTTGCCGGGAATCCGAAAATCGGCGATCAGCTCGGGAATCTCTCCCTTGAGCGCGCGCACCAGCTCCTTCTGCACCGCGGCGCGGTCCTCCGGGTGCATGGCGCCGAGCAGGTCCGCGCCGAAGGCATCGGTCGGCGACTCCGCGCGCCCCAGGAACCGGACCCAGCCGTCGCCGGCGTACAGGCCGTCGGTCGCGACGTCGTAGTGCCATTCGGCGAGATTGCCGCCGTCGAGCGCGAGCTCGAGCCGCGCCTTCGCCTCGAACAGCTTGCGCTCCGCGCTGCGCTGCTCGGTGATGTCGCGCCCGACCCCGCGGTAGCCGAGGAAGCGGCCTTGAGGGCCGAGGCGCGACTGACCCGAGACGATGTGGATCTGGCGCGCACCGCGCTCGTCGGCGCGCGCGATCTCGAGATCGAAGAACGGCAGCTGCCGCTCGAGCCGCTCGAGGTGCGCCTCGAGGGCGCCCGGCTCGACCTCGACCTGCGGAATCTCCCAGAAGCGCTTGCCGTAGGTCGGCGTGTGGCCGAAGAAGGTCGAGACCGGCGCGCCGCCCGAGAGCCAGACCACGCGGTGCTCGGCGTCGGTCTCCCAGAACCAGTCGGCGGAAAGCTCGGTGAGCCCGCGGAAGCGCTTCTCGCTTTCCGCGAGCAAAGCTTTTTCCCGGGAGGATTTTTTCAGATAAAACCAGGAAACCGCGTAAACAATCCCGCCCGAGAGCAGGGCGAGGAGCAGAGCGTCGAGCACGCGGCTAGCCGGCTTCGCGCACCGGCGGCGCCACCTTGAGGACTTCCTCGATGGTGGTGAGGCCGGCGCCGATCTTCAGCGCGCCGCTGATGCGCAGCGGCTTCATGCCTTCCTTGAACGCCTGCTCGCGGATCAGGGGCAGGTCGGCTTTTTCGTTCACCAGCTTTTTTATCTCGGGGGAGAACACCAGCGTCTCGTAGATCCCGACCCGCCCCATGAAGCCGGTCATGCGGCACTCGAGGCAGCCGACCGCCTTGTAGACCTGGGCCGGGCGGTTCGATTTCCAGGGCGCGACCAGCGCGTCCCAGGCCTGGTGCTCCTCGGCGCGGTGGAAAGCCACTTTTTCCTTGCAGTGCGGGCACAGCGTGCGCAACAGGCGCTGCGCCATGATGCCGTTCAGCGTGGCGTTGAGCAGATACGCGGGCACGCCCAGCTCGAGCAGCCGCGCCACCGCGCTCGGCGCGTCGTTGGTGTGAAGGGTGGAAAGCACGAGGTGGCCGGTAAGCGCGGATTGCACCGCCATCTCGGCGGTTTCCAGGTCGCGGATCTCCCCCACCATGATGATGTCGGGGTCCTGGCGCATCAGCGCGCGCACTCCCTCGGCGAAGCCGAGCTCGATCTGGTGCTGCACCTGCATCTGGTTGAAGGACGGCTCGACCATCTCGATCGGGTCCTCGATGGTGCAGACGTTGACCTCGATCGTCGCCAGCGTCTTGAGCGTGGAATACAGGGTCGTGGTCTTGCCCGAGCCGGTGGGGCCGGTGACCAGCACGATGCCGTTCGGCCTGAGCGTCATCTCGTCCCAGCGCTGCTTGTCCTCGTCGGAGAAGCCGAGCTCCTTGAAGTCGCGCACCAGCACTTCCGGGTCGAAGATCCGCATCACCAGCTTCTCGCCGAACGCGGTGGGCAGGGTCGACAGCCGCAGCTCGACCTCCTCGCCGTCGAGCGTGCGGGTCTTGATGCGGCCGTCCTGCGGGCGGCGCTTTTCCACCACGTCCATGCGGGCGAGGATCTTGATGCGGCTGGTCATCGCGATCAGCACCGCGGCGGGGATCTGGTACACCTGGTGCAGCACGCCGTCGATGCGGAAGCGCACGATGCCCTGCTCGCGGCGCGGCTCGACGTGAATATCGCTGGCGCGCTGCTCGAAAGCGTATTGCAGCAGCCAGTCGACGATGCGCACGATATGCGCGTCGTTGGCGTCGAACTGCTTGTTCTCCTTGCCCAGATCGACCAGCTGCTCGAAGTTCGACAGCGTCGAGGCGGCGCCGGAGGCGGTGCGGTTGGCGCCCTTGATCGAGCGGGCGAGGTTGTAGAACTCGACCAGGTAGCGCTCGATGTCGAGCGGGTTGGCGATGACGCGCTTGATGTCGCGCTTGATCATGCGCGCGAGCTCCGGCTCCCAGTCGCGCACCCCGGGGTCGGCCGTGGCGATGGTGGCCTCCTTGGAGCTCACGCCGACCGGCAGGATGCGAAAGCGCGTGGCATAGGCCGAGGACATGATCTCGGTGACGCCCGCGAAGTCGATCTTCAGCGGATCGATGTGCAGGTACTCCATGCCGACGCGCTTCGCCAGCCACTCGGTGAGCGGCTCGAGCGATAGTTGCTTGTGCGGCGGCGAAGCCTGGCGCCACTTCTGGTCGGCGACCACGACCAGCGGATGCAGCGTGCCGCGGAAGTAGCGGCGCTCCTTCTTGAGCTGGTTCGCGGCCTCCGCGGCGACCAGCTTGTCTTCGACCAGCCAGTCGAGGATTTCGGGTAGCGCGAGGCGGTGATCGAGTGGTGTCTTAACTGCTTGCTGCATCGAATCAAGACTATACCGCAAAGCTACAATGGCCCCTGCCTTTAAGGGGTGTCCTCATGGCAAGAGCCCTTTCATCGGACGTCAGGCTGCGCGAAGTCTGGGCGTGGAGCATGTACGACTTCGCCAACTCGGGCTACACGACGGTCGTCATCACCGCCGTGTTCGGCGCGTTCTTCGTTTCCGTGGTCGCCGACGGCAAGCCCTGGGCCACGTTCGCCTGGACCGCCGCGCTTTCCGTGTCCTACGCCGCGATCCTGGTAACCGGGCCGCTCATCGGCGCATGGGCCGACGCGCACGCTGCCAAGAAGCGGCTGCTGCTGCTTTCGACCGTCGGCTGCGTGATTTTCACCGCCCTGCTTTTTTTCGCCTCGCCCGGTGCCGTTGCGCTTGCCCTCATTCTGGTCGTTCTTTCCAATTTTTTCTTCGGCACGGGTGAAAACCTGATCGCTGCCTTCCTTCCCGAGCTCGCCGATTCCAACGCCATGGGCCGCGTCTCGGGCTGGGGATGGAGCTTCGGCTACCTGGGCGGCATCGTCGCGCTGTGGCTTTGCCTCCTCTACATCACGATTTCCCAGAAGGCCGGCAAGAGCGCGGCCGAGTTCGTTCCGGTGACGATGCTGATTACGGCGGTGTTCTTTGCGCTTGCCTCGGCGCCGACGTTTCTGTTCCTGAAGGAACGGGCTTTGCCGCAATCACAGAAGGAAAATCCCTGGGCCCGGGTGAGGCAGACCCTGCAGCATTCCAGGAGGTACGGCGATCTCAGGCGCTTCCTGCTGTGCATCGTGTTCTACCAGGCGGGCATCCAGACCGTGATCGCGCTCGCCGCGATCTATGCGCAGGAGGTCATGAAGTTTTCGACGCAGCAGACGATCACGCTCATACTGGTGGTCAACGTCACCGCCGCTGCCGGCGCGTTCGCCTTCGGCTACGTGCAGGACGCCATCGGGCATGTGCGTGCCATCGCGCTGACGCTGTGCGCCTGGATCGTGATGATCACGATCGCGTTTTTCTCCGAGACGCATTCTTCTTTCTGGATCGCGGCCAACCTGGCGGGCCTGTGCATGGGCTCGTCGCAGGCCGCGGGGCGCGCGCTGGTCGGCTACCTTGCGCCGCCGGCACGGCTTGCGGAGTTCTTCGGCCTGTGGGGACTGGCGACGAAAGCGGCTTCGATCTTCGGGCCGCTCACCTACGGCGCGATGACCTGGATCTTCGCCGGCAATCACCGGCTCGCCATCCTGGCCACCGGCGCCTACTTCGTCATAGGCCTGGCATTGCTCTTCAAGATCGACGTCAATCGAGGGCGCGAGGCGGCCCTGATATGAAGCCGCTACCCGACCGCGCAGGGCCTGCTACAGGTAGGCCTCTGAGCACTTGATGACTTCGGTGTTGGTGGGGCGCTCCAGGCAATGGCGGGCGTCCTCGGCGCGGCGCGCCCGTCTCGACGCGCTCATGGGAGCGGACGGCTTTGCGGCCGCAACGGCCGGCTTGGCCTCCGGCGCTGCGGGCTTGGCCGCTTCAAGGGCCGCGGGCTTGGCCGCTTCAGGCGCCGCGGGCTTTTGCGCCTGAGCCCACGCAAGCGAAGAAAACACCATCGTGGCCGCTGCCAGCAATGCAATGCTTTTCATCTGACGTCCTTTCGATCCTCCTCCAACGCCCTCATATCGTAGCCCTTTTTCAGCTTTTCAGCTTTTCCAGGTACTTTCGGATGCGCTGTGCATTGATGCCGATATCGCTGCGCCCGACCCGCGACACCGAACGCACGTCGATCTTGCTGCCGCTGCCCGAGGGCGCGACGCGGATCACCACGTCGTCCTTGAAGCCGTACCAGAACGTCGTATCCGTGGCCTCGATCCTGCCTTCGGCGGCGTTGTCGGCCACCATTGCCCATCCCATGCTCTTGGCTGCGTCCAGCGCGCGCCCAAAGGCGGCCTGCGGCGGCATCGCAAGCTCCAGCGGCTTGATGTCGGGATAGCCTTTGAGCTGCTGATCGGCGATTTCCTTCCCGCCGTAAGCCGCGGTGTTCTCCACCCCCTGGCGCAGGGGCAAAACGGCGACGAAAAACGGCGGATTCACAGTGTCGGTCGAGATATCGTGGATGCGCGGCACCGACTGCGCGCGCTGCCGCCACTGCCACGGCACGTAAGACACCGCGACGCTGACGACGAGCGCTGCGATGAGGCCGGCCGTCCAGCCGGCGCGCACTTTCGGAATTGCGAGCGCGATGATCGCCAGCGCGCCTGCCGCCAGCCCGACGTACACCGCCCAGGGTTGCAGCCCGGTCAAGCCGGTGCGGAAGTGCCACCAGCCCATCCGGTATCCCATGGGAGCGGCCAGCAGCAACAACGCTGCGACCACGGCAGTCAGAAGAACGAGCATGCGAAACGGCGTGATGAGTTTCATGTTCCTACCTCCTTCGTTCGACGCAGGACTGATAGTGAACACACTGGCGCTCGAGCCCATTCCCTCAGACGATGGCCGTTAGAGCTACAAGCCTCATAGGGAAGGGAGATATTGTTCTTTACTTGGGCGGTGAAGCCAATTCTCGAACTGTTGCGTCAGTCTGCCATCCGGCAAGCGTTTTCCTTCGATTGAAAACCAGTTCGGTCTTTCTCTTTTCATATACCCAAACTTCAAATGTTTCCTTACCCCTAAAGAAAGAGCCTCCCCCACCGCTCCAGCCGGCGCGCATAATCTCTTGCCCCGACGTAACGTGAGTTCGATCTGGTTTTCCCCATTCTTCCAGAAAAGCTGATTGACGAAGACCCATGGTTAGCAGACCGTCCTGGATTTTCTGGCGATCCTGAACAGCTGCACATGAAACTAAAATAACAACTGCAATAGCTGCGAGCAACGCGGTTTTCATGGATTGCTCCTCCCCTTACGCACATCTCGCCATTACGACCTCCTCCCGCATATCAACTGATGCAAGGAGGTCACTACTTCGGCTTGTCCTGATGCATCGATTTTTCTTCCCGGTCCAGCTTCGGCTTCATCTCCCGGGTCCTCCTGTCGGCATCCTTTTTCACGTCGCCCATCTTCATGCCGGGCTTCATCATCTTGGTGGTAGACATGGGCCGGTCCATTTCCATTTTCTTCTTTGCGGTCTTGGGCGCGTCGGCGGCAAAGGCGGGGGAGCTGAGGCAGGCGAGCACCACGGAAACCGTCAGGGCTTTCTGGAAAAGCATGTCTCCTCCGCTTGTGAAGCGCCGGCGCCGAGAGAGTATCGGTTTCACGGCACCTCCGCGAATTTCGGGCGAGTACAGCTTCACTACTGGCACTTGAATCGAATCTCGGCAGAAGCCGATCGAACGAATATGTCATCTCGCGATGTCTCTCTAACCACCTTTAGCGCCTTACCTTTCTTCTGGCAGTATTCGTTCGCTTCTCTAAATAGATCAGCCTTTATCTCGGTCCCAGTCACCATGCCGCCAGATTGAGAGACCATATAGGTGTCATCCCCAGCTGGGACCACACCAGTAGACCTCACGTTCACGCAACCACAAAGAAAGAACAGAATCAAAACCTGCCACGCTTTGTTTGTCATTTAGTCTCCAAATCGCTGGCCTTTCCTATGATAGACCCGCTTTTCTCTAAGTGTTTCTAAACTTGCTGGTAGCGAAACGGCGGCTTGTCAGGTTGAGGCTGGATTACTTTCCGCAGAGCGCTTTGGGTATCATTCGCCCTCCCCCCTTTTCAGAAGACCCCCCAGGAGAGATTCATGACGATCAAAGTCGGCGACAGGCTGCCCGACGGCAAGCTGATGGAGTCCACCGAGTTCGATTCCGCGACCCAGTGCGCGATGGCGCCCAAGGAAGTGAATGTCGCGGACGCGGCGAAAGGCAAGAAGATCGCCGTATTCGGTCTGCCGGGCGCGTATACGCCGACCTGCTCGGCGAAGCACGTGCCGAGCTACGTGCAGAACATGGATCAGCTGAAGAAGAAAGGCGTGAGCGAAGTGTGGTGCGTGGCGACCAACGACGCGTTCGTCATGGCGCACTGGGGCAAGGACCAGAAGGCGCTCGGCAAGATCCGCTTCCTCGCCGACGGCAGCGGCAACTGGACCAAGGCGCTCGGCCTGGAGCTCGACCTCAACGCGCGCGGCATGGGCACGCGCATGCAGCGCTTCTCGATGCTGGTCGACAACGGCATGGTGAAGCAGCTCAACATCGAGGGCCCGGGCAAGTTCGAGGTGTCCGACGGCGCGACGATGCTCAAGCAGCTCGGCTGAAACAAAGAGTTACACCTTTACTGTCGGCTGCGGCACAGCAAATCCGTTACTTTCGTGGGACCTCCCACGAAAGGAACTGACATGCTTAAAGCTCTCACCCCCCTGTTCGGCGCCGTTCTGCTGGCCGCAACGACTGCGCTCTACGCGCAGACCCCTCCGGCTGCTGCCGACAGCGGCAAGGCCGGGCACGAGAAGATGAAGGCGGCGCACGAGAAGGCGCGCAGCGCGTGCGAAGGCAAGCAGGGCCAGGAGCACCGCGACTGCATGCGCAAGGAGATGTGCGCTCAGTCGAAGGACCCGGCGAAGTGCGAGGCGCACTTCAAGGAGCGCTCCGCAGCGTTCAACAAGGCTTATGACTCGTGCAAGGGCAAGGCGACCGGGGACGAATTCCGTTCCTGCATGCGCGAGCAGCGCGTCCGCGCCAAGAAGTAGAGCTACTGTATCTCTCTGAAGCCATCGGGCGCCGGTAGAATCCGGCGCTTCGATGGCGTTTGACCGCTCCACGTTCTCCCAGGGGTTCCGGGCGTCGCTGCCGGTGCTCCTCGGCATCGTCCCCTTCGGGGTCATCACCGGCGTCGCGATGGTCGCGAGCGGCATCGCGCCGCTCGCGGCGATGGCGATGTCGGTTTTCGTCTTCGCCGGCGCGTCGATGGTCGCGACCGCGCAGCTGCTCTCGCAGGGCACGCCGGCGGCGCTGATCATCCTCGCGACGCTGTTCATCAACATGCGGTTCATGATGTACAGCGCCTCGCTGCGGCTGCATTTCGCGCACCTCCCCTTGCGCTGGCGCCTCGCCATCGCTTACCTGCAGGCCGACAACGTGTACGGGCTGACGCTGGCGCGGTTTTCGGAGCACTCCGACGATCCCGGCAAGCTCGAATACTTCCTCGGCGCCGGGATCCCGATCTGGCTTGCGTGGCAGGCGGCGGTGCTGGCCGGCATCGTGATCGGCGCCGGCGTGCCCGCCTCCTGGCGCCTGGAGTTCGCCGCGCCGCTCGCCTTCATCGCCATGACGGTGCCGCTGCTGCGCGACCGTGCCATGGTGGCCGCGGCGGGCGCCGCAGCCGTCACCGTGGTGGCGACGAGCAGCCTGCCGCTGCGCCTCAACCTGGTCGTCGCTGCCGTCGCCGGCATCGCGGCGGGGCTGCTTGCCGAAAGAAAGACCGCATGAGCATCTGGCTCACGCTGGCGGGCATGGCCTTCGTCACCTACGTGCTGCGCGCGTCGTTCCTGGTGCTGCCGGCGAGCGTCGGCACGCCGCCGCTCCTGCGCCGCGCCCTGCGCTATGTGCCCGCCGCGGTGCTGACCGCGATCTGGGCGCCGGAACTGCTGCTGCAGGATCAAGTCCTATACCTGGCGCTGCAGAACGAGAAGCTGCTCGCCGGCAGCGTCGCGATCGCCGTGGCGTGGCGCTGGCGCCTCACCTCCGCTACGATTGCTGCCGGACTTGTGGCCCTGCACTTCTTTGATTGGCTGACATGAAACGGTTTTGTTTCGCCGTCTTCTTCCTTGCCTGCTTCGGAACGGCCGCCGGCCTGGAAAGAGCGGCTTCGATCGAGGGCATCACCGAGCACCGGCTGGCGAACGGCCTGCGCGTGCTGACGCTGCCCGATCCGGGGGTCGACACCATCATCGTGCACGTCACCTATCTGGTCGGCTCGCGCCACGAGGGCTACGGCGAGAAGGGCATGGCGCACCTGCTCGAGCACATGCTGTTCAAGGGCTCGAAGCGCTTCCCCAATATCAAGGAGCAGTTCAGCCAGCGCGGCGCGCGCTGGAACGGCACCACGGCGAGCGACCGCACCACCTACTTCGAGAGCTTCGCCGCGACCAGCGCCAACCTCGAGTGGGCGCTCGCGCTGGAAGCCGACCGCATGGTCAACTCGTTCGTTCGCAAGGCCGACCTCGACAGCGAGATGACGGTGGTGCGCAACGAATTCGAGATGGGCGAGAACAATCCGGGGAGCGTGCTCATGCAACGCGTGCAGCAGCTCGCCTTCCCCTGGCACAACTACGGCAACCCCATCATCGGCCAGCGCGCCGACATCGAGCAGGCGCCGATCGGCAAGCTGCAGGGGTTCTACCGCACCTGGTACCGGCCGGACAATGCGCTGCTGATCGTCGCCGGACGGTTTGATGAGAAGCGCGCCCTCGACCTGGTTGAAAAACACTTTGGAAAAATCAAAAAACCGGCAACGCCGTTACCCTCGCTCTATACCCAGGAGCCGACCCAGGACGGCGAGCGCACGGTGATCCTGCGGCGTGCCGGCGACAACCGGATGGTGCAGGTGCTTTACCGCGTGCCGGCGGGCAGCCATCCCGACTACCCGGCGGTCGATGTGCTGGTGCACGTCCTCACCGAGGTCCCGGCCGGGCGTGTCTACCGCGCGCTGGTGGAGAAGGGGCTCGCGAGCTACACCTGGGGCGGCGAGCGCGGCCTGCACGACCCGGGCTTCATGTACTTCGGTGCTTCGCTGCCGAAAGATGGAGATATTGATTCCATAAAGGAAAGCCTTCTCAAAGTCGTAGAGAGCATCAAACAGGACAAAATCGAAGCGGCCGAGGTCGAGCGCGCGCGCACGGCGCTGCTGAACGACTTCGAGCGCACGCAAATGGAGACCGCGTCGCTGGTGCGCTCGCTTTCCGAGTTCTACGCCATCGGCGACTGGCGGCTGCATTTTCTCTATCGCGACCGCCTGAAGAAAGTGGCGCTGACAGACGTGCAGCGCGTCGCCGACTCCTTCCTCAAGCCCGCCAACCGGGTGGTGGGGCTGTTCATCCCCGCCGAGTCGGCGGAGCGCGCCGAGATCCCGGCCACCCCGGACTTCCAGAGCGCGCTTGCCCGCTATCGCGGCGGCGACGGCGTGCGGCTCGGCGAGGCGTTCGAGGCGACGCCCTCGAACATCGAGTCGCGGCTGCAGCGCAAGACGCTGGCTAACGGCATCCGCGCCGCCTTCCTGCCCAAGAAAACACGCGGCGGCCACGTCGTCGTCAGCCTGTCGCTGCACTGGGGCGACGAGAAAAGCCTTACTAACCGCGACGTGGCCTGCAGCTTCGCCGGCAGCATGCTGTCCCGCGGCACGCGCATGCACACCCGGGCGGAACTGAAGGAGGCCCTCGAGCGGCTGAATGCGAGCGTCTCCGTCGGCGGCGACGGCGCGAGCGTCGAGCTGCGCCGCGAGAACCTCGCCGATACCCTGCGCCTGGTTGCCGAGATGCTCAAGGAGCCCGCTTTCCCGGCAGCGGAGTTCGAGGAGATGAAGCGCGCCGCGATCACCGGCGCGGAGTCACAGCGCGGCGACCCGTCGGCGCGCGCCAGCGAGCGCCTGGCGCGCCACCTTCAGGCCTATCCGCCCGGCCACCCGAACTACACCCCGACGCTCGAGGAGCGCATCGACGGGCTGCGCCGGGCGACGCTCGAGGACGCCGTCGCCTGCTACCGCGATCTCTTCGGCGCGACCGGCGCCGATTTCGTCGCGGTCGGCGACTTCGACCCGCAGGAGCTGGCGCGCCTGGTCGACGAGCTGTTCGGCGCGTGGCGCACGCCGCAGCCTTTCGAGCGCGTGCCCTCGCTGCATTTCGACCAGCCGGCGTTCGAGAACGAGCTGATCTTCCCCGACAAAGCGAACGCCGTGCTGCGCGCCGGGCTGAACCTCAGGATGCGCGACGACCATCCCGACTTTCCGGCGCTGGTGCTCGCCAACCATCTGCTGGGGGGCTCCTCCACGGCGCGCATCCCGGCGCGCGTGCGCGAGAAGGAGGGCCTTTCCTACAGCACCTCGACCAGCTTCAGCTCGAGCCCCTTCGACGAGGCGGCGTCATTCCGCGTGTCGGCGATCTTCGCGCCGCAGAACCGTGCCCGGGTCGAGCAGGCGATCCGCGAGGAGCTCGGGCGCGCGGTGCGCGAAGGCTTCAACCCCGGCGAGGTCGAAGCCGGCAAGAAGGCCCTGCTCGAGGGGCGGCGCATGGCGCGCACCCAGGACCGCTCGCTGGTCGGCCGGCTCGGCATGTACTCCTTCGCCAAGCGCACTTTCGCCTGGGACATCGAGTTCGAATCCCGGATCGCGGCCCTGACGGCGGAGCAAGTCAATGCGGCCTTCAGGCGCCACGTCGACCCCGCTCGCCTTTCGATCGTAAAAGCGGGTGACTTCAGCAAGTGAAATAAATGGGGACAGACCCCATTTATTTTCTTATGTGAGCATTGCGGGAAAAATAAATGGGGTCTGTCCCCATTTATTTATTTCAGCGAGTCTTCAGCAAGTCCCTTATCTCCTCGAGCAGCCTCTCCTGCCGCGGCGGCGCGGCGGGGGCCGCCTCTTCCTTGCGCCGGATCCGGTTGATCAGCTTCACGGCGAGGAAAATCGCCGCGGCGATGATGACGAAGTCGACGCAGGTCTGGATGAACTTGCCGTAGGCGATCTTGGCGGCGCCGAACTGGATCACGAGGCTCTTGAAGTCCAGCCCGCCAATCAGCACGCCGAGCGCCGGCATGACCATGTCCTCCACCAGCGACGCAACGATCTTGCCGAAGGCGGCGCCGATGATCACCCCGACCGCGAGGTCGACGACGTTGCCCTTCATCGCGAAATCCCTGAATTCCTTCATCAGGCTCATCACGCAATCTCCGGATAGCTGACTTCCAGGATTTCCAGCTTCTCATCGCCCGAGGGCGTGCGCACCGTGACCCAATCTCCCTCGCGCGCCTTCAGGAGCGCCTTCGCCACCGGCGAGATCCAGGAGACTTTGCCGTTCGCAGGATCGACCTCGTCTACGCCCACGATGATGACCTCATTGGTTTCCTTTTTGGTGCGGATTTTCACCTTCGCACCAAAAAAGATCTGCCCGGTATCGCGGCCCGCCGACTGCACGATCTCGGCCGCTTCCAGCCGCTTGATGAGGAACCGCACCCGGCGGTCGATTTCCCGCAGGCGTTTCTTCCCGTAGATGTAGTCGGCGTTCTCCGAGCGGTCGCCGAGCGCCGCAGCCCAGGCCACGGTCTTCACTACTTCCGGGCGCTCGATCTCGACCAGCTGCTTGAGCTCGGCCTTGAGGCGCGCGAAGCCGGCCGGCGAGATATAGTTTTTCCCGGCCGCCGGAATTGCCGTCTGGCTGCGTTCCTCTTCCTGCGGCTCGGCTTCCGATTCCTTGACGAAAGCTTTCGACATTGCGGCGTCATATTATCCGCTTGCAAGCCGCGGGCAAGGCTCTAAAATTGAGGACGGGGAAAAGGAGGGGTTCACGATGGCGGAGAGGGAGAAGCTCGATTTTCTGACGAAGCTGCGCGTCCGCGACATGATTCTCACCGGACTCATCATCATCGCAGCCGTGCTGGCGAACCTGCCCAGCGAGTACGTCGAGGAAACGCTTGGCCTGAGCCACAACACGCTGGTCGCGGTGCTCGCGGTATCGGTGATATTCGGGCTGTTCCTCTACCTGAAGTTCTTCTTTTTCCTCGCGGTGGTGGTGCTCATCGCCGGCGCCAACATGCCGGAGCAGATCGCCGAGGGGATCAGCGACGTCACCGGGTTCACGATCTCCAAGGTGCCGATCGTGCTTTCGCTGGTCGTCATGGTGGGAGTCGCGCTCATCAACTACGTCATAAAGCTGCTGCCGACCGGCCTCGAGGCCAGGCCCAAGGAAAGGAGCGCGGAGGGCATCCGCGCTCTGTTCTACGCCATCGAGAAGAGCAACCTGGTGTACGCGCAGAAAGTGCTGTCGATGAACTTCGACCCGAACCTGCACCACGACAACGGCTACACCGCCCTCGCCTACGCCGCCGCCAAGGGCAGTACGCCGATGATCGAGCTGCTGCTGCGCAACGGCGCCGACCCCGCGCAGGTGACCAAGGAAGGCGACACGCCGGTCGAGCTAGCGCTGCGCTTCGGCCATGCCGAGGTCGCGGACCTGCTCAAGCACGCCCGCCAGTCCGCGGACGCCTCGGCCCAGCAGCAGCCGGCACCCCAGACCAGCTAGCAAGTCTTTTCAAATTCAGGCACTTTCGGCGTGTCCTGGGGGGCGGTTTGACCGCCCCCATCACTGTATATATAGTCAGTAACCCGCTTAACGATATGCAATCGACCCTAGCCCCTACCGTCGCCGTGCAGGAAATCTGCCGCGACACGCTGCTCGAGAAATACGCCAAAGGCAAGGAAGCCTCGGCGCCGGATGCGCTGCGGCTGGTGCGCCAGCGCGTGGCGCATGCCCTCGCCCAGGCCGAGCCCGAGGACAAGCGCGCCTACTGGGAGCGCCGCTTTCTCCAGGCGCAGGAAGACGGCTTCATCCCGGCCGGGCGCATCAACTCCGCCGCCGGGGTGCAGCTCCAGGCGACCCTCATCAACTGCTTCGTGCAGCCGGTCGGCGACTCGATCTCCGAGGTCGTCGACGGCAAGCCCGGCATCTACACCGCGCTCCAGGAAGCGGCCGAGACCATGCGCCGCGGCGGCGGCGTCGGCTACGACTTCTCCTCCATCCGGCCCAAGGGCGCCGAGGTCAGGGGCACGCGCTCGCGCGCCAGCGGCCCGGTCTCCTACATGCGCGTTTTCGACCGCTCGTGCGAAACCGTCGAGTCGGCGGGCGCGCGCCGCGGCGCGCAGATGGGCGTGCTGCGCTGCGACCATCCCGACATCGAGGAATTCGTCCACGCCAAGGACGAGGGCGATCTGGCGAATTTCAACATTTCGGTGGGCGTTACCGACGAATTCATGCTGGCGCTGGAAAAGGATTCCGATTTTGAATTAATCCATAAATCCAAACCGTGGAAAGACGGCCATCAGCGGGCGGACGGAACGTGGGTCTACCGCAGGCTGCGCGCGCGCGAGCTGTGGGACCAGATCATGCGCTCGACCTACGATCACGCCGAGCCCGGCATCCTGTTCCTCGACCGCATCAATCTCGACAACAACCTGAACTACTGCGAGTCGATCGAGGCGACCAACCCCTGCGCCGAGCAGCCGCTGCCGCCCTATGGCTGCTGTTGCCTGGGCTCCATCGATCTCACGAAGTACGTTTCGAACGCCTTTTCCGAAAAAGCGCTTTTCGAATATGAAAAATTCGGAGAAACGGTAAAAACGTCGATTCGCATGCTCGACAACGTGCTCGACGTGACCGCCTGGCCGCTCGAGCAGCAGCGCAAGGAGGCGATGGCGAAGCGCCGCGTCGGCCTCGGCTTCACCGGGCTGGGCGACGCGCTCATCATGCTGCGCCTGAAGTACGACAGCGACGAAGCGCGCGCCATGGCGGCGCGCATCTCCCAGAGCATGCGCGACCGGGCTTACGAGGCTTCGGTCGAGCTGGCGAAGGAACGCGGCGCCTTTCCGCTTTTCAACGCCGATTTGTATTTATCAGGCAGCAGTTTTTCTTCCCGCCTTCCTTCGGGATTGAAGGAGCAGATCAAAAAGCACGGCATCAGGAACTCGCACCTGCTTTCCATCGCCCCCACCGGAACCATCAGCCTCGCCTTCGCCGACAACGCGTCGAATGGCATCGAGCCGCCGTTCTCGTGGACTTACACCCGCAAGAAGCGCATGGCGGACGGCAATCTGCAGGAGTTTCCCGTGGAGGACCACGCCTGGCGCCGCTACAAGGCCGCCGGAGGCGATGTCGAGGCGCTGCCGCCCTACTTCGTCACTGCACTGGAGCTCTCGGCGCACTCGCACGAGCAGATGGTCGCCTCGGTCGCGCCCTACATCGACACCAGCATCTCCAAGACGGTGAACGTGCCGGAGGATTACCCGTACGGCGAATTCCAGGACCTGTACCTGCACGCCTGGAAGTCGGGACTCAAAGGCCTCGCTACCTACCGTCCGAACAAGATCCTCGGCTCCGTGCTGTCGGTCGACAAGCCGCAGGATTTCGTGCAGGACGATTTCAACAGAAGAATTTCGATCAAGAGCATCCCTGCGCCGGTCCTTGCCAGCCTGCGCTGGCCGGGGCGGCCGGACCTCGCCGGCGGCAACCCGGCGTGGACCTACATGATCGAGCACCCGCACTACCATTTCGCCGTGTTCGTCGGCCATATAGAGAACGGCGCGCCGCACGCTTTCGAGGTCTGGGTCAACGGCAGCGAGCAGCCGCGCGGTCTGGGCGCGCTGGCGAAAACCCTTTCGATGGACATGCGCGCCGACGACCACGCCTGGCTCAAGCTGAAGCTCGACGCGCTCGCCAAGGCGGGCGGCGACGACGCCTTCGACATGCCCTTCCCGCCGCGCGGCGAGAAAAAAGGAATGCCTTCGCTGGTGTCGGCCTTCGCCCAGGTGGTGCGCTTCAGGGTCGAGCAGCTGCACGCCGGCCTGGCGGGAGAATTTTCCCTGAAGGAAGCGCAAGGCTCTTCTCCCGTGATGGACACGATGTTCGCCCTCAAGGAGCCGAAGACCGGCACCGACGGCACGATGTCGTGGACGGTCGACGTGCTGAATCCGCGCACCGGCGACGATTTCGTCCTTGGTCTGAAAGAAATCACCTTGCCCGCAGGGAGCGGGTTCCCCGCGGGCGTCACCCGGCCCTATTCCGTCTGGCTCTCGGGCGAGTACCCGCGCGTGTTCGACGGCCTGTGCAAGATCCTGTCGCTCGACATGCGGGTGCTCGATCCGGCATGGATCGGGATGAAGCTGCGCAAGCTGCTCGAGTTCCCCGAGCCGCTCGGAGACTTCATGGCCTTCGTTCCGGGCAGCCGCAGGCAGCAGACCTTCCCCTCGACCGTCTCCTACCTGGCGCGCCTCATCCTGCACCGCTACGCCATGCTCGGCATCCTCGACGAGGACGGCATGCCGCGCCAGCAGATGGGAATCCTCGAGACCCCCGCGCGCGGCTCGAGCCCGGTGATGGCGGGCCTCAAATGCCCCGAGTGCGCGAATCCCACCCTCATCCGCAAGGACGGCTGCGACTACTGCACCGCCTGCGGCTACGTTGGAGTTTGCGGTTAGAGGTAATTCCTCAGCCACCCACCTTGTCACATACGCATTGACGTATGACCGCAATTCCGCAGATAGATAATGGCAAGCAACCCCTTCAGCCACTCAATGTAGTGCATATCCCATGGCTTCCCCCCGAGACTCCATATGGGAATCTGACGCTTAAAGGAATGAACATTATTCGCCGTCTCGACCGCGTAAACCTAGAGATAGCGCGTGTTTTTTCCTCGTACGTTCATCCAAAGAACGAAAATTTCGACCCGCGACAAGATCTTCTCGAGCACCAGTTCTATGCGGAGAGTGTGGTTTATTGGTTGAGGAAGACAGCAGACGAACTCATAGCTCTTGCTTACGCCATTGGTGAATGGAAAAACGGCGGGCAGTGGCCGGGTAAGTTAAAAGTAGATTCCATTGCCGGTCTCAAACACGATCCCCCGTCGGAGTTAAAGGACCTCTTTGCGCCTCACGAGAGCTATCTGTTCACGCTCAATGAGGTTGCCAATGCGTTCAAGCACTCGTTCGGAGCAGAATATCCGGTCGTTTTCGCACTGGCCTTAAACAAGAATAAGTTGTCTAACAAATCCCAGTTCTATTCGGTGAGTTTTGCGGATCTCGTCGAAAGGTTTTCCAAGCTTTACTTGCCCACAATGCAGACAATCCCAAAGCTGGGCTCGAATGGCCGCCGATAAAAACAAGTCCACAGTCCAGCTGGCCTCCCCGGAACGGTACTGATGACTAGCCGGTGGTCGCTGAGCAACGGCGCTAGTATTGCCTGGGCGCCGCATTCGAGGCACGGATGAAGGGACGAGGACTCGGTTTAGTCCGTGAGGTAGTGGCGATTGCTTTTTGGCTATACCTACCCCTCAAGCTTTTTGTATTCGACATAGACGTTCATTCGCTCCAGCGCATTTCACCCGATCTAGTCTGGCTGCTTCAGTACAAGCTCATAGCTACGATGGCAGTCCTCGCTGTGCTCTGGCTCGTCTTGGGGCACCGCTCATTCTTCGCATCCCTCGGATACGTCCTCGCGTACCCCGTAATCTTGATAGTTACGAGGCTTCCGAAGCAGATACTACGTAGTTGGCCTCTCTTGCTACTATTCTCGCCGGTTATCTACTCTGCCGTACAGAGAGCGCGGTCTACCTTCGTGCTTTATACCTTGGCAATCATCTGCATCCTCTTGATTGCGCTACAAGCCAACAAGGTCGTTTCGGTAACCGCGATGGTTGGCGTCGCAATCTTCGGTGCGGTCCATCTATTTCGTAGCCTGCGCAAGGCTTACTCCACGCGCGTCTTCCAGCAGCTCACCAAAATCGTGCGCGACTTTCGCGAGGCAATACAGAGTGGACGAATCGAAGCAACAGTCACCGAATCCAGTAAAGCAGCGCCCCAAACGACCCCTAACAATCCTTCTGGTCGCGGGCCGTTGATGAACCTATACGCGTGCCATGCATTTGCAGACCTCGTCGCGGAGAAAGTACACGACCTGATCCGACGGAGGGTATTTGACATTTATCTCATCGCATCCTGGCTTTATACCGTTGGAGTCACGTTTCTTGTATACGGCTTGGAGTACTGGGCGCTTCACGGACTTTATCCTGCATCATTCAAGGGGGCCGAAGGGGCAGGTTTCTGGGACTTCGCTGGATTTAGTCTTAGCATTCTCACGACCAATTCCTTGTCCAGGATTGAACCGGCGACTGAACTCGCCACTATCATTTGCTATAGCGAGGTCGCGTGCAGTGCTCTCATCCTTGTAATTCTGGTCTTCTCTATCCTTACTGCGGCTCGTGAGGCCTTTCGGGAAGACGCTGAGGAGTTCTCGTTAGAACTCCGTGAAACTGCTACTGCGGTCGAAAAACGCGTAGCGCAGGTTTACGCACTGACACTCGTTCAGCTCGAGCTTGCTGTGATGCGGGAGAACGCTATCCTCGTAAATCTGCTCCGTAGGGCCAGAGGTCTTCCGGAGCTTCCTGTACCGAAAAGCCCGGCACCATCGCTCGGATCATCTGCAACGAGTAATCATGCACCGCCGCCCAGCGGCCCTAATCCTTAAGGAGGCGATCATGGGAGCAGTGAAAGACGCGAGTCACCTTTACGAAGTCGAGCGGCGGGCCACGCATGCCGAGCGCCCGGGTTTCCGCGTCAACGAGCTGGAGATCAGCAAAACGCAGAAGGTGCCTTGGCACCTTCACAACAACGTTCAAGACACTTTCTACGTCCTGAAGGGCCGGATCGGCATCTTCCTGCGTGATCCCAAGGAGGAAATCCCCCTAGAGCCCGGCCAGACCTACGCGGTTGCACCGAAGCGGCCTCACCTCGTGACAAATGGTGGCGAGAGCTCTGCGACCTTCCTCGTCCTGCAAGGCATCGGCGAGTACGACTTCGCTCCGCTGACCTGAAGGCGAGGTTCTGCCTAGAACACGTAGGCGACGCTGGAGAAGAAGAGATACTGCGAGCGCGTCTCGGTGATCGGGCTGTGCGCCGCGTCGCCCTGGAGACGCGAGGCGGAGAGCGTCGCCATCGCGAACCAGCGGCGCTCGAAGCGGTGAATGGCCCCGGCCGAGAGGCGCACGCTGTTCAGCCCGGACCCCGCCTGGAATTCGGGTAGCCCGGAGCTCGCGCTCTGCTCGGCGGTGACGCCGAAATAGCTCTGCGTATATTCCTTGCTGGCCCAGGTGAACCCCGGCCCGGCGAACAGCATGGTGCGGTCCGCGGGGCGGAAACGCGCGAGCAGGTCGATCCGGGCCAGCGTCCCCTGCTTCTGTCCCGCGATATCGGTCGCGATCTGGCCAACCGTGGCGAACCTGCCGTCTCTGTATATGACGCGTACTCCGGCGCGGGCGGTGCGGTCGATGTTGCCAAGGCCTTGCAGGTGCGCATCGTCCGATTCCTTTCTGCCGCCGCTCAACGCCACAAAGCCGCTCACGCGCCAGTGTGAATCCCGGTACGCGCGAACCGCCACCTGACCGAAGCTCACGAACACCGGGCCGTAGGCTGCAAAGACGACCGGCACGAGGCCTACGCGGTACCGGTCGCTGCCCGGAAAGTTTGGGCCGATTCCCACGCCGCCGCCGACGGCGACGCGGAACTTGCGTGGCTCGGCGGGCTTGTCGAGCGAATCCTCCTCGATCGCGTTCTGACCGGGCGCCATGACCGGATCGTCCATGAGGTCGAAGGCGCCTTGCGGCCAGGCGTGGCCGCTGGCGAGCGCGAGAAGGATTAGAACGGCGCCGCGAACTGCATACATGGAGGCAATTCTAGAACCTGAAACGGGAATATCATTCCCGCATCCTCAGGAGGAGCGAAACAATGAAGATCTACTACCACCCCGCTTCCACCACGAGCCGCCCGCTGATGCTGTTCGCCAACGAAGCGGGCATCAAGATCGATTTCCAGGTGGTCGATCTCTTCACCGGCGAGCACTACAAGCCGCCGTACGAGGCGATCAACCCGAACCATCTGGTGCCGACGCTGGATGACGGCGACTTCCGCCTCACCGAGAGCAGCGCGATCCTGAAATACCTTGCGGAGAAGACCGGCTCGCCGGCCTATCCCAAGGACCTCAAGCTGCGCGCACGCGTCAACGAGCGCATGGACTGGATCAACACGCAGCTCTGCCGCGACCTAGCCTACGGCCTGATCTATCCGCAGATCTTCCCGCACCACAAGCGCCAGAGCGATGAAGCGCAGAAGGCCACTCTCGCCTGGGCAAAGGAGCGCGCCGGCGGCTGGATGAAGGTGCTCGACGCGCACCTGATCGGTTCCGGCGACTACCTCTGCGGCAAGCAGATCACAATCGCCGACTACTATGCCGCGCCTTTCGTCGCGCTCGCCGAGGCGGTCGGCTCGGACCTCTCGGGCTACGCGAACGTCAAGCGCTGGCTGGGCAGGATGAAAGCGCTGAAGAGCTGGGCCAAGGTCAACGAGGTCATCAACGGCTACGCCGCCTCGCTGAAGGGCCCCTTCGAGAAAGTCTGAGCCGTGATCAAGGGCCTGCACCACAACGCCTACCGCTGCCGCGACTCGGAGGAAACGCGCCGGTTCTACGAGGATTTCCTCGGCCTGCCGCTGTCGCACACGCTCGAGATCAAGGAGACGCTGAGCGGGCGCAAGACGGAGACGCTGCACACCTTCTACCGGCTCGGCGACGGCTCCTACCTCGCGTTCTTCGAGGCGCCGGACATGGACTTCGAGTTCAAGCGTCAGCACGACTACGACCTGCACATCGCGCTCGAAGTCGACAAGACGGTGCTGGAGCGCAAGTTCGCCGAGGGCAAGGCGCGCGGCATCGAGACGCGCGGCGTCTCGGACCATGGCTTCATCCACTCGATCTATTTCCGCGACCCGAGCGGCTACGTGATCGAGCTCACCGTGAAGATGCCGGGCCACGACCGGACGATGGACCCGGCGGCCAACGGCGCGCGCGCCAAGCTCGATCGCTGGCAGGCGGCGAAGAAGCGGGCGACTGCCGGGACCTGACGCCGTGGCGCAAATGGCCGGAGCCGGAGACCTGCCGGAAGAAGTGCCCGACTTGCTTCATGTCGAGGCCGGCAAGATCATTTTCAGGGAAGGCGACGCGGGCGATAAGGTCTACGTGGTGCTCGAAGGCAAGGTCGAGCTGCGGGTGGGCGGGTACCTGTTGGAGACGGTGAGCGGCGGAGGGATTCTCGGCGAGATGGCGCTGATCGAGCAGGCGCCGCGCGTTGCCACGGCGACCGCCAAGACCGCCGCCGAGCTGCTGCCGATCTCGGAGAAGCGTTTCATGAGCATGATCCAGCAGACGCCGAGCTTCGCGCTGCAGATCATGAAGGTGATAGCGGCGCGCCTGAGGAAGATGGACGCGCTGTTCGGGCGCAGGAAAACGATCAGGAAGAGACCGCCGGCCCCCACTTCTCGACCCAAAGCAGCGCGGCGACGGTCTTCGCGTCGGTGATGCGGCCGTCGCGGATCATTCGAACGGCTTCTGCAAAGTCAAGAATCAGGGTCTCAAGAAATTCCCCGGCGTCCAGCTTGCGGGTCTTCAGGGTCAATTTCCTCGCCAGGAAAATCTCGATTCCCTCGTCGGTGTAGGCGATCGCGGTGTGGATGACGCCCAGGCGCGTCCATTCCGCGGCGGCATAGCCGGTCTCCTCCAGAAGCTCGCGTTTGGCGGTTTCCAAATGAGGCTCTCCCGGTTCGAGCTTGCCCGCGGGGACCTCGATGAACTCGCGGCGGTGCGGATAGCGGTACTGGCGCTCGAGCAGCAGCTTGCCGTCCTCGAACAGCGGGACGATCGCCACGGCCCCCGGATGGCGGATGTACTCGCGCACCCCCTCGGCGCCGTCGGGCAGCCGCACGACATCCCGCTGCACCTTGAGGAGCGTGCCGTCGAACACCCGCTCGCCGGCGACGAAGTGCTCGGTGAGGTCCTTCAAGCCGGTCCTAAAGGGTCTTGATGGCGGCGAAGCACAGCCCCATCAGCGGCTGCGGAATGATGCCCAGAACCAGCAGCGCGAGGCCGTTGGCCGAGAGCAGCACGCGCATTTCGCGCGGCCCCTCGACGGCGGTGCTGTCCTTCGGCTCGTCGAAATACATCAGCTTGACGACGCGCAGGTAGTAAAACGCCCCCACCAGCGAGAGCACGACGGCGGCGATCGCGAGCCAGAGCTGCTCGGCCGAAACCGCGGCCGACAGGACCGCGAGCTTGGCGTAGAAGCCCGCCGTCGGCGGCACGCCTGCGAGCGAGAACATGAGCACCATCATGACGAACGCGTACCAGGGGCTTCTCTTGGCGAGGCCGCGCATGTCGTCGAGGGTCTCGCAGTCGAAGCCGGCGCGTGACAGGAACAGCAGCATGCCGACGAGTACGCGAGCATGCGCTTGAGGTTCGTCTGCGCGATGGCGGTGATGTTGCCGATCGCCATCGACAGCAGCGCGAGCAGCGCCAGCATCTGCTGCCACTCCTGCGCCAGGTCGAAAAGGCCGTTCACCAGCAGGCGGATCGCCATGGCGAAGGCGGCGAGCTTCGGCGCCGAGCCGATCACCAGCGTCACCGGCGTCGGCGCGCCGTGGTAGACGTCCGGAATCCACATGTGGAACGGCGCCGCGCCGACCTTGAAAGCGATGCCGGACACCACGAACACCAGGCCGAAGACGAGGAACGGGCGCATCGGCACGCGGTCTGGTCCGGCGGCGGACAGCAGGTTCCCTACCTGCGCCGAGACTTCCCTGAAATCGAGTGATCCGGTTGCGCCGTAGATCATCGACATGCCGTACAGGAGCAGCCCCGACGACAGCGCGCCGAGGATGAAGTACTTCATCGCCGCCTCGGTGGCGGCGGCCGAGTCGCGGTTCAGCGCCACCAGGGCGTAGAGGCACAGCGACATCAGCTCGAGCCCCAGGTACACGGTGAGGAAGCTGTTGGCGCTCATCATCACCATCATGCCGAGGAGCGCGAACAGCAGCAGCGTGATGAACTCGCCGCGCAGCAGCCCGCGGTCGAGAAGATATTGTCGCGAGTACACCAGCGCGACCGAGGTCGCGATGTAAGCCGCGAGCTTCAGCAGGCTCGAAAACAGGTCGGACACAAACAGCCCGTAAAAAATGTACTGGCGCGTGCCCTCCGACTCGGCAATGACGAAACTGGTGCACAGAAAGCACAGCAGCAGGGTTGCCTGCGCGATGTAGAAGCTGATCCGGCGCCGCTCGTCCTTCACATAGAGATCGACGATCATCAGCGCGCAGCTGCCGACCAGCAGCAGGATCTCCGGAAACGCCCGGAAGTGGCTGAGCAGAGTCATCAAGCTCATATCTTCGGCGCCGCGACGTGGCGCAGCAGCTCGTTCACCGCGCCGTGCATCACCTCGGTGAAGGGCAGCGGATGCACCCCCATCAGGAGAACCGCGACGGCGAGCGCGCCCAGTACGAGGGTTTCCTTGGGATTCAGATCGCTGAGCGCGGCTACCCGCTCGTTGGCCACCGGGCCGAATACGACGCGCTTGTACATCCACAGCGTGTACCCGGCGCCGAACACCAGCGTCGTGCCGGCGAGGAAGGCGAGCCAGAAACTGCTCTTCATGGCCCCCATCAGCACCATGAATTCGCCGACGAAACCGCTGGTCGCGGGCAGGCCGCAGTTGGCCATCGCGAACAGCATCATCAGGCTGGCGAATTTCGGCATGGTGTTCACCACCCCGCCGTAGTCCGAGATCATCCGGGTGTGCATGCGGTCGTACATGACTCCGACGCACAGGAACAGCGCCGCCGAGACGAAGCCGTGCGAGATCATCTGGATCAGCGCGCCTTCCACTCCATACGAATTAAAAATAAAGAAACCAAGCGTTACAAACCCCATGTGCGAGATCGACGAGTAGGCGATCAACCGCTTCATGTCGGTCTGCACCAGCGCCACCAGGCCGATGTAGACCACCGCAATTAGGGAAAGAGCAATCATCATTGGCGCCAGCACGCGGCAAGCGTCCGGCAGGATCGGCAGGCTGAAGCGCACGAAGCCGTAGGCGCCGAGTTTCAGCAGGATCGCCGCCAGCACGACCGAGCCGCCCGTCGGCGCCTCGGTATGAGCGTCCGGCAACCACGTATGCACCGGCCACATCGGCACCTTGACCGCGAAAGCGAACAGGAAGCCGAAGAACAGCCAGGTCTGCGCGCCGAGCGGCAGCGGCAGCTTGTGCCAGTCGAGGATCTCGAAGCTGCCGCCCGACTTGCCGTACAGGTAGAGCAGCGCGATCAGCATCAGCAGCGAGCCGAACAGCGTGTACAGGAAGAACTTGACCGCGGCGTAGACCCGGTTCGGGCCGCCCCAGACGCCGATGATGATGAACATCGGGATCAGCGTCGCGACCACCAGCACGGTGATGAAGCTGTTGAGCAGGATGAACAGCACCGAGATGCCGTCCACGCCGAGGTGGTAGTTGACGTTGAAGCGCTCGATCCAGGGAATGTTCTGCACGAACTGCATGCCCGGGTTCTGCACGTCGAACCCCGTGAACAGCGGGATCGTCACCAGGAGGCCGAAGATCGCCCCGCCGAGCGCCAGCGAGTGCTGCAGCGGCGCGTTGCGCTCGCCACCTCCGGGGGCGGCCACGCTTCCGCCCGCGGCCAGCACCACCAGGCCGGCAACGATGGGGACCCAGATCGAGAGCGACAGCAGCATCTACGGTCTGAGGAACCAGTAAGTGAGGACCACTACGCCGATCAGCATCGCCGAGGCATAGCGGTAGATCATCCCGGACTGCAGGAGCGACACGACCCCCGAAAACCATCCCATTACCCTTGCCGAGCCGTTCACCATCAGGCCGTCGATCACGGCCTGGTCGCCACCCTTCCAGAACCCGGTCCCTATCAGGCGTGCGCCACCCGCGAACAGCCAGCCGTAGAGCTCGTCGAAACCGTACTTGCGCTCGACGATCGCGTACAGCGGGCCAAAAGCGATAGCGATCTTCTTCGGCAGTTCCGTATTTTTTATGTATAAAAACCAGGCAACGGCAATCCCTGCGGCCGCCAGCCAGAACGGCGCGGATCCGAGGCCGTGCACCGTGTAGGCCAGCAGGCCGTGGTAGTCGTGTTGCGCCTCGAGGAGGGAGTCCTGGAAGTAGTCGCCGAATACGACATGGCCGATGACCCATCCCGAGGCGACCGAAGGGATGGCGAGCAGGACGAGCGGCACCGTGACTACCGCGGGCGACTCGTGCGGCGGATGCGCTGCGTCGAAGCGTGGCGCGCCATGGAAGGACATGAACACCAGGCGGAAGGTGTAGGCCGCGGTCACGAACACGCAGGACAGCACGCATAGGTACGCGAACACCGCGCCCGGCGTCTCGCTGTGGTGGACCGCCTCGATGATCGCGTCCTTGGAGAAGAATCCGGCCAGCGGCGGAATGCCGGCGGAGGCGATCGCGCCGATCAGCATGGTCCAGTAGGTGACCGGCATGTATCGCTTCAGGCCGCCCATGCGGCGCATGTCCTGCTCGTGATGCAGCGCGATGATGACCGAGCCGGCGGCGAGGAACAGCAGCGCCTTGAAGAAGGCGTGGGTCATCAGGTGGAACATCGCCGCCGAATAGGCCGAGGCGCCGAGCGCCACCGTCATGTAGCCGAGCTGCGACAGCGTCGAATACGCCACCACGCGCTTGATGTCGAACTGCGTGAGCGCCACGAGGCCCATGAAGAGCGCCGTGATGCCGCCGGTCACCAGCACGACCGAGCGCGCCGTCTCCGAGAGCTCGTAGAGCGGCGACATGCGGGCGACCATGAAGATGCCGGCCGTCACCATGGTCGCGGCATGGATCAGCGCCGAGATCGGCGTCGGGCCTTCCATCGAGTCGGGCAGCCAGACGTGCAGCGGGAACTGCGCGCTCTTGCCCATCGCGCCGATGAACAGGCAGATGCAGATGACGCTCATCAGCAGCCAGGGGTGATCCGGCAAGATCGCGATTGTCTTTTCACCGAAAGAATTTGCATGCGAAAAAACGAAGCCGTAATCCAGGCTGCCGAAATTCACCAGCACCAGGCCGATGCCGAGAACGAAGCCGAAATCCCCTACCCGGTTCACCAGGAACGCCTTCAGGTTGGCGAAGATCGCGCTCTCGCGCGTGTACCAGAAGCCGATCAGCAGGTACGACACCAGCCCGACCGCCTCCCAGCCGAAGAACAGCTGCAGGAAATTGTTCGCCATCACCAGCATCAGCATCGAGAACGTGAACAGCGAGATGTACGCGAAGAAGCGCTGGTAGCCCGGGTCCTCGGCCATGTAGCCGATGGTGTAGACGTGCACCATGAGCGAGACGAACGTCACCACCACCATCATCAGCGCCGACAGGCGGTCGATGAGGAAGCCGATCTCGAGGCGCGTGTCGCCCATCGTGATCCAGGTGTAGACGCTGCCGTTGAACGAATTCCCCCGCAAAACATCGAAAAATATCCAGCACGAAGCCAGAAAGGAAAGCAAAACCGAAAGAATCGTCACCCAGTGCGCGCCGCTGCGGCCGATCGCACGGCCGAACAGGCCGGCGATGATGGCTCCTACGAGGGGCGCGAAGGGAACAATCAGATAAAGGGTTTTCATTCTCGTTGGTCTAACCCTTCAGGGAATCCAGATCCTCAACATCGATCGTGTTTAGATTCCTGAACAAAACGACAAGAATCGCCAGCCCTATCGCCGACTCCGCCGCCGCCACCGTGAGGATGAAGAACACGAATACCTGCCCGGCGATGTTGCCGAGGTAGTAGGAGAAGGCGATGAAGTTCAGGTTCACCGCGAGCAGCATCAGCTCGATCGCCATCAGCAGCACGATGATGTTGCGGCGATTGAGGAAGATGCCGACCACGCTGATCGCGAAAAGGATCGCGCCCAGGACGAGGTAGTGAGAAAGGGTAAGGGTCATTCCTTGTCGGCGGGCATCGAGACGAGCCTGACGCGCTCCTCGCGGCGCGCCCTCACCTGCGCGCCGGGATCCTGGTGCCGGGTGTCTTTGCGCTTGCGCAAGGTCAGGGCGATGGCGGCGATGATCGCCACCAGCAGGATCACCGCGGCGATCTCGAAGGCGTAGGCGTAGTCGGTGTAAAGGACCCTGCCCAGCTCCTTGGTATTGCTGTAACCAGAAGGAAGTGGTTTCGGTTTTCCTGGAATCAAATCAAAGTATTTCAAAGATAGGATCGACACCATCTCGAAAACCAGCAAACCGCCGACCACGATCGCGAGCGGCAGGTTCTTCCAGAAGCCCTCGCGCACGCGCTCCAGGTTGATGTCCAGCATCATGACGACGAACAGGAACAGCACCATCACCGCGCCGACGTAGACGACCACCAGCGCTATCGCCAGGAACTCGGCGCGCAGCAGCAGCCAGATCGCCGCCGCGGTGAAGAAGGCAAGCACCAGGAACAGCACGCCGTGCACCGGGTTGCGCGCGGTGATGACGGCGAGCCCGGACAGCACGAGCACCGCCCCGAAGGCGTAGAACACTGCGGCTTCGTACATTATTTTTGTCTGCTACCTGTCTTTTGGCTGTTTACCTTGCCTTTTCGCCATTTACCTATAGCGGGCGTCGGCGGCTCGGTCGCGGGCAATCTGCTCCTCGTAGCGGTCGCCCACTGCCAGCAGCATGGGCTTGGTGTAGTACAGGTCGCCCCGCTTCTCGCCGTGGTACTCGAGGACGCGGGTCTCGACGATGGCGTCGACCGGGCAGGCCTCCTCGCAGAAGCCGCAGAAGATGCATTTGACCAGATCGATGTCGTAGCGCGTGGTGCGGCGCGTGCCGTCCTCGCGCTGCTCGGACTCGATATGAATCGCCAGCGCCGGGCACACCGCCTCGCACAGCTTGCACGCTATGCAGCGCTCTTCGCCGTTCGGGTAGCGGCGCAGCGCGTGCAGCCCGCGAAAGCGCGGGCCCATCGGGGTCTTCTCCTCGGGGAACTGCACCGTGATCTTGCGCGCAAAGAGGTGCCGGCCGGTGAGCGCCATGCCCCGAAGGAGCTCGAGCAGCAAAAAAGACTTGAAAAAATCCAGCACGCGCGTCATTGCCACAGGCTCCACGGGGTCTGCATCCAAATGCCGACCACCACGATCCAGACGATCGTCAGCGGAATGAAGATCTTCCAGCCCAGGCGCATGATCTGGTCGTAGCGGTAGCGCGGGAAAGTGGCGCGGAACCAGAGAAACAGCGATACGACAACAAAGATTTTCAAAAACAGCCAAATAAAGGGCGGGACCCAGTCGGTCAGGGCGCTATCCCAGGGCGCCTGCCAGCCGCCGAAGAACATCACCACCGTAAGCGTGCTGATGAGCATCATGTTCGTGTATTCGGCCAGGAAGAACAGCGCGAAGGTCATTCCGGAGTACTCGACCATGTGGCCGGCGACGATCTCGGACTCGCCTTCCACCACGTCGAACGGCGCCCGGTTGGTCTCGGCCACCCCGGACACGAAATACACGACGAGCATGGGCGCGAGCGGCAGCCAGTTCCAGGAGAGGAAGTTCAGCCCCATCGAGGCGAAGGTGCCGCGGCCCTGCCCGTTCACGATGTCCGTCAGATTGAGGCTGCCCGACACCATCAGCACCACCACCAGCGCGAACCCCATGGCGAGCTCGTAGGACACCATCTGGGCCGCCGAGCGCATCGCGCCGAGGAAGGCGTACTTGGAGTTGGACGCCCAGCCGGCGACGATCACGCCGTAGACGCCCATGGAGCTCAGCGCCATGATGTAAAGCAAGCCGGCGTTGATGTCGGCGAGCACGACCTCCGGGGCGAACGGAATCACCGCCCAGGCGGCGAGCGCCGGCATCAGCATCACCACCGGCGCAAGCAGGAACAGGCTCTTGCTGGCGTTGGCCGGGAGGATGATCTCCTTGAACAGCAGCTTGATGCCGTCGGCCACGGGCTGGGCCCAGCCCCCAAGCCAGGGAATTCCAAAAAAAGTGACCCTATTCGGCCCGATACGTATTTGCATCCAGCCGATCAGCTTCCGTTCCCACAGCGTGAGGTAAGCGACGCACCCCATCAGGGGCGCGACGATGGCTACGATGAACAGCAGGTTGGCGACAGTCTCGTAGAATGCCGGCCCCCATACGGGACCGAACTTCGCTTCGCTCAGGCTGAGAAAAGTCTCGAGCATCAGGCCGCCTGCTCCACCGAGATCTTCTCCAGGCTCACGCTGCCGAACATGCCGCCGAGCCCCGCCGTGGAGCGATGCGCCGCCGCCACCCGCACGCATTCGTCGGGCAGCTTGTCGTCGAGTGCCACCTTGAGCCGGGCCTCCCCCCCGTCCTGTTTCACCAGGACAAGGTCATTTCTTGAAACGCCAAGCTGCGCCATCAGCCTCGAATTCATCCACGCCTTGGGCGGCACGGCGTCCTTCGTCTGCCGCAGCGGCGGCGAGCGCCGCACCAGCGGATCGGCGAAGTAAATCGGCACGTCGGCGATGCGCTGTATGCCCGACCCGGTTTTTTCATTCGTCTTAATACCAACCGAGGTCTCATTCGAAAGCAATTTCGAAAGATCTTTCCCGTTCAGGCAGGCGGCGCGCACCTGCTCGATGCTGTCGAATTCGAATCCCGGCAGCCCGAGCACGCTGCCCAGCACGCGCAGCACCTTCCAGCCGGGCCGCGCCTCGCCCGGCGGGTTGACCGTGGCATGGAAGCTCTGCACGCGGCCCTCGGTGCTGACGAAGGTGCCGGGCGCCTCGGTGAAGGCGCCGATGGGCAGGATCACGTTGGCGTAGCTCGCGCCGGCGTCAAAGGCGCTCAGCACGACGACGAACTCCGCCTGCGCCAGCGCCGCCATTGCGGCCTGCGGGTTCGCGCAGTCGAGCTCGGGCTCCGCGTTCAGCACCAGGATCGCCTTTTTCTGCAATACCGTATTGACGTCTCCGCCGACGGGCAAGCCGGCCAGGTAGCCGCCGACCGAATTCGCCGCCTCGCCGAGGAAGCCGAGCTTCACGCCCAGACCCTGGGCTGCCGCATGGATTTGCGCTGCCTGCGGATGCTGTTGCGCGAAGTTGCCGAGCAGGACTGCGGGGTTTTTTGCGCCTTTCAGGAAATCTCCCATCACGGGGATTTCCTTGAGAATCTCCGACGGCGCGACGATCTTCTTGCCGGCGATCGGCATCAGCCAGTCGTCGTCGACCGAATGCAGCACGTAGATCTTCGCGCCGCGCTTCGCCGCCTGGCGCAGGCGGTGGGCGATGAGCGGATGGTCCTTGCGCAGGAACGAGCCGACGACCAGTACCCGGTCCAGCGCGCCGAGCTCCGCGATCGGCATGCCGAGCCACGGAATGCCTTCGAGCTTGCCGTCGGCCGAGAAGTCCGCCCGGCGCAGACGGAAGTCCGCCGCGCCCGACGTTTTTCCCCCGGGGCCCTGCGCCAGCTTGCCGGCGAGGTAGAGCTCCTCGAGGGTCGAATGGGGGCTGGCCAGCACGCCCAGCTCGCGGCCCTTCAGGCCCCGAGCAGTCTCTTCGATTGCGACCGGCCATTCGACTTCCTCCCAGCGGCCGCTGCGCTTGAGCATCGGCTGCGTCAGCCGCTCGGGCGTATTGAGCGCCTCGTACGAGAAGCGGTCCTTGTCGGACAGCCAGCACTCGTTGACGGCTTCGTTCTCCAGCGGCAGCACGCGCATGACGCGGTTCTGCTTCACCTGCACGACGAGGTTCGACCCCAGGCCGTCGTGCGGCGAGATCGACCTGCGCCGCGACAGCTCCCAGGTGCGCGCCTTATAGCGGAAGGGCTCCGAGGTCAGCGCGCCGACTGGGCAGATATCGATCATGTTGCCCGAGAGCTCCGACTCGACCGCTTTTCCGACGAAGGACACGATCTCGGCGTTCTCGCCGCGCCCGGCGAGGCCCAGCTCCATGACGCCGGCGATCTCCTGCCCGAAGCGTACGCAGCGCGTGCACTGGATGCAGCGGCTCATTTCCTCCGCAGCAACCAGTGGACCCAGTTCCTTTCTTAGGACGACACGTTTTTCCTCGGTATAGCGCGAGTTGCTATTACCGTATCCCACCGCGAGGTCCTGCAGCTGGCATTCGCCGCCCTGGTCGCAGATCGGGCAGTCGAGCGGATGGTTGATGAGCAGGAATTCCATCACGCCGTTCTGCGCCTTCTTGGCGGCGGGCGAATGGGTCCAGACCTTCATGCCGTCGGTGACCGGGGTGGCGCAGGCCGGCAGCGGCTTGGGCGCCTTTTCGATCTCGACCAGGCACATGCGGCAGTTGGCGGCGATCGACAGCTTCCTGTGATAGCAGAAGTGCGGCACATAGACGCCGAGCTTGTTGGTGGCGTCCATCACCGTGGCGCCGTGCGGCACCTCGACCTGCCTGCCGTCGACTTCGATCTTCAGCATCAGGCGGCTTCTTTCATCAGTTTTTCCTTGTGCGAGCCGGAACGGCCCCACCTCGGTTCGATCTCCCCGCGCACCAGGCACTGCTTGTGCTCGATATGATGGACGAACTCGTCGCGGAAATGCTTGATGAAGCTCTTGACCGGCAGCGCCGCGGCGTCGCCGAGGGCGCAGATCGTGCGGCCGGCGATGTTGTCGGCGACGTTGTCGAGCAGCGCAAGGTCCTCCATGCGGCCCTTCCCGTCCTCGATGCGGTTCACCACCCGGTAGAGCCAGCCCGTGCCCTCGCGGCAGGGCGTGCACTGGCCGCAGGACTCCTCGAAGTAGAAGTACGAGAGGCGCTCGAGGGCGCGCACCATGCAGGTACTGTCGTCCATGACGATGACCGCGCCCGACCCGAGCATCGAGCCGGCCTTGGCGATCGAGTCGTAGTCCATGTCGGTCTTCATCATGATGTCCACGGGCAGCACCGGCATCGACGAACCTCCGGGGATCACCCCCTTGAGACTGTGCCCGGTACGCACGCCGCCGGCCATTTCCAGGAGCTTGGCGAAGGGCGTGCCGAGCTTCACTTCGTAGTTGCCCGGCCGGTTCACGTGCCCGGTCACCGAGAAAATCTTGGTGCCGCCGTTGTTCGGCTTGCCCAGGGCGAGAAACGCGTCGGGGCCGTTGCGCACGATCCACGGCACGGCGGCGAAGGTCTCGGTGTTGTTGATGGTGGTGGGTTTGCCGTAAAGCCCGTAGCTCGCCGGGAACGGCGGCTTGAAGCGCGGCATCCCCTTCTTTCCTTCGAGCGACTCGAGCAGCGCCGTCTCCTCGCCGCAGATGTAGGCGCCGTAGCCCGGATGCGCGTACATCTCGTAGCTGAGGCCATCGCGTAGCCGGCGATGATCATGCCCTCGATCACCGAGTGCGGGTTGTAGCGCAGCAGGTCGCGGTCCTTGCAGGTGCCGGGCTCGCCCTCGTCCGAGTTGCACACCACGTATTTCGCGCCCGGAAACTGGCGCGGCATGAACGACCACTTCAGGCCGGTGGGAAATCCCGCGCCGCCGCGTCCGCGCAGCGCCGATTTTTTCAGATCGCTGATGATGTCTTCCGGCTTTACTTTTCCCTGAATTATTTTCTTCAGAGCGCCATACCCGTCGCGCTTTTCATAGTCGGCGAGACGCCAGTTGCCGCCATCGAGGCCCTTCATCAGGATTGCGTCGGGACCGTAGTCGATCATTTGCGCCCCAGGTCGTCGATCAGCCGGTCGAGCTTCTCGTTGCTCATATAGTCGTGCATCTTCTTGTTGTTGACGAGCACCACCGGCGCCATGGCGCAGGCGCCCATGCACTCGCCCTCCTTCAGCGTGAAATGGCCGTCGGGGGTGGTCTGGTTGAAGTCGATTCCGAGCTTGTCGCGCAGGTGATCCGCCGCGGCGAGCGCCCCCTGCAGGCCGCAGGGCAGACAGGTGCACAGCGTGAGCTTGTACGTGCCGCCAGGCTTCAGGTTGTACATCGTGTAGAAGCTCGCCACCTCGTACACCGCGACCGGCGCCATGCCGAGATACTGCGCGACGTAGTCCATCGTCTCGCTCGACAGCCAGCCCTTCTCGTCCTGCGCGATGCTGAGCGCGCTCATCACCGCGGACTCTTTCCGCGGGTATTTGGCGATCTCCCGGTCGATTTTCTTCAGTGCGTCAGGACTCAGCATGGGGCTACCGGTCGATCTCGCCAAACACAATGTCCTGCGTCCCTATGATCGCCACGGCGTCGGCGATCATGTGCCCCTTTGCCATCTCGTCGAGCGCCGCCAGGTGCGGGAACCCCGGGGCGCGGATCTTCAATCGGTACGGCTTGTTGGCGCCGTCGGACACGAGATAGATGCCGAACTCGCCCTTCGGCGCCTCGACCGCAGCGTAGGTTTCCCCTTCCGGGACGTGCATGCCCTCGGTGAAGAGCTTGAAGTGATGGATCAGCTCTTCCATGTTGCCTTTCATGTCGACGCGCGAAGGCGGCGCCACCTTGTGGTTGTCGACCATCACCGGCCCGGGATTCTTGCGCAGCCAGTCGATGCATTGCCTGACGATGCGGTTGGACTGGCGGAACTCCTCGATCCGCACCAGGTAGCGGTCGTAGCAGTCGCCGTTTTGCCCGACCGGGATGTCGAAGTCCATCTCGCCGTAGACCTCGTAAGGCTGCTTCTTCCTCAAGTCCCAAGCGATGCCCGAGCCGCGCAGCATGGGGCCGGTGAAGCCGAGCGCCAGCGCGCGCTCCGGCGACACCACCCCGATGCCGACCGTGCGCTGCTTCCAGATTCGGTTCTCGGTGAGCAGCGTCTCGTAGTCGTCGACGCACGCCGGGAAGCGCTCGGTGAAGTCCTCTAGGAAGTCGAGCAAGGACCCGCTTCTGTTTATATTTAATCTGTTTATCTCGGATTCATTGTGAATCTTCGACGCCTGGTATTGCGGCATGGAATCCGGCAGATCCCGGTACACCCCGCCCGGCCGGTAATACGCGGCATGCAGGCGCGCGCCCGAGACCGCCTCGTAGGCGTCCATCAGGTCCTCGCGCTCGCGGAAGCAATACAGGAACACCGTCATGGCGCCGATATCCAGGCCGTGCGCGCCAAGCCACAGCAGGTGATTGAGGATGCGCGTGATCTCGTCGAACATGACCCGGATGTACTGCGCGCGCACCGGGATCTGAATGCCGAGCAGCCTCTCGATCGCCATCACGTAGGCGTGCTCGTTGCACATCATCGAGACGTAGTCGAGCCGGTCCATGTACGGCACCGACTGGATGAACGTCTTATGCTCTGCGAGCTTCTCTGTAGCCCGATGCAACAGCCCGATATGTGGGTCTGCCCGCTGGATAACTTCCCCATCCAGCTCGAGCACCAGTCGCAGCACGCCGTGCGCCGCCGGATGCTGCGGCCCGAAATTCAAAGTGTAGTTGCGTATCTCGGGCATTACTTTTCTTCTGCGTAGTGCTTTTCCCGGACAATCCGCGGGGTGACTTCTCTCGGATCTATGGTCACCGGCTGGTAGATCACGCGCTTCTGCTCCGGGTCGTAGCGCATCTCGACGTGCCCGGAGAGGGGGAAATCCTTGCGGAATGGATGGCCGACGAAGCCGTAGTCGGTGAGGATGCGGCGCAGGTCCGGGTGGCCGTCGAACATGATGCCGAACAGATCGAAAGCCTCGCGCTCGAACCAGTTGGCGCACGGCCACAGCTCGACCAGCGACGGCATGATCGGAAATGCGTCGTCGTTGCAGAAGGCACGAACGCGCAGCCGCCAGTTATTTTTTATCGACAAGAAATGAACCACAACAGCAAACCGGGAACCTTCCCTCGGGACGTCGCCGTACGTCGCGTAGTCGACGCCGCACAGGTCGGTCAGCTGCTCGAAACGCAATTCCGGATGATCACGAAGCTTTTCACAGGCTTTCCCGTAGTCCGCCGACCGCACTTCAATCGTGATTTCATTCAGACGTTCCTTCGGCGAGAACCCCTCCCTCGAAAGAACATCGTTCAATCTCTGAAGCTTCGGCGTCATCTGGCAATCGTGTTGGTGCGCTTGATCTTGTTCTGCAGCTGCACGATGCCGTAGAGGCCGCCGCCGTTGGCGCACGAGCCCATCGAGATGACCCAGCGCGGCTCGGCCATCTGGTCGTAGACCTTGCGCAGCGCAGGCGCCATCTTGTTGCACAGGGTGCCGGCTACGATCATGACGTCGGACTGGCGCGGGCTCGGGCGGAACACGACGCCGAAGCGGTCCAGGTCGTAGCGCGCGGCGCCGGCGTGCATCATCTCCACCGCGCAGCACGCGAGGCCGAAGGTCATCGGCCACAGCGACCCGGTGCGGGTCCAGTTGATCACCGCATCGAGCTTGGCGGTGACAAAGCCCTGGGTCAGTACGCCTTCTATCGACATGGGCCCTCAGTTTCCATACCTACTCCCATTCCAGCGCGCCCTTCATCCATTCGTAAATGAAGCCCACCACCAGAATCGCGAGAAAAACCATCATCGAAAGGAAGCCCGCGAACCCGATATCGTTGATCACCGTGGCCCATGGGAAGAGAAACGCGATCTCGAGATCGAACAGAATGAACAGGATCGCGACCAGGTAGTAGCGCACGTCGAATTTCATGCGCGCGTCCTCGAACGCCTCGAAGCCGTAAATCTGGTGCCCACGAGCAGACTCGAACTGCTACGGCTGATTAGGCCACTAGCCCCTCAAGCTAGCGTGTCTACCAATTTCACCACGTGGGCAGCGAAGCTGAAATTATCCCCCAAAAATTCACTGCGGTACCGTTCTGTCCTTCGCGCCCTCGGGCGACGGGGCAGTAACGTTCTTCTCCTCTTTTTTCTCGTCCTTCTTCTCCGCCGGCGCCGAGCGCTGCGCTCGATCGACCACGCTGCCGCCCTCGCGCGGCGCGTTGGTCGCGATGTAGGCGAGCACCAGGCTCAAAATGAAGAAAATCGTCGCCAGCACCGCGGTCGCGCGCGACAGGAAGTTCGCCGACCCGGTGGCTCCGAACAGGCTGCTCGAGGCGCCGCCGCCGAATCCCGAGCCCATGTCGGCGCCTTTGCCGTGCTGGAGCAGCACCAGGCCGATGATCGCCAGCGCCACCAGCACGTGAGTCACGATGATCAGGTTGGTCCAGAATCCCATTTCTTCATCCTTTCGCTGCCGCCGCCTGGCGTCTCGCCTGCGCGGCCTGTTTCGCGATGGCGAGGAAATCCTCGGCCACCAGCGACGCTCCTCCGATAAGACCGCCGTCGACGTCCGGCATGGCGAAAATCGCCGCCGCGTTCTCCGGCTTCACGCTGCCGCCGTAGAGAATGCGCGTCTCCCGGAAAATCCGTTTCCGCGCGAACGCATGGACCGCCTGCGCCTGCTCCGGCGTCGCCGTCCGCCCGGTGCCGATCGCCCACACCGGCTCGTACGCCACCACTGCGTGCGCAAACGCCTCGATCCCGGTCGTGGTCAGCACCTCGTCCAGCTGCCTCGCCACGACTTTCTCCGTACGGCCGGCGTCGCGCTCCGCGAGCGTCTCCCCCACGCACAGGATGGGCGTAAGGCCGGCGTCGAGCGTGGCGGCAAACTTGCCGGCCACCTGCGAGTCGCTTTCGCCGAACAGCTGGCGGCGCTCCGAGTGCCCGACGATGACGTAGCGGCAGCCGAACTCCCTCAGCATCGCGGCCGAGACTTCCCCTGTATACGCGCCTCGCGCATGCTCGCTTACGTTCTGCGCCCCCCATGCGATCGCGGATCCGCGCAGCTGGTCCGCAACCTCGCCGAGATATGGAAATGGAACGCAGACTGCGCATTCGACCGCCGGTTGGCCCGCGAGGCCTCCCAGCAAGGCCTCAAGCAGCGCACGGTTGGACGCCCGGCTGCCATGCAGCTTCCAGTTGCCGGCGACCAGCGGCGTCCGTGCCATGGAAAAAATCCGCCAAGAACCCGATAAAACGTTAAATTTTACTGTATTGGAAGGTCTTTATGGCCGAGCACTCTCACGAGCACCATCGTCATCATGGCGCCAGCCGCGCTTTAAAGGGCGCGGTCGCGCTCACCATCGCCTTTGCGGTTGTGGAAGCGCTGGGCGGCTGGTGGACCGGATCGCTTGCGCTGTTGTCCGACGCCGGCCATATGCTGACCGACGGTGCGGCGCTCGCGCTCGGGGCGATCGCCGCGTGGATAGCCCGCCGGCCGCCATCGGAACGTCACTCCTACGGCTTTGGCCGTGCCGAGATCGTCGCCGCACTCGTCAACGCCACAGCGATGCTGCTTATCATCGCCGCGCTGGCTTATGAGGCAGCCAGCCGTCTCGGCCAGCCCTCCGAGGTAAACGGCGAGGCAGCCGCCCTGATCGCCCTCGCCGGACTCGCGCTCAACATCGCCGTCCTGCACCGGCTCGCGCCTCATGATCACGACCTCAACGTGCGCGCCGCCCGCCTGCATGTCTTCGGCGACATGCTGGGCTCGGTAGCGGCCGTAGCGGCAGGCGTCGCCGTCGCATTCACCGGATGGATGCGCATCGACTCGATCGCCTCGCTCGTAATCTGCGTGCTGATCGCTGCTTCGAGCGTGCGGCTGATCCGGGAAAGCCTGCACGCGCTGATGGAGGGGGTGCCGCAAGGCTTGTCGGTCGGAACCGTCGGAGCCGAGATGGCGGGCGTCGCTGGCGTGGTCTCGGTCCACGATCTCCACGTCTGGATGCTGTCGGGCAGCCGCACGGCGCTGTCGGCCCACATAGTCGTGCGCAGCATGGCGCACTGGGAAGGGACGCGGCGCGAACTGCAAACTCGCCTGCACGAAAAATTCGGGATTGATCACGTCACGCTGCAACCCGAATCGGTGGTGCAGCCGCTGGTGCGGCGCTAGGACGCCGCGCGGCGCACCGCGGCGGCAATGCTCTGCGCAGCGGTCTCTATGGCCTCGCGCGGCTCGCCCTCGACCATGACGCGCAATACGGGCTCGGTGCCCGAGGGGCGCAGCAGCACGCGCCCGCGGCCGTTGAGCGCGTGCTCGGCTGCCGTCTGCGCATTCATTATTGAATGATGCTTTTGCCAATCGAAATCGCGAGGCACCGCTACATTGATCAGCACCTGCGGATACATCACGAGCTCGGCCGTCAGCTCGGCGAGCGAGCGCCCGGATTCGCGCATGGCGTGCAAGACCTGCAGCGCGGACACGATTCCGTCCCCGGTAGTGTGCTTGTCCAGGCAGATGATGTGCCCGGAATTCTCCCCGCCGAGCTGCCAGCCCTTCTCGCGCATCAGCTCGAGGACGTAGCGGTCGCCGACTCTGGCGCGCGCGAAGGGGACGCCGAGCCGCTGCATCGCGTTCTCGAATGCCAGGTTGGTCATCAGGGTGCCGGCGACGCCGGCGATTTTCTGGCGCGCCGCACGATGCCTGGTCACCGCGTAGAGCAGCTGGTCGCCGTCGTACGCCTGGCCGGCGGCGTCGACCATCAGCACGCGATCGCCGTCACCGTCGAGCGCGATTCCAAGATTCGCTTTCTGCTGCGAAACTTCCTTTTGAAGAGTCCCGGGAGACGTGGCGCCAAAAGCGTCGTTGATGTTGAAGCCATCCGGCTTGACGCCGATCGCCGCGACGTCCGCGCCGAGCTCATGAAACACGTGCGGCGCGATGTTGTACGCCGCGCCATGCGCGCAGTCGACCACGATCTTCAACCCCTTCAGGTCGAGCTCGCCCGGGAAGGTGGACTTGCAGAACTCGATGTAGCGGCCGCCGGCGTCGTCGACCCGCCGCACGCGGCCGAGCTTCGAGGCCTGGTTGCAGCCCATGGCCTTTTCCATCTCCGCCTCGATCGCCGCCTCGGTCTGATCGGGCAGCTTGAAGCCGTCGCCGGAGAAGAACTTGATGCCGTTGTCGGGATACGGATTATGCGATGCGCTGATGACGACGCCGGCCGAAAGCCGCAGCGCGCGCGTAAGGTAAGCGACCGCCGGGGTCGGCAGCGGCCCGCACATGTGCACGTCCACGCCCGCGGCGGAGAAGCCCGCCTCGAGCGCGGCCTCGATCATGTAGCCCGAGATCCGCGTGTCCTTGCCTATCAGAACCGCAGGATGGCCGCCCTGCCCCAGCAAGACCTTGCCGGCGGCATAGCCCAGGCGCATGACGAAGTCCGGGGTCATGGGACTCTGTCCCACCGTGCCGCGCACTCCGTCGGTGCCGAAGTACCTCCTCATTTCCCGTATTCCTGCCACACCGCGATCACGTCCCTCGTCTCCCTGACGTCGTGCACCCGCAGTATTGTGGCCCCGGCCTGCAAAGAGAGCAAAGCCATGGCGAGGCTCGCCGGCAGGCGATCCTCCGTCGGCCGCCCGGTGATTTTCCCAAGGGACGATTTACGCGACCAGCCGACCAGGACAGGTACTTTCAAGGAAGCAAAACTGGAAAGATGCTTCAAGAGCGCCAAGTTGTGCTCCAGGGTCTTGCCGAAGCCGAATCCGGGGTCCACCGCCATGCGCTCGCGTTCGATGCCGGCTCGCTCGCATGCCTGGACTCTCTCCTTCAGAAAGCTAGAGACTTCAGCGACAACGTCATCGTAGCGAGGCGCCTGTTGCATGGTCGCCGGCTCGCCTTTCTTGTGCATGAGACATACGGCGCAGCCGCTCGCCGCCACCGTCTGAAGAGCGCCGGGGGCCTGGAAGGCCTCGATGTCGTTGATCATCGACGCACCCGCGGTTAACGCCTCCTGCATCACCTCCGGACGCCGCGTATCTATCGAGATGGGTATTTCCAAGTCCTTGAGACCGTGAAGAACCGGAAGGACCCTCTTCAGTTCCTCCTGCACCGACACAGGGAGGGCACCGGGTCTACTCGATTCGCCGCCGATATCGACGATATCGGCTCCCTCTTGCACGAGGCGAAGAGCCTGGGAAACAGCAGACTTGGTGTCGAAAAACCGGCCGCCGTCGGAGAAGGAATCGGGCGTCACGTTCACCACGCCCATCAGCAACGGACGGTCCAAGGGTACGGAGTACTTCCCGCACCGAAGGACCATTGGGATGATTTTTTCTAGAAAATCGCTCTTAGGCAGCGGGCGTGGGGGCGGCGGCACCCTCGCCGCCCGCGCCACCTGCCGGCTTGGCGGGGGCCGGCACGTTGAGCGGCTTGGGTGGGCGCGGCGGACGGCCTTCCATGATGTCCTTGATCTGGTCGGCGTCAATCGTTTCCCATTCCATGAGCGCTTTCGTCATCGCCTCGACCTTGTCGCGGTTGGTTTCGATGATTTTTCGCGCTACCGCGTACTGCTCGTCGATGATGCGCCGGATCTCTGCGTCGACCTTCTGCATCGTCGCTTCCGACACGTTCTTGTGCGTGGTGATCGAGCGGCCGAGGAATACTTCGCCCTCGTTCTCGCCGTAGATCATAGGCCCCAGGCTGTCGGACATGCCGAAGCGCGTCACCATGTTGCGCGCCAGCTGCGTGGCGCGCTCGAAGTCGTTCGCCGCTCCGGTCGAGATATCGTGCACGAAGATCTCTTCCGCGATCCGCCCGCCGAACAGGAAGCTGATCTGCGCCAGGATCTGGGTCTTGTAGAGGCTGATGCGGTCGCGCTCGGGAAGAATCCAGGTCAGGCCCAGCGCGCGGCCCCGCGGAATGATCGTCACCTTGTGGACGGGGTCGACGCCTGGAAGCATGCTGCCGACGATGGCGTGGCCCGACTCGTGATACGCGGTGGCGCGCTTCTCTTCTTCGGTGATCACCATGGACTTGCGCTCGGCGCCCATGAAGATCTTGTCCTTTGCGTTCTCGAAATCATCCATGTCGACGAGGCGCTTGTTCATGCGCGCGGCGAACAGGGCCGCCTCGTTCACCAGGTTTGCGAGGTCGGCACCCGAGAAGCCGGGCGTGCCGCGCGCGATGATTTCGGACTTCACGTCGGGCGCAAGCGGAACCTTGCGCATATGGACCTTGAGGATCTCGTCGCGGCCGCGGATGTCGGGCAGCGGTACGACGACCTGGCGGTCGAAGCGGCCCGGCCGCAGCAGCGCCGGGTCGAGGACGTCCGGGCGGTTGGTGGCGGCGATCACGATCACGCCTGCGCTCGCCTCGAAGCCGTCCATCTCGACCAGCAGCTGGTTCAGCGTCTGCTCGCGCTCGTCGTTGCCGCCGCCGAGGCCCGCGCCGCGCTGGCGGCCGACCGCGTCGATCTCGTCGATGAACACGATGCAGGGCGCGTGCTTCTTCGCCTGCTCGAACATGTCACGCACCCGGGCGGCGCCGACGCCGACAAACATCTCGACGAAATCCGAGCCCGAGATCGAGAAGAACGGAACCTTCGCCTCGCCAGCGATCGCGCGCGCAAGCAGCGTCTTGCCGGTGCCGGGGGCGCCGACCATCAGCACCCCGCGCGGGATCCGGCCGCCGAGCTTCTGGAACTTGGAAGGATCGCGCAGAAAATCGACCAGCTCGGCCACTTCCTCCTTCGCTTCCTCGCAGCCCGCGACATCGGCGAAGGTGACGGTGTTGGTCGATTCGTCGAGCATGCGCGCCCGCGACTTGCCGAACGAGAAGGCGCCGCCGCGCCCGCCGCCCTGCATCTGGCGCATGAAGAAGATCCAGACGCCGATGAGCAGCAGCATCGGGAACCAGGAAACGAAGATGTTCATGAGGAGCGAAGGCTCCTCCTCGGGCTTGGCCTCGACCTTGACGCCGTACTTGAGCAGGTCGGATACCAGCCAGATGTCGAGCATGCCGGGCGAGTAGCTGGTGACGCGCTTGCCCTCGCTGGTGACGGCCTTGAGCTGGCGGCCCTCGATCGTGACCTTGGCGATGCGCCCGGCCTTCACCTCTTCCAGGAACTGCGAATACTCGAGCGGCGCCTGCGCCGCCTGGCGGGTGTTGAACTGGTTGAACACGGTCATCAAGACCAGCCCGATGACGAGCCAGATGACCAGGTTCTTCAGCATATTGTTCAAGGATTTAACTCCTTAGAGCTGCTGGAAGGCGAAAGGGTCATGTTACGCCGTTTTCGCAGAGCACAAAAGCCGCGGGCGACGACATAGATCTCGTTCGATTCCCCTCGAGAAGCTGTGGGTTTGACGATCTTCACTTTTCCAAAACGCTCCTTCAACCCTGCCATGAGGCGTTCAAACGCCTCGCCCTGAAACGCTTTGACAACAAAAACGCCGTCCGGCTTCAATGCCTTGCCACACAATTCGAGCGCCCCGACCGAAAGCTCCAGCCACCGTGCCTGGTCGACGTTCGCAATCCCCGACAGATTCGGCGACAGGTCGGAAAGAACTACGTCGGCCGGTGCGCCTTTCAGGGCTGCAATGAGGCTTTCTTCCCGAAAGTCGGCCTTGAGGACGGTTACACCCGAAATGGGGGCGATATCCAGAACATCAACCGCGACCACGCGCCCGCCCGGCTTTACCTTTTGCGCCGCCACCTGCGACCAGCCACCGGGCGCGGCGCCGAGGTCAACGACGGTGAGGCCGGGACGCAGCAGCTTTTCCTTTTCATCGATCTGCAGAAGCTTGAAGGCCGCCCGCGAGCGGTAGCCCTGCTCCTTTGCCTTGCGCACGTACGGATCGGTCACATGGCGGCGCAGCCACTGCTTGCTCGACTTGGGCATAACGCCGATATTAGTCTGCATGACCCCCGCCGAACGCAAAGCGCTCAAGGCGCGCGCCCATAAGCTGGAGCCGGTGGTCATGATCGGCGGCAAAGGCCTGACCGCCGCCGTCATCGCCGAGATCGACTTCGCCCTCAGGTCGCACGAGCTGATCAAGGTGCGCGCCGGCGCGATGGACCGGCACGAGCGCGAGCAAGCGCTGGCCGGCATCTGCTCCAGCACCGGCGCCGAGCCGGTGCAGCACATCGGAAAGGTGTTGGTGCTGTTCAGGAAGAAGCCGGAAAACTGAAGCCCGGCGTCAATCCGCCCTGGCGCCGGACTCCCTGGCAAGCTTCGACCACTTCGCGATCTCCGCCTTCATGAAGGCGCCGAACTGCTCGCGCGTGCCGCCGACGGGCACGAAGGCGAGCGTCGCCAGCCTTTCCTTTGCCTCGGGCTGCGCCAGCATTTTCACGATCTCGGCGTTGAGCTTTTCGAGAACCGCCGCGGGCGTTTTTGCCGGCGCGGCGAGCCCGATCCAGCCCACCGCCTCGAAGCCGGGGTAGCCTTGCTCGGCGATGGTGGGCACATCCGGCGCGAAAGGCGAGCGCGCCGCCGAGGCGACGCCCAGTGCGCGCAGCTTGCCGGCCTTCAGGTGCGCAAGCACGCCGGGAATCGTGTCCGACATTACCGCGATGTTCCCGGCGATGATCTGCGTCTGCGCCTCGGCCGCACCCTTGAAGGGAATATGGTTCAGCTTGATGCCGGCGGCGGCCTGGAGCGCTTCCATGGTCAGGTGGCTGGTCGAGCCGTTGCCGAGCGAGGCATAGTCGATCGCGCCGGGCTTCGCTCTTGCGGCGGCGACGAAATCCCTGAACGTGCGGTACGGCGTCGCAGCGCCGACGACCACGGTCTGCGGCGTGAGCGCGATGTTCGCGATCGGCTCGAAATCGCGCAGCGGATCGTAGGGCAATCTGGCATAGACGCCGGGATTGATGCCGAAAGGCCCGCTTCCCGCCATGACCAGCGTGTAGCCGTCGGGCGCCGCGTTCTTCGCCGCCTCGGTGCCGATGATTCCGCCCGCACCGGGCTTGTTATCGACGATGAACGGCTGGCCGAGCGCTTTCGTCAGCTGGTCGCTCACCACGCGCCCAAGAATATCGGTTGCGGACCCAGGCGTGAACGGCACGATGACTCTGACCGCTTTCGCCGGGTACTGCGCGAGCGCAAGACCGGGCGCGGCGAGCAGGACCGAGAGTGACGTAATCGCGCCGAGGCGCGCCGTGATTCGCATAGATCCGGCTACTCGTAACGCACGTCGACGATCTCGTAGCGCTTGACGCCGCCCGGCGTCTGCACCTCGACGCGCTCCCCGGATTCCTTGCCGATGAGCGCGCGGGCGATCGGCGAGCTCACCGAGATGCGGCCTGCTTTGATGTCGGCCTCGTCCTCGCCGACGATCTGCCAGGTCACCGTCTCGCCGCCGTCGCCCTCGACGTCCACGGTGGCGCCGAACACGCAGCGCCCGTCGGCGTCGACCAGCTTCGGGTCGATCACCTGGGCGTTCGCGAGTTTCGCCTCGATGTCGCCGATGCGCGCCTCGATGAATCCCTGGCGGTCGCGCGCCGCGTCGTACTCTGCGTTTTCCGACAGATCGCCGTGCGAGCGCGCCTCCGCGATCGCGGCGACCACGCTCGGGCGCTCGACGGTTCTCAGCCGCTGCAGCTCTTCGCGCAGCAGCTCCGCGCCGCGCTTCGTCATGGGCGTCTTCGGCATGGCTACGAGGCCCTGGTGGCCGGCAGAGGGGCCGATTGGGTGGTGGGACGCCTCAATCGCGCGTGCAGATCCTGCAGGCGGTATGGCTCGAGCTGCGCGATGTGCTTCATTCCCGCGCACGCCGCCTTCGCCCCGGCCACCGTCGTGTAGTAGGTCACCCGGCGCCCGAGGGCGGTGATGCGGATCGCGCGCGAGTCGGAAGCCGCCGTGCGCGTCGCGTCGGTCGTATTGACGATGAAGCTCACCTCGCCGTTCTTGATCATGTCGACGATATGCGGGCGGCCTTCGGCCACCTTGTTGACCGGCGTCACCGTCATGCCGTGCGATTTCAGCACCCCGGCGGTGCCGCGCGTGGCGAGCAGCGTGAAGCCGAGCTCGAGAAGATTCCGCGCGATGTGCACCGCGGCCAGCTTGTCGCCGTCGCGCACGCTGATGAAGGCGCGGCCGCCCTGCGGCAGCCTGATCCCGGCGGCGAGCTGCGACTTGACGAAGGCCTCGCCGAACGTGTCGCCCACGCCCATCACTTCCCCGGTCGACTTCATCTCGGGCCCGAGGATGGTGTCGACGCCCGGGAATTTCGCGAACGGGAACACCGCCTCCTTGACCGAGAAATAGGGCGGCGTGACTTCCTCGGTGCAGCCCTGCTCTTTCAGGCTCCTGCCCGCCATGCAGCGCGCCCCGATCATGGCGAGCGGCAGGCCGGTCGCCTTGGACACGTAAGGCACCGTGCGCGAAGCGCGCGGGTTCACCTCCAGCACGAACACCCTGTCGCCCTGGATCGCGTACTGCACGTTCATCAGGCCCACCACGTTCAGAGACTTCGCCATCAGCTCGGTCTGCTGCCGCAGCTCGCGCTCGACGTAGCCGGCCATCGAATGCGGCGGCAGGCAGCAGGCCGCGTCGCCCGAATGCACTCCGGCCTGCTCGACGTGCTCCATGATGCCGCCGATCAGCACGGTCTTGCCGTCGCAGACGCAGTCGACATCGACCTCGATCGCATCGGACAGATAGCCGTCGATCAGCACCGGCGAATCGTTCGATACCTTCACCGCTTCCCTCATGTAGCGCTCGAGGTCCGCCTGCCAGTGCACGATCTCCATGGCGCGGCCGCCCAGCACGTAGCTCGGGCGCACCACCACCGGATAGCCGATCTCCTCGGCGAGCTTCACCGCGTCGGCGGCAGAGCGCGCCGTGCGGTTGGGCGGCTGCAGCAGCTTTAGCTTGGCGACCAGCTTCTGGAAGCGCTCGCGGTCCTCGGCGATATCGATCGAGTCGGCGCTGGTGCCGATGATCGGCACGCCCGCCTCGGCGAGGTCGCGCGCCAGCTTGAGTGGCGTCTGGCCGCCGTACTGCACGATCACGCCCCAGGGCTTTTCCTTGTCCACGATCTCGAGCACGTCCTCGAGCGTGAGCGGCTCGAAGTACAGCCGGTCCGACGTGTCGTAGTCGGTCGACACGGTCTCGGGATTGCAGTTGACCATGATGGTCTCGAAGCCGTCCTCGCGCAGCGCCAGCGCCGCGTGCACGCAGCAGTAGTCGAACTCGATGCCCTGGCCAATGCGGTTCGGGCCGCCGCCGAGCACCATGATCTTCTTCCGGGTCGTGGGTTCCGCCTCGCACTCCTCCTCGTACGTCGAGTACATGTATGCGGTCTTGGTGGCGAATTCCGCGGCGCAGGTATCCACCCGCTTGTAGACCGGCCGGATGCCCAGCTTGTGCCTCTTCGCCCTGACCTTCTTCTCATCACTATTGAACAAATAAGCAAGGCGGCGGTCGGAAAAGCCTTTTCTCTTCAATTCAAAAAGCATTTCCTTTGAAACATCCTCGAGCTTGGTGTCGTCCAGCTCCATTTCCAGCTCGACAATCTGCTTGATCTGGTCGAGGAACCAGGGGTCGATGTGCGTCAGGCGATGCACTTCCTCTAGGGTAAAGCCGTTCTCGAAGGCGTCGCCCACGTACCAGATGCGCTCCGGGCCCGGCTCGCCGAGCTCCCTCTCGATCGTCTCGCGGTCGGTCGTGCGCTGGTTCAGGCCGTCGACGCCGATCTCCAGGCCGCGCAGCGCCTTCTGGAACGACTCCTGGAAGGTCCGGCCGATCGCCATCACCTCGCCCACCGACTTCATCTGGGTGGTGAGCCGGTCGTTGGCCTGCGGGAATTTCTCGAACGCGAAGCGCGGCACCTTCGTCACGACGTAATCGATCGTGGGCTCGAACGATGCCGGCGTGGCACCCCCGGTGACGTCGTTCGCGATCTCGTCCAGCGTGTAGCCGATGGCGAGCTTGGCCGCCACCTTCGCGATCGGGAAGCCGGTCGCCTTGGAGGCGAGCGCGCTGGAGCGGGAAACCCTGGGATTCATCTCTATGACGAGCATCCGCCCGTCGTCGGGATTGATCGCGAACTGCACGTTCGAGCCGCCAGTGTCGACGCCGATCTCGCGCAGCACCGCGATCGAGGCATCGCGGAGGATCTGGTATTCCTTGTCGGTGAGCGTCTGCGAGGGCGCTACGGTGATCGAGTCCCCGGTATGCACCCCCATCGGGTCGAGGTTCTCGATCGAGCAGACGATGATGCAGTTGTCCTCGCGGTCGCGCACCACCTCCATCTCGAACTCTTTCCAGCCGATCACCGATTCCTCGATCAGCAGCTCCTTGGTCGGCGAGGCATCGAGCCCGCGCTCGCAGATGGCGATGAACTCCTCGCGGTTGTAAGCGATGCCTCCGCCGGTGCCGCCAAGCGTGAACGAAGGCCGCAGCACCACCGGGAAGCCGATCCCGGCCTGCACCTGCAGCGCCTCCTCGAGCGAATGCGCGAGCGAGGAACGCGGGCAGGCGAGCCCGATATGCTTCATCGCCAGCTTGAACTTCTCGCGGTCCTCGGCCTTGTCGATCGCCTCGCGCGAGGCGCCGATCATTTCCACCCCGAATTTCTCGAGTACGCCCTCGCGGGCGAGGTCGAGCGCGCAGTTGAGGGCGGTCTGCCCGCCCATCGTCGGCAGCAGCGCGTCGGGGCGCTCCTTCTCGATGATGCGCGCCACCACCTGCCAGGTGATCGGCTCGATATAGGTGGCATCCGCCATCTGCGGGTCGGTCATGATCGTGGCCGGATTCGAATTGACGAGCACGACCCGATAGCCTTCCTCCCGCAGGACCTTGCAGGCCTGCGCACCCGAATAGTCAAACTCGCAGGCCTGGCCGATCACGATCGGCCCGGCGCCGATAATCAAGATGCTTTTTATGTCAGTTCTTTTGGGCATCTTCGATCTGCTTCGCGAAGCGGTCGAACAGGTAGCCGATATCGTGGGGGCCCGGGCTCGCCTCCGGATGCCCTTGAAAACAAAACGCCGGCCTGTCGGTCCGCGCCAGCCCCTGGAGAGAACCGTCGAACAGCGAAACATGCGTTTTTCTTAAATGGGAACCAATGCTTGTCGGATCTACGGCAAAGCCATGGTTCTGGCTGGTGATGACCACCCTCCCCGAATCCAGATCCTTGACCGGGTGGTTGGCGCCGTGGTGGCCGAACTTCATCTTCATCGTCTTCGCCCCGGAAGCGAGCCCCATCAGCTGATGCCCGAGACAGATGCCGAAGACGGGTATGCGAGTCGCGTCGAGGATCTCGCCGATCGCCTCGACCGCGTAGTCGCACGGCTCCGGGTCGCCTGGCCCGTTGGCGAGGAACACGCCGTCCGGTTTCATTTTCAAAACATCCTTGGCCGGGGCTTGCGCAGGCAGCACGGTGATCCGCATCCCGCGGTCTGCAAGCATGCGCAGGATGTTGCGCTTGATGCCGTAGTCGTAGGCCACGACATGGAAACGCGGGTTCTCGGCGCGGCGGTAGCCTTTGCCCAGCTGCCAGGTGCCTTCGGTCCATTCGTAGGGCTTTTGCGTGCTGACGACCTTCGCCAGGTCCATGCCGGCCAGGCCCGGAAAGGATTTCGCGTTTGAAAGAGCAAGACCGACATCAACCTCGCCTGCCATCAAGCAGCCGTTCTGCGCGCCTTTGGTGCGGAGCATCCGGGTCAGCTTGCGGGTATCGATGTCGGCGATCCCGATGACGTTATTTCCCTTTAAGTAAACATCCAGGCTTTGTTCTGCGCGCCAGCTCGAGTGCAGTCTCGGCAGGTCGCGAACCACCAGCCCCGCAGCATGCACGCGGGCGGCCTCCTGGTCCTCTTCGTTCACTCCGGTATTGCCGATGTGCGGGTAAGTCAGGGTCACGATCTGCCGGCAGTAGGAAGGATCGGTGAGGATCTCCTGGTAGCCGGTCATGGCGGTGTTGAATACCACCTCGCCGACCGTGGTCCCGGGCGCGCCGATGGAGCGGCCGCGGAACACCGATCCGTCGGCGAGAACGAGCACGGCGGCTTCTGTTTTGGCAGTCATCTCCCGTCGCGTAAGTCATGCGGCTCTGGGAGCGCACCGTGAGCTCGAGCCGCTCCCCGGTGCCGATGAACAGGGCGCTGTGGTCGCCAACCATGTCGCCCCCGCGGACGGCGTGAAAACCGATCTGCTTGACGGGTCTCTCGCCGGTGTCGCCGTGCCGGCCGTGAATCGCCGCAGAAGTGAAATTCGTTTTCAAGGCGGAAGCGATGATTTCTCCCAGCTTTAGCGCGGTGCCGGAGGGAGCGTCGACCTTGTGGCGGTGGTGCGCCTCCACGATCTCGACATCGTAGCCTTCGTCGAGGGCGCGCGCGGCGGTGTCCGCGATCTTGAACAGAACGTTCACGCCGACCGCGAAATTCGGCGACATGACGATTGGGATTTTCTTCGCCCCTTCGGAAATTCTCTTTTTTTCAGAATCCGAGAAGCCGGTAGTGCCGATTACCAGCAGCTTCGAATGCTTCAGGCAGGACTCCAAGTGCTTCATCGTTCCTGCGGGCCGGGTGAAATCGATCAGCACGTCGCCTGCCGAGACCGCGGCATCTATGTCCGAGGTGATGCGGATTTTTTCGAGCTCCTTCCCGACCGCCGGGCTGCCCGCGACCTCCAGCGCCGCAGCAAGCGTCAGCGCGCCGTCGGCTTCGATTGCCTCGACGAGCGTGCGGCCCATGCGCCCGCCCGCTCCGGCCACCGCGATCTTCACTTCGGCTCCTTCGCAGCGACGATGTCGCCATCGAGGCGCGCCAGCTTGCCGTCCTCGAAGAAGACGACGAGGTTGCGCTGCTCGCGGTTGCCTACCCGGTCCTCGCGCCGGTACGCGTAGTCCCAGCGCTCGCTGTGGAAGATGTCGCTGAGCAGGGGCGTGCCGAGGACCAGCCGGACCTGCTCCTTGGTCATGCCCGGCTTGAGCTGCGACACCATGTCCTGCGTCACGAAATTGCCCTGCTGGATCTCGATCTTGTAGACGCATCCGCTCAGGATGACGGTCCCGATCAGCGCTCCGAGCGCCAGGTTTGACTTTGTCATGGGCATATAATGACAGCCGATGAGCACGCTGCAAAGCCTCAAGGACAGCGGCCTCAAGGCCACGCTTCCCCGGCGCAAGATCCTCGAGCTGTTCGAATCGAGCAAAGTCCGCCATCTTTCCGCCGAGGATGTATACAAGGCGCTCATCACCGAGGGCATCGACGTCGGCCTCGCTACCGTGTACCGCGTGCTCACGCAGTTCGAGCAGGCCGGGCTGCTCTCGCGGCAGCATTTCGAGACCGGCAAGGCGGTGTTCGAGCTCAACCAGGGCGGGCATCACGACCACCTGGTCTGCCTGCAATGCGGCCGCGTCGAGGAGTTCTACGACAGCGACATCGAGAAACGCCAGACCCAGGTGGCCAGGCAGCGCGGCTTCCAGCTGCGCGGGCACTCGCTCGCGCTGTACGCCGACTGCACGAAGAAAGACTGCCCTTACAGGAAGGGATTGACCATCGTCGACACGCCGTAGCGGGGAGCGTCAGAAGCCACGCTGACTTCAGCCAGCGTCCAGCAGCTCCGCGGCGTGTTTTCGCGCCGTCGCGGCCGCCCCGCCCAGCATGCGCGCCAGCTCCTCGATGCGGGCGGCGCGATCCAGCCGCGAAACCTGCACGCCGACCTTGGTCCGTCCGGCCGACTTCTCGACCGACCACTGCTCGTCGCCTTGCGCCGCGACTTGCGGCAGGTGGGTGACGCACAGCACCTGCCTTTCCTTGCCGAGCCGCTTCAGCGACCTGCCGATCGTCTCCGCCACCGCGCCCCCCATCCCCGAATCGATCTCGTCGAACACCAAAGTCGCCACCGGAGACGACTTGGCTGCCACCAGCTGGATCGCGAGGCTGATTCTCGAGAGCTCGCCGCCCGAGGCCACGCGCGCCAGCGGGCGCAGCGGCAGGCTGGGATGCGAGGCCACTTCGAACTCGACCTCTTCGGCTCCGGCTGCTCCCGGTTCCTCCAGAGCGATTAACTTGATTGAGAAGCGGCCGCCGCCCATCGCGAGCTGCTGCATCGCGGCGCTCACCGCGCGAGAAAGCGCCTGGGCGGCCGCCTGCCGCTTGCTGGTGAGTTTTTTGGCGAGGGAATCGAACCTGGCGCGCGCCGCGCTTACTTCGCGCTCGAGCGCCTGAGGATCGACCGCCAATTGCAACTCGGCGAGACGCCGCTCGAGATCGGCGAGATGGCCCGGCAGCTCCTCCGGCCTTACCCGGTATTTGCGCGCGGCGGCATGCAGTGTCTCGATGCGCGCTTCGACTTCGCGCAGCACCCCGGGATCGAGGTCGACGCTTGACGCGTAGTGGCGCAGCTCGCGGGCCGCCTCGCCCGCCTGCGCCGCCGCGGACTCCAGCAGCTCGACGATGGCGGCGAGGCGCGTGTCGTGTGACGAAAGTACGCGCAAGCGCGCCGCCACCGCCGCGAGCTGCGCGAGGCAGGCGCCCTCGGACTCGGCGAGCGCCTCGAGCGAGGACTGCGCTCCTGCAAGCAGACCTGAACCATGGAAAAGCCGGGTGTGGTCGGCGCTGACCTGGGCCCACTCGCCTTGCCGCGGCGCCAGTTTTTTCAGGTCGCTCGTCTTTTCCTGCAGATCCGCCCGTTCCGCTTCCTGCGCGGAAAAATTCTTTTGCGTTTGAACTAGAACTTCCTCCAATCGCTTCCAGGCGCGATAGGCATCCGCGGTTTCCCGCGCCAGATTTCCGGCTTCGGCCTGCGCGTCCAGCAGATCGCGCTGCGAAGCAGCGCGCAGCAGAGACTGGTGCGCATGCTGGCCGTGAATGTCGACCAGGAATTCGCCCGCCTCCCTCAACTGGGTGAGCGTCGCGGCATGGCCGTTGATGAAGCAGCGCGACCTGCCCGCGCGGTCGATGGTCCTTCTCAGAATGAGCTGCTCCGGGTCGCCCTGCAGGTCATTCTCATCGATCCATTCCGCTAGGGGCTTATTTTTTGAAAGATCGAATTCGGCAGACAGCTCGGCGCGCTCGGCGCCGGTGCGAACGAACGCGGCGTCGCCGCGGCCTCCGACCAGCAGCTCGATGGCGTCGACCAGGATCGACTTTCCGGCGCCGGTCTCGCCCGTAAGGACGCCGAAGCCGGCGCCGAACTCGAGCGAGGCGTCCTCGATGATCACGAAGTCCCTGACTTCAAGGGCGCGCAACACGGCCTACTCCAGGTCGCGGCTCTTATCGAGCACCTCGCTCCAGCGCAGTTTCTCGCGCAGCGTGGCGAAGTAGCGGTAGCCCGGGGGATGCACGAAGCGCACGACGTCGCCGGAGCGGCGCAAGACCAGTCGGTCGCCCTCGGCCATGTCGGTGAGCGCAAAACCGTCGAAATGCGCGCGCGCGTCCACCGCGCGGACCAATGCGATCTCGACCACGCTGCGATCGCTCACGCTCACCGGCCGCGCCGAAAGCGTATGCGGATTGAGCGGCACCAGCGCCAGCGCCGGAACCGCCGGGTGCAGGATCGGCCCCTGCGCTGAAAGCGCGTAGGCGGTGGAGCCAGTGGGGGTGGCGACGATGACGCCGTCGCCGCGCAGCTTGTAGACGAACTCGCCGTCGATTGACATCTCGAACTCGATCAACCGGCCGTGCGCGCCTTTTCCCACGACGGCTTCGTTGAGCGCGACGGTGCGGATCACCGACTTCTTCCCCCGGAGGATTTCGGCATCCAGGAGCGCGCGCTCCTCCAACGTATATTTCCCGTCGAGGACGGCGCTGATCCCCGCTTTCATGTCGTCGTGGCCGATGTCGGTCATGAAGCCGACGCGGCCCTGGTTGATGCCAATCAGGGGAACGCGGCCGCCGACGAGATTGCGGGCGGCGGCGAGCATGGTGCCGTCGCCGCCGATCACGATGGCGAGGTCGGCGCCCTTGCCGAGGGCCTCGTAGTCCGCGCCGCGCTCGCCGAGATCTTTTGCGGTTTCGCTTTCGATGAGCACTTCGCAGCCGCGCGCCTCGAGAAGGCCGCGCATGCCCCCGAGCGACTCCGCGATCTCCGGACTGCGCAGCTTGCCGATCAGGGCGACCCGGCGGAACGCGAGGGGCATGCGTCGAGTGTACAATGAATTCCATGCTCGACAAGCGCGCACAAATGCTGCTTAAGACCCTGATCGAGCGATACATTGCCGAGGGTCAGCCGATCGGCTCGCGCACCCTTTCCAGACACTCCGGGCTCGATCTTTCTCCGGCCACGATCCGCAACGTGATGTCGGATCTCGAGGACATGGGATTCATCGCCAGCCCGCACACCTCGGCCGGTCGCGTGCCGACGCCGGCGGGCTATCGCTTCTTCATCGACACGCTGCTCATCGTGAAGCAGCTCGAATCCGGCGAGCTGCGCGAACTCGAGGGGCAGCTCCATCCCGACAACCCGCAGCGCGTGATCCACTCGGCGTCGCAGCTGCTGTCTCAGCTCACGCAGTTCGCGGGCGTGGTGATGACGCCGCGCCGCGCGGTGACGTTCAAGCACGTCGAGTTCCTGAAGCTGTCGGAAAAGCGCATCCTGCTGATCGTGGTCACGCCCGATGGCGACGTACAAAACCGGGTCCTCTTCACCGAGCGGGACTACTCGCATTCCGAGCTGGTCGAGGTCGCCAACTTCATCAACCAGAACTACGCGGGGCAGAGCTTCGAGGACGTGCGCGCCCGCGTGCAAAGCGAGCTGCGCGATCTGCGCCAGGACATGGTCCGCCTCATGAACGCGGCTCTGGAGGCGGGGACCGCGCTCGCCGAGGGCGGCGAGCAGTACGTGATCTCGGGCGAGCGCAACCTGTTCGCAGTGCGCGACCTGTCGCAGGACGTCGGCCGGCTGAAGCAGGTGCTGGAGCTCTTCGAGCGCAAGACCTCCCTGCTGCAGATCCTGGATCTTTCCCTGCGCAGCCAGGGCGTGCAGATCTTCATCGGCGGCGAATCCGGCGTCAGCGCGCCCGACGATGTGAGCGTGGTGACTTCGCCCTACAAGGTGGACGGTGAGGTCGTCGGCACGGTCGGCGTGATCGGGCCCACACGCATGGCTTACGATCGCGTAGTGCCGATCGTCGATGTGACGGCGAAGCTCCTTTCCAGCGCGCTGTCGCAACACTGAAGGGAATTCTTCTCGTAAATCTGGGAACGCCTTCGGCGCCAACGCCGGCGGCCGTCCGGCGCTACCTCGCCGAGTTCCTGTCCGACCCGCGCGTCGTGCCGCTGCCGCGCATGCTGTGGATTCCGTTCTTGTATGGATTTGTTCTAACTTCAAGGCCAAAACGTTCTGCGGAAAAATACGCGGCCATCTGGACGCCTCAAGGATCGCCGCTCGCGATCCACACCGCCCGGCAAACGCAGCTGCTTCGTTCTTCGCTGAAGGAATTCCGCATCGAATATGCAATGCGGTACGGCGAACCTTCGATTCCTTCAGTCCTGGAAAAACTCAAGGGCTGCGAGTCGCTGACCGTGGTGCCGCTTTATCCGCAGTACTCCGACAGCGCCACAGGATCTGTTCTTGATTTACTGCCAGGAATTGTTTCCGTTTCAGTCGTCAAAGACTTCCACGACCATCCGGCCTACATCGCCGCACTTTTTTCTTCCGTGAAAAAATTCTGGAAAGAAAACGGCCAGGCGGCGAAGCTCTTGATGAGCTTCCACGGGCTGCCCAAACGCGGCGCGGAGTCGTACGAGCTGCAGTGCAGGTCTACTGGAAAACTACTGTCGGAGAAGCTGGAGCTGAAGGACGGCGAGTGGCGTGTCACCTTCCAATCGCGGTTTGGTTTCGCCGAATGGCTGCAGCCCTACACCCAGCCGACCCTCGAGCAGTTGGCTCGGGACGGCGTGAGCAGCGTCGACGTCGTATGCCCCGGGTTCGTCTCGGATTGCCTCGAGACCCTCGAGGAGATCGGGATCGCCGCCGAGAAGGCCTTTCTCGCAGCAGGCGGCAAGGAGCTGCGCCTGATTCCGTGCCTGAACGAGTCGCCCGAGTGGATCGCGGCGCTCGCCGAGATCAGCGGCCGATAAGACCCTTCAGCCGGTCGCGGACCTTGTCTTCGATCTTGTCCTTGTTCTTGTCGATTGCTTCCTTGGCGCGTTCGCCGGCCTTGGACTTCGCCAGCTCGCCTGCCGCGGCGCCGTAATCGACCTGGTACTTCATGGCGTCGAACGGCCCGCTCAATTTCACCGGCACGGTCAGGCCCGCGAGCTGCTCCAGACCCGCGCCGCCCTGCCCCTTTGCGCTCGCGACAACCGAGGCTTTCACCACGTAGCTGATACTCGAGTTGCCGATGTCGATGTCGCCGGCGCCGCCGATGCGGAACAGCGGCGCCTTTGCGTCGAGATCCTGGTTGTGGGCGACGCCGTTCTTGATGGCGAAGCTCGCGTTGAGTTCGCTGAAGTCGGTGCGGTCCTTGCTGTCGGCCGCGCCCTGCTCCGATTTGCCAAGCGCCGACTTCGCCTTGCGCAGCAGTTCGCCGATGTCGATGCCCTTGATGGCGCCGTCGCGCAGGTTGACCTTCGCCGTGCCGTCGAGGGATTTCTTGATCGTGTTCACGGTCGCGCCGCCCCCCGCCACGTCGAGCGCCACGTTGCCGTGCCCTTCAAGGCGGTCCTGCTGTGCAACGTCCTTCAACAGCGGGCCGACCGAAACATTGGTAAGCGTTTCCTTGAGAGCGACGCGATTGCCGCTCGCCTGCAGGCTGAGCGCGCCCGCCATGGAGCCTTCGTACAGATTGGCCGAATGCGGGCTGACATCCACGTGACCGTTGGCGGCGCGCACCTCGGCCTTGAGATTCGCGAGCTTCAGGCCCTTCACCTGCAGCGAGCCGAACTGCAGCTTGCCGTTGGCGTTCACGTTTTTCAGCGCCGACAGATCGACTGGGCTGTCCTCCTGCTTCGACGGCTCCCCTTTGCCGGCGTCTTTGCCCGCGGGGCCTGGCGCCGCCGCTTTCGGCTTCGACGGCAAATATCGGTCGAGATTGAGCCGGTCGACGTTGATATCGAAGACGTACGCCGGCGGCGAGAACTTGGCCAGCGCGAGCTTCGCCTCGATGGTGGACTCGTCGACCTTGGACGTGAACTCCAAGCTCGCCGTCTGCTTCTCCAGGTCGACGCGGTACTGGCCGCTGAGACTCGTCCGGATGTCGAGCGCGGGATTGCGGCCTTTCGCCGTGGCAGCGAACTCGATCTTGCCGTCCGCCCGCTCCGCAATGCGCCCGGTGGCAAGCTTCACGTCGGACAGGGCGAGCTCCTGCACGGAAGCCAGGTCCTTGTACGAAATCGATGAGCGCTCCACGGTGACGCCGGTGATATCGAACTTCACTGCGCCGCTGGTTTTCGGCTCGGATTTCTCCTTTTTTCCATCCGCGGCAGGTTTTCCCTGCCGGCTTTCCAAGAGATCATCGAAGTTGAACTTCCCGTTCCTGTCCTTGACGACGTTCGCCTGGAGTCCGGCAACCTTGATCCGGTCGATGATGAGCTCGCCGTGCAGCAGCGGCAGCAGCGCGACCGAGGCATGCGCCGACTCGAGGGACAGGGCCTCCCGGTCCGCCGCCCGCTCGGACAGCGTCACCTTGGCGACGTCGGCGCCGAGGCTGGGAAAAATCGCCAACTTGAGATCGCCCTGCAGCTTCAACGTGCGGCCGGTCTTTTCCTTCACCAGTATCTCGATCTGCCCCTTGTAGCGATTCGGGTCGAAAGTCATGGCGAAAACGGCAACGGCGACGACGGCTAGGAGCAGCAGCCCGCCGAGACCGAATAGGATGTATTTGATAGCCTTCATGGAAAGAGTATGACTTTCCTGCCAAATCAAAGGTTTCGTTGAATTCTGGACATTTCGCAATCTTGTCTTGAAACAACGTATTGCAACCCCCAGATGCCCCTGATGCAAGAGGAAAAGGTGCAGGGGCCGGAACCCCAGAACGAGCCGCAGCAGGGCGAGAAATCTCCCGAGGAACTCCTGTCGGAGGCCCAGGCCAAGATCGAGCAGCAGCGCGATTCGATGATGCGTGCCGTTGCCGAAGCGGAAAACAGCCGCAAGCGCGTCCAGGCGGAAGCGGCCGCCAGCCAGAAGTATGCGGTCGAGCGCTTCGCCGAGAGTCTCTTGCCGGTGGTCGACAGCCTCGAGGCCGCCCTCACCGCTGCGCAGGATTCGCCGCAGGCGCTGCGCGAAGGGATAGAGCTCACCCTTCGACAGCTGACAGCCGCGTTCCAGAAAGCCAATGTCGCCGAAATCGCCCCGGGGCCGGGCGAGCGGTTCGATCCGCATCGGCACCAGGCAATGGCGGCCGTGCCTTCGGCAGCCGACCCCAATACGGTGGTATCGGTCATGCAGAAGGGCTACGCCCTGCACGACCGCGTGTTGCGCCCGGCGCTCGTAACGGTGGCGAAGGCGCTTGAAAACAGCGGGAAAAACCCCATATCCGAGACAGACTTGGATTAGACCGACCGACAGGTAAAAGGCAGAGGACTGACATGGCAAAGATCATCGGCATCGACCTCGGTACCACCAACTCCTGTGTTGCGATCATGGAAGGCGGCAAGCCCAAGGTGATCGAGAACTCGGAAGGGGCGCGCACCACGCCTTCGGTCGTCGCCTACGCCGAGGACGGCGAGATTCTTGTCGGCGCGTCGGCCAAGCGGCAGGCGGTAACCAACGCCAAGAACACCATTTATGCCGTCAAGCGCCTGATCGGCCGGCGCTTCGAAGAAAAGGAAGTGCAGAAGGACATCAACCTGATGCCCTATAAGATCGCGCGCGCCGACAACGGCGACGCCTGGGTCGAGGTGCGCG
>WNFI01497921.1_pt1 | contig 100645 bp, 93 predicted proteins | sample 5400471 | NCBI WGS metagenome assembly WNFI01 (sample SAMN13153348, study PRJNA577476) | soil metagenome | isolation source: 100 cm saprolite on Douglas fir-dominated hillslope | place: USA:California | collected 2013-09-17 | reverse complement strand
AGCATCACCGGGCTGCTGGGCGGCAACGGCGCCGGCAAGACGACAACGATCGCCATGATTATGGGGCTGGTGCTGCCGACATCGGGGCGGGTGCAGGTGCTGGGCTATTCGATGCCCGACCAGAGCGCGGCGGTGCTCGGCCGGATGAATTTCGAGAGTCCCTATGTCGACATGCCGATGCGGCTCACGGTGCGGCAAAACCTCACCGTGTTCGGCCGGCTCTACGCCGTGGCAAATCTGCGCGAGCGCATCGAGGCGCTTGCCGCCGATCTCGACCTTGGCGAATTTATCGACCGCGCCAATGGCAAGCTGTCCGCAGGACAAAAGACCCGTGTTGCCCTCGCCAAGGCGCTGATCAATCAGCCGGAACTGCTGCTGCTGGACGAGCCGACGGCGTCGCTCGATCCGGACACCGCGGATTGGATCAGGCAGCACATCGAGACCTACCGAAAGACATATGGCGCGACCATCCTGCTCGCTTCGCACAACATGCTGGAGGTGGAGCGGTTGTGTGATCGCGTCATCATCATGAAGCGCGGCCGGATCGAGGACGACGACAGCCCGGACAACATCATGGTCCGCTACAACCGGGCGACGCTTGAAGAGGTGTTTCTTGACGTCGCCCGCGGCCGCGCCCAGGAAAGCGCATCATGAGCAATCTTGAAATTCACCAGGGCATTGCGCCGCATCGCATCGGTGCGATGATCCTGCGCTACTGGTACCTGTTGATGTCATCATGGCCTCGCCTGCTGGAGCTGGTGTACTGGCCGGCCCTGCAAATCGTGACCTGGGGGTTCCTGCAGAGCTATATCTCGCAGAATGCCGGGTTCTTTGCCCGTGCCGGCGGCACGTTTGTCGGCGCGATCATCCTGTGGGACATCCTGTTTCGCGGGCAGCTCGGTTTTTCGATCTCGTTTCTCGAAGAAATGTGGGCGCGCAATCTCGGCAATCTGATGATGAGCCCGCTGAAGCCGATCGAATTCCTGATTTCCCTGATGATCATGAGCCTGATCCGGCTGGCCATCGGCGTCATTCCGATGACGCTGCTGGCGATGATTTTCTTTGATTTCAATCTGTATGGTTTCGGCCTGCCGCTGATCGCGTTCTTCTGCAATCTCATTTTCACCAGCTGGTCGCTCGGCATCTTCGTATCCGGGCTGGTGCTGCGCAACGGGCTGGGCGCGGAGAGCATCGTCTGGACGCTGATGTTCGGCGTGCTGCCGCTGACCTGCGTCTACTATCCGGTGACGGTATTGCCGCACTGGCTTCAATACGTGGCCTGGAGCTTGCCCCCGACCTATGTGTTCGAAGGCATGCGGGCGCTGCTGAGCGACCATGCGTTTCGGGCCGACCTGATGATCGATGCCCTGCTGATCAACGCATTGCTGCTTGCAGGCTCATTCGCGATATTTCTGGCGCTCCTGAAGAGCGCGCGCCGCCACGGCTCGCTGATTCAAGGCGGGGAATAGCTGCATTTGCCGCCCTTTGCGGTGGCATTAACCCTTTGCATAAGCCCTCCTGCATATTGACGCTTTGTTACGCAATAGCCACATAGGTTGGGGTGTGGAACTGATTGAGGAACAGTATGCCGATTGGTGAATTTGGCAGGCCGCCGGAGCTTCCGGCGAAAGTCAGCCCGGCGATGACGACGCCGATGTACTGGATGTACGAGATGGCGAAGGCGTCACTCAACCCGGCACGCGCGGTGACCGATGCCACCAAGATTCTGTTCCAAAATCCGCTCAACCCGTGGTCGCACACCGAGTTCGGCAAATCCGTCGCGGCCGGCTGCGAACTGTTCGAGCGCACCACGCGCCGCTACGGCAAGCCCGAATGGGGCCTCAACGATACCGAGGTCAACGGCGTGCGCACGCCGATCGAAATCCATGCGGTTTGGGAGAAGCCGTTCTGTCGCCTGCTCTATTTTGAACGCAAGCTGGCGCGGCCGCTGCGTGCGCCACAGCCGCGCATCCTGATCGTGGCGCCAATGTCCGGTCACTACGCCACGCTGCTGCGCGGTACGGTCGAGGCGTTCCTGCCGACGCACGACGTGTACATCACCGACTGGTCCGACGCCCGCATGGTGCCGTTGTCGGAGGGTCGCTTCGATCTCGACGACTACGTCGACTACATCATCGAGATGCTGCACGTGCTCGGCGGCAACATCCATGTGGTGGCGGTGTGCCAGCCTTCGGTGCCGGTGGTGGCCGCGGTTTCGATCATGGAAGCCGATCACGATCCCTTTGTTCCGATTTCGATGACCTTGATGGGTGGCCCGATCGATACGCGGCGCAACCCGACCGCCGTCAACAATCTCGCCGCTGAGAAGGGCATCGACTGGTTCCGCAACCACGTCATCACCAAGGTGCCGTTTCCGTATCCGGGCGTTATGCGCGACGTCTATCCCGGGTTCCTGCAGCTCAACGGCTTCATCAGCATGAATTTTGACCGGCACATGGACGCGCACAAGAAGCTGTTCAAGGATCTCGTCAAGGGCGACGGCGACCTGGTCGACAAGCATCGCGACTTCTATGACGAATATCTTGCAGTAATGGATCTCACCGCGGAATACTACCTGCAGACGGTCGATGTGGTGTTCATCAAACACGCGCTGCCGAAGGGCGAGATGACCCATCGCGGCCAGCCCGTCGATCCGTCAAAGATCACGCGCGTCGCGCTGATGACGGTGGAAGGCGAAAAAGACGACATCTCGGGCCTCGGCCAGACCGAGGCCACGCATACGATCTGCAGTTCAATTCCCGACGATCGACGGGTGCATTACGTGCAAAAGGGCGTCGGGCACTACGGCGTGTTCAACGGTTCGCGGTTCAAATCGGAGATCGTGCCGCGCATTTCCGATTTCATGCTGTCGGCAGCCAATGCCAAAGCTTCGATGGCCGCTGCTGAATAGAAAAGTTCCGCAGATTGCGCGTGCACGTGATTTCGATTGCCCGAGATTTTGCAATGCTTGGCATTCGATTCGATCGGGGGTGCTGTAACCCCCTGAAACTTCCCGCGGAAATGCCGATTGCGGTACGTTAAAACAATGATTCCAATTTCATTTCTTGTAAAGCCTGAATCGTCAAGCTTTGAGCGAAAATTCTTGTTCCAAGCCCCATCCTGTAGGGGATCATAAGCCGATTCACCCTGTATATTGGGCAAATGATTTGTTTTTGCGCCGAGCAATTCCAATGGCGGCGGATATGGCAGAATCCGGGCGAACTCCTGACGCTCGGATCTGCAGACATGGCCCTTCGCGCACTTCTTTATCGGCGGCCAGCCGAACCTTTGACTATTGCGGTCAAGCACGGCTCGCAAATTTACTCTGTTCGCCTGCGCCGGCATCGGCGCGCGCGTCGCTACACCCTGCGCATTCATCCGAGCGATCGTGAAGCGATCCTGACCATGCCGCCGCGCGGCACGCTTATGGATGCCAAGGACTTTGCGCAGCGTCATGGCGCCTGGATCGCGGCGCGCCTCGGCCGGTTGCCGAAGCCAGCGCCGTTTCAGCCGGGTACTGTGGTGCCGCTGCGCGGCGTCGCGCATCGCATCGTCCATCGCGCCGGTGTGCGCGGCGTGGTGTGGACCGAGACCAGGGAGAGCGGCGAGCGCATTATCTGCATCGCCGGAGGCGCCGAACATATCGACCGCCGGGTCCACGACTTTCTGAAGCGCGAAGCCCGGCGCGATCTCCAGAAGGCTGCGCAGCATTATGCGGAGGCCTTGAGCGTCAAGGTGAAGCGGATCTCGATCCGCGATCAATCGAGCCGCTGGGGATCCTGCACATCTGCGGGATCGCTGTCGTTCTCCTGGCGTCTCATTCTGGCGCCGCCCTATGTGTTGGATTATCTCGCGGCCCACGAAGTTGCGCATCTCGTCGAGATGAACCATTCGGCGCGGTTCTGGCGCGTGGTTGGCCGCGTCTGCAATTCTGTCGAGCGCGCCAAGGCCTGGCTCGACACCCACGGCAACGACCTGCATCGTTACGGCATCCAGGACTGAGCGCGGCGTTTTCCGCAAAGCCGGTTCTGCCAACGGAATACGCGTCAACAAGATCTATCGCCCGAACAGCCGATCCATCAGCCAGCCATCGAGGCCGTTCGCTGCTTCCGGTCGCACCGATGCCCGCGTGATCGCGGGCCGGCCGGCGGCTGTACTCGCGGGTGACGGAGCATTGGCCGCGCGCGGGTCGGGCTGCGGATTGGCCTGGGCGATGTTCGAGAAGAAGCCGGTTTGACGCGTATTCGGCAGGGCCGCCACCGGCACGCCCTGGTGGGCGCTGCGCATGAAGCGGGTCCAGACCTCGACCGGCAGGCCGCCGCCGGTGGCCTTTTTGGTTGGCGAGTTGTCGTCATTGCCAAGCCAGACCCCGGTCACCAACTGGGCGGTGTAGCCGATGAACCAGGCGTCGCGGAAATCCTGGCTGGTCCCGGTCTTGCCAGCCGCCATCCAGCCGGGGATTTCGGCCTTGCGTGCGGTGCCGCTGAGAAGGGTTTCCTGCATCATGGTGTTCATCATCGCGACATTGCGCGGATCGATCACCTGGCCGAACTGGTCCGGTTGGCGCGCATAAAGCACCTTGTTGCCGTCGACAGTGCGGATCCTGTTGACCACGTGAGGCGACACCCCCTGGCCGCCATTGGCGAACGGCGCATAGGCGCCGACCAGTTCGGTGAGCGAGACTTCCGAAGTGCCGAGCGCGATCGAGGCGTTGGCGTCGAGTTTCGATGAAATGCCGAGCCGGTGCGCGGTGCGCACCACGTTTTTCGCGCCGACTTCCAGCCCGAGCCGTACCGCGACCGTATTGAGCGACATCGACAGCGCCTGGGTCAGCGTCACCGCGCCGAAATATTCGTGGCTGTAGTTTTCGGGTTTCCAGCCCTTGACGTCGAGCGGCGCATCCTGCCGGACGGTCTCGGGCGTCAGCCCGGCCTCGATCGCGGTGAGATAGACGAACGGCTTGAACGCCGAGCCCGGCTGGCGCTTCGCCGTCACCGCGCGATTGTACTGGCTCTCGGCATAATTGCGGCCGCCGACCATGGCGCGCACCGCGCCATCGGGCGTCATCGCCACCAGCGCGCCCTGCGACACGTTGAACTTGACGCTCTTGGCCGCGAGTTCGTCGATCACGGCGACTTCCGCGACGCTCTGCAGTTTCGGATCGATCGAGGTCTCGACCACGATGCTCTGGTCGATCTGGCCGACCAGATCGTCCAGCACTTCGCCGATCCAGTCCGCGACGTAGTTGATGGTGCCGGCACCCACCGCCTTCACCGCGTATGACGGCCTGGTGATCGCCGCCTGAGCCTGCGCGTCGGTGATGAACTTGGCGTCCGCCATTGCGGCGAGCACGATCCTGGCGCGGGCCTCGGCGCCTTCGGGATTGCGGTTGGGCGCCAGTCGCGTCGGCGATTTGACCAGGCCCGCCAGCATCGCCGCTTCGGCGACGGTGACGTTCTTCGCCGACTTGCCGAAATAGCGCTGCGCCGCCGCCTCGACGCCGTAGGCGCCGGAGCCGAAATAGACGCGGTTGAGATAGAGTTCGAGAATCTCGGCCTTGGAATGCTTGCGCTCCAGCCAGAACGCGAGTTCGACCTCCTGCAGCTTGCGCTGCATGGTCCGCTCCTGGGTGAGAAACAGGTTCTTGGCGAGCTGCTGGGTCAGGGTCGAGCCGCCCTGCGACACCCCGCGATGCAGGATGTTGGCGACCGCGGCCCGGAGGATGCCCAAGGGATCGACGCCGTAATGCGAATAGAACCGGCGATCCTCGATGGCGATGAAGGCCTTCGGCAGATACGACGGCAGGTCCTTCAGCGACACATTGGTGCCGGCCATTTCGCCGCGCGTCGCCAGCACGCTGCCGTCCATGCCGACGATCTGGATGGTCGGCGGACGCTTGGGGATTTCCAGCGACTGGATCGGCGGCAGATGCGCGCCCACCCAGACGATGACGCCGGCCACGGCAATCGCCGCCCACAACCCGAGCACCGCGCCCCAGTAGAACAGCCGCACCACGCCGCGGCGCGCGCCGCCTTTCGATCGCGCCTTGCTGCTTTTGCGGCTGCGCGGTTTCCGCTCGCGTGGGCCGTCGTCGTCGGCGTCGTCTGCCTTACGCTTGGGAGCTTGTCGTTTTGGCTTGTCATCATCGGCGACCGTGACACGATCGAGCGGATCGAGGCGCAATTCCGCAAGCGATGCGGCGAGCCCAAACTTCGGCTCCCGGCGTCCGCCGCTTTTTTTCTTGCCCCACGCCATACGCAAACACGCCCACGTCACCGATGCGGGAGCTTAAGCCGACGCGGTTTAAGGGGGCGTAAAGCGAAGGTTAACGCTGAGGTTTTGCGCGCTGCGCAAACGCCTGATGCATAAGGCTTTCAGGTTGTTTTAACCCTACCCGGGGAATCTGCTTCTGCACCTCTCCCCGCGAAGAGCGGGGCGAGGTGAAGAGGGCGCGCTTCTCTCCGCCCCGCGCCGCTCACCCCGCAGCGTCGTCCTCGATGATCGGGCCGAACACCTCCCAGCGTTCGCCGTTGAACTTCATCATCTGCAGCTGCTTGTTGACGCGGTAGTCGGTCGGCGCGGTCGAGTTGACGATGCCGGGCAGCGACAGATCGAGCACAACGCCCTTGAGCGAGGTCGCCTGCTTCATCACGTTGTCGCGGGTGAGATCGTCGCCGCAGCGCTTCAGCACCTCGATCAGCAGCTGGGTGGTGCTGTAGCCATAGGTATTGAACAGCGAATCCTTGTCGCCCTCGGGAAAATATTTGGCCATGAAGGCCAGGTAATTCTTCATTCCGGCGTCATCTTTCCAGGTCGGATCCGCCGGATCCTTGCCGTAGATGGTGCTGATGACGCCCTTGGAATTTTGCAGGCCGGCCGGCTGCAATACGGCGCCGACCGATACCGCATTGATGTCGAGAATGTGGACCGGCTTCCAGGCGAGATCGGCGATCTTCTTGATGGCCTGGGCTGCGAATTTCGGTGTCGAAGCGTCGAACACGAGATCGGCGCCGACCGTCTTCAGTTTGACGATCTGCGAATCGATGGTTGGGTCGGATGTCTCATAGGATGTTTCGGCAACGATCATCGTCGCCGCCTTGTCGCCGAGCCCCGCCTTCAGGCCGGTGAGGTAATCGCGGCCGAGGTCGTCGTTCTGATAGAGAATGCCGATCCTGGCGTTGGGATAGTTTTGCAGGATGTAGCGCGCATAGATGCGGCCTTCGCTCTGGTAGTTCGGATTGAAACCCATGGTCCAGGGAAAGTTCTTCGGGTCGGTGAATTTCGACGCGCCGGTGGCGGCGAACAGCTGCGGCACCTTTTTCTGGTTGAGGTATTTCTGCACGGCGGCGTTGGATGGCGTGCCGATGATCTGGAAGGTCAGCAAGACCTCGTCGCTTTCCACCAGCTTGCGCACCTGTTCCACCGCCTTCGGCGGGCTGTAGGCGTCGTCGTACTGGATGAGGTTGATCTTGCGGCCGTTGACGCCGCCTTCGTCGTTGATCTTCTTGATGTACGCCGCCTGGGCCTTGCCGATGGTGGCGTAGGCTGAGGCCGGGCCGCTGAACGGCACGGTCTGGCCGACCTTGATCTCGGTGTCGGTGGCGCCCGAATCGTATTTCTTCTGCGCGAAAGCCGATGACGCCGACAGTGCGATCGCCAGCGCAGATGCGGCGGCGAGATGAAAAATGCCATTCCTCATGATGCGTCTTCCCTGATGTGCTGTGCTCGACGGTCGTCCGGTCCAGACGCCGTCGTTGCGGGGAGTGTGGATCAGCACTTTTGGGAACGCAATGGCGGGAGTTCGTCATTGCGAGGCGCGCTTGCGACGAAGCAATCCAGTGACCTCGATAAGCCGGCTGGATTGCTTCGCGGAGTTTACCATCGGGCGCGCGTTCGCGGACCCGGTGGCACGCAATGACGTGGTGACGGCGCGAAGCGCGCGCTACGCCAGCCAGAGCACGATCAGCGCCAATGCGGCAGGCGCCGCCTGCACGAACAGGATCCTGCGGCTGACGGTAGCCGCGCCGTAGACGCCGGCGACGATCACGCAGCCTAAGAAGAACGCCTTGATCTGGAACGCAAACCCCGGCGTCGGGTGAACCAGCCCCCAGACCAGGCCGGCGGCAAGAAAGCCGTTGTAAAGCCCCTGATTGGCGGCGAGCACGGCGGAATCGGTAGCTTTTTCCAGCGACTGCCCGAATGTCTTCAGGCCCAGCGGCTTGGTCCACAGAAACATTTCCAGCACCAGGAAATAGGCGTGCAACAGCGCCACCAGCGCGACCAGGACGTTTGCGATCCAGTTCATGGTGTGGTCCCCCCGAAACCTGACAAAGCCATTTGTGGCTTCAGGCTAGCACGACAGGGCGAAGGGCGTGCCACGGTTCGAGATGATCTGCCTTAAGGAGTTGCCTGTCTGAAAATGACGATGTCCGAAAACCGCGAGACAAGCCCGCTTCATTGGACGATGATTGCACCATGGATATGGACCGCACCGCCTGCTACCGCGCGATTTCGACGCGCGACGCCCGCTTCGACGGCCGGCTGTTCGTGGGCGTCAAGACCACCGGAATCTATTGCCGGCCGATCTGTCCGGCGCGCACCCCGAAATTCCAGAACGTTTCGTTTTACCCGTCCGCCGCGGCGGCGCAGGAGGCCGGTTTCCGCCCGTGCCTGCGATGCCGCCCGGAGACATCGCCCGAGCTCGCGTTCTGGCGCGGCACCTCCAACACGGTAACGCGCGCGCTGGCGCTGATCGAGGCCGGCGGTCTCGATGACGCCGATGTCGAGGGCCTTGCCGATCGGCTCGGCGTCGGTGCGCGGCAATTGCGCCGGCTGTTTCGCCAGCATGTCGGGGCGTCGCCGATCGCGGTGGCGCAGACCCGGCGGGTGCTGCTGGCCAAGCAGCTGATTCACGAGACCATGCTGCCGATGGCCGCGGTCGCACTGGCGTCGGGATTCAACAGCGTCCGCCGCTTCAACGAGACATTCCAGCAGCTGTTCGGTCGCGCACCGGCTTCATTGCGGCGGATCCGCGATCGCGGCAAGCGCGAAGCGGGCGCGCTGTCGGTGCATCTGGCCTATCGTCCGCCTTATGACTGGGACACCATGCTGTCGTTCCTCGCGGCGCGGGCGATTCCCGGCATCGAAACGGTCACCGACAATGTCTACCGGCGCAGCATCGCGACCGGCGACGCCTGCGGCGTTCTCAGCGTCGCGCTGGCCGACAAGAACCGGGTCAGCGTCACGGTGCGGTTTCCCGACATGGCGGCGCTGCCGACCATCATCGCGCGGGTGCGGCGGGTGTTCGATCTCGCCGCCGACCCCGATACGATCGGCGCGCATCTGGCGCTTGATCCGGTGCTGGCGCCGCTTGTTCTGGCCCGGCCGGGCCTGCGCGTTCCCGGCGGGTGGGACGGTTTCGAACTCGCGGTGCGCGCCATCTTCGGCCAGCAGATCACGGTGCCGGCGGCGACCAAACTGCTTGGCAAACTGGTGCTGGCGCATGGGGCGGCGCTGCCTGAGGAGATGCGCGGCATCGACGGCCTCACGCATGTGTTTCCATCGCCTGCGTGTCTCGCCGGGGTCGACCTTCAACTGGGCATGCCGCGCGCCCGCGTGGAGGCTGTTACATCGCTGGCAAAAGCCCTTGCCGCCGATCCCTCGATTTTTAGCCGGGGTGCCAGCCTCGAGGCGGCGATTGCGAAGCTGCGCTCGTTGCCGGGAATCGGCGAATGGACCGCGCAATATGTTGCGATGCGCGAGTTGCGCGAACCCGATGCATTTCCCGCCGCCGATATCGGCCTGATGCGCGCGATGGCCACGCCCGATGGCCGACGCCCGACCTCGTCGGAGTTGCTGGCAATCGCCGAGAAGTGGCGACCCTGGCGCGCCTATGCGGCCTTGCATCTGTGGGCGTCGGGAATTCATCATCCCCTTTCAGCAGGGAAGGTCCGACATGAGCGTGAAGCCGCCTGAAACATTTCATCTCGATCGGTTGGCAACCCCGATCGGCGTCGCATTGCTGGTCACCGACACCGAGGGCACGCTTCGCGCGCTCGACTGGGAAGACTACGAGCCGCGGATGCGACAATTGCTGCGGCTGCATTACGGCGCTGCCGTGCTGGTGGATGCGCGGGCGCCGGAACCGATCCGGAAGGCGCTCGCCGGCTATTTCGCCGGAGATCTCCATCGCCTGCAGACGATTCCGTGGCGTGTCGCCGGCACGCCGTTTCAACGCAATGTCTGGACCGCGCTGCAGACCATCCCGGCCGGCACGACCTTGAGCTATGGCGCGCTTGCGACCCGGCTCGACGTACCGAAGGCGGTGCGCGCGGTCGGTCTCGCCAACGGCGCCAATCCAGTCAGTGTGGTGGTGCCCTGTCACCGCGTCATCGGCGCCAACGGTTCGCTGACCGGCTATGGCGGCGGGCTCGACCGCAAGCGCTGGCTGCTCGAGCACGAAGGCGTCGTGCTCGAGCCGGCATCGAAGGCGCGCTCGATCGCCGCCTGATCTCTCCAGCGCGAACGTCAGGTCCGAAAGCCGCCAGACCGGCGCACTCGATGCCGCTACGTCTCCCTCGCACAACATGGAGACGATCAATGACGGAAGCGGAGATTCAGGATTTTGTGACGCGATTCGCGGCGGCGTGGGCGGCGCGGGATGGCGAGGCTTTCCTCGCGCTGTGGCACCCCGAAGGTCTGCTGCACACGCCGCTGGTAGGCAGGGCAGTTGCGGGAAGCGAACTCGCCCGCCTGATGGAGGTGCAGAAGGAAGCCGCGCCGGATTTCGTCTGGCAGTTGCTGGACTGGACCTCGCGCGGCGACGTGGTGATCATCGAGTGGCAGACCACCCGCATCATCAGCGGCGCGCGGTTCGACTGGCGCGGCGTCGACAAATTCCGGATCAAGGCCGGCCGGATCATCGAGGAACGGGTCTATACCGACACCGCACCGCTGCGCGCCGCGCGGTCGGGCACGGTGATGGAGCCGATTACGAGATTCTAGGGCGCATCAGAGGTCCTCATGGCCGGCCATGTGCCGGGCATCCGCGTCTTGACAGCGTGGCCCCAAGAAAGAATGGATGGCCGGGACAACAAGGCCCGGCCATGACGGCGACTGAGTTGGAAATGCTTCGGCTCAGCTCACGCCGCCGGCTTTTCGGCGGCGTCGCCATTGGCAAGCAGGTGGATCAACGCGCGTTTGATCGCGGCATGCCGGGTCGGCGCGTTGACCTGGGCGCCGAGCAGGTCGGTGACATAGAACACGTCGCGAGCCCGTTCGCCGAAGGTCGCGACGTGGGCCGAGGCGATGTTGAGGTTGAGCTTCGAGATCGCGGTGGTGAGCTGATACAACAGGCCGGGCCGGTCGAGGCCGGAGACCTCGATCACGGTGTAGCGATCCGACCACTGGTTGTTGAGGGTGACTTCCGGCTCGACCACGAACGGCCGCAGCTTGCCTTTGCTGGCGGCGCGCTTCGCCACCACTTCGGGCAACCGCAATTTGCCCTCCAACACGTCCTCGATCATCTCGCCGATCCGCGTGGCGCGCCGCCCCTCGTCCTCGTCGCGGTCGTATTCCCTGGAGATCGCGACGGTATCGAGCGCGCGGCCGTCGGTGGTGGTGTAGATCTGCGCGTCGACGATATTGGCGCCAGCGGAAGCGCAGGCCCCAGCGATGATCGACAGCAGCCAGGGATGATCGATGGCGAGGATCGTCAGTTCGGTGACGCCACGCGCCTCGTCAAAGCCCACATTGATCGCAAGCTTGTGCCCGGATGCGCCGGGCGCGGTTGACCTCGGAGAAGCCGCCGGTGAGCACCGGTTCGGTTTCGTAATACAGGGTTCGTAATAGCTGCGCCTTCCAGCCATTCCAGACGCCGGGGCCGACGCCGCGGATATCGGCGGTGGTGAGAATGGTCAGGAGTTTCATCTGCTCCACCGACTGCACCACGGCGGCGAAATTCTCGATGGTCTTGCGGTCCGACAGGTCGCGCGATTGCGCCACCGTGGACATCGTCAAATGTTCCTCGATCAACCAGGCGATCAGTTCGGTATGGACGGCGCTAAAGCCGAGCCGCGGACACAGTCGACGCGCTACTTTCGCGCCCGCGGTCGAATGATCTTCCGGCCGGCCCTTGGCGATATCGTGCAGCAGCACGGCGATATAGATCACCGCGCGGTGCTCCGGCTGGATCTTGCGCATCAGGTCACTGGCGACGATGAATTCGTCATTGCCGCCGCGCTCGATCTCCTGCAGGAAACCGACACAGCGCAACAGATGCTCGTCCACCGTGTAGTGATGGTACATGTTGAACTGCATCATCGAGACGATCCTGCCGAAGGCGCGGATGAAATGGCCGAGCACGCCGGTTTCGTTCATCCGCCGCAGCACGATTTCGGCATTTTCCGAGGTCAGAAACTCCATGAACAGCCGGTTGGCCTCAGGATTCTCGCGCAGTTCGGTGTTGATGAGCCTGAGCGAGCGCGTCGCGCTGCGCATGGCATCCGGGTGGAATGCCAGATTGTTTTGCTGGGCGAGGCGGAACACCCGGATCAGGTTGACCGGATCGTGCTTGAACACATCGGGCGCGGCGAGGTTGATGCGGTTGTTGTCGACGATGAAATCGTCGCTGCCCGGCACCCTTCGCTGTTTGGTTGACGGCCGCAGCCGCGCCATCATGCGGCTCAGCGCCGGCGCCGGCTTGGCCTGCTGATCCTCCAGTTTGGCGCACAGGATCGCGGTGAGATCGCCGACGTCCTTTGCGATCAGGAAGTAGTGCTTCATGAAGCGCTCGACATCCTGCATGCCGGGATGGGAGGTGTAGCCGAGCCGGATCGCGATGTCGCGCTGCAGGTCGAACGACAGCCGCTCCTCGGGACGGCCGCTGAGAAAATGGATGTTGCAGCGGACCGACCAAAGGAAGTCCTCGCAGCGGCGGAAGGTGCGGTATTCCTGCGCGTCGAATACGCCGCGCTCCACCAACTCGCCGGTGTCGCGCACGCGGTAGACGTATTTTGCGATCCAGAACAGCGTGTGAAGATCGCGCAGGCCGCCCTTGCCGTCCTTGACGTTGGGCTCGACCAGATAGCGCGATTGCCCGGCGCGGCGGTGGCGCTCCTCGCGTTCGGCGAGCTTCGCGGTGACGAATTCGGCGGCGGTGCCCTGCACCACTTCCCTGTCGAACCGCGCGACGAGTTCGTCATACAACGCCTGGTCGCCGGTGAGGAACCGGGTCTCGAGGATCGCGGTGCGGATCGTCATGTCGCCGCGCGCCTGCCGGATCGATTCATCGACCGAGCGGGTGGCGTGACCGACCTTCAGGCCCATGTCCCATAGGCAATACAGGATCGCCTCGGCCACCTGCTCACCCCAGGCGGTCTGCTTGTAGGGCAGGATGAACAGCAGATCGATGTCGGACTCCGGCGCCATCAGGCCGCGGCCATAGCCGCCGGTGGCGACAACGGCCATGCGCTCGGCGCCCGATGGGACCGGCGAGCGATACAGGTGGCGCGTCGCCGCAGAGAACAGCATATGGATGATTTCGTCCTGGACGAAGCACAACCGCTCGGCGCAACGCCGGCCGTGACGGTCTTTCAGCAGCCCCGCCTCGGCGGCCTCGCTCGCCTTATGCAGTTCGGCCTTCAGCAGCTTCGCCACCGCGGAGCGGAAAACATCCTCCTGGCCTTGATGCTTTGCGGCCAGCGCATCGATCTCGCCGGTGATCCTCAGCGTATCGAAGCGGTCGTCGTCGGCAGGCCGTGTCTGTGTAGCAACGCTCTCCATGAACTACCCGGATATCGGACGGCGCCCGCGCTGTCACGGGACATATTGGGACGACAGCAGATGCATGCCTCCTATCTGGTCCTTTGAGCAAATATGTTCTCGCTCCCTACCCTTCAGAGCAGACTCCCTCTCATTGACGTGATCGCTTAACTCATTGAAATAAAGCATTGTTTTCTGGCGGCGCGAAACCGTCCGCGGCGCTGTCACGCCGCAAGTTCCGACCCTTCGTCCTGTCCGTTCAGCCATGTCCGTTCAACCTTGACCGCGGGCGAAGCCATGTGGTGGTGACAGCGGCCTTGCGACGCATTAAATCCGACACGCAATTTGCATTCGGGAGAGGCACTATGGACGCCGCCGGACTTCGCGCCACGCAGGCTCCGATCAAGGATCGCTACAAGTCCGATCCGAAGGCCGCCTTGGTCACCCTGAAGGCCAAAGGCGCGATCGAGAGCGAAGGCATCGCCTGCAAGGTGGAGACCGGCCGCGCGCTGGCGGTGGCCGGCCTGCATCCCGCCACCGGCGGCTCCGGCCTCGAACTGTGCTCCGGCGACATGCTGCTGGAAGCGCTGGTGGCCTGCGCCGGCGTGACGCTGAAATCAGTATCGACCGCGATCGAGGTGCCGCTGAAAACCGGAATCGTGACAGCGGAAGGCGATCTCGATTTCCGCGGCACCCTCGGCGTCGACAAGGAGGCGCCGGTCGGCTTCGCGGAAATCCGGCTGCGCTTCGACGTCGACACCGACGCACCGCAGGACAAGCTCGACCTGCTGCTCAAGCTCACCGAACGCTATTGCGTGGTCTACCAGACCATCAAGAACGGCCCGAAAGTTTCGGTGACGATGCAAAGGGTGTGATTTTTTCTTCGTCGTGCCCGGGCTTGTCCCAGGCACCCATGTCTTAATCCGATCGACAAACGCAAAAGACGTGGATGGCCGGGACAGCCGGCCATGACGGAAATGGAAATGTCCCCCGAACTTGCTTTCATCCTGACGCTGGCGCTGCGCATGGTCGTCACGGTCGCATTCGTGATCACCGCGTCTATTATCACCGAGCGCGCGGGGCCGGTGATTGGTGCGCTGATCGCTACATTGCCGATCTCGGTCGGCCCATCCTATGTGTTTCTCGCGCTCGATCATGATGCAGCTTTCATTGCAGACAGCGCGCTCGCAAGCCTGCCGGTCAATGCCGCGACAACCTTTCTCGCCCTGACCTATGTGGTGCTGGCGCAACGGCAGAACATGTTCGTCAGCCTTACTGCCGCAGTGATCGTCTGGCTCGCATTCGCCGTTTCGCTTCGCTTCATCGATTGGTCGCTCACCGGCGGCATCATGGCCGACATTGTCGCCTTCGCGATCTGCCTGCCGCTGGTGCAGCGCTATCGCACCGTCAAGATGCCGCTGCTCACGCGGCGTTGGTATGATATCCCGCTGCGCGCGATCCTGGTTGCAACGCTGGTCACTATCGTCGTGGGGCTTTCAAGTTCGGTTGGACCCAGAGTGAGCGGCACCATCGCGCCGTTTCCCGTGGTCCTCACCAGCCTGATGCTGATCCTGCATCCGCGCATCGGCGGGCCGCCGACCGCCGCCGTGATTGCCAATGGCGTCTGGGGGTTGATCGGCTTAGGCATCGCCATTGTCGTGATGCATCTTGCGGCGCTGCGCTTCGGTTCAGCGATCGCACTCAGCCTCGCACTGGCGACATGCGTGGGGTGGAATCTCGGGCTGTGGGGATGGAGCCGAAGGCGGCTTCGACGTAGCCGAACCTTGCCGACCTCATCCTGAGGAGCTTGCGAAGCAAGCGTCTCGAAGGATGGCCGCAAGGCAGTGACTCGCAGCCATCCTTCGAGACGCATCGCTACGCAATGCTCCTCAGGATGAGGTCATCCTTTATTTCGACTTCGGTAATTTCGCCTTCAGCGCATACAGCGCCTCAAGCGCGTCGCGGGGCGACATCTCGTCGGGGTGCAGCGCGGCCAACGCCTCGATCAGCTTTTCCGCCTCGCTTGGCGGCGCCGGTTCGGCGGCGGCGCGGGAGGGCACCGCGAACAATGGAAGATCATCGACAAGCGCCCGCGCGGTCAGGCCGCGATCCTGCGCCTCGAGTTTTGCCAGCACGGATTTGGCGCGCGCGATGACGGAGGCGGGGAGGCCGGCGAGTTTTGCCACCTGGATGCCGTAGGAGCGGTCCGCGGAGCCGGGCAATACCTCATGCAAAAACACCACGTCGCCGTGCCACTCCTTCACCCGCACGGTGGCGTTGAACAGCCGCGGCAGTTTGGCGGAGAGTGCGGTGAGCTCATGGTAATGCGTCGCGAACAATGCGCGGCAGCGATTCGATTCGTGCAGATGCTCGATCGCCGCCCAGGCGATCGACAATCCATCGAAGGTCGCGGTGCCGCGGCCGATCTCGTCAAGAATGACCAGCGCTCGCTCGGACGCCTGATTGAGGATCACCGCGGTCTCCACCATCTCGACCATGAAGGTGGAGCGGCCGCGCGCCAGATCGTCGGCGGCGCCGACCCGCGAGAACAGCCTGTCGACGATGCCGATCCGCGCCCGCGTCGCCGGCACGAAACTGCCGATCTGCGCCATCAGCGCGATCAAGGCGTTCTGGCGCAGGAAGGTGGATTTGCCGGCCATGTTGGGGCCGGTGATCAGCCAGATCTGGCCGGACGTCTGGCCCGGCCCCGGCGACAGGTCGCAGGCATTGGCGATGAAGGGATGGCCGTCGCGCCTCAGCGCCTGTTCCACCACGGGATGCCGGCCGCCTTCGATCGCAAAGCCGAGCGAGGCATCGACCTCGGGCCGCACATAATTGTCGTCCACCGCGAGCTTTGCCAGTGACGTCGCGACGTCGAGCAGTGCGAAGGCGTGGGCCGCGGCGCGCAGATCGTCGCTGGCGGCGGCAACCATCGCCGAGAGCCGCTCAAAAATTTCAAGCTCCAGCCCCAGTGCGCGGTCGCCGGCGTTGGCAATCCTGGCTTCGATCTCGCCAAGCTCTGATGTGGTGAAGCGGATCTGGCCCGCCAGCGTCTGGCGATGAATGAAGGTCGCGTTCAGCGGCGGCGCCATCAATTTGTCGCCGTGCTGCGCCGTCACCTCGACGAAGTAGCCCAGCACGTTGTTGTGGCGGATCTTCAGGCCCTTGACGCCGGTCTCGTCGGCGTAGCGCGCCTGCATCGCGGCAACGACGAGGCGCGAAGCGTCGCGCAGATTGCGGGTCTCATCCAGCGCCGCTTCATAACCTTCGCGGACGAAGCCGCCGTCGCGCTTTATCAGCGGCAATTGTTCGGCCAGCGCGCGTTCGAATTCGCGGGCGAGATCGCGCGACGGGCGGCGCAGCGCAGCCATCGCTGCGGCAATGTCCTGCGGCGGATTGTCGATTTGTCCGAGCCGCGCCAGCGCCTGATCGGCGGCGCTGATGCCGTCGCGCAATCCGGCGAGGTCGCGCGGGCCGCCGCGGCCCACCGATAATCGCGCCAGCGCGCGCGACATGTCGGGTGCGGCGCGCAACGCGGCGCGGATATCATCGCGTGCCGCGCTATCCGCAACGAAGGTCGCGACGGCATCGAGCCGCCGCGCAATCGCGGCGCCATCGGTGAGCGGCGCCGCAAGTCGCTGCGCCAGGAGGCGAGATCCCGCCGCGGTGACGGTGCGGTCGATGGCGTCGAGCAGCGATCCCCGGCGTTCGCCGGCCAGCGTGCGCGTGAGTTCGAGGTTGGCGCGGGTGGCCGGATCGATCGCCATGGTGGTGCCGGCGGCCTCGCGGGCCGGCGGCGACAGCGGCGGCCGTTTGCCGACCTGGGTGCGGTCAATATAAGTGACGCTGGCCGCGGCGGCGGTGGCCTCCAGCCGCGACATCGCGCTGAGGCCATCCATGGTGGCGACCGCAAAGTAATCGCACAACCGCCGCTCGGCGGTTAAGCTGTCGAACACGTCACGGGTCAGCGGCGTCACCGCCGGCAGTTCGCGCAGCAGCGGTCCGAGATCGGGGTCGCCAAAGAGCGCGTCGGTGACGATGACTTCGTTGGGATTGATCCGCGCCAGCGTTGCGGCGAGCTCGCCGACGCTGCATTCGGTGACGATGAATTCCGCGGTGGAAATGTCGATCCAGGCAAGCCCGATGCGATCGGTGCCGGACGATCCTCGCGCCCGCGCCATCGCCAGCAGGTAATTGTTGGTCTTGGCATCGAGCAGGGTGTCTTCGGTCAGCGTGCCCGGGGTGACCAGCCGCACCACGTCGCGGCGCACCACGCTCTTGTTGCCGCGTTTACGAGCCTCGGCTGGGTTTTCCATCTGTTCACAGACCGCGACCCGGTGGCCGAGCGCGATCAGGCGGTGCAGATAGTCATCCGAGCGCTCCACTGGCACGCCGCACATCGGAATGTCCGCGCCCTGATGTCTGCCGCGCTTGGTCAGGACGATGCCGAGCGCGCGCGAGGCGATCTCGGCATCCTCGAAAAACAGTTCGTAGAAATCGCCCATCCGATAGAACAGCAGCAGACCGGGATGGGCCGCCTTGATTTCCAGATATTGCTCCATCATCGGCGACACGCGCGCCGTGTCCTCCGCGGGGGCGGGCTCGGGCGGCACGGGAATGGCTTGCTGAATGGTCATGGCGGCGGGACGCTAGCAAAATTTTGCGGCGCAATCACATGGGTTTGGGGGCGTTTTCCCCGTCTTCGGCGGCGACAATTACAAGGAACACGTGCACCGAGCACAGTTTGCTCTCTCCCCCACAAGGGGGGAGGGAACAGCCAGTTTGCATTCACGTAGCGATCAATTGACCTGTTAGGCGTCCCTACCTAAAACTCGCGTCAATACTGGCGATCCGGGCGGACGCGGCCTTCAAGGAGAGAAAAATGCGCGATGTATTTGTGTGCGATGCCGTTCGGACCCCGATTGGCCGTTTCGGCGGTTCCCTGGCCAAGGTGCGCGCCGACGATCTGGCGGCGACACCGATCAAGGCGCTGATGGGACGGCATCCCAAACTCGACTGGTCGGCGCTGGACGAGGTCTATTTCGGCTGCGCCAACCAGGCCGGCGAGGATAACCGCAATGTCGCGCGCATGGCGCTGTTGCTGGCGGGCCTGCCGGATTCGGTTCCGGGCCAGACGCTCAACCGTCTCTGCGCCTCCGGCCTCGATGCCGTCGGCGCGGCCGGCCGCGCCATCCGCGCCGGCGAGATCGATCTCGCCATCGCCGGCGGCGTCGAATCGATGACGCGGGCGCCGTTCGTGATGGGCAAGGCGCCGGAAGCGTTCTCGCGCTCCGCGGATATCTTCGATACCACCATCGGCTGGCGCTTCATCAATCCCTTGATGAAGGCGCAATATGGCGTCGATGCCATGCCGGAGACCGGCGAGAACGTCGCGGAGGAATTCCAGGTCTCGCGTGCCGATCAGGACGCCTTCGCGATTCGCTCCCAGCAGCGCGCCGGAGCGGCGATTGCGTCGGGTTATTTTGCCGAGGAAATCACGCCGGTGGCAGCACCCGGCGGCAAGGCCGGTCCGATCAGTGTCGACAAGGATGAACATCCCCGTCCGGAGACCACGCTCGAGGGGCTCACCAAGCTGAAGCCGATCGTGCGCAATCCCGGCACGGTTACGGCGGGCAACGCGTCCGGCGTCAATGACGGCGCGGCGGCGATGATCCTGGCCTCGGAAGCCGCGGTCAAGAAGCATGGTCTGACGCCGCGCGCGCGGATTCTCGGGCTTGCCTCGGCCGGCGTCCCGCCGCGCATCATGGGCATCGGCCCAGTGCCCGCGACGCGCAAGCTGATGGAGCGGCTCGGTCTCAAAATCAGCGATTTCGATTTGATCGAGCTCAATGAAGCCTTCGCCTCGCAGGGTATTGCTGTGCTGCGCCAGCTTGGCGTCCAGGATGATGCCGACTTCGTCAACCCGCATGGCGGCGCGATTGCGCTCGGTCATCCGCTCGGCATGAGCGGCGCGCGGCTGGCAATGACGGCAGTGCACGGGATGGAGAAGCGCGGCGGCAAACTGGCGCTGGCGACGATGTGCGTCGGCGTCGGCCAGGGCGTTGCGATGGCGATCGAGAAGCTGAACTAGAGCGTTTTCAAGGAAGTGGATACCGGTTCGCGAAGAAAACGCGACAAAACAGAAACCTGGAACGCAATCGCGATCCAATTCGATGGGATTGCGCTCTAGACGATTAAGAAAAATCACACCGGTCGCTTTTCGGGAATGATTATATCATATAATGATCAGTCGGCCGCCCGCGGTGCGGGCCGGCGGGAGGAAACGGCATGACTCTGAGCTATCCACTTGAAAGCAATGTCGCGCATCCGGCGCGGCTGTCGCCCGGCTACAAGAGTACGCTGAAGCGTTCGCCCCAGAAGCCGCTGATCATCATGCGCCACACGCTGTCGGAACTGACCGGGCCGGTGTACGGCCACGAGACGGTGCGCGCGACCGACCACGACCTCACCATCCAGCACGAGAGCGAGCCGCTCGGCGAACGCATCATCGTGCACGGCCATGTGCAGGACGAGGATGGCCGCGGCGTGCCCAACGCGCTGGTCGAACTCTGGCAGGCCAACGCCTGCGGCCGCTACATCCATGTGGTCGATCAGCATCCCGCGCCGCTGGATCCGAATTTTACCGGCGCCGGCCGGGCGCAGACCGACAGCACCGGCTACTACAAGTTCATCACCGTCAAGCCCGGCGCCTATCCCTGGGGCAACCACCATAACGCCTGGCGTCCCGCCCACATCCACTTCTCTGTGTTCGGCCACGCCTTCGTTTCGCGGCTGGTGACCCAGATGTATTTCCCCGGCGACCCGCTGTTTCCGTTCGATCCGATCTTCAATTCGGTGACGGATGAGAAAGCCCGGATGCGGATGATCTCCGACTTCGACCTCGACAACACCCAGCCGAACTGGGCGCTGTGCTACCGCTTCAACATCGTACTGCGCGGGCGCAATGCCACGCCGATGGAGACCAAATAGTGCCTGGAATTACGCCATCGCAGACCGTCGGTCCGTTTTTCGCCTATGGACTGACGCCGAACGGGAAGTACGACTGGAACGACGCCTTCACCAGCAACCTGGTGACATCCGATACCTCGGGTGATCGGATCCGCGTCGAAGGCGTTGTCTATGACGGCGATGGCGTGCCGGTGCCCGATTCCATGCTGGAAATCTGGCAGGCCGATGCCCAGGGCCGCTTTGCCCATCCGCAGGACAAGCGCGCTTTGCCCAACGCCTCGTTCAAGGGCTTTGGCCGCTGCGGCACCGGGACCAAGGGTGAGTTTTCTTTCGACACCATCAAGCCCGGTTCGGTACCGGATCCCGACGGCAAGCCGCAGGCGCCGCATATCCTGATGGCGATCTTTTCCCGCGGCATGCTGCTGCAGAACTACACCCGAATCTATTTCGACGACGAAGCGGCGAATGCCGCCGATCCGGTACTGGCATTGGTGCCGGCGGATCGCCGCGGCACCCTGATCGCCAAACGCACGCAGGGTGCCAATGGCGTCGTCTACCGGTTCGACATTCGCTTGCAGGGCGACGACGAAACGGTGTTTTTCGACGTATGAGTCGAGAGGGCGCACCGCGCTGATCTATCTCCGACCGTCATACTCCGCGAAAGCGGAGTATCCAGTACGCCGAGCCTTTCGATTCCATCATTGGCACTCTGGAATAGCGCATGATCCGCCAAAGTGTGAGCGGTTTGGCGATAAGATCATGCGCCCCATTATATTTGGAGCGCGATCGGACGCAAAACCGGATTCCACTTTTGCTGATCGCGCTCTGTCACCCGCTTTTCGCGGGTGATGACATGCGGTGCATGAGGCGCATGCAAAACCTAATCCATCACCGCGGCATGGTCCGGCGCCTGGCTCTGCTTGCGCAGCGCCGCCTTGGTCGAGCCGATCATAATCGCCAGCGGAATTGCGCAGGCGGTCACGATCAAGACCAATTGGAAATCCTGAGCACCGCGTAAACCCGCCGTGATCCTTCGGTCAGCTGCGCGATCACCACGGAAATGCCGATCGAGCTGGCGACATTTCTCATGAGCGTGAGCATCGCGGTGCCGTCGGTGCGCAGATGATTGGGCAACGTCAGGAACGCCACGGTGCTGAGCGGCACGAACACCAGGCCGAGGCCGAAGCCCTGCAGAATGCTGAGGATCACGATGGTGGAGACCTGGGTGTCGTTGGTCCATCCGGTCATGAAGAACAGCGTGAGGCACATCAGGCCGAGGCCGCTCACGATCAGGGTGCGCGCCTCGATATATTTCATGAACCGTCCGACCAGCATCATCGCCACGAAGGTGCCGCAGCCGCGCGTCGCCAGCAGCACGCCGGCGGTCATGATCGGATAGCCGATCACGTTCTGCAGATAGGGCGACGACAGCGCCATGGTGGAGAACAGCACCAGCCCCATGACGGCCATGAACACGCAGCCGCCGACGAAATTCCTGTCCTTGAAGATGGCGAACTGAATGAATGGCTTTGCGGTGGTGAATGAATGCGCGAAGAAGTAATAGAATCCGACGATCGAGACGATGGTCTCGATGATGATTTCGCTGGATTCCAGCCAGCCGAGCTGCTCGCCGCGATCGAGCGCGAGCTGCATCGATCCGATCCCGACCGCCAGCGCGATGAATCCGAACCAGTCGAAGCGCAGGTAGCGATTGGGCTGGGTCTCGTCCATGAAGGCGAGCAGACCCAGCACGGTGACGATGCCGAACGGCAGGTTGACGAAAAACACCCAGTGCCAGGAGTAGGTCTCGGTCAGCCAGGCGCCGAGCGACGGGCCCATGATCGGTCCCATCATCACGCCCATGCCCCAGATCGCCATCGCCTTGGCGCGCTCGTGCAGCGCGTAGCTGTCGAGCATCACCGCCTGCGACAGCGGCACCAATGCCGCGCCGAATACGCCCTGCAGCAGCCGGAACGCCACCATCTGGTTGATGTCCTGCGCGAGGCCGCACATCACCGAGGCGACGGTGAAGCCCGCCGAGCAGATGATGAAGATGCGCTTGCGGCCGAATCGGTTGGCGATCCAGCCAACCGGCGCGGTCATGATTGCAGCGGCGACGATGTAGGAAGTGAGCACCCAGTTGACCTGGTCCTGCGACGCCGAGAGTGAGCCCTGCATATAGGGCAGCGCGACATTGGCGATGGTGGTGTCGAGCGCCTGCATGATGGTTGCGGTCATGGCGCAGATCGTCACCATGTTCCGGCGCAGGCCGGGGACCGCAACCGGAGATGCAGCAAGCGTCGTCATTTTTATTGGTCCTGCGCCGCCACGGCCGAGGCGAGGCCGAGCATGGCGGCCAGCGAGCGGCGATGCCCGGTGTCGATCGAAACATACGAACTCATGCCGGCCTTGAGCTTGCGCACCATCTTGTCATCGGCATCGAGCGTGACCCGTAGCGGCACCCGCTGCACCACCTTGACGAAATTGCCGGTGGCGTTCTGCGGCGGCAGGATCGCGAACTGCGCGCCGGTGCCTGGGCTCAGCGAGCCGACCGCGCCCTTGAAGACGTGATCGGGAAACGCATCGACCTCGACGGTGACGGGCTGGCCGACCGCGACATAGGTAAAGTCGGATTCCTTGGGGTTGGCATCGACCCACGGCTTGGCGTCGTCAATCACGCTCAGGATCGGCGTGCCGGCGGCGACGAAGCGGCCAAGCTGGATGTTGTCGACCTGGGTCGCGGTGCCGCTCATCGGCGCCCGCAGCAAGGTGTGATCGAGATTGCGCTGGGCCTGGTCCAGCGCCGCCTTGGCCTGGGCATAGGGCGGAAACTGGTCCAGCGGCAGCTCGGGATCGCCGAGCAGTTGGTTCTTCGCGGTGGAGGTCTGCTGCTTGAGCAATTCGAGTTGCGCGCGCGCGGTGACCAGCGATGTCGCCGCATTGTCGAGGTCGAGTTGCGAGCCGGCACTGCTCTTGACCAGCGACGACTTGCGATCGACGTCGCGCTGCTTCAGGTCGACGCCTTGCTGCGCGAGGTCGCCCATCTGGCCGTAAATCCTGACGTTGCTGACGAGGTTATCGTAGTTGATCCGCGCGGTGTCGAGCGTCGCCTTGGCCTGCTGCAAGGCCAGGCGGAACGGCTCCGGATCGATCTCGAACAGGATGTCGCCCTGCTTGACGTGCTGGCCCTCGCGCACCACGATCTTCTCGACCTTGCCGGAGATGTCCGGCGTGATCAGAACCTTCTGCGCGCCGACATAGGCATCGTCGGTGGTCACGTAGCGGCCACCGGTCAGATAGAACGCCACGCCGCCGACCAGCGCGATGAGCGGCAGCACGACCAGCAGCAACGTCCGGCGGCGACGCCGCAAGGAGCCCAACAGCGTTTGTCTTGATGACGTTGCCGAAGGCCCCTTCTCGAGCGGATTGCCCTTCTGATCGGGCGGAAATTTCAGCACGGGTTCAGCCATAACGCGGTTCCTTGATCTTGGTGGGCTGCCCGTTGGTGCTCGCAAGCGCCTCGCGGACGTTGTCTTTGATGGATTCGAGTTGATCGACCAGCCGATGAGTTTCGGCATTGCTGAGGCTCGCGAGCGCGGTCTGCGTGATCTCGCCGCGCAGGATCGCGAGCTTGGCCATCAGCGGGCGCGCCGCCTCGGTCAAATACAGCCGATTGACACGGCGATCGTTCTCATCGCTGCGGCGTTCGATCAGGCCGGCGTCGCACAGCTTGTCGATCAGCCGCGTCAATGTGATCGGCTGCATTTCCATGAGATCGGCAATTTCGGTCTGTTTCAGCCCCTCGGTGCGCTCGAGCTTGGCGAGCACCGCCCATTGCGCGCGGGTCAAACCATGGCGGCGCGCCTGCTTGTCGGCATAAAGCCGCAGCATTCGCTGCACCTCAAACAGGGCAAACAGGAAATCGACGTTGATCTGCCCGGTTCGGGGCATCGGCCACTCCATAAGCTTGCGATATAATAAGCAAGCTTATGAATTCCGCATGGCGAGTTAACGAAGGGCTGCCTTGCGGAAGGCTCATGGCTAACAGGAGGTAAAGTTCCCGGCACCGGAACTAATGGGCGCAGGGGAGGCCCTCACGCCCACTCGACGCCTGATTCGGCGGCGAGATCGATTGAGCTCTGCTGGCCGATATCGTCGAAATGCCGATCGAGGAACTTGCGCGCCGCGCGCTGTCCGGCGCGATGCAGCAGTTCGAAGAAGTCGAAATCGGTTTTCATTTTGCTGCGGCTGGTCAGGCGGTTGCCGAGCGGGCCTAGATCGATGCGATGGACGTGGAGCCGGCGATACTGGTTATCGCCGGTGCCGTCGGGTAGCCGTCCGTCGTCGATCAGCTGATTGACGAAATCCATGGCGCGCAGTTCGGAAATCAGGGCCGAGTTGAAGGTAATCTCGTTCAGCCGGTTGATGATTTCCGACGAGGTCCGCGGCGTCGTGGCGCGCGCGACAGGATTGATCTGCACCACCAGCACGTCTTCAGCCTCGGTGGCCTGCAGAAAGGGAAAGATCGCCGGATTGCCCATGTAACCGCCGTCCCAATAGGGAACGCCATCGATCTCGACCGCCTGGAACATGAACGGCAGCGCCGCCGACGCCATCACCACATTGGCGGTGATCTTTTCACGCGAGAAAATTCGCAAGCGTCCGGTGTGAACATTGGTGGCGGACACGAACAGCGCCAGCTCGCTGTTGCGCAGGGCGTCGAAATCGACAAAGCGTTCGATCAGATCCCTCAACGGATTGATGTTGAGCGGGTTGAGTTCGTAGGGCGAGAAATAGTGCGACATCGCCTCGAACCAGTTCTGGATCGGCGTGGCCGCAAACGGCATCAGCGTGAACAGCCGGTCCGCCACCGCGCGCTGCATTGGCGGCAGATCGCCGCCGGCGCTGGCCGCGCGCCAGAAATCAGCAAGGCGCTTGCGCGCTTCCTCAGGCCCGCCGCGCGCAAGACCGTCGGCGACCATGACCGCGTTGATCGCGCCAGCCGACGCCCCGGAGATCCCGGTGATCTGAAGCCGCCCGTCCGCTAGCAAATGGTCGAGCACGCCCCATGTAAAGGCTCCGTGCGCGCCGCCGCCCTGCAATGCGAGATTGACCTTCTTCGCCGTGTGGGGACGCGATTTCGCCGCACCCGCAATGCTCCACTTCGTGAGACTGTCGAGGTAGGATTTGAGATGGGTCGCCACGATGAATCACTCTCTCTAATTTTGAATTTTGCCGAAACCGTGCCCCCGATCCGGAAGGGCGATTCGCTGTTTTGCTCATCGACCTTCTTAGGGATTTGGGTCTTTTATGCTGCAGTGCAACACACGATGCCGCGATGTTGAACTCAAAGGCTGGATGATGCTGAAAACATGGGCAGAATCGGATCAACCGAGTTACATGGTTGTGCAATGACAGTGACAAAGCCGACTTTCCCAGCGCCCGATCACGATCACGGCCGCTGTGCCGCGGACGCGATTCACCACGCCGAACGGGTGTGTGAGGGGCGGGCGCAGAAATTCACGCCGATCCGGCGCCAGGTGCTCGGGGCGTTATTGTCCAGCCATCGGCCGCTCGGCGCCTATGAAGTGATCGATGAACTCGCCAAGTCGATGCCGCGCCCGGCGCCGATTACGGTGTATCGCGCGCTGGATTTTTTGATGGAGAACGGCCTCGTTCATCGTATCGAAAGCCGCAACGCGTTCCTGGCCTGCGCGCATGACCACGATGCTGCGGCGATGGTGGCGTTTCTGATTTGCGACCGTTGCGGTTCGGTCGGCGAAATTCCGGCAACGCCGGTGGCGCAGAGCCTCAACGACGCCGCACGGCTGACGGGCTTTGTGCCGAAACTGTCCGTTGTTGAAATCACCGGCACCTGCGCGCATTGCCAGTCAGCCGCATAACAACAACACGGCGACAAGCCGGTCTTGGGGCACGATGTCACCGGATCAATTGATTGCCACGCCGGCTGGGCGTCCGGCTCACCACCGGCGCCATCGCTTTGATGCTGATGCTGTGCCTGACCTGGGGCTTCAACCAGATCGCGATCAAACTGGTGATGCAGGACATTCCGCCGTTCCTGCACGCGTCGATCCGCTCCTGCGGCGCGCTGATCCTCGGTATTGCGGCCTGGATCTCCGGCGAGACCGTTTCCCGGGTTCCCGGCCAGCTCACCCTGATTCTGATGGCCTGGCAGGCAATCGGGGTGGTCGGATTGACGTTTCTGCTGCGGTTTGGGCTGGTCAGAACCTGTTCAGCCAGCAAATTGTCGGCTTTTACCTTTATTACCCCTTTGTTTGGCGTCGCGGCTGGCTATTTCATCATGCATGCCCCCTGACGCTGGCCTTTGGCGCCGCCGCCCTGCTGGTGATCGCTGGGCTGTACCTCGTTAACCGACCCAACCCCGTGGCCATTGATCCGTTGCTGAGTGTCACCAAAACCTGATATTCGAGACCCCATGAACAAACTTGAAAAACCACTGCAGAACGACGTCGCGGGCCCCAAGGCCCGGCACACCAGCACCCAGGTCATGGTCGGCAACGTCGCCGTCGGCGGCGGCGCGCCGATCGTCGTGCAGTCGATGACCAACACCGACACCGCCGATATCGACGGTACGGTGGCACAGGTTGCGGCGTTGGCGCGCGCCGGCTCCGAAATGGTGCGCATCACGGTCGATCGCGACGAAGCCGCGGCCGCGGTACCGCATATCCGCGATCAGCTGCGCAAGCGCGGCATCACCACGCCGCTGATTGGCGATTTCCACTATATCGGCCACAAGCTCTTGGCGGAGTATCCGGCCTGCGCCGAGGCGCTCGACAAATACCGCATCAATCCCGGCAATGTCGGCTTCAAGAACAAGCGCGACAGTCAGTTCACCGACATCGTCGAAATCGCGATCAAGAACAACAAGACCGTGCGGATCGGTGCCAACTGGGGTTCGCTCGATCAGGAACTGCTGACGCGGCTGATGGAAGACAACGCCAAATCGGCGGAGCCGCTCGACGCCCGCGCGGTGACCCGCGAGGCCATGGTGCAGTCGGCGCTGCTGTCGGCGGCGCGCGCCGAGGAGATCGGTCTGCCGAAGAACCGCATGATCCTCTCCGCCAAGGTCTCTGCGGTGCAGGATCTGATCGCGGTCTATAAGGAGCTCGCGGCGCGCTCCGACTACGCGATCCACCTCGGCCTCACCGAGGCCGGCATGGGGTCGAAGGGCATCGTGGCTTCGTCAGCGGCGCTGGGCATCCTGTTGCAGGATGGCATCGGCGACACCATCCGGATTTCGCTGACCCCCGAACCCGGCGGCGACCGCACGCTGGAAGTGCAGGTGGCGCAGGAATTGCTGCAGACCATGGGTTTTCGCACGTTTGTGCCGCTGGTCGCTGCATGTCCGGGGTGTGGCCGCACCACTTCGACCACGTTCCAGGAACTGGCGCGCAGCATTCAGGATTTCATCCGCGACGAGATGCCGGCCTGGAAGACGCAATATCCCGGCGTGGAATCGCTGAACGTCGCGATCATGGGCTGCATCGTCAACGGCCCCGGCGAATCCAAGCACGCCGATATCGGCATCTCCTTGCCGGGCACCGGCGAGACTCCGGCCGCGCCGGTGTTCGTCGATGGCAAGAAGTTCCGTACCCTGCGCGGCCCCAACATCGCTACCGAGTTCAAGGCGATGGTGATCGACTATATCGACCAGCGCTACGGCGCCGGCAGCGGCGTCCCTGCGAGCACCGTCACCGCGGCGGAGTAGCAGCAGTTCCTCGTCATGCCGGGACAAGCCCGGCCATGACGAACTCTGATGCACCGCACACCCTGTTGAAACAGCTCTACAATGGAATCTTCCGATACTCGCGGTTGCTGAGGCTGGCTTCCTCCAGATCGAGGTCGCGCTCGATTCGCCGCCGGCTCTCGTCGGTAATCTTGCCGTCGCGGAGCTGTTCATGAATAAACTGCCGCTCCGACGCGATCAGCTCCCGCACCAGTTCGGTGCCCATGGCCGAGACGTCATGGCCATCCGGGTCCAGCGATTGCGGCAACTGGTTGGCGCGGGTCTCGTGCCGGCCCCGCAGCAGCTTCACCACCTCGTCGGAAAGTTCGCGGTCATCGGTCATGGCGTCGAGCGACGCCAGCGCCGCGTCGAGCGCCTCGCGCCGCGCCGCGATCTCGGACTCATGTTCCGCCAGATGCTCGTCGCGGCCGGCCTGGGCGATGCCGAGCAGCTTCACCACGAGCGGCAGACCGAGGCCTAATCCGACCAGCGTCATCAGAATAACGCCGAAGCTGACGAACAGGATCAGGTCGCGATAGGGAAACTCCTCGCCGTTCGGCAGCGCGAACGGCAATGCCAGCGCCGCAGCCAGCGACACCGCACCGCGCACCCCGGTAAACGCAATCACGAACACCCTCTGCCAGGGCGGCGCCGGATCGCGTTCGCGCACACGCTTCAACAGTCGCGGCCAATAGGTCGCAGGAAACACCCAGGCGAAACGCGCGACGATGACGATGACGGTGACCAGCGCGGTCGCGAACAGGATATCATTGAGCGGAAACGCCTTCGATTTCTCGAACAGCAGCCGCATCTGGAATCCGGTCAGCAGGAACAGCAGTCCCTCGATCAGATAGATCACCAAGTCCCAGAAAAAAATCCCTTGCAGACGTGTCGCAGCCGAGATCAGCAGCGGTCCGTTCCAACTGATGTAGAGACCGCAGGCGACGGTGGCGATCACGCCGGAGCCACCGAAATGTTCGGGAATCCAGTAGGCGATGTAGGGGGTCAGCAGCGACAGCGTGATCTCGACCTGCGGATCGCGGGCGCGATGCCGCAGCCGCAGGCTGGCCCAGCCGACGAATGCACCGAACGCCACCTCGCCAATCAGGATGCCGGTAAAGGTGGCGGCGGCCTTCGGCAGCGAAAATGCGCCGGTCGAAATCGCCACCACGGCGAAGCGATAGAGGATCAGTGCGGTGGCGTCGTTGGCCAGCCCTTCACCTTCCAGCACCACCAGAATGCGGCGCGGCAGGCCGAGCTTGCGGGCGATTGCCAATGGCGCTACCACGTCGGGAGGTGCCACGATCGCGCCCAGCAAAAAGCCGAAGGTCCATGGCAGGCCGATCAAATAGTGTGTCGCGACGGCGACCGCGCAGGCGGTGAAAATCACGCAGCCGATCGCAAGCAAAGCGATCGGGCGCAGATTCGAGCGGAACTCGCGCCAGCTCATGGCGACGCTCGCCGAATAGATCAGCGGCGGCAGCACCACCAGCAACACCATATCGGGAGGCAATTCGATTGCGGGCATGCCCGGCACGAAGGCGAGCACAATTCCGATCAGCAGCGTGAGAATGGCAGGCGCCACGTTGATCCGCCGCGCCAGCAGCGTGGCGCCACCGAGCACTGCGAGCAGGATCAGAAAAATCTGGAATTTGGCTTCCACCGCGTCGGATTCCTTGGCGCATGATCCGGAAAAGCATGCCCCATTGTAATGACGGCGTGAACTTCTTTCATCGTTATTTGCATTTCCGTCAGATCGCGCTCGCCGCGATATTCACCATGAGCGCCAGCAGCGCGGTGTTGAAGGCAAAGGAAATCACGCCATGTGCCGCCGCGGTGCGGCGAATGGTCTTGTCGGTGATGCCGACATCGGAGACCTGCGCGGTCATGCCGATCACGAACGAGAAATACACAAAGTCCCAGTAGTCGGCATTCTCATGCTGGTCGCCGCTGGGGAACTGGAGGCCCCCGGGCTTGGTGCCGCGGTAGTAATCGTGCGCGTAATGCAGCGCGAAGGTGGTATGCACCGCCGCCCATGACAGCGCGATGGTCCCCGTGGCCAGCGCCAGGTGCGATGGGCTGCGATGGTCGGCTCCGAGTTCGAATATGATGGCGGCGATGCTGGCGAAAGCGCCGAGCGCCGTCACCAGCAGCATCAGGAAGCGGCCGTCGTCCTGCAGCACCGCGTTGCGGCGGATATGCGCGATCCCGCAGCGAAACATCATCACAAACGCCAGCGCGAGATAAAGCGCGGCGAAGATATCCCAGCCGATCAGGAGTCGTGTTACCAGCCGCAGCGAACCGGGCAGCAGAAAGAACGCCACGATGCCGACCGCGACCGAAATGAAGGTTCGCGGCCGTGCATAGACCACGCGGACCGGCTTCGGCATCTTGCGGAATCGAACAAGTAGATTCTCAAGCTCGTTGCCGGCCTTTGGCACCGTCAGTTCTTCCGTTCGGCGACGAACCGCGCAGCGGCGCGCAAGACGTCGCCTTTCGCCCCGAAGATCGAGAGAGCAGAATCGGCGGTGGCGAGCAGGGCGCGCACCCGCTGCTTGGCGCCGGCGACGCCGAGCTGGGTGACGAAGGTGGTCTTGTTGAGCGCGGCATCCTGGCCGGCAGGTTTTCCCAGCGCCGCGGCGTCGCCCTCGACATCGAGCAGATCGTCGGCAATCTGGAACGCCTCACCGAGCGCGCGGCCGAAATCGTCCAGCGCCTGATATTGGTTCGGCGTGGACTGGCCGAGCAGGGCGCCGGCGATGCAGCCGTAGCGCAGCAGGGCGCCGGTTTTCATCTGTTGCAATCGCGCGACATCGACCGGTTCGCGGTCGCCGAAGCGGCCTTCGCCGGCGAGGTCGAGCATCTGCCCGCCGGCCATGCCGCCGATGCCGGAGGCCCGCGCCAGCGCGCGCGTCAGCAACAAACGCACATTGGCATCTTCATGGATTTCGTCGCGGGTGACGATGTCGAAGGCCAGCGTCAGGAGCGCGTCGCCGGCGAGTATGGCGGTGGCGTCGTCATAGGCCTTGTGCAGGGTCGGACGGCCGCGGCGCAAATCGCTGTTGTCCATCGCCGGCAGGTCGTCATGGATCAGCGAATAGCAATGGATGCATTCGAGTGCGGCGCCGGCAAGCAGAGCGGCCTCGCGCGGCAGGCCGAACACCGCCGAGCTTTCGACCACGAGAAACGGCCGCAGCCGTTTGCCGCCGCCGAGACTGGAATAGCGCATGGCCTCGATCAGCCGTTTCGGCCGGGCGATTTCGTCCGGTAGAAGAGCGTCGGACAACAGCGCCCCGAGCAGGGTTTCGGTGTCGTCAGCGGTATGGTCCAATCGTTTCGCAAAATCGGTCGGGGAAGTGCCGGTCGTCATCAAGAAAGTGCTCCAGATCGAGGTCGCCGGGACAATCGTTCATGGCACCGGCTTCGTCAATTCCACCGGCCGTTCCGCGGCTTGATCCGTCCGGAAACCTTAATCGCCTTGAAATGTGCTCAAATATCCGGACATCTCGCGGGATCACCGATCGATGCTTCAGGCCTGCCGGACTGCACCGCTGCCACGAACCGGAAGCCCCCGATCTTGCGCATCGCCCGCACTCTCGCCTTGATCGCGCTGCTGGTTCTGCTGCTGCCGTATCTGCTGACGCCGCTGTACAGCGCCGGTCACCCGGTGTCGGCGTTGATGGCGTGGCGCTGGCTCAAGGGGGCGCCGGTGTCGCGGCAGTGGATCGATTTCAAGGCGATCGCGCCGGCGCTGCCGCGCAGCGTGGTAGCGTCCGAGGATGCCAAGTACTGCAGCCATCACGGCATCGACTGGAATGCGGTTCGCGACGTGATCGACGACGCACAGGATGGCGAACCGACACGTGGCGGCTCCACCATCACCCAGCAGGTGGCGAAAAATCTGTTCCTTTGGCAGGGCCGCAGCGTGGTCCGCAAAGCTCTGGAATTTCCGCTCGCGCTATGGATCGATCTGGTGCTGGGCAAGCAGCGGGTGCTGGAAATCTACCTGAACATTGCGGAATGGGGTCCGGCAGGCCAGTTCGGCGCCGAGGCCGGCGCTGCTTACGCTTTCGGCCGCTCGGCCGCCAGCCTGTCGCTGCGCGAGGCAGCGCTGATGGCGGCGATCCTGCCCAATCCGGTCAGACGCAGCGCCCGCACACCCGGCCCCGGCGTGCGCCGCCTGACCGCCACCTATACGGCCCGGGCGCAGGCCTCGGAACTGCAGCACTGCTGGAGCGAAAATCGCCGATTTTGAGCCATTTTGGGCGATTTCGGGGCCTAAATTAACAAAAGAGCGCATGGTCTTGTCGCCAAACCGCTCACACTTTGACGGATCATGCGCTACGCCCTAGCTTTGACGCCATCGTTCCGTTATAAGCGCGGCCTTATTCGTATTTCGCCCGCGCCGAAAGCGCCGGGCCGTCCGCACCGGACGACGACCAGACAACCCTGCAAGGACCTCCGATATGGCCGTTCCGAGAAGAAAAACATCGCCGTCGCGGCGTGGCATGCGCCGTTCCGCCGACGCGCTCAAGAAGCCGACCTATGCCGAAGACAAGGATTCCGGCGAATTGCGCCGTCCGCATCATCTCGACCTGAAGACCGGCATGTACAAAGGCCGCCAGGTTCTGAAGGCCAAGAAAGAATCCTAACCCGCACGGAAGTTGCGCCGCCGATCGCGGCGCCGCTTTCGTCCATGCAGCAGGGTGCGACGCTGCCCGCGGGGGGCGGTTCGTGCCGGGTCAATCCAGCAAGATATATTTCCGCCTGAATCCCGCTCCAACTGTGGGGAAGTGCGCTGTTCAGGCGATCACGTCCGTGTCGCCTGAAGCGCTTTGGTTCTCTTGCTTGAAAAGAAGGCCTCACCGATGTCCATGGTCGGTTTCCCGCTGCTTTTGATTCCACTGGCGATCTGCAACATCATTGTCTTCCTGATGCCCGGCCTGTCGTTTTCAGCGCCGCTGGTCACGCTGCCGTTGATGTCGGGTGTCGGATGGGCGGTGACGCTGAGCGACGCGCTGCTGGCGCTCGGCATCCTGATGCTGCTATTCGAGGTCATCAAAGGCGCGCGCCCCGGCGCCAAATATCTCACCGATCATCTGCTGTCACTGATCGTGTTCGGCGGCGCGGCCGCCGAATTTCTACTGCTGGCGCAGTTCGGCACCTCGATTTATTTCCTGCTGACACTGCTGGCTTTGGTCGACTTCCTGTCCGGCGTCGCGCTGCGCACGCGGCGCCCACGCGTTGCGTCCGTTGCCACCGCATCCGCAAAGTCATCGGCGAAAGTCATGCCCTCACGGAATGCGGCGCCGCCGGAGCCGCGTTTCGATCCCGCACCCGCACCCGCGCCTTCGCGCCCCTCGGTCGAACCGAAAGTCGAACCTGCGCCGCCGGAGCGCATTGAACCGACCGTCGCGCATTCTGACGTGGTTGGCCATGAACCGTCGCCGGAAATTCAGTCACCGGGCATTCAGCCTGGCAGCGGCGCGCATCCATCGCCGGACAACCTTCAGCGCTGATCGAGGCGTTCAGGCGGTCAGCCGCAATCGAACGCCGCTGGACCAGCCTGCCATTTCATTCTGATTGGCCACGGATCGATAGGCCGCCTCTACATCCGCCGTCGCCGCGCGTCGCAAGATCCGTGTTTGCGGGATATTCTGCGCCATCGCGATCAGATGCGTCACAAAGGACGGATCGGGCCGATTCAGGCGCATGGAAGTTGGTTCGGCCTGCGCGGCCCGCTCAATTGGCACCAGCGCCACGCTCGCGGCTTTGGCCGCTGGGACATCGCCCGCCCGTCGCATCATCGGAGCTGTACTGGCGGCAATCCGGCTGATCTTGGCAATCGACATCGCGAATCCTGTCATGTCTCGTTTTGGGACATTTCGCCCCCTCTTGCCAGTGCTATCGCAAGCACTATGCCGAATTCAGCCGGTACGCGCGGCGCATGCCCGCGCGCGCAAAACCGGTGTTTTTCGAATTTTTGAGGAACTTTGCCTAGCGTGTGCGGTCAAGGACGCCCTATCTTGTGCAGGGAATCACTCAGGCGGCGTCCCAAAACGAGGCGACTTTGACATCAGCTCGATCCCCGATGGCCAATGCTCCCTCCGCGGCAGCGCCAGCCGTCGGTTCGTCGCTGGAGGAGCCTTCAGCCGGCGCATTGCCGAACTTGTCCCCGGCATCGACGGTCCTCGCCTCGCTCGGCCAGGCCGTTTTCGTTTGGGATCTCGCCAGCGATGCGATTACCTGGTCCGATCATGCCGGCTCGGTTTTCCGGGAAATTCCGGTGGCGGCGCTGGCCAGTGGCGCCGAGTTTTCGAAACTGATCGAGCCGTCGCGTTCGATCCGCTCCGATGCGCTGTCGAATTCGTTGCCGGCGGACGGCAGCGGCGGGGAATCCTATCGCATTGAATATGGCGTGCGTGCGAGTACGTCGGCTTCCGTGCTTTGGATCGAGGAATGCGGCTCGTGGTTCGCGGGCGCCGATGGCAAGCCGGCGCGGGTGCAGGGCGTTGTGCGGGTCAACAACGAACGCCACGCCCGGGACGAACAGCTCGTGAAGCTTTCGCAGCATGATCCGCTGACCGGCGAACTCAATCGCACCCATCTCATCGCCTCGCTGGCCGAGGCCATCGAGGAGGCTATGCGGTTCCGCTCATCTTTTGCCTTCATGCTGATCGGCGTCGATCATCTGGCGCGGATCAACGACGCCTTTGGGTTCGACGTCGCCGATCAGGTGATTTGCGACGTCGCCAAGCGGATTCGCACGCGGCTGCGCGGGGGCGACCTGCTGGGGCGTTTCTCCGGCAACAAATTCGGACTGATTTTGAAAAACTGCACCGTGGACGACACCAGTATCGCTGCCGAGCGGTTTCTGGCGGGCATCCGCGACGAGATCGTGCCGACCAAATCCGGTCCGGTGTCGGTGACCGCCTCGATCGGCGCGGTCAGCGTGCCGCGTTACGCGCGAAGCGCCGATGAGGCGATCAATCGCGCGCAGGAAACCCTCGACATGGCGAAGAGCCGCCGCCGCGGTTCATTTTCGCTGTGGCGACCCAACGTCGAGCGCGACGCCCAGCGTCGCGTCAACATTCGCGTCACCGATGAGATCGTCACCGCCCTCAATGAACGCCGCATCGTGATGGCGTTCGAGCCGGTGGTGGAGTCCGGTTCGCGTGCTGCGGCGTTCCACGAATGCCTGGTGCGCATGAAGCAGGACGACGGAGAGTTGTTATTGGCACCGGACATCGTACCGGTCGCGGAGAAGCTCGGTTTGATCCGACTGGTCGACCACCGCGTGCTCGAACTGGTGGTCGCCGAACTGGCGGAGCACCCCGGCATTCAGCTCAGCCTGAACATTTCGCCCGACACCACGATGGATCCGGACTGGTGGGCCAGCATCGAATCCATGATGCGCGCGCATCCCGGCGTGGCCGAGCGGCTGATTGTCGAAATCACCGAAACAGTGGCTATTCAGGACCTCGATGATGTGCGTGGCTTCGTCACCCGGCTGAAGAATTTCGGCAGCCGGATCGCGATCGACGATTTCGGCGCCGGATACACATCGTTCCGGAATTTGCGCAAGCTCGGCGTCGATATCGTCAAAATTGACGGCGCCTTCGTGCAGAACATCGCGCGATCGGCCGACGACCGCGCCTTCGTGCAGACGCTGATCGACCTGGCGCGCCGGCTTGGCATCAAGACCGTCGCGGAATGGGTGCAGGATGAGGAGTCCGCGGTGATGCTGTGCGACTGGGGTTGCGATTACATCCAGGGAAGGCTGATCGGCCTCGCATCGTCGCATCGGCCGTGGAGCGCGCCCGCTGCCGCGACATTTCCCGCCGCGAACTGAAACTGGATTTACAGGCGAAGCGAGTGCTGGAGAAACTGGCAATATTCGATCCGGCCGGATACTCAACGCCCTCGCAAAAACAAGGGGGCCAAAGTTCGTCATGGCCGGATTTATTCGGGCCATGACGTCTTGCTTGTCGTCGGTCTCTAAAGATGTGGATGGCCGGGACAAGCCCTATTCGATTCGCACATCGAAAAAAAAGGACTCAGGATCAATAACTTAGATAACCATCGATGTTGAAAGCGCCGGATACAGCACGCAACCGCCAACACTGAAAAGACTCGCGTTTTCCAGCGTGTCCTTCGTGGACAATCGATGCCTGCAGAGATGTGTGCATATCGTAGGGACAAGCTCGGCCATGACCCTGAGAGGTTCGTTCCGAGTAGCGCACGATGCCGGCGTGCGGCGGGACCAATCGCGTGAAGGCTGCCGTCAGATCAAGACCGGCGCTCACTCGTCCTTCTTGGGCTCTTTCGACATCCGCTCGAGGCGGTCCTGCATGTCTTTCATCTGACGGCGCAGATCGTCGATGTTGTCGGTTTCCGGCTCCGGCTCGGGAGCTTTCTCCACCTCGGTGCCGGTGCTGCCGGTGCGCGGCGGCACGAATGGCTTGAACATCGAAAAGGTGCGCTCGAACAGCTCCATGTTGCGCCGGACGTGCTCCTCCAGCGGCGCAAATGGACCGACGCTGAAGGTCGAGGTCAATTGTTTGCGAAACTTTTCCTGCTCGCGGGTCAGCGTGTCGATGGACTGCTCGAGATAGCGCGGCACCACCATCTGCATGCTGTCGCCGTAAAACCGGATCAACTGACGCAGGAACGTGGTCGGCAGCAGGTTCTGGCCGGCCTTGTTCTCCTGTTCGAAGATGATCTGCGCCAGCACCGAGCGGGTAATGTCGTCGCCGGTTTTGGCGTCATAGACGAGGAAATCCTCGCCTTCCTTCACCATCGCCGCGAGATCCTCGAGCGTCACATAGGTGCTGGTGCCGGTATTATAGAGCCGGCGGTTCGCGTATTTCTTGATCGTCGTAGGCTGGTCTGTTTTCGCCATGGGGCTCACACATACGTACCGAGGACAGGAACCCGCCGGCATCGCGCCATCGGGCTTACGAGCAACGCAACGCAACAAAGTAAGCACTTTCAATGGGCTTAGGCTACCGTTTTGTGCGGCACGGTTAATTGCAAGGCAGAATTGTGCTATGCGATGTGCCAACCGCGCTATTTTAGGGGCGCTGCGGTACCAGTTTGACCTTTGTCAGATTGACACGCCGCCACTAGGTTAACAGGATAGAGCAAGGCGCGCCCTCGCCACCCGGCGAACGCCGTTCAAAAAACCTCAAGCCCAGGAGATGTCCATGACCGACGATGTCGTCATCGTCAGCGCCGCCCGCACCCCGGTCGGCAGTTTCAACGGTGCCTTCGCCACCATGCCGGCACACGATCTCGGCGCCGTCGCCATCAAGGCCGCGCTGGAGCGCGCAGGCATCGAGCCGGGCCGGGTGTCCGAGGTGATCATGGGCCAGATTCTGACCGCGGCGCAGGGTCAGAATCCCGCGCGCCAAGCCTCGATCGCGGCCGGCATTCCCGTCGAAAGTCCGGCATGGGGGGTCAATCAGTTGTGCGGTTCTGGCCTGCGCACCGTCGCGCTGGGCTATCAGGCGCTGCTCAACGGCGATTCTGAAATCGTCGTCGCCGGCGGCCAGGAATCCATGAGCATGGCCCCGCACGCGCAATATCTGCGCGGCGGCGTCAAGATGGGCCCGGTGGAATTCATCGACACCATGATCAAGGACGGATTGTGGGATGCCTTCAACGGCTATCACATGGGCAACACCGCCGAGAACGTCGCCAAGCAGTACCAGATCACGCGTCAGCAGCAGGACGAGTTCGCCGTTCACTCGCAGAACAAGGCCGAGGCCGCGCAGAAGGCCGGCCGCTTCAAGGATGAAATCGTTCCGGTCGTCATCAAGTCCCGCAAGGGCGACATCACCGTGGACACCGATGAATACCCGCGTCACGGCGCCACCATGGAGGCGATGGGCAAGCTCAAGCCGGCGTTCGAGAAGGACGGCACCGTCACCGCCGGCAGCGCATCCGGCATCAACGACGGCGCCGCCGCGGTGGTGCTGATGACCGCGAAGCAGGCGGCCAAGGAAGGCAAGACGGTCTTGGCCCGCATCGTGTCCTGGGGCCAGGCCGGCGTCGATCCCAAGATCATGGGCACGGGTCCAATCCCCGCCTCGCGGGCCGCGCTGAAGAAAGCCGGCTGGAACATCGGCGACCTCGATCTGATCGAGGCCAATGAGGCTTTCGCGGCGCAGGCCTGCGCGGTCAACAAGGACCTCGGCTGGGATACCGCCAAGGTCAACGTCAATGGTGGCGCGATTGCCATCGGCCATCCGGTCGGCGCCTCCGGCGCCCGCGTGCTGGTGACGCTGCTGCACGAAATGCAGAAGCGCGACGCCAAGAAGGGCCTCGCCACGCTTTGCATCGGCGGCGGCATGGGCATCGCGATGTGCATCGCACGCGATTAATCCCGCGCCGCTGGATGATGAAAACATCATCTCGCGATTGCACTGCACACTGATAAAACAAAACGCTCGGCTTTCCAGCCGGGCGTTTTTGTCTTGATGTTCGTCAAGCCGCCGGATTAATTCAGAGCTAAAAAGATCAGAGCTAAAAAGAAATGAGGGAGGAGTTCGAATATGGCACGCGTCGCATTGGTGACTGGGGGCACCCGGGGAATTGGCGCCGCGATCAGCAAGGCGCTGAAGGGCGCCGGCTACAAGGTTGCCGCAAGCTATGCCGGCAATGACGCCGCGGCGGATAAATTCAAGGCTGAAACCGGTATCCCGGCTTACAAATGGGACGTCGGTTCGTTCGAGGCCTGTGCCGCCGGTGTCAAGAAGGTCGAGGCCGAGCTGGGGCCGGTCGAGGTTCTCGTCAACAACGCCGGCGTAACCAAGGACACCGGATTCCACAAGATGACGCTCGATCAGTGGAATGCGGTGATCAATACCAATCTCGGCTCGCTGTTCAACATGTCGCGTCAGGTCATTGAGGGCATGCGTGCGCGCAAGTTCGGCCGTATCGTCAATATCTCCTCGATCAACGGGCAGAAGGGCCAGTTCGGCCAGGTCAATTATTCGGCGTCGAAAGCCGGCGAGATCGGCTTCACCAAGGCCCTCGCGATCGAGACCGCGCGCGGCGGCATCACCGTCAATGCGATCTGCCCCGGCTACATCAACACCGAGATGGTGCAGGCGGTGCCGAAAGAGGTTCTGGAAAAGAACATCCTGCCGCTGATCCCGGTCAACCGGCTGGGCGAGCCCGAGGAGATCGCGCGCGGGGTGCTGTTTCTCGTCGCCGACGAGGCTGGCTTCGTCACCGGATCGACCCTGACCATCAACGGTGGACAGTACATGGCCTGATGCGGGAAGTGGCGTCGCGCAAAGGACAGGATGCGATGACGCCGCGCGCCGCCACGCTGATCGGATTGAGTGCGATCGTGATGTGGTCGCTGCTGGCGGTAATGACCGTGGCGACCGGCCGCATTCCCGCGTTTCAACTGCTGGCAATGACTTTCGCGATCGGTGCCGTGGCCGCGTCCGCAAGCTGGATCGGCCGGCCGGAAGCGATCCGCGCGCTGAAGCAGCCGCTGCTGGCATGGGCTGTCGGTGTCGGAGGGTTGTTCGGCTATCACGCGCTGTATTTCGTGGCACTGCGGCTGGCGCCGCCTGCCGAAGCCGAATTGCTGAATTATCTCTGGCCGCTGCTGATCGTGCTGCTGTCGTCGCTGTTGCCGGGCGAGCGGCTGGCGCCGCATCACATCATCGGGGCGGTGCTGGGCCTCGCCGGCACGGTGCTGTTGCTGGCCGGTAAATCCTCGGCCGCATTCGAGCCGGCGCATGGTGCCGGGTTTGTCGCCGCATTCGTCGCGGCGTTCGTGTGGGCCGGATATTCCGTGATGTCGCGAAAGCTCAAATCGGTGCCGACCGATGCGGTGGCCGGCTTTTGTCTGGTGACGGCGCTGCTCGCGCTTGCGGTTCACCTGACCTTCGAAGTCACCATCTGGCCTGATAGCATCGGGCAGTGGCTGGCGATCGCGGCGCTCGGGATTGGGCCGGTAGGCGCCGCGTTTTATGCGTGGGACATCGGGATGAAGCGCGGCGATATCCGCGTGCTCGGGGCGGCATCCTACGCGACGCCATTGCTCTCGACCGGGTTTTTGATCATGGCGGGTTTTGCGGCGCCGAGTGCGAATATCGCGGTCGCCGCCGCGCTGATTGCCGGTGGCGGGCTGATCGCGGCGAAGGATATGATTCGGAAGCGAATCTAGCTCGCAGGCTTCCAGCCCTGTGGCGCCAATTCAAACTGCGCGAAATCGAATCCGGGCGCGACCGTGCAGCCGGCCAGCGTCCAGTCGCCGCAGCTTTCGGCGGCCTGCCATGCCTGCGCGGGCACGATGGCTTGCGGCACTTCGCCGGCGGCGAGATCCGGGCCGAGCCGGAGCGTGCGCGCTCCGTCGCTGTCGGCGATTTTCAGCGCCAGTGCGCTGCCGGCGTAATGGTGCCAGATCTCGGCCGCATCGATGCGATGCCAGTGCGAGCGCTCACCCCGCGCCAGCAGGAAATAGATCGCGGTGGAGGCGGATCGCCCGTCCGCGTCAAGGCGCGAATCGCGAAATGTCTCGCGATAATGCCCGCCCTCGGGATGCGGCTTGAGGTCGAGCCGGGCGATGATATCCGCGGCGGTGAGAGCCGGCGCCACGGAGATCAGGACTTGTTCTTGCGTTCGCGCAATTCGCCGAACACCTCGGCCGCGCTCTTGCCTTTCAACCGCACGGCGGCGGCGACCGATGGTTCGTCGGCGCGCAGGAACACGTTGGCTTTCTTCTCGTCGCCCAGCAGCGTCGGTACCGTCGGCTTGCCCGCGGCGCGCAGGCGGGTCACTTCTTCGGCGCGCGCCTTGAGGGCGGGATTTTCCGGCTCGATTGCAAGCGCGAATTTGACGTTGGCGGCGGTGTATTCGTGCCCGCAATACAGCCTGAAATCGTCGGGCAGGGCGCGCAGCTTCAACAGCGAGTCCCACATCATCGGATAGGTGCCCTCGAACACCCGCCCGCAGCCGATCGAGAACAGCGTATCCGCGGCAAACAGCGCCTTCTCGCTGTCGAAGACATAGCTGATGTGATCCAGCGTGTGACCCGGGGTTTCCAGCACGCGTGCCAAAAGGCCTCCAACCTTCACGACGTCGCCGTGAGCGACGCGCAGATCGACCTGTGCAATCTTCGCAGCCTTGTCGTGGGGCGCAACCACGCGGCACTGGTATTTCTGCTTCAGCTCGGCAATGCCGCCGACATGATCGCCGTGGTGGTGGGTGACGAGAATATCGGTCAGGGTCCATCCCTCGCGCTCGAGCGCCTCGATGATGGGGCCGGCTTCTGGCGCATCGATCGAGGCGGTCGCCTTGGTCGCGGGGTCGTGAATCAGATAACCGAAATTGTCGTTGAGGCAGGGGAACAAGCGAATTTCGGCAGCCATGATATCTCCGTAACACTGATGTGCCCGCAAGCCATGCTTGGCGGCCGGCAGGGCGGTTTGCCCGGCTTCACGACGCGGCGCATATGATGCTCAGCGCGACGTGACGCATTGGCGCGAGGGCTGGCCCGCGACTTCGAGCGTGATGGTAGTTTGTCCTTTGCCGTAAATCATGACGTTTTCGCCAGCGTAGCGGAAACCCGAACCCGATCTTTGAGCCGGCATACGGACCGATTGCCCGTTCGGGAACTGAACGGTGATCGACTTGCCTCCCGAGTTGAAATCGATCGATATGCTGTCGCCGGCGGGCAGGGCCGGCTGGCATTGATAGTCCACTGTCGCTGGCATGGCATGTCCTGTCGTCGCCGTCAGCGTGCAGAGCGCCCCCACAGCAAAGGCTGCCGCCACTGCGGAACTTCGACCAAGACGTGACAACATAACTGCGCTCTCCTGTGGGGGCTGACATGACTGCGTCCATCGACTAGGCCGCACCAGAAAGGGTTTTGTCAATTGGAGTCCGCGTGATGATCAGGCGTGAACCCGGGACCTATGGTGGAGCGCATGATCCGCCGAAGTGTGAGCGGTTCGGCGACAAGATCATGCGCTCTTTCAATATATTAGAGCGCAATCGGACGCAAAACCGGATTCCACGCTTGCTGCTCGCACGCTACGGTTTGATCGGCAATGCGTTAATCGACGCGCGCTGTCAGGCGCCGATGTGATAGAATCATAACATGAGCATCGACGTCATCGACTTGCGCGATTTCTATTCGCAACGCCTCGGCATCGTGGCGCGGCGGCTGATCAATCGCGGCATTCAAGCGCGCTGGCCGAACGCGCAGGGACAGCGGGTGCTGGGGCTCGGCTATCCGACCCCCTATCTGGGCCTGTTTCGCGAGGACTGCGAACGCTGTATCGCCTTCATGCCGGCGGCGCAGGGCGTGCTGAAATGGCCGACTGCCCGTCCCACCCTGGCGACGCTGATCGATGAGTTTGCGCTGCCGCTGCCGGACGCCGCCGTGGACCGCATCCTGCTTGTTCACGCGCTGGAGATGTCCGACGATCCGGAAGGCCTGCTGCGCGAGGTGTGGCGGGTGCTGGCGCCCTCCGGCCGCCTGATGGCGATCATTCCCAACCGGCGCGGGGTGTGGACGCGAACCGACAATACGCCGTTCGGTCACGGCCGGCCGTATTCGCGTTCGCAAATCACACAATTGCTGCGACAGACCTGGTTCACGCCGACGGCTTGGGGCGAGGCGCTGTTTGTGCCGCCGATCGGAGGCGGCTGGTTTCTGCGCTCGGCGATGGCGTGGGAGCGCGTGGGAGCGGCGCTCTCCTTGCCGTTCGCAGGCGTCCATATCGTGGAGGCCACCAAACAGGTTTATCGCGCCATCCCGGCGCACCGCGAACGCACGCGGCTGATACCGGCGCTGCAGCCGGTGCTGGTGCCGTCGTCACTGCAACGCGATGATGTTCAGCTTTCCGCGAGTCGGCCCGGCGAACGCCGGGATCCATAATCCCGACGTTGCTTCTTGGAGAAGCCATCTGCTCCAGTGCCGAAACGAGACGCCGCGGCGTATGGTCCCGGCGTTCGCCGGGACGCGTAAAGCGTACGGCGCTGACGTCTTATTCGTTGCCGGGATTGAAGTCGTCGCCGGGCGTGACCGGTGTCGCCATCCCTTCGGGGCGCGGGCCGTGCGGCCGGCGGCGGCGGCGAGGCGGAAAGCGCTCGCCGCCACTGGGCTCGAAACCGACAGCGCCATTGACCTGGGGCTGCGGGCCGGTGATGAACGAGGGCAGGCGATCGACGCTGTCGCCGACCGGGATCACCGGCTGTGGCTGTGGTTGAAACTGCGGCTGCGGGCGATGGTCGCGTTGGCTGTGCTCGCGCGGCTGATGCTCACGCGGCTGATGTTCGCGCGGCTGTTGATATTGCTGCTCGCGCGGTTGGTAGGGCTGCCCGTCCCGCTGCTGTTCCCTCTGCGGCTCGCGCGGTATAAACGGCTGCTGCTGGACCGGGACAAAACCGGGTTCGGCGCCGAAATTCGAAAAGCTTTCGCTCTCGTCATCGCCGTCCTCTGAGGGCATTTCATTTTCGGTGCGCGGCTGCGGCTGATTCTGGCGAAACTGCTCCTGGGCGGCAGCGATCAACCGGAAATAATGCTCGGCGTGCTGATAATAATTTTCGGCTGCTACCGGATCGCCGGAACTTCGCGCGTCGCGCGCCAGCTGGACGTATTTTTCCGCGACGTGGGATGCGGTGCCGCGAATCTTGATATCGGGTCCGTTGGACTCGAAAACCCGGGTCATCGGGTTCTGGCCACGCCGGTTGTTATTGTTGTTGTTATTATTGTTATTCCGGTTACGCATCCGCTTGTTGTTGTTGTTCTGACCGTTTCTCATGTCTCGCCTTTACTACCGATCCAAGATTGTCGTTGTTATCGTCGCAGCACCCGATGCGGGACGCGCCGCGCGCTCCCGAATCGCAATGCAGTTCAACTCCGCATCGATTTTGCCGTATGTCGCGTTCAACAAGACGCGTTCCCCAACCGCCAGCGCATCAAGCTGGCTGGACCAAATCATTCAGCCTGCCAAGACAAGCTCAGGTTTTCTCGCGTGAATTTCCAAGCGCAATATCAGGCTTTCGTTCGCTTTGCGGTCGCAAGCAGCGCAGCTCTCTCAGCCATCGCGCTCAATATGACCTGCCTTTTGGAACCTTTCACTCGGGCGGGCTCTCGCTAGCCGTCGCTTGCTATGAGAACTCTGGCCTTCGCCCGCAGCATCTACGGGGCCAGTGACCCTGGAGCGATGTTGTGCCCGGAACGTAGTCGCTCCGGAGGGATATTCCAAGTGGTTTTTGCCATGGCAATCGGACTTTATGAGGGCAAATTTCGGCCCGTGACGGCTCGGCGGATGCCCGCCAGATCGGCCTTTGGCTCTCCCGGAAGGTTTAACCCGGCCATCCTTAACACCTGTTCGACCTCGTCGCTTTGATCCTGCCCGACCTCCAGAACCAGGCTGCCGCCCGGCGCCAGCAGCCGCGCAGCCTGCGGAGCGATCAGACGATAGGCGTCCAACCCGTCAGCCCCGCCGTCCAGCGCCCGCCGCGGATCGTGATTGCGCACTTCGGCCGGGAGTGCAGCGATGTCGCCGGAGCGGATATAGGGCGGATTCGAGACGATCAGGTCGAAGGCGCCGGACAGCGCCGCGGCATAATCGCAGGCAACGAACGCCGCGCGCGGCGCGAAGCCCAGTTGCCGAGCATTGGCTTTTGCGGTTTGCAACGCAGCCTCGCTGATGTCGGTTCCAACCCCCCAGGCGTTCGGCGATTCGGACAACAGCGCCAGCAGGATCGCGCCGGAGCCGGTGCCGATATCGGCGATACGAATCGGATCATTGTCGCGGTCTTCCGCGCGTAAAATTTCGAGGGCAGCCTCGACAATGGTTTCGGTGTCGGGTCGGGGAACGAGCGTCGCGGCTGTGAGAGACAGCGGCAATCCCCAGAATTCCTTGGTTCGCAGAATGCGGGCGACCGGCTCGCCCGCTCCTCGCCTGCGTGCAAAATCATCGAGAAACGCCGCCTCGTCGTCGTTCAGGCACCTTGCCGCCGCGGTGATCAAGCCCGTCAGATCGAGGTCGAGCACCGCGCCGATCAGAAGCCGCGCGTCGAGTTCGGCCGATTCGATCGCGTTGGTCCGCAGTCGGGCCGCCAGCATGCGCCGCGCGGTCTCGACGGTCTGTCCGGCGAACAGGTCGCTGGCGCTCACGCCGCGGCGCCCTGGGCCGCAAGCTGTGCCGCCTGATGTTCGGTGGTCAGCGCATCGATCAACTCGCCCAGTGCTTCGCCCGCGATCACCTGCGGAAGTTTGTAGAGCGTCACGTTGATGCGGTGGTCGGTAACCCTTCCTTGCGGAAAATTATAGGTGCGAATCCGTTCCGAACGATCGCCTGACCCCACTTGGCCGCGGCGGTCGGCGGAGCGCGCGGCATCGATGCGCTGGCGCTCGGCGTCGTAGATCCGCGACCGCAGGATGTTCATCGCCGACGCGCGGTTCTTATGCTGGGAGCGGCTGTCTTGCATCATGACCGTGATGCCGGTCGGCAGATGGGTGATGCGGATCGCCGACTCGGTCTTGTTGACGTGCTGACCACCGGCGCCCTGCGCGCGCATGGTCTCGATGCGCAGATCGTCGTTCTTGATCTCGACATCGACCTCCTCGACCTCGGGCAACACCGCCACGGTCGCGGCCGAGGTGTGGATCCGGCCCTGGGTCTCGGTGTCCGGCACCCGCTGCACCCGATGCACGCCGGATTCGAATTTCAGCTTGGCGAAGGCGCCGCGGCCCCGCACCTCGGCGATGATCTCCTTGAAGCCGCCCATGGTGCCCTCGCTGGCGGAAATCACCTCGACCTTCCAGCCCTGCAAGGCCGCGAACCGCTCATACATCCGGAACAGATCGCCAGCAAACAGAGAGGCCATGTCCGGCTCGGTTGCGGGATCGGCAACCAGCGCATCGATGCCGGCGATCTCGGCATTGGCGGCGCGATAGGCCTTCACCGCATCGACGAGCGGATTGAGCTCGGCAAGCTCGCGCGTCATCCGCACGTAATTCTCGGCGTTGACCTGGCCCAGCAGCTGGGATTCAAGCGAAGCGTGATGCGCCAGCAGGATATCGAGTTTGGCTTCAGGCAGCATGGCTCACACGTGCGAGAGTCTGTTCCCTCCCCCCATGCGGGGGAGGGTTATGGAGGAGGGTAACTCCGGTTCCGTGCGCCTGCGACCCCCACCCCCTGAGAGCGAGTCTCGACCCCGCAAGGGGTAGGGAAGCGAAAATAGTGCCTTCATGCTCACAACGAAAGCCCTTCGGCCGCGGCGAATTCCGTCAGCTTCTGCCGGATCGAGACGCCGTCGCAAGGCGCGTCGAGCAGCGGCGTCATGACCGCTTCGGCTTTCCTGGCGTCGAGTTCGAGGATCATGGCCTTGACGGGACCGTGCGCGGTGGCCGACAGCGACAGCGAGCGATATCCCATCGCAATCAGCGCCAGCGCGCCCAGCGGCTGCGACGCCATCTCGCCGCACAATGATGCGGCTTTCCTTGCCGCATGCGCCTTCTGCACGATCTCGCGCAACGCCCGCAGAATGGGCGTCGACAAGGTATCGAATCGATCGGAAACCTTGGGGTTGCCGCGATCCACCGCGAACAGGAACTGAAACAGGTCGTTGGACCCGACCGAGACGAAATCGACCTTCTTCAGCAATTCGTCGAGCTGATAAAGCAGCGCCGGCACTTCGACCATGGTGCCGACGTCGATGCGCTCGGGCAGCGCGTGGCCGTGCTGGCGCAGATAGGTCAGTTCGCGCTCGATGATCGCCTTGGCCTGATCGAATTCGGCCACCTCGGAAATCATTGGAAACATGATTCGCAGCGCCCGGCCGCCACCAGCCCGCAGCAACGCACGGATCTGACCGCGTAGCAGTCCGGGACGGTCGAGGCCGAGGCGGATCGCGCGCCAGCCGAGCGCCGGATTCTCCTCGACGATGGTTTCCATATAGGGCAGCGCCTTGTCGCCGCCGATATCCAGCGTGCGGAAGGTCACCGGCTTGGAGCCCGCGGCATCCAGCACCGCGCGGTACAGCGCCAGCTGGTCGCTCGATCGCGGCAGGCTCTCGCCCACCATGAATTGCAGTTCGGTGCGGAACAGGCCGATGCCCGAACTGCCGGTGTCGTCGATATGCGGCAGATCGATGATCAGGCCGGCATTGATCATGAGTTCGATAGGCTGGCCATCCTTGGTGACGCAGGGCAGATCGCGCAGCGCCGAATACTGCGCCTGCCGCCGGGCGCGGAAGCGGACGCGCTCCGCATAGGCCGATTCGATCTCCGCCGAGGGGCGGATATAGATCGAACCCGAGGTGCCATCGACGATGATCGCATCGCCCGGATCGGCGATACCGGGCGCGTTCGCTATTTCCCCGACGGCGGGAATGCCCAGCGCCCGTGCCACGATGGATACGTGAGAATTGGCGGTACCTTCCTCGAGCACCAGGCCGCGCAGCCGTTTGCGGTCGTAGTCCAGCAGCGCCGCTGGGCCCATGGAGCGCGCGATCAGGATGGCATTGTCAGGCAACTGCTCGCGTGAAGGCGCATGATCCTGCCCCACCAATTGCCGCATCAGGCGATGGCCGAGATCTTCCAGATCGTGGAGACGATCGCGCAGATAGGGATCGGTCGAGCGCAGCATCCGCGCCCTGGTGTCCGACTGCACGCGTTCGACGGCGGCCTCGGCGGTGAGACCGGTCGCAACCGCCTCATGCAGCCGATGCGACCAGCCATGGTCATTGGCGAACATGCGGTAGGCTTCCAGCACGTCGCGATGCTCGCCACCCTCGGCAACGTCGCCGCGCTCCAGCATGCGGTCGAGGTCGGCGCGCAGTTTTGTCAACGCCGTATCGAGCCGCTTGATTTCCTTCGGCAGGTCCTCGGCGATGTAATTGGTGATGACGACGCGCGGCTCGTGCAGCACCACATGGCCGAGCGCGATGCCGTCGGACAGGATGGCGCCGGTCTTGTGCACCGAGTGCCGCGCGGCGGGCTCGGCGCCGGGCTGTGCCAGCGCCGACAATTCGCCCGAGGCGATCATCTCGGCCAGCACCATCGCCGTGGTCTGCAGCGCCTCGACCTCTTCCTCGACATAGGTGCGCTTGGCGCGGTTCTGCACCACCAGCACGCCGAGCGTATTGCCCGCGCGCAGGATCGGAACGCCGAGGAACGAGTGATAGATTTCCTCGCCGGTCTCCGGGCGGAACGAGAACGCGGGATGGCTTTGCGCGTCGCTCAGGTTGAGCGGGGTCGCCTCGCTTGCAACCAGGCCGACCAGGCCCTCATGCGCGCTCAGCACGGTCTGGTGGACCGCGTCGCGATTGAGTCCTTCGGTGGCATAGAGCTCCAGCGTGTTGTCGACGCGCAGCACATAGGTCGAGCACACCTCCGCCACCATGTTGGCGGCGATCAGCACCACGATCTTGTCCAGGCGTTCCTGGGCGCTGACCTGCTCCGCCATCACTTCGCGGAGCCGTCTCAGCAAGACGCGGGGGCCACCCGACGCGCTCCGCATGTGCTGACATCCTCCCCGCGAGGCTGGCGCGCTGTCTATGCGGCGCCAGCGTTAAACCTCAGAAACACAACCGCTTTATCTTCTCGCGCGGCTCTGGCGCATGACCCGCCGCACAAACTGACCGAATCAGGGTTTCCAGAACTGTGGCATGACCCGGAACTGCCTCATGGTGAGGCCGTATAGCGAATCGAAGCTTGTTTTGCCAAGCAAAACGCCTGCCAGCCGCCGGAACTTCTCTTGCTAAACCAATATTGAACGCGGCGTGGAAAAATCTTCTAAACTTGGTCGAGCCCGTAGAGGGTGTGCAGGGTGCGGACGGCCAGTTCGGTATAGGCAGCGTCGATCAGCACCGAAAACTTGATTTCGGACGTGGTGATGGCGCGGATGTTGATGTTGCGCGCAGCCAGGGCGGCAAATGCCTGGGCGGCGACGCCGGCATGGCTGCGCATGCCGCTGCCAATCACCGAAACTTTCGCGACGTCGGTGGCGCTGTCGAGCCTCGCATAGCCGATTTTGGCCTTGGCCGTGGTGATGGTGTCGCGGGCGCGGGCGTAGTCGGAGGCCGGGACCGTGAAGGTGAGGTCGGTGGTAGCACCGTCCTCCGAGACATTCTGCACGATCATGTCGACATTGATGTTGGCCTCGGCGAGCGGGCCGAAGATCGCGGCGGCGACCCCGGGCTTGTCCTCGATCTGGCGCACGGAAATCTGGGCTTCGTCCCTGGAAAAGGCGATGCCGGTAACGACGTGACTTTCCATGATTTCCTCCTCGCTGCAAATCAGCGTGCCCGGCGGGGTGCCGTGCGGGTCGATATCTTCCGGCTTGTCGAAACTGGAACGAACGAACACCGGCATGTTGTGCACCATGCCGAGTTCCACCGAGCGAACCTGCAGCACCTTGGCACCCTGCGATGCCAGTTCCAGCATTTCCTCGAAAGCGATCCTGTCAAGCCGGCGCGCCTTCGGGACGACCCGCGGGTCGGTGGTGTAGACGCCATCGACGTCGGTATAGATGTCGCAGCGGTCGGCGTGAATGGCGGCGGCGATCGCCACCGCCGAGGTGTCGGAACCGCCCCGGCCAAGCGTGGTGATGCGGCCGGTCACGGGATTGATGCCCTGAAATCCGGCGATGACGGCGACTTCCTTGCGATCCTTGAAGCGGCTGACGATCTCACTGCCGTTGATGTCCATGATTCGCGCCGACGCGTGGGCGTCGCTGGTCTGGATCGGAATCTGCCAGCCCTGCCAGGATCGCGCCTGAATGCCGACCGCCTGCAGTGCGATCGCGAGCAGGCCGGCGGTGACCTGTTCGCCGGATGCCACCACGGCGTCGTATTCGCGGGCGTCATGCATCGCAGCCGCGTCGCGGCACCATTCGACGAGTTCATTGGTCTTGCCGGCCATGGCGGAGACCACCACGGCGACATCATGGCCGGCATCGACCTCACGCTTGACGTGCAGCGCGACGTTGCGGATGCGGTCGATATTGGCGACGGACGTGCCGCCGAATTTCATGACGAGCCGGCCCATGCGAATGGTGCATTCCCTGACAACAACGAGTAAAGATACCGCGCGGAAACCGGAACGGGCGGGCCAAAAGGCGCGTATACATAGCGGTGTGATTGCGGGCAAGCAACCGGGTTTTGCCATCCCCCCGGAATGGGGTGCACCGAGCTGACCAAACGCAATCGAGGCTTCTCCATGGGGCGCTACATCGACGATATCCTGCAGCCGGGCGAGAAAGTGCTGTATTCGACAAACGCGCACTGGATCTTTTATTTTCCGGCGATCGTCGCCTGGATCGTGGCCGTGGTGCTTCTCATCCTGTCGCGCGCGACGACCACCGAAGGCATCATCCTGCTGTGCCTGTCGGCGTCGGCGGTGGTGGCGCTTGCCGCGCTGTATTGGACCTTGAAGGGCTGGTTCCACCGCTGGACCACCGAGACCGACGTGACCAACCTGCGCGTGGTGCACAAGGAAGGTTTCATCAGGCGCCGGACCTTCGAGATGAGTCTTGACAAGGTCGAAAGCGTTGATGTGAACCAGAGCATTCTCGGCCGTATCCTGAATTATGGTGATGTGACCATCCTAGGGGTCGGCGAGGGCAAGGAGACCATCAGGATGATCGCCTCGCCGCTGGCGTTCCGCAGCTACATCACCGCGCGACAGGAGCAACGGGCATAATCCATGGCGATGCAATCGAACTTTTCCGGCGCCTCGGCGTCCACCGTCGATCCCGCTGAAGTCGCGAAATTCTCTAAACTGTCGGATGAATGGTGGGATCCGAACGGCAAGATGGCGCCGCTGCACAAGATCAACCCGCTGCGGCTGAGCTATATTCGCGACGCCGCCTGCCGCAAGTTCGATCGCAACGTCAGAAAGCTGGGCTGCCTGTCCGGGCTGCGGATCCTCGATATCGGCTGCGGCGCGGGGCTGTTATGCGAGCCGTTCACCCGGCTCGGCGCCCAGGTGATTGGGGTCGATCCGTCCGCCACCAACATCGCCGCGGCGAAGCTGCACGCGGACAAATCGCAGCTGTCGATCGACTATCGCTGCACCACCGTCGAGCAGATGGACGTGCGCGAACGCTTCGACATCGTGCTGGCGATGGAAGTCGTCGAGCACGTCACCGATGTCGGCGTGTTTCTCGACCGCTGCGCCGCGATGCTGAAGCCCGGCGGCTTGATGGTGATCTCGACGCTGAACCGCAACTGGAAGAGCTTCGCGCTCGCCATCGTCGGCGCCGAATATGTGCTGCGCTGGCTGCCGCGCGGCACTCATCAGTGGGACAAGTTCGTCACGCCCGACGAACTCGCGCACCACCTGCAGCGCAACAAGCTTGCCATCACCGAACAGGCCGGCGTGGTCTACAGCCCGTTCGGCGATCGCTGGAGCCTCTCGTCCGATATGGACGTGAACTACATGGTGGTGGCGGAGGGGGTGTAACAGGGGAACCATCGTCGTCCCTGCGAACCCAGGGACGACCCTGAATGGGCACTGCGCATTGCGGCGCCGGTTACCCGCATCCCTGTCATGACGCGGCTCAGGTTGACCGCGCAGGACGGCACCGGCACACGGTGTTCTAATTCCACCCGACCAGCCGAATCTCCGCCCCCATGTTCAGCATCGCCACGCTCTGGATTCCCTTTACCATCGTCGCGGCGCTGGGGCAGGTCGCGCGTAACGCGATGCAGCGCCAGCTCACCGGGCCGCTCGGCACCTGGGGCGCCACCAATATTCGCTTCCTGTTCGGCTTTCCGTTTTCGCTGATCTTCTTTGCCATCGTGATCGCGGCCACCGGTGATTCCGTGCCATGGCCGGGTGCCGCGTTCTGGCCGTGGCTGCTGCTCGGCGCGCTCAGCCAGATCGTCGCCACCGGGCTGATGCTCGCCGCCATGAACGATCGCTCGTTCGTGGTGACGACCGCATACCTGAAGACCGAGGCGATCCAGACCGCGATTTTCGGCTTCGTGTTTCTCGGCGACCATCTGACGGCGCTGAAGGTGATCGCGATCCTGATTGCCACCGTCGGCGTGATCGTCACCGCATTGCGGCCAGGGGCGACCCGCGATCTCGCAAGCCTCAAACCAACGGTGCTCGGGCTGGTCGCTGCGGCGGCGTTCGCGCTGTCCGCGGTCGGCTTTCGCGGCGCGATCATTGTCGTGCCCGGCGTCTCGTTCGCGACGGCGGCGTCCTACACGCTGGTGTTCGGGCTGTTCGCGCAGACCCTGGTGCTGACGATCTACCTGCTGGCGCGCGCGCCCGACGTACTCAGGGCCATCATCGGGCTCTGGAAGCCCTCGATGTTCGCCGGTTTCATGGGTGCATTCGCGTCGCAGTTCTGGTTTCTCGCCTTCGCGCTCACCGCCGCCGCCAATGTGCGGACGCTGGCGTTGATCGAAGTGCTGTTTGCACAGGGCGTGGCGTATTATTCGTTCAAGCAGCCACTGTCCGCGCGCGAACTCGGCGGCATCGTCCTGATCGTGATCGGCGTGGCTCTGCTGGTCGCGGTCTGACCAGCGCTTGATCTGCTAGAGCGCGATCGTTTCGAATTGAATCACGATCGCGCTCTAGGTTTTTGATTGAGCATGATCTTTTCGGAAAACCGGTGCCACCCTCGGATCAAGTCCGAGGGCATGCTTTTCCGGATCATGCTCAGTTGCGATCGTCCGGCAGCACTGGCAGCGGTGTCACCTCGATGCCTTCGTCGATCAGCGAGCGCGCTTCGTCCGGCGAGGCTTCGCCATAGATCGGCCGGTGCTCGATATCGCCGTAATGCATCTTGCGCGCTTCATTGGGAAAGCGATCCCCCACATTGTCGGCGTTCTTGACGACGTGGTCGCGCAATTCCTTCAGCTTGGCGCGCAATTCGCGCTCCTGCGCCATCATTAGCGGCGTCGACGACGGCACGGTGCTGACCTCGCTCGAGGCTGCCTCGGGCTGCTGCGGCGCTGCGCCGTCCTTCCTCTTGCGGCCGATCTGTGGGGCCATGATGGCCTTTTCGACCTTGGCCGAGCCGCAGGAAGGGCAGTTCACCAGCTTGCGCTTCGCCTGGGAATCGTAGGCGCTTGAACTCTGAAACCAGCTTTCGAACGCGTGGCCGCGTTCGCAGCGTAAATTATAGCGGATCATGCCGATCCTCGCACCAGGTGCAGATGCTCGGGGCCTGCCTTGGGATCGGCGACGCTGAAGCGGCGGCCGTGCTGCAGCGACGGAACGGCCTTGCGCGCAGTCTCGACCTTGGCGGGATCGATCTTCGCCATAATGATTCCGGGCTCGGTGCCGGCTTCGGCGAGCACCACGCCCCATGGGTCGACGATCAGCGAGTGGCCATAGGTCTCGCGCTTGTTCTCGTGCATGCCGCCTTGCGCGGCGGCAAACACGAAGCAGCCATTCTCAATGGCGCGGGCGCGCAGCAGCATATGCCAGTGCGCCTCGCCGGTCTTTTTGGTGAAGGCCGACGGCACCGTGAGAAACGACGCGCCGCTCTCGGCCAGCGCGCGATACAGCGCGGGAAAGCGCACGTCGTAGCAGATCGTCAGCCCGATCCGGCCCCATGGCAGGTCCGATATCACGGCTGTTTCGCCGGGCTGGTAGTTGGCGGACTCACGATAGCTCTCGCCATTGCCAAGATCGATGTCGAACATGTGGATCTTGTCATAGCTCGCGATCACCTGGCCTTCGGGCCCGATCAGGAACGAGCGGTTGGCGGCGCGCTCCGGCGATGCCTTTACTGCCAGCGAACCGACATGGAGATGGATCTTGAGTTCGGCGGCCAGCGCGCGATAGGCCTTCAGCGAGAGGTCGTCCTCTTCCGCGGCGAGATGCTCGAACAGCGCATGGCGGTTCACCTGCATCATGTTGCTGACCTCGGGGGTGAGCACATAGTCGGCGCCGGCCACGGCGGCCTCGCGGATCAGGTGAGTCGCCTGTTCCAGATTCGGTTGTGGCAGCAGCCCGGTGCGCATCTGCACCATGGCGGCGGTGAAGGTAAAATCGGCGCTCATGAATTGGCCTTTTCGCCCGCCAGCATGGAATCGAGCTCGCCCTGGCGGTCGAGCGCATAAAGCTCGTCGCAGCCGCCGACATGGGTGTCGCCGATGAAGATCTGCGGAAAGGTCGAACCGGGGCCGGCGCGATCGAACATCTGCTGGCGGAATGTCGGATCAGCGGCGACGTCGAACTCGATGAACTCTGCTTTCTTGCGCGTCAGCAACGACTTGGCAGCGCCGCAATAGCCGCAGCCCGGACGGGTATAAATTTCGATGGCAGCAGTCATGTCGCGCGCTCTGGTTGGAAATGACTCAATGACAGCAATTATATGGGAGCTTTGAGGGTATCCACAACCCGCGCGAACACCAGCACGTCGACCTGGGCGGCCTTGGCCCGCAGCAGCGCCCGCGCGCAGGCCTCGAGCGTCGCGCCCGAAGTCAGGACATCGTCGATCAGGACGACGTGGCGGCCTTGAATGTCTGCCTTTCGGGCCGCCGTGACCTTGAAAGCGCCCTGGACATTGGCTTCCCGCTCGGATCTGGACAGGCCGATCTGCTGCTGGGTCGGCCTGACGCGCCTCAGTGCGCCGCCGGCCACCGGAACGCCGCTCTGCCGCTCGATCGCCCGCGCCAGCGCCCCGGACTGGTTGTAGCGGCGGCTCCAGCCGCGCCGCCAATGCAGCGGTACTGGCACCAGCGCGTCTGCTTGGCTGAGCAGTTCCTGACCGGCCCGCGCCATCCAGCGGCCCATCGCCGGCGCGAGATCGGTGCGGTCCTGGTATTTCAATGCATGCACCAGCGTGCGGGCGACGTCGTCGTAGCGCACCGCGGCGCGGGCGCGCTGATAGGCCGGCGGATCGGCAATCGCCTGCATCGACAGCAGTCCGGGGCCGGGATCATAAACAAAGGGAATGCCGAGCCGTGGGCAGAACGGCGGTGCGATGAACGACAGCTTCGCCCAGCACGCGGCGCAGACGCCCTCGCCCGCGACGGGTTCGCGGCAGGCCACGCACAGCGTCGGCAGCGCGATGTCGAGGGCGAGCCGCGCGGCGTGCGACCACGCGCCGCGGCAGGCGCTGAGCGCGCCGCGCAGGTGGGTGGTGATGGAACGCGATGATGGTGCCTCGGCCTCCATGGGCGAAGGCTAGCGCCGCCCTGCCCAACGCTCAAGGGCCGGCATTGGCGCCGATTGCCAGAGGCGGGGAGATCGGCGTACCAAACCGGCATGGCCTCGAACCCGAACGCTCCGTCCATTCTGTTCGACCGCGCCTTGATGCGCGCGCGACATAGCCGTGCATTGAAGCAGGGGCCTGCCACTTTCCTGCTCGATCGTGTGGCCGGGGAACTGGAAGAGCGGCTGCACGCCGTGGTGCGGAAATTTGCCGACGGCGCCGATGTCGGTACGCCCGGCGATCAGGTCCGTCATGCCTTGGCGGGCCGCGTCGGTGCGCTCTCGCATGTCGATGTGCCGGACATCGAGAGCGAAGGCCTCTTGCTCGTACCTCAATCGCTCGATCTCGTCGTCTCGGCGCTGGCATTGCAATTCGTCAACGATCTGCCCGGCGTGCTGGCGCAGATCCGCCGCGCGCTGAGGCCGGACGGCTTGCTGCTGGCGGCGATGATCGGCGGCGATACATTGACCGAACTCCGGCAGGCCTTCGCGGCGGCGGAAGCCGAGCTCGAAGGCGGGGTATCGCCGCGGGTGGCGCCGTTTGCCGATCTGCGCGACATCGGCGCGCTGCTGCAGCGCACTGGCTTCGCACTGCCGGTGACCGACGTCGACCGCATCGTGGTGCGCTACGAGAGCGCGTTTGCGCTGATGCAGGATCTGAGACGGATGGGCGCGACCAACGTGCTGGTGGAGCGCCGGCGCATGCCGACGCGCCGCGCCACGCTGTTGCGGATGGCGCAAATCTACAGCGAGCGCTTCGCCGATCCCGACGGCCGTATCCGCGCGACGTTTGAAGTGATCTGGCTGTCGGGCTGGGCGCCGCATGAGAGCCAGCAGAAGCCGCTGAAGCCGGGCTCGGCGAAGATGAGCTTGATTGATGCGCTGAAACCTCCTTCAAAAAAATAGCGCGACGCGTTGCGCCATATCGCCATATATTGACGTCATTGCTGGGCTTGACCCGGCAATCCATCCCCTTCGCAAAACGTTTTGATGAAGATTGATGGATGCGCGGGTCATCAAGCGAGAAGACGCGCTTCGCGCTTTCGCCCGCGCATGACGGCAGCAAAACGTCAAAACCTACCGCCTACAGCAAATCGATCAGATGCGGAATCAGCGGAATGTCCGCCGGGGGCATCGGGTAATCGCGCAGCCTGTTGGCCCGGACCCAGGCAAGTTTCTGGCCCTCGCGTGCGATCGCTTCGCCGTCCCAGCGCCGGCAGATGTAAAGCGGCATCAGCAGATGAAAATCGTCATAGGCGTGGCTGGCGAAGGTCAGCGGCGCGAGGCAGGCCTCTTTCACGGTGATGCCGATTTCCTCATGCAATTCGCGGATCAGGGTTTGTTCCGGCCGCTCGCCGGGCTCGACCTTGCCGCCGGGAAACTCCCACAGGCCTGCGAGCGCTTTGTCCGGCGGCCGCTGCGCGATCAGGACGCGTTTGTCGGTGTCGACCAGCGCGCAGGCGACCACGAGGGTGAGTTTCATGTTCGTCATACGCCGCAGCTGCTTTCTTCACCCTCCAGAAAAGGGAGCCGCACATGGCTCAATGGAGCCTCACGCTGTTCAGATCCTGACTCGCACAACCTCTCCACGAGTCGTCCCTGCGAACGCAGGGATCCATAATCCCTGCCGTCAAGATTTAAAAAAGGCCTCTGCCCCAACGCCGAAACGACAGTCCGCGCCGTATGGGTCGCTGCTTTCGCAGGGACGAGATGTTGATACGCCTTACAGAACCACATCAATCACCCGTGTGGAAATCACCAAAAAATCCATATGCGATACCCTCCTCTCCAGGGGAGGGTGAGAACGTCATGACCGATAATCGCCGTTGATTGCGACATATTCCTTGGTGAGGTCGCAGGTCAGCACCCGGTCGCGCCCCTTGCCGAGGCCGAGCGCGATCTTGATCTGGATTTTCGCGTTCTTCATCGCGGCGGATACTTCCGCCTCGTTGTAGGACGGATCGCGCGCGCCACTTCTGGCGACGCGAATGCCGTTGAACGAGATCGACAGCTTGTCGCGATCGGCGGGTTCGCCGGCTTTGCCGACCGCCATCACCACGCGGCCCCAATTGGCGTCCTCGCCGGCGATCGCGGTTTTCACCAGCGGCGAATTCGCCACCGACATCGCGATCTTGCGGGCGGATTTTTTCGACGTCGCACCATCGACGATGATTTCCACCAGCTTGCGTGCGCCTTCGCCATCACGGGCCACTTGTTCGGCAAGGTCGGCCAGCACCGTCTGCAGCGCCTTGGTGAAGGCCTTCAGGCGTGGGTCCGCCGCTCGGGTGATTTTCGGCGCGCCGCGTGCCGCCGCCGCACCAGTGGCGAACGCCAGCAAGGTATCGGACGTTGATGTGTCGCCGTCGATCGTGACGGCGTTGAAAGTGTCCTCGACGCCGGTCTTCAGCAGCGATTGCAGCGCGGTCGCCGAAATCGGCGCATCGGTGAAGATGAAGGCCAGCATGGTCGCCATATCGGGTGCGATCATGCCGGCGCCCTTGGCCATGCCGTTGATGGTGACGCTTGCTTTGCCGAGCTTCACGGTGGCGGTGGCGACCTTCGCAAACGTGTCGGTGGTCATGATTGCGTTGGCGGCGCCCAGCCAGCCGCCGGGGACCGCCTCCTTGGCCAGCGTGTCGAGCACGCCGTCGAATTTGCGGGCATCAAGCGGCTCGCCGATCACACCGGTGGAGGCGAGAAACACGTCACCCGACTTGCAACTGACAGCCTGGGCAGCAATCGACGCCGTCAGCGTCGTCGCCTGGCGTCCGGTCTTGCCGGTGAAGGCGTTGGCGTTGCCGGAATTCACGACCAGCGCGCGGGCCTGACCGGCCTTCAGTTTGGCACGGCACCATTCCACCGGCGCGGAGGGGCACTTCGACCTGGTGAACACGCCGGCGACCGTGGTGCCTTGGTCCATGACGGCCAGCAGCACGTCGGTGCGGCCCTTGTAGCGGATCCCGGCGGCAGCGGTTGCGAGCCTGACGCCTGCGATCTCAGGCATCTCGGGAACGTGGGTCGGAGCGAGGGGGGAGAGGGGAGAGGACATGAGCGCTTTCAACTTCGGAAAAAAAGGTGAGGGCGCTCTGTATCACCTCTCCACCCGCGAGGGGAGGCGGAGTTACGGGATCAAAGGTTCGTCCCGGCGCGTGCCGGACAGCGCACGCGCTGCCGGGCTCGCTTGGCCGGGATGAGAAGACGCAGTCGGCCCTCGCGGACCGAACAAGGCATCATTTCTTTTTGGCGGGCGCTTCCGGCTTGGCCTCTGGCTTGGCGGCTTCCGGCTTGGCATCGGATTTGGCGGGGCTTTCCGCGGCCTGATCCATGCGCTCGACCTTGGCGGTTTCGCGCAGCTTGGCCACATAATCGGCTTGCGCCTTGCGGGTTACATAGGTTTCGATCTGGGCTTTGACCTGCTCGAAATCGGGCGCCTTGCGGTTGCGCTTTTCCTCGACCTTGATGACGTGCCAGCCGAACTGCGACTTCACCGGGTCGGAAATCTTGCCCGGCTCCAGCGCGAAGGCGACCGCCGAGAATTCCGGCACCATCTGGTCCTTGGTGAAGAAGCCGAGGTCGCCGCCATCGGACGCGCCGGGATCCTTCGATTTCTTTTTGGCGAGTTCGGCGAAGTCCGCGCCCTTTTTCAGCTCTTCCTCGATCTGTTTGGCCTCGTCCTCGGTCGGGACCAGAATGTGCCGGGCGTGAACCTCCTGCTCACCGGTGATCTGCTTGGAGGCGTCGTCATAGACCTTCTTCATGGCGTCGTCGGTGGTCGCGGCCTTGCCCTCGACCGACAACAGATTGTCCATCAACAGCCGGTTTCGCGCGAAGGCGAGACGGGTCTTGAAATCCTCGCGATCGGCGATCTTCTTTTCCTCGGCGGCCTTGGCAACGATCTTCATGTCGATCAGGAAGGCCAGCACGTTGTCCTTCTTTGTTGCGGGGTCCATCTGGGCCAGGCTGGGCCCCAATTCCTCTTCCGCAAGCGCAACGTCGCTCTGGCGGATCTCGGCGCCGTTGACCTTGGCGAGTACCGGGTTGGCGTCCTCTGCGTAAACAGGGGAGCCCGCGAGGAGCGCGACGGCGAGACAGCCCGTCATGGCGGCCCAGATGAAGCGGAACCGCAGGCCAGGTTTGGTGTCGGGCGATACAAAGGTCATGGAAAATCCTTCTCAAGGTCGTTTAGTGGTTCAGAAGTTCTCTTCCCCTTTGCCGCAGGTCCGTCAAGAGAACTTCTGAACCAAAACCCCATGAGAATCATGGTTTTCTCGGTTCTCTTGCGTCATTTCGAATCCGAAGACGCTAAGAGACGCTGCGGCGGGTGGAGGCGAACTTCAATTTCGGGACACTAGGGCTATTCGGGGTGGCGGAACACCCGCCCAATCGTGCCGCCTTGGTAACGCGAAAATTCTGACAAAATGATGAAATCCTTGACAGGTTCGCGCCGTTGACAACCCTTTGGCTCAGCCATATCTCTGCAAAACCGCGCCGATGGCGACGGCGGCACTTTGGCTGCGCCGTCACCGTTGAACCTTGAATTGCTCAATTCCCACTCATTGGCGAAAGCTCCCGGCCCGGGGCCCGCGCCGCGACGCGTCACGATGAGTTGATTGGCGCAAGTTGATAGACGACTTGGTAGATCGCATCATGGCTGCAACGCCGAACTGCAAAGACAGGAATTCGTTATGATTGGCGCGCTCGCCCGCAAGCTTTTCGGCTCCGCCAACGACCGGCGCATCAAGGCCTACCAGCCCCGCGTCGATGCCATCAACGCCCTCGAACCCGAAGTCGCGGCGCTGTCCGACGAGGCGGTGAAAGCGCGCACCGCCGAATTCCGCCGGCAGATCGCGGCTGGTAAGGCCCTCGACGATCTCCTGGTTCCCGCTTTTGCCACCGTGCGCGAAGCCGCCAAACGCACCCTCGGCCAGCGGCATTTCGACGTCCAGCTGATCGGCGGCATGGTCCTGCACGAAGGCGACATCGCCGAGATGAAAACCGGCGAAGGCAAGACCCTGGTCGCCACGCTTGCGGTTTATCTCAACGCGCTGGCCGGCAAGGGCGTCCACGTCGTCACCGTCAATGACTATCTCGCCAGGCGCGATTCCGCCTGGATGGGGCAGATCTACGGCTTCCTCGGCATGACCACCGGCGTCATCGTTCACGGCCTCGACGATTCGGAGCGCAAGCAGGCCTATGCGTGCGACATCACTTACGGCACCAACAACGAATACGGCTTCGACTATCTGCGTGACAACATGAAGTACCGGCTGGAGGACATGGTCCAGCGCGGCCACTTCTACGCCATCGTCGACGAAGTCGACTCGATCCTGATCGATGAGGCGCGCACCCCGCTGATCATTTCCGGACCGCTCGACGACCGCTCGGAATTCTACAACACCATCGATACCTTCCTGCCGAAGCTCGACAAGGCAACCGATTTTGAGGTCGACGAAAAGCAGCGCACGGTGACGCTGACCGAAGCCGGCATGGAAAAGATCGAGACCCTGCTGCGCGATGCCGGCCAGCTCAAGGGTGAATCGCTCTACGACGTCGAGAACGTCTCCGTCGTCCACCACATCAATCAGGCGCTGCGCGCGCACTCGCTGTTCCAGCGCGACAAGGATTACATCGTCCGCGACAACGAGGTGATCATCATCGATGAGTTCACTGGCCGCATGATGCAGGGCCGCCGTTATTCGGAAGGCCTGCATCAGGCGCTGGAAGCCAAGGAGCATGTTCAGGTCCAGCCGGAAAACCAGACGCTGGCCTCGATCACGTTCCAGAACTACTTCCGCATGTACGAGAAGCTGTCCGGCATGACCGGTACGGCGCTGACCGAAGCCGACGAGCTCTTCGACATCTACAAGCTCGAGGTCGTCGAAATTCCCACCAACGTCCCCATCGCGCGTCTGGATGAAGACGACGAGGTCTATCGCACCCAGGACGAGAAGCACGCCGCGATCATGGCCGAGGTCGAGCGTGCCAATGCGCGGCTGCAGCCGGTTCTGGTCGGCACCGCGTCGATCGAGAAATCCGAAGTGCTCGGCGAGTACCTGAAGAAACATGGCTACAAGCAGATCGACTTCGGCAACGCCAATGCGATGGAAAAGCTCTATGCCGCGGCGCGCGCGGGCAAGCCGGCGAAACTGTTCGCGGTGCTGAACGCGCGCTTCCACGAACAGGAAGCCTACATCGTGGCCGAGGCCGGCGTGCCCGGCGCGATCACGATCGCGACCAACATGGCTGGCCGCGGCACCGACATCAAGCTCGGCGGCTCGCTGGAGATGCGGATCCTGCACGAGACCGCAGGGATTACCGACGAGGCCGAGAAGGCGGCCAAGATCGAGCAGATCAAGGCCGACGTCGAGCGCTTCCGCGAGATCGTGCTGAAGGCGGAAGATGTCATCGAGATCGAACCCGCCAAGGGCAGCAGGCCGGCGGTAACGGCGACCAGGCCAGGCGGTCTCTACATCATCGGCTCCGAACGCCACGAGTCGCGCCGCATCGACAACCAGCTGCGCGGTCGTTCCGGACGCCAGGGCGATCCTGGCCGTTCCAAGTTTTTCCTGTCGCTTGAAGACGATCTGATGCGGATCTTCGGCTCCGATCGGCTCGATACCATGCTGACCCGGCTCGGCCTCAAGGAAGGCGAAGCCATCATCCATCCCTGGATCAACAAGGCACTGGAGAAAGCGCAGCAGAAGGTCGAGGCGCGCAACTTCGACATTCGCAAAAATCTTCTGAAGTTCGACAACGTCCAGAACGATCAGCGCAAGGTGATTTTCGACCAGCGCGTCGACTTGATGAAGGACGACAGTGTTGCCGAGACGGTCGCGGACATGCGTCACGCCTTTGTAGAGGACATCGTCGCCAAGCATGTGCCGGAACACGCTTACGCGGAGCAGTGGGACGTCGCCGGCCTCAGGGAAGAATTGAAGCGCGTGATCGACATCGATCTGCCGGTCGACGAGTGGGCCAAGGAAGAGGGTATCGCCGACGAGGAAATGCTGTCGCGGATCGAGCAGCGCGTCGACGAACACATGGCCGCCAAGGTGGCGCAGTGGGGCCCCGACGTGATGCGTTACGTCGAGAAGACCATCCTGCTGCAGACGCTGGACCATCTTTGGCGCGAACACCTGGTGATGCTCGACCATTTGCGCCAGGTAATTGGCCTGCGCGGCTACGGCCAGCGCGATCCGCTGCAGGAATACAAGTCCGAGGCGTTCAGCCTGTTCGAGGCGATGATCGCGCATTTGCGTGAGGCGGTGACGGCGCAGCTGATGCGTGTCGAGATCGTGCCGCCGGACGACCAGCGGCCCGAACTGCCGCACATGGAAGCGCACAAGCTCGATCCGAACACCGGTGAGGACGAGATGGCATTTGCCAATGTCTCGCTGGTGCCTGCGACGACGGACGCAGCCGCTCGCGATCCGAAAAATCCCGCGACCTGGGGCAAGACCGGTCGCAACGAGGATTGCGGCAGCGCACTTGCGCTGTCCGGTCGCGCGTCTCGAAGGATGGCCGCGAGTCCATGCGTTGCGTCCATCCTTCGAGACGCTTGCTTCGCAAGCTCCTCACAGGACGAGGTCAGTGTTTCTTCGCAAACTCTGAGGTGCCTACGCAACGAATCCGGCCTCGCTAGCCCGGTGACAGGCTCCGGCGAAGGCACGCTAGCGAATGGCCTGCCAGCGGCTGTCGAACGAGTTCGCCGACACAACGGGCTGCGATCCCGCCATGGCGTTCGAGGGCGATGCAGGGGCGGGTGCGAGGGACGGCGCGGCGTCATCCGAGACCGACGGCTTGAGCGGCGGCTTTGCAACGGCCGCTAGCTTGTTATCTGCCGCTTTCGAAGCCGCTGTCGTCGGAGGCGGCGGTTCGGTTCGCTTGGCCTCGATCACCTTGGGCTTAGCCGGAATCGGCGCCGGCGCCGGTGCCCGCGTCGTTGCGGTGGTGTCGGAGGAGTTGCCGAGGCCGACCTTGCGGGCGAGCGAGCTGAAGAAACCCTCGGACTGATTTGGTGTCGCGGAGGCGACACGGGTTGCCGGTGCCGAAGGCGTCACGGCCACCGTCGGCTCGTCGGCCGCAGCCAGAGCAGCCGTCGCGCGCGGCGGATTGACGGTGGGCGGAATGGTGCCCGGCGCCCGGGTAAAGGAGGCGGTCTGCAGACCGGGTCCGTCCGAATCCGACAGGCCGGTAGAGCCGTCCGGTATCTTGCTGGCGAAGATGCGGTTCATGCCGCCGTCAATGTCGGGACGGCGCTGCGCTACGGGCGTGCCCTTGGCGACCAGCTCCGCGGTCTTGGCATCGTCCTGGCGCTGCTTCTGGCGCACGGCGTCGGCGATCTCGTCGGGAATGACATAAGCCGGGCATTTGGCCGAGGCGTTGAACACCGGCGCACGCGACGCATTGGGCGGCGCTGCCGGATCGAACACGTATTTGTTCTCGCAGAACTCGACCTTCGGCTCCTGCCGCGTCACCTCGAAATGATCGTAGCCTTCCTTGATCATTTTCCAGAACGGCATGTTCGGGTTGTTGCGATGCTTCGCCATGTTGACCGGGGTCATCCGGAACGGATAGGCCTGAACCTGGAACGCGCGCTGGCCGCCGAAGAACGATTCCCGGCCGAGCGTGTAGATTTGCGAAATCTGTTCGTCGGTCATGGCGTAGCAGCCGCGCGACGAACAGTCGCCGTGCACCATCAGCTGCGTGCCGGTGCGGCCCAGCGCCTTGTCGAAGGCGTTCGGGTAGCCCATGTTGAACGACAGATAGTAGGCCGACTGCGGGTTCATCTGCGCCGGCGTGATGTTGTAGAAGCCTTCCGGTGCCTGGCGGTCGCCTTCGCGGACCTTGGGTCCGAGGTCGCCCGACCAGCGGCAGATCGGATAGGTTTTCAGCAAGGTGAACTGGCCGGAGCGATCCTGTTTCCAGACCTCAAGCTCGGCTTCCTGCTTGAACAGACGAACCAGCATGGGCGATTGCGGGTCCATGTCCTTCTGCTGCATCTCGGCGACGAGCCGTTCAGGAATCGGCTTGTTGGCCTTTGCGTTATTCGCAAGCGAAATTTCGTCGCTGTTGCACCCGGCCAGCACAAAGCCCGTCGCGAGCACAACGGACGTGACGAGCGCGCGAACGAGCGTGCGACTATTCAATGCAAAGCTCCGCAGCCGGTGGGCATACCAAGACCCCGATTTGCAACCCTTATGCCCGTAGCCGTAGGCAAATATTATCCTTAAGCCCCCCTGCTCGCAAGCCGATCAGGGCGTTGCGACAGGTCCATGCTAGCCATGGTCAATAGACATTAAATGTTCGTGTCGGGGCCAAACTGGGGCCGAAACGGCTGATTTTGCAGAGAATAACGGCTGCGCCCTGTCTCATTCCCGCGGTTGCCGGGGAATCAGCTGAGTTTGCGGCCGATATCGAGGAATTTCTGCCGCCGCTGCTGGCGAACGGTGTCGCGGCCGAGACTGCGCAGATCGTTCAAGGCCTGGGCAATGGCGTCGCCGGTGGTCGCGATCATCGCGTGCGGATCGCGGTGCGCGCCGCCAGGCGGTTCCCTGAGAATGGAATCGATGACCCCGAACCGTGCCAGGTCCTGCGCGGTGATCTTCATGCTGGTCGCGGCTTCCTGGGCCTTGGTCGGGTCGCGCCACAGGATCGAGGAGGCAGCCTCCGGAGAGATCACGCTGTAGATCGCATGCTGAAGCATCAGCACACGATTCGCGGTGGCGATCGCGATCGCTCCACCAGAGCCACCCTCGCCGATAATCACCGCGACATTGGGGACGCCGAGTTGCAGGCAGGCATCAGTGGAGCGCGCGATCGCTTCGGCCTGGCCGCGCTCTTCCGCACCAATGCCCGGATAGGCGCCGGCGGTATCGACCAGCGAGAGCACGGGAATGTCGAATCGATCGGCCATTTCCATCAGCCTGACCGCCTTGCGGTAGCCTTCGGGGCGCGCCATGCCGAAATTATGCTTCAGCCGGCTTTCCGTGGTGGCTCCCTTTTCCTGACCGATCACGCAGATGCTTTCGCCACGGAAACGGCCGAACCCGCCGACTAGTGCTTCGTCGTCGCCGAACTTGCGATCGCCCGCCAGCGGCGTGAATTCGGTGATCAGGGCGTCGACATAGTTCATGCAGTGCGGCCGCTGGGGATGGCGCGCCACCTGGGTTTTCTGCCACGGCGAAAGATTGGCGTAGAGATCGTTCAGCGCCTGCGCGGCCTTTTCCTCGATACGTGAAACCTCATCGCCGATATCGCTGCCCGATGCCGCCAGTGCGCGCAGTTCGTCGATCTTGGAATCCAGTTCCGCGACGGGCTTTTCGAAATCGAGATAACTGCGCATGGGATCCGGCATCAAATGAATATGGGGCTGGCGCGTTGTGAGGCGACGCGGGGTCTATTGTCGCGCGACAAAAATCATGCATCTTCAATGGTTTAGGGCGCGTTCGAAGGCAGAGCCGGGCTCCGTTTTTGCAAAACGCGCCGAGACAGCGGCGAGCGAAACTGGCGGTCAGGGTCTTTCAGGTCAAGAAGGCGCCGAAGTCAAGGCGGATCGCTCATCCCCTCCAAGGGAGAGATCAAGTCCCGCTAGTTTTTTCTCCCAGCGGATGCAGATCGCGCACCAGACTCTTCAGGCGCTCCTCGACAACATGGGTGTAAATCTGCGTAGTCGAGATATCGGTGTGGCCAAGCAAGGTTTGCACGATTCGCAGGTCGGCGCCGTTATGCAACAGATGGCTCGCGAACGCGTGACGCAGCACGTGCGGGCTGACCAGCCGGGGCGCCAGACCGGCGGCCGCCGCCAATTCCTTCAGGTCGCGGGCAAAATGCTGCCGCGTCAGATGTCCGCTTTCGCCGAAGGACGGAAACAGCCATTTCGAGGCGGCGGCGTTTTTCGTCTTCTCGCCCTTCAAACTCTCGATCGCGGCCAGATATTCAGCCATCGCCTGCCTGGAGGTTTCGTTGAGCGGCACCAGCCGTTCCTTGTTGCCCTTGCCGCGCACCACGATCATGCGGGCATCGCGTCGTGCCGCAGCCTGCGGCAGCGACACCAGTTCCGAGACCCGCAGGCCGGTGGCGTAGAGCACCTCGAGCAGGCAATACAGTCTGACAGCGCGAAGCCGTTGCGGCGCAGACGCTTCCGGCGCGTCGGCAAGCGATCTTGCGCGTGCCAGCAAGCGATCGACGTCGGCGATCGAGAGCACCTTCGGCAGGCCGCGGCCGCGCTTCGGGCCGGACAGGATCGCCGCCGGATCGTCGCCGCGAACCCGTTCGCTCAAAAGAAAGCGAAACAGATGCCGTATTGCGGACAATCGGCGCGCCACCGTGGCGGACTTGAAGCCGCGCGCGTCGAGATCGGCGAGGTAATCCCGCAGCATCTGGGTGTCGGCGGCCACGAAATCGGATTTGGCGCGGCCGATGAATTCGGAGAAATCCTGGAGGTCGCGCCGATAGGCATCGAGGGTGTTGTCGCCAGCGCCCTGCTCGGCGGCGAGCATGTCGAGGAACAGGCTGGTCAGCCGGGCGTCCGAGGTTTTGCTTGTGCGCATGGATCAAACCTGGCGCCTATTTCTTGAGAAACTTGTCCGGCTGGATGGTGAGTGTCATTTCCCGCGGCTTCGGGTTGACGAAATTCGCCAGCGCGAAGATCAGGCCGTAGACGATCCCGCCGATCACCGCGACGACCGTCAGAAACCGGAACAGGCTGGGCATCTTAGAGCCTCAGGCGACGGTATTAACCATTGGAAAAACAGGGGCGACCGGCCGTGACTACCACCATGTTCGCCGGGCCGTTGCAAGAGTCTCTGGCAAGGCCGTCGGCGGGGGTAGTATAGGTGACGGGAATGCCGCATTCGCGGCCCAAATTGTGGTTCCAAAGAGATGTCTGAGACCGCTTCGCCGGCCAGCGCCAGCGCATCCCAGGAGGCCGAGATTATCGCGGCGCTGGGACCGCGCTCGGTCGTGCTCGTCGGCATGATGGGCGCCGGCAAGTCGACCATCGGGCGACGGCTGGCGACCCGCTTGCGGCTGTCCTTTGTGGACGCGGATGCCGAGATCGAGGCGGCGGCCCGCATGTCGATCGCGGATATTTTCGAAAGCCACGGCGAGCCGTATTTTCGCGACGGCGAGGCGCGGGTGATCGCGCGGCTGCTGGACGGGGGCCCCTGCGTGCTGGCGACCGGCGGCGGCGCGTTCATGCGCGAGGACACCCGCAACCGTATCCGCGACCAGGCGGTGTCGATCTGGCTCAGGGCGGATGCGGACGTCATCATGCGGCGGGTGATGCGCCGGGCCGATCGTCCGCTGCTGCAGACGCCGGATCCCGCCGCGACCATCGGGCGTCTTATCGAGGAGCGTCATCCGGTCTACCAGCGGGCCGACCTCACGATCGCGTCGCGCGACGTGCCGCACGAAAAAATTGTCGAAGAATGCATCGCCGCGTTGCACGACCATGTCTGCCGCGCCGGCGTCACGGCTTCGGCTCTCACCGAACCATTGAATGGAACACGATGACCGCGCCGCTGAAACACTCCCGCCCGATCAGGGTCGAGGTCGCACTCGGCGAGAGAACCTATGACATCGTGATCGGCCGCGACGTTCTGCCGTCGCTCGGCGCGCGTATCGCCGCGTTGCGGCCCCGCGCGCGCACGGCCATCGTCACCGACCGCACCGTCGCCAAATACTGGCTGGACAAAACCGAAGCGTCGTTGGCGGAAGCCGGCATTGCATCGTCGCGGATCATCGTCGGCGAGGGCGAAGGCTCGAAAAGCTACCATGGGCTGGAGCAGGTCAGCGAAGCGCTGATTGCTGCCAGGATCGAACGCAACGATTTGGTGATCGCGCTTGGCGGCGGGGTGGTCGGCGACCTCGCCGGCTTCGCGGCGGCAATCGTCCGCCGCGGCGTCGATTTTGTGCAGGTGCCGACCTCGCTGTTGGCGCAGGTCGATTCCTCGGTCGGGGGCAAGACCGGGATCAATTCGCCGCAAGGCAAGAATCTGCTTGGCGCCTTTCATCAGCCGGTGCTGGTGATCGCGGATACGGCGGTGCTCGACACCCTTTCGCCGCGCCAGTTCCGCGCCGGCTACGCCGAAGTGGCCAAATACGGCGTGCTGGGCGACGCCGCCTTCTTCGCCTGGCTGGAGGCCAATCATGCGGATGTTTTCAGCGGCGGAGCCGCGCGCGAACATGCCATCGCGGCATCTTGCCGCGCCAAGGCGGCGATCGTGGCGCGCGACGAGCGAGAGAATGGCGAGCGCGCGCTGCTCAATCTCGGTCATACTTTCGGGCATGCGCTGGAAGCGGCAACCGGATTTTCCGACCGCCTGTTCCACGGCGAAGGCGTCGCCGTCGGCATGGTGCTGGCCGCGGAACTCTCGGCGCAGCTCGGAATGCTCGCCGAAACCGATGTCACGCGGGTGCAGCATCATCTTGCCGAGGTCGGTCTGCCGACCCATTTGCAAGACATCGCCGGCTTTGCCCAGGAAGGGCTTGCCGACGCCGACGCGTTGATGGCGCTGATGGCGCAGGACAAGAAGGTCAAGCGCGGAAGGCTCACATTCATCCTGCTGCAGGCGGTGGGCCAGGCGGTGATTTCCTCCGACGTCGAACCGGCGCTGGTCCGCGATTTTCTGGCACGCAAGCTTGTGGCCGAACCCTAGAGCAAAAGTGAATCCGGATTTCCGAAGGATCATGCTCTAAAACGCAAGGTGATTGTCCGCCATGGACTGGTTTACCCCCGCTATCGTGATTGGTTGCCTGCTGATCTCGGCCTTCTTCTCGGCGAGCGAAACGGCGCTGACCGGCGCCTCGCGTGCCAGCATGATGCGGCTGGCGAAGCAGGGCAACCGCGAGGCCGCCGTCGTCTCCAGCCTGTTTGCGATGCGCGAGCGGATGATCGGCGCGCTGCTGCTCGGCAACAACATCGCCAATATCGGCGCCTCGGCGCTGGCCACCGGTCTGTTCACCGCGTGGTTCGGTGAATTGGGCGTGCTCTATGCCACCGGCGTGATGACGGTGCTGGTGGTGATCTTCGCCGAGGTGCTGCCGAAGACCATCGCCATCAATGCACCTGACAGAATATCGCTGCTGGTCGCGCGTCCAATGAAGCTGGTGGCGCTGGTGCTGGGCCCGCTGCTGACGTTGATCGAGGCGATCGTGCGCGTATTGATGAACATGCTTGGCATCAAGATCGGCCACAACCAGCCGGTATTGTCGCCGACCGAGCGGCTGCGCGGCGCGGTCGATCTGATCCATCATGAAGGCGGCGTGGCGAAGCAGGACCGCGACATGCTGGGCGGGCTCTTGGATCTCAGCGAGTTGCAGGTTTCCGACGTGATGGTTCACCGCACCGAAATGGTGATGATCAATGCCGATCTGCCATCTGAGGAACTGGTGCGCGAGGTGCTGGCCACCGAATACACGCGAATTCCGCTGTGGCGCGACAAGCCGGAAAATATCATCGGCGTGCTGCATGCCAAGGATCTGCTGCGCGCGATCCGCGCCAATGATGGCGATATCGCCAAGATCGATGTCTCGACCATAGCGCTGCCGCCATGGTTCGTGCCCGAAATGCGCTCGGTATCCGAACAGCTCAAGGCGTTCCGCCGCCGCAAGACCCACTTTGCGCTGGTGGTCGACGAATACGGCGAAGTCGAAGGCATGGTGACGCTGGAAGATATTTTAGAGGAGATCGTCGGTGACATTTCCGACGAGCACGACATCGTGGTGGCCGGCGTCCGCACCCAGCCCGACGGTTCGGTGGTGGTCGATGGTTCCGTGCCGATCCGCGACCTCAACCGCGCGATGGATTGGCATCTGCCCGATGAAGAGGCGACCACCGTCGCCGGCCTGGTGATTCACGAGGCGCGTTCCATACCGGAACGCGGGCAAAGTTTCACGTTCCATGGCTTCCGGTTCCGTGTGCTGCGGCGCGAGCGCAATCGCATCACCGCGCTCCGGATCGGGCCTGTTCCGCGCGAGAGCGAGGTTGCTGAAAAGAAGCCAAGGGCAGGGACGGCGTTTTAATGTTAATGGCCTTCACTGGGCGCGTCGGCCTTGATCGCCAGCGCGTGCACCGAGCCCGCGAGTTCCACCGCCAGGACGGTGTTAATCATGCGATGCCGCTCGATTCGGCTCTTCCCATTGAATGCCGGCGACACAATATAGACCCTGAAATGCGTCTCGCCCCCCGGTCTGTGGCCGGAATGGCCCTCATGAAGATGTGATTCATCCGTGACGTCGAGGCTTTCGGGCGAGAAAGCTTCGCGCAGCTTCTTTGTGATGTTATCTTTGACGGTCATAATCAGCGGCTTAACGTTCCTTGACCGCGACCGTCAACCTTGATCGGTGACGAAGCAGCAATTGAAAGGTAATCGCAATGTCAAGACTTGAAGCATTTCGCATTGCGTTGTCATAGTCAGCCATGGCGATCGATTCATCAAAATTCTTCGACAGTATCCGCATCAAGCCCAACAAGCTGAGCGCGAAGCAGCAGGCGCGCGCGCGTGAAGATGCCGTGATGTGCGAGTGGCCGGACTGCAAGAACAAGGGGCCGCATCGCGCCCCCAAGGGCCGGGCCAACGACAAGGAATACTGGCACTTCTGCCTCAACCATGTCCGCGAATACAACCAGTCGTATAATTTCTTCTCCGGCATGAATGCCGATGCCGTCGCGCGCTACCAGAAAGACGCGCTGACCGGCCATCGCCCGACCTGGAAGATGGGCGCCAACGGCACCAAGGGCAAAGGCAAGACCGCCGAAGCCGATCTGGAAGGCGCCGCGGATCCTTTCGCGATGTTCAGCGAACTCAACGGCCGCGGCCGCTGGCGGCCCGGACCCGGTTCCGGCGCGGAAGAACCCAAGGTCGAAACCCGCAAGGTGTTCAATGCCGAGCGCAAGGCGCTGCAGGTGATGGGGCTTGGCAGCGATGCGACGCTGGAAGTCGTGAAGGCGAAATACAAGGCGCTGGTGAAACAGCATCATCCCGATGCCAATGGCGGCGACCGCTCCACCGAGGACCGGCTGATCGAGATCATCAAGGCCTACAATTACCTCAAGACGGTGGTGCGCGGCTCGACCTGACGAGGCATCATACGCCCCTTTCGAACCAGCTCCGCCGCGGCAAGGTTTCTGCGCCGGCGATGCCACCACCAAGTCGCCAGCCCGGCAAGCACCGCGACGATGATGACGGCCGGCATCCAGTAGTGTTTGGCAATTCCGGCATGATGTCCGAGCCCGTATTGATGCAGCGCTGACACCGCCAGCACCCCGGGCAGGACATGCGCCGGCGCCCACAGCAGCACCGCCACGAGATTCACTGGGTAAAAGCGCAGTGGAGACATCCCCAGCGCGCCCGCGGTGATTGGCACAAAGGCGCGGATCGGCGGCACGAAGCGGCCGAACAGCACCGCCAGCGTGCCGAACCGATGAAAGAATGCCTCGCTTTGCGCGACGATGGCAGGATAGCGCGACATCGGCCAGGCGTTGAGGATCTGGCGCTGCGCACGATGCCCGATCCAGAATGCCATGCCGTCGCCCAGAAACGCCCCGGCGGCGGCCGATGCCAGAACCGGCACAAGCTGCAGTTCGCCGCCGGGAACCAGCGCGCTCAGCGCCAGAATGATGGTCGAGCCCGGAATCACCGAACCGAGCACCGGCACGGCTTCGAGGAGCGCGGCGAGGAAAAGCGTCAGATAGCCAAGCCAGGCGTGCGCCGAGACCAAGGCAATCAATGGATCGATCAGTGAACTCACGAAATTCCCATTATAATTCCCGTTATTGTGTCGCGGCGCAGGCCTTGGTATTGGCTTTTGATGTTGGCTTATGATGTTGGCTTATCACAGCCGGCGGCGGAATGCCGAGGTGTCCTGCCGGCATTGGCCCCGGGGTATAAACGCGCCGCTCCCGTATTTGTGTCCGGCAGCATGGACTGATTCGCAGGGCAGCCTTTCAAAAACCGCGGCAAGTGCCTACCTTGATGATTACGCAACGGAACTTTGATTGCGCGACGGGCTTCTGCCGGCCGCGGCTCTCTGATAGGTTCCGCACCGCACCCTACCGCAGCCAACATGCATATCTGGTTTCGGGAGCGTCCGGAACCACGGAGGATTGATGACCGCCGCCATGACCAAAGCGCAGGAGCCCGCCGGTTTGCCCGACATGAAAGTGTCGGTCCGTCAGGTGTTCGGCATCGACAGCGATCTTGAAGTGCCGGCCTATTCCGAGGTCGATCCGCATGTGCCGGATGTCGATTCGGACTACCGGTTCGATCGCACCACCACGCTGGCGATCCTCGCAGGCTTTGCGCGCAATCGCCGCGTCATGGTCACCGGCTATCATGGTACCGGCAAATCCACCCACATCGAGCAGGTCGCAGCGCGGTTGAACTGGCCCTGCGTGCGCGTCAATCTCGACAGCCACATCAGCCGGATCGATCTGGTTGGCAAGGATTCGATCGTGGTGCGCGACGGCAAGCAGGTCACGGAATTCCGCGACGGCATCCTGCCCTGGGCCTTGCAGCACAATGTCGCGCTGGTGTTCGACGAATACGACGCCGGACGTCCCGACGTGATGTTCGTGATTCAGCGCGTGCTGGAAGTTTCAGGCCGCCTGACGCTGCTGGATCAGAACAAGGTGATCAAGCCGCATCCGGCGTTCCGGCTGTTCTCGACCGCCAACACCATCGGGCTCGGTGATACCTCAGGCCTCTATCACGGCACCCAGCAGATCAATCAGGGTCAGATGGACCGCTGGTCGATCGTCACGACGCTGAACTATCTGCCGCATGACGAGGAGGTCGAAATCGTGCTGGCCAAGGCCAGGCACTACCGGACCCAGGAGGGACGCGACATCGTCAACAAGATGGTGCGGCTCGCCGACCTCACGCGCAACGCCTTCGCCAATGGCGATCTGTCGACGGTGATGAGCCCGCGCACGGTGATCACCTGGGCAGAGAATGCCGAGATTTTCGGCGAGATCGGTTTTGCGTTCCGCGTCACGTTCCTCAACAAGTGCGACGAACTGGAGCGCCCGCTGGTCGCTGAATTCTATCAGCGCTGTTTCAACGCCGAACTGGCGGAGTCCTCGGTCAATGTGGCGCTGAGCTGATTGCCGCTAATTTTGTGATGGGCGCGCGTGTTATCCCTCCCCTTGCGGGGAGGATCGGCCAAGCGAAGCGGAGGCCGGGGTGGGGGTCAACGCGACGCGGCGCTTGTGACTTCCGCCACCCGACTGGCCTGTCGGCCAGCCACCAGAGAGCGGGCTTCGCCCGTCTCGACCCCACGAGGGGGAGAGATAAGAAGACCGCGAGGCTGTGAGGTTCACACTGCGATGACCACGAACACCCGTTTCAGGACCGGTTCCAAGGAAGCGCCGACCGAGCCGTTCAAGCGCGCGGTAACGTCCTGCCTGCGTGCGATCGCGAAGGCGCCGGAGCTTGAGGTGACGTTCGCCGCCGAGCGCCCTGGTCTCTCGCCGGGCAAGGCGCGGCTGCCGGAGCCGGCCCGCAAGATGAGCAAGCGGGATGCCGCGATCGTGCGCGGCCACGCCGATTCGATCGCCTTGCGACTTGCCTGTCACGATCCGAAGGTGCATCGCAAGCTGATGCCGGGCAATCCGCAGGCGCGCGGCGTGTTCGACGCAGTGGAGCAGGCGCGGGTCGAGGCGATCGGGTCGCGCCGCATGGCCGGCGTCGCCAAAAATCTCACCGCCATGCTCGACGACCATTTTCATCGCGGCAAGTTCGACGAGATCACCGATCGCGCCGACGCGCCGTTGTCGGATGCGCTGGCGATGCTGGTGCGCGAACGCCTGACCGGCCTCGCGCCTCCGGCCGCAGCGCGCAAGATGGTCGATCTGTGGCGTCCTATACTGGAAGACAAGGTCGGCACGCGGCTTGATCGGCTCGATCGGCTCACCGAGGACCAGGCGAGGTTCGGCGACGCGGTGCACGACCTCTTGTCGGCGCTGGAACTCGGCGACGACCGCAACGCCGAGGCCGACGATGACGACAGCCAGGACGATAATCGCGACGGCGAAAACGATCAGTCCGGCGCCGAAGGCTCGCCGGACAGCGATGCCGCCCAGGAAATGAGCGCCGATCAGGCCCAGGCCACAACAGACGAGATGTCGGAGAGCGCTATGGAGAGCGCGCAGGCCTCCACCAGCGACACCTTCGACGACGGCGAACTCGGCGACGACGAGACGCCCGGCGAGGCATCGCGGCCAAATTCGCGCGGTACCAACGAGCCGCGCGGCCCGGAGTATCACGCGTTCGCGCCGAAATTCGACGAGGTCGTCGCCGCCGAGGACCTGTGTGATCACGATGAGCTGGAACGGCTGCGCAGTTATCTCGACAAGCAGCTCGCGCATCTGCAGGGCATTGTCGCGCGGCTCGCCAACCGCCTGCAAAGACGGTTGATGGCGCAGCAGAACCGCGCCTGGGAGTTCGATCTTGAAGAGGGCATTCTCGATCCGGCGCGGCTGTCGCGGGTGCTCACCGATCCGCATCATCCGCTGTCGTTCATGCATGAGAAGGAAGCGACCTTCCGCGATACCGTGGTGACGCTGCTCCTGGACAATTCCGGGTCGATGCGCGGGCGTCCGATCACGGTGGCGGCGACCTGCGCCGACATTCTGGCCCGAACGCTGGAGCGATGCGGCGTCAAGGTCGAAATTCTCGGCTTCACCACGCGGGCGTGGAAGGGTGGCCAATCGCGCGAAGCGTGGCTTGCCGCCGGCAAGCCACCCAATCCCGGTCGCCTCAACGATCTCAGACACATCATCTACAAGTCTGCCGACGCGCCGTGGCGGCGCGCGCGCAAGAATCTCGGGCTGATGATGCGCGAGGGCTTGCTCAAGGAAAACATCGACGGCGAGGCGCTGGACTGGGCCCACAAGCGGCTGCTCGGCCGTTCCGAACAGCGCAAGATCCTGATGATGATCTCCGACGGCGCGCCGGTCGACGATTCCACGCTGTCGGTCAATCCGGGCAATTACCTCGAACGGCATCTGCGCCACATCATCGAGGAAATCGAGACCCGCTCGCCGGTCGAGCTGATCGCGATCGGCATCGGTCACGATGTCACGCGCTACTATCGCCGCGCGGTGACCATCGTGGATGCCGAGGAACTCGGTGGTGCCATCACCGAAAAGCTCGCCGAGCTGTTCAGCGAGACCCATGGCGCGCCGCCGGCACCGACACCGCGGCGCAGATTGCACTCCTGACAAAAGCATGATCCGGAAAGTGGAAACCGGCTTTCCAAAAGCGATCATGCTCCGAAATGGAATTTTCGCGCAGTCTCTTTGCCGCTTCTTCCAGGTTGCCACGGCGGCAACGCTTTTGACGGTCGCGCTGCCGGCGGTTGCCGATCCGCCGCCGGCGAAGGCGCCGGTCTCGATCGAAATCGAGGCGCGACCAATCCCTTCCTTCGATCGGCGCGACCGTTCGCATCTGAGGTTCGGATCGCTGCAATATCGCAGCGGCGTGGTTCTGACCTCAAAGTTCAAGGGCTTCGGCGGTCTCTCCGGATTGCGGCTCGATCCCAAGGGGGAGAAGTTCATCGCCATCAGCGACCAGGGGATGTGGTTCACCGGCAGAATCGTCTATCGCGGCGACGTCATGACCGGCCTTGCCGATGTCGAGGCCGCGCCGATGCTGGGCGCCGACGGCACGCCGATTGCCGCGCGCGGCTGGTACGATACCGAATCGATCGCGCTGGACGGGTCGCTGGTCTATATCGGCATCGAGCGGGTCAACCGGATTCTTCGGTTCGATTTCAGCAAGGATGGCACGCGTTCGCTCGGCCAGGTCGTCGCCACGCCGGCGGGCGTGCGCAAGTTGCCTAACAACAAGGGCCTCGAGTCGCTGGTGATGGTGCCTAAGGGACTGCCGCTGGCCGGCACCCTGATCGCGATCTCGGAGCGCGGTCTGGATTCCGACGGCAACATTGTGGCGTTTCTGGTCGGCGGCCCGACGCCGGGTCAGTTCAGCATTCGCCGCACCGATGATTTCGATATCAGCGATGCGGTTCTGCTGCCATCGGGCGACCTGCTCGTGCTTGAGCGCAAGTTATCGCTGCTCTCGGGCATGGCGGTCCGGATCAGGCGGCTGTCCGTGAAATCCATTGCACCGGGGGTAACCATCGATGGCCCATCGATCTTTGATGCCGATCTGGGCTACGAGATCGACAATCTGGAGGGGCTCGACGCTCACATTGGTGCCGACGGAACCACGGTGCTGACGATGGTATCGGACGACAACTTCTCGACGATTCAGCGGACGCTGCTGCTGCAGTTCACGCTGGTGGGCGAATAAAAATTGATTTCAGGGAGAAAACCGATGCGTGAATATTCGATCGCGGCCATCCCGCGGACGGAATCGGGCCCCGGGCACATGCACCGCGGGCTTCGCTGAGGGGCGCTCGCGGCACGCGGCAGTTCGGTTCAAAAAACACGGCGGGGCAGGCGCGAGATGAGCCGACTTAGGCTACGGCCGCCTCTCGCTCGCGGTGCGAGCGAAGCAGCCGCCTGATTTCGGCGGCCGGTTTTGCCGGACTGAACAGATAACCCTGCATTTCGGTGCACCCTAGCGCCCGGAGCATTTCCAGCTGCTGTTCCGTTTCGACGCCCTCTGCCGTCGTCGTCATGTTGCGCGCTGCGGCAATGTTCACCACGGCTTGCACAATGGAAGATGATCCGTCGAGCTCGGCGATATCGTTGACGAAGCAGCGGTCGATCTTGATCTTATCGAACGGAAAGCGCTGCAGATAGCTGAGCGAGGAATAGCCGGTGCCGAAATCGTCCAGCGCGATACGCACCCCGACCGCCCGAAGCTGATGAAGGATGGCGAGCGCGGCCTCATCATCGCGAATGAGGACGGCCTCGGTGATTTCGAGTTCCAGGCGGTGTGCCGAAAGGCCGGAGGCCGCAAGCGCGCCAGCGACCTTCAGCGCCAGGGTCTGGCTCTTGAACTGAACCGGCGAAACATTCACCGCGAGCTTGACGTGGTCCGGCCAGGTTGCGGCCTCGACACAGGCCGCCGTCAGGACCCATTCGCCGAGCTGGTTGATCAGGCCGGTCTCTTCCGCAACCGGAATGAACTCCGCGGGCGAGATCATGCCGCGCTCGGGATGGCGCCAGCGCAGCAACGCTTCGCAGCCGGTGACCCGGTTGTCCCGAAGATTGACGAGGGGTTGATAGTAAAGCTCGAATCCTCCGTCCACGATCGCCTGACGCAGATCCAGCTCCAGCGTGCGGCGCGCCTTCACGCGCGCATCCATGTCCGGCTCGAAGAAGCGATAGGTCCGGCGTCCGTCGGCTTTGGCGCCATACATCGCCAGATCGGCATTTTTCAGCAATTGATCGAGATCAGTTCCGTCCTGCGGAGCGAGCGCAATGCCGATACTGGCGTCGGCGGCGAGCTGATGGCCCAGACATTCGTAAGGTTCCCGGATCGCCTGGTAAATTCGCGTCACCAGGTCTGTGACATCGGTTGGATGTCGGACGGCGGTTTGAACCACCGCAAATTCGTCACCACCCAGCCGGGCAACGATATCGGTTGCTCCGACGCAGCCGCTGAGGCGAGCCGCAACGGCCTTCAGCAGTTCATCGCCGACTGGGTGCCCGAGCGAGTCGTTGACACTCTTGAATTCATCGATGTCGATGTAGAGCACAGCCAGTCGCTCGCCGCGATGGATCCTTTTGATCTCTTGCTCGAGCTTCTCGCGGAATAGCGTGCGATTCGGCAGGTCGGTCAGCGCGTCGTAGTGCGCCAGGTGAGCGATCCGATCGTCGGAGCGCCTGCGCTCGGTGACGTCCTCGTGCGTGGCCACCCATCCGCCATCTGCCAGCGGTCGATTCGCGATCTGGATAGAACGTCCGTCTGCGGTCACTATGATCGCGACTTTTCCCAGCGGCATGTCGCGCAGGATGTTGGAGCAATATTCCTCAACGTCGCCGGTGAACGATCCGGTCTGTTTTCGATGCGCGATGACGTCGCGAAAAGCGCAGCCCGGCCTTACGACGCGCGGCGACAACCCGTACATCTCAATGTAACGCTGGTTGCAGACGACGACCCGGTGCGATGAATCAAACAGCAATAGACCCTGGGTCATATTGTTGATGGCGGTGTCGAGACGCTGCTTTTCCAGTGTGAGGTGTTGCCGCGTCGCCTGGTGTTGCCGCGACAATTGTCCGACGATGAGAAACAGCATGACGGCGATTACCAGCGCGGAAAGACCGGCCGCGCCGATCAGAAACCGTGTTTGCTCCCGCCAGTCGGTCAGTGCCGCTGACACGGTCGTGGTCGCGATCACCACAATCGGAAAATTGGTCAATTGGCGCACCGAGCCCAGCCGTTCCTGACCGTCGACCGGACTATTGATACGCATTGTCCCATGGTCCGCCTTCGACAGGACCTGATCGAACAGCGGGCCTGACGCGAAGCTGCGCCCGATCATCTCATCGACATGAGGATAACGCGCCAGCAGCGTGCCGTCGCGATGGAACATCGAAATCGCGGCGCCTTCCCCGAGCGCCACGGATGCGAAGAATTTCTCGAAGTGGACTGGCTCGATGCCTCTGCCGATGGCTCCCAGGAACTCGCCGTTCGGTCCGATCAGCTTGCGGGCGAGAACCGTCGTCCAAGCCCCGGTGATACGGCTGTGCACCGGTTCGACCAGAACTGCTGGCGACTGAGGGGCCGATTTGAAGGCTCTGAAATAGGGCCGATCGGCGACGTCGACGGCCGGGGGCGGCCACGCTTCCGATGAGTTGATCAGCTTGCCGTCTGAATCAATCAGGTTGATGCTGCCGACATAAGCCATTGCGCTGATCTTGGCCTTCAGCATCAAATGCACGTCGGGGCCGGACATCGCACGCCGGTAATCGTCCGCAGTGGCGATTCCGGCCACTTGCATGTGCGCGACAATGTCCTTTTGAACGACCTCGAAGTCTTCGAGCCGTTGATCGAAGTGACGGGCCAGCAGCAACACGGTGTTTTCCAGCTCGCGCTCGCTGCTGTTCAGCGCGCGCTCGCGGAAATTGCCGACCATGGTCGCTGTCCCGATTGCGATCGCGACAATCAGCGTCACGCCGCAAAGGATGAGCCCGTGAATCGGACCGCGTCGAACCGCGGACTTGGCGTCGGCCAAGTCGATACGATCAGCCGTGATTTGGCCACGACCGGTCCCAACGATGCGCCCCAAACGTTTTCGCATTGTCTCCCCCGCCGCGGCACTTGGATACAATGCACAAATGGAAGCGGCGTTAGGAATTCCGGTTAGTGAAGGGTTAATCAGGAACCCATCGCCCCGGCGGTGTACGAAGCTGGCCCGCCGGGGCCATGCCGTTGCCCTGTCAGGCGGCGCGCACCGTCTTGAGGAACTTGCCGACTTCCAGCTTGAGCCGGTTGCTGTCGCGCGACAGCGACTGCGCCGCGGAGAAAACCTGCGAAGAGGCCGATCCGGTCTCGCTGGCGCCGCGCTGCACGTCGGTGATGTTGGAACTTACCTGCTGAGTGCCGTGCGCCGCCTGCTGCACGTTGCGGGAAATTTCCTGCGTCGCCGCGCCCTGCTCTTCAACCGCCGACGCAATGGTCGACGCGATTTCGGACATCTTGCCGATGGTGTCGCCGATCTCCCTGATGGCGGCAACCGAATCCTGCGTCGCCGCCTGGATGCCGCTGATCTGCTGACTGATCTCGCCGGTCGCCTTTGCGGTCTGCTCCGCCAGCGTCTTGACCTCGGACGCCACCACGGCAAAGCCGCGGCCAGCCTCGCCGGCCCGGGCCGCCTCGATGGTTGCGTTGAGCGCCAGCAGATTGGTTTGTCCGGCAATGGTATTGATCAGCTCGACCACCGCGCCGATGCGTCCGGCCGCCTGCGACAATTCTCCGACGCGATCGTTGGTCTTGCGCGCCTGATCCACCGCCTCGCCGGCGATTCTGGCGGATTCCTGCACCTGGCGGCTGATCTCGTTGACCGACGAGGCCATCTCCTCGGTCGCCGAAGCCACCGACTGCACATTGGTGGAGGCTTCCTCGGAAGCCGCAGCAACAACGGTGGCGAGTTGCTGCGAGCGCTCCGCGGTCGACGTCAATGTACTGGCGGAGGCTTCAAGCTCGGTCGAAGCCGTTGAGACGGTTGCGACGATCTCGCCGACGGCACCTTCAAAATCGTCGGCAAGCTTGATCATGTCGCGCTTGCGTTGCTCGGCGGCACTGTGATCCTGCTTGACCTTGGCTTCCGCCTCGTCCCGTGCTTTTTGCTCCGCCTTGACCTTGAAGGCTTCGACCGCTTGCGCCATGTCGCCGACTTCGTCCTTCCGCTCGAGTCCTGGAAGAACCACACCGAAATTGCCGTTGGCCAGTTCTTTCATACCTGAGGTCAGACCCGAGAGTGGGCCGATAATCCCGCGCGCGATGAGGAACGCAATCAACAGACCGAAAACGGTGACTGCGCCCGCCACGATTTCCTGTGTAGTGATGGTTTCGGTGATCCGTTTATTCGTCTCGGCGGTCGTCTTGAACAATGCCTGCTGAATGGAGGTCGTCGTCTTGTCCATCTTTTCGATCGCGCCAACCGTCAGCGGGGTCACGCCCTTGTAGTAGATCTCGTTACCGAGCAGCAGATTCGTCGATGCCGTATCGAAGGCGGCCGCATAGGTGGTCAAACCTGCCTTGACCGATTCGAACACCTCATAGAGCGGCAGCGGCAAGTCGTACCTTTCGAGGTCGGCGATCTGCCGTTGGGCGCTTTTGATGCTGTTTTTGAAGATCTCGATATCCTTCTGATCGCGGGATGCCATGAATCGCCAGTTTGCGACCTGGACCACCAGTATTTCAGCCTCGAGAGCCCCCGCCGATCGAGCGAAAGCGGTTTTGCGCAGGGCCTCAACGAGCTTTCGCATGCCTGCCGTGAGCTTGTCGCCTTCGGCCAACAGCACGTCGCGACCGGTGACCATTTGCTTCATCGCGTCGCCCAGGCCGACACGCTTCGACTTCAATTCCGCGATGTCCTTCTGAACCTCGATGAGAGATGCCCGCCGCTCTTCGGCGCGGGTTGCCTTGATCGCGGCTTCGAGTTCACCGGTGATATTCGTCAGTCGCTTGTCGGCTTCCGCGATCGACGGCTCATCCTGGTCGAAGGTAAAGCGCAAGATGGCGCGGCGGATGGCGTGAAGTTCCACGGCCATCTGGCCCACGCGGATTGTGTTTCCGGACTGGACAGTCATCGTTTCGACCTGGCGGCCGATCTCCGCTAGCTGCCACACGGCGAAGCCCGCAAGCCCCGCGCCAAACAACACGAGGGCACCGAACCCTCCATACAGACGACCGCGAATTCTAAGGTTGAGCAGTGACATGCGAAAATTCCTTGCTGATCGGGAAACAGAATATTGAAGCGGCTTTGGTTTGCGGCGGTTGTCGGTTTATCTCCAGAGACAATGGTCCATCGCGACCGGGGCGGGCGATCCGGCCGGTCGTCAATCAACGGCGGGCCTGTTCCGCGGCTTCTTCGCTTCGTCCTGTGTCAACTCGCCGGCGTCGGCCGCGCGCTGATAGCTGTCCGCCAGATTCCATACTGCGTCGACAATGGCGTGCGCCCTCTCGGTCCGCTCCGCGATGAGTTCGGCGCGAGCGATCAAAAGCACGGTGATGGCGACTAAGCCCATGCCGAGCGCGCCGGCGATGGTCTGGGCGGCAAGTTTGGCTGCGATCGAGCGGTGCGCGAACATATTCAGCAGTTTTGCCATGGTCCATCCGGTGCTGCCGGGCGCCAGGTCCCGGTGGGTGAGCGATTCAGAGTCCTTACCAGGGTTTAACCATGAATCGTTAAGATGACCTTTTATCCGTCGCTGGACTGGCGGCGCCGCCAAATTTCATCGCATCGGATGTGGTCGAGACGCTCGGCAGTCGCTGAACAGCCCGGAAATGCGGCGCAGCCTGTAACAGCTCGGCGTCGAAGCCGTGTCCCTGACGCCCGAGGAGATGGACGATCTCGTCGTCCGAGAAACCGCGGCAGACCTGCTGGTGATCGAGGCGCCAGGGATCGAGCAGACGGTGCCGGTTCGAACGGCTCCGCGGAATCTGTCATCGGGCCGGCCGAAGTCCGGACCCGCCGGCTCACTTATCCCGCGGGCTAATGACCTGCTCCGGGAGGCCGAATACCGTCTGATGTGCGGCAAAGCCCGCCACGGAGAACTCACCGACGGGTGCGAATTGCTCCGGCAATTGGGCCGCGAATTCCGCCGATGCGATAATCGTCCGTCCCAGTTTGGCTGCCAATTTCTCCAGCCGGGCCGCCAGATTGACCGCCGGCCCGATGCAGGTGAAATCCAGCCGGCTGCCACCGCCGATGTTGCCGTACATCACCTGGCCCGACATGCAGCGCAAGGCCGAAGCGTATCGCGCTCTCATCCATTGCGACGCGGCGGCCAGAGAGGTCGGCCACCCGCGCGTCCGCCTTGCGCGCGCTTGCAAGGGCGCGCGCGCATACCGGCCTGGTATCGCTTTCATCAGCGCCCAAAGGGAAGATCGCCAGCAACCCGTCGCCCATGAATTTAAGCACTTCGCCGCCGTGTTCGGCGATCGCCGGAACCTGGCAATCGAAATACTGATTAAGAAGGTCGATCAGCGCCTGCGGAGGCAATCGCTCGGCGAGCGAGGTAAACCCGCGCATGTCGGACAGCCAGATCGCGGCGCGCAGGGTCTCGACATGCCCGCGCCGGATCTTGCCGGCGAGAATTCGCTCGCCGGTCTGGTTGCCGACATAGGTCTCGATCAGGTTGCCGGCGGTGCGTCGCAGCGCCCTGATTTCCGCCACCCGGGCCAGCGGCGCGATCACGGATTCAAGCGCGGAGAATTGCTCTGCAGTAAAGCCCAGGGGCTGGCGTGTTGACCACGTCGCGACGTGGGTGGTGCCGTCGCTGAACCGCAGCGGGAATGCGACATAGTCGGTCGCACCATCCGCCTTGAGTTCTCGCAGCACGGGAATATCGGGACATCCGTCAGTGGCGAAGCGGTACCGGACCGCCTTGCCGGTGTCGTAGACGACAGCGAACGGACTGCGGCGATACTCGTCGGTTTCCACCACGTCGAACAGCGCTTCCGACGTCGTCACCCCTGACTCGGCGGTCCAGAGAAATCGCCGGCCCATCACATCCGGATGCAGCGTGGTCACGAATACCGCGACGCGCCACAGCGGCATGCCGCAGGAAACCAGCCGCTGGCACAAGGTCGCAACCGAACGGGCATCCGACGGCGCGCCGTCGATCAACCAGTCAATCACGGGGCGGAAGCCATCCATCGGCAGATAACCAGATTCAGGGCGCAGGCGTGGGTATGGTACCCAACTCCCGCCGCCTTTCGGAGAAGAATTGGCCCCTTGACAACTTAATACGTTCGTACATATTAATAGCATGGCAAAGCCGTCGAACCGCGAAAAGATCCTGACCGAAGGCCTTCGGGTCGTGCACGCGCACGGCTACGCGGGCGCCAGCGTCCGCGACATCGTCCAGGCGGCGGGCGTACCACAGGGCTCCTTCACCAATCACTTCGCGTCGAAGGAAGCCTTCGGGCTTGAGATCCTTGAACTGTATTTCGCCAACGGCCGCGAACTGATGCGCCAGACGCTGCGCAACGACGAACTGCCGCCGCTTGAGCGGTTGCGCGACTACATCGACGCCAACAAGGCCCGTCTCAACAAGGACAGCATGCGCAACGGCTGCCTGTTCGGAAACTTCACCGCCGAGGCGAGCGATCACAGCGAACTGATCCGGAACCGGCTGGTCGAGATCTTCGCGGAAGTTCAGGACGCCGTTGCCTATTGCCTGAAGGCCGCCGTGAAAGCCGGCGAGCTGCCGGCTGGCTTCAAATGCAATGATGTGGCGGGCTTTGTGGTCTCGTCGTTGCAGGGCGCCAACCTGCTGGCGAAAGCACAGCGCAGTCCTGTTCCGGTCGACCGCTTCAAGCAGGTCTTGTTCTCGTCGGTGTTGCGCTGACCGGGCTTGCCCAATTCGGAAATTGACTTTGCTTCACCCTGGAGGGGGAGGGGACGCCTTCCTTCTCTCCTTCCCCTTTGCTCGTCCGCGACCCCGCAAGGCGAGGGGAGTACGTTCGTCACCATTATGGTCGCTGTGGAAGACCCATTACCCCTGCCGCTTTCTAACGGCATCTCTCAACAGCAGCAGCCGACGGCCTAAAAATCAGCCTCAAAACAAATAATACGCACGTCCATCTTTTCGCTTGACGGTAATAATACGGACGTACATATTGAGCCCGTGGGCGCGCAAATGGCGCCGGTTGATTTCAAGGAGAGGCCCATGAGCAATCCCGTTGTCCTGATCACCGGCGCGCTGGCCGGCATCGGCCGTGCCTCCGCGCTGGCCTTTGCCCGCGAAGGCGCCCGCGTTGTCGTCTCCGGCCGCCGCGAAGAGGTTGGCCAGGCGTTAGCGAGCGAGTTGCGTGCCGCTGGCACCGAGGCTGAATTCATTCGCGCCGACGTCCGCCACGAGGACGATGTGCGCAATCTCATCGACAGCACCGTGGCGCGCTTCGGCCGGCTTGATGTTGCGGTCAACAATGCCGGCACCGAAGGCACCCCCGGTCCCGTGGTCGAACAGAGCGCGGAGAGCTATGCCTTAACCTTCGACACCAATGTGCTCGGCACGCTGCTCGGCATGAAGCACGAACTGCGCGTGATGCTGAAGCAGGGTTTTGGCAGCATCGTCAATCTGTCATCCACCATGGGCCAGCGCGGCGCACCGAACGCCTCGCTCTACACCGCCAGCAAGCACGCGGTTGAGGGATTGACAAAATCCGCGGCGCTCGAAGCTGCCGCAGCTGGCGTGCGTGTCAACGCCGTCGCTCCCGGCCCGGTCGAAACCGAAATGCTCAACCGCTTTACCGGCAGCGCCGAACGCAAAGCCGGTCTGGTCGCGGGCGTACCGCTCAAGCGCGCCGGCACCCCCGAAGAAATCGCCGCTGCCATCGTGTTCCTCGGTTCCGACAAGGCGACCTTCATCACCGGGCAGATCATCAACGTCAACGGCGGCAAGACCGCTTCGTAGCTTTCACGACATCGCCGACTTCCTGCACGGCTAGCTTCATCAAAAGCTTCATACCTCACTCAGGACAATGATCATGACCGACCTTGCCAACAAGACCGCACTCGTCACCGGCGCATCGCGCGGCATCGGCCGCGCCTCCGCGCTTGCGCTGGCCTCAGCCGGCGCGCGCGTCATCGTCCATTACGGCCGCGGCCGCGAAGAGGCCGAGGCGGTCGTCAGCGAAATCCGCAAGGCCGGCGGCAAGGCCGACGCCGTCGGCGCCGATCTTGAGGCGCCCGATGGGGCGCACAAGCTTGCCGCGGCGGTGCGCAAGCTGGTTGGCGAGCGGCTCGACATCGTCGTGGCCAATGCCGGCGTCGCCAAGGGCGCCAGCATCGAGGATCAGACCGTCGAGGATTTCGACCGCCAATTCGCCATCAACGTCCGCGCGCCGTTCTTCCTGGTGCAGCAATTGCTGCCGGTGCTGGGCGAAGGCTCCAGCATCGTGTTGCTGTCATCGCTGGCCGCACGGGCCGTGGTCGCCGTGTTGCCGGCCTACTCTGCGACCAAGGGGGCTGTCTCGACGCTGGTCAAGCAGTTCGCGGTGTTGCTCGGGCCGCGCGGTATCCGCGTCAATGCGGTGGCACCCGGCGTGATCGACACCGACATGTCGAGCTTCGTGCGGTCAGACGAAGGCCGTCAGTTCACCCTGGGCATGCAGGCACTGCAGCGCGTCGGGCATCCGGACGACGTCGCCGGCGTCGTCGCCTTCCTGGCCTCCGATGCGTCGCGCTGGGTCACCGGTGAAACCGTCGAGGCCAGCGGCGGCTCGAAACTCTGATCGCAAGTCTGGACGATAACGATATCAACAAACGCTTCGCCGCAAAAAATGAAAGATGAGACTATGACAACACTCGCAGCCCGGGGCTCGGCGCCACTGCCGCCGACGTGCAGCTGGTGGTTTCGGGCTACGCCGTGGTCTATGCGGTGTTCCTGATCACGGGCGGGGGGCTTGGCGATATCTACGGCCGCAAGTCGGTATTCCTGATCGGGCTCGGCGGCTTCGCGCTGGCGTCGGCGTTGTGCGGGCTGGCGTGGTCGCCGCTGTCTCTGATCCTGGCGCGGCTGCTGCAGGCATTGACCGCCGCAGCGATGGCGCCGCAGGCGCTGGCGTCGGTACACGCGCTGTTTCCGCCGCATGAGCGGGGTCGCGCACTCGGCATCTACGGCGTCGCGCTCGGGCTCTCTTCCATCGTCGGCCAGTTGCTCGGCGGCGCGCTGGTTGGCGCCGACATCGGCGGCTTCGGCTGGCGGCTGATTTTCCTGATCAATGTGCCGATCGCGGTTGTGACGATGCTCGCAGCGATGCCGTATTTGCGCGAGACCCGTGGCGCACATCGCCCGAAACTCGATTTCGGCGGCGTGGTGTTGTCGAGCGCGGCGCTAACTTCCTTCGTGGTGCCGCTGATTGAAGGTCGCGCGCGGGGCTGGCCGCTGTGGTCACTGGCGTTGCTGTTGGCGACGCCCCTGTTTCTCGAGGCCTTTCGCCGCTATGAGATCAGCGTCGCCAAAGCCGGCGGCGATCCCTTGATCGCGATCGAGGTGTTCGGGTCGCCCGGGCTGCTGCGCGGCATCGGCGCGATCATGACGCTCTACGCCATGGCGACATTCTTTCTCATCTACTCGATCTATCTGCAGGCGGCGCTTCACTTTACCGCGTGGCAGGCCGGGCTTTCGATCCTGCCGCTCTCGGCAGGCTTCCTGATCGCCTCCACCTTCAGCGCCGCCATCGGCCGCTGGCTCGGCACCTCGGCGCCGTCGCTCGGCTTTGCGCTGTCGGCCACAGGCTCCGTCGCAACCGCGCTGGTCGTAGCCCAGGGTCCCGCCGGCATGGTGCCGTCGTGGCCGCTGATCGTTCCCGCGCTTGTCTTGATGGGCCTCGGCATGGGATTGTCGCTCCCGACCATGATGCGGGTCATCGTCGAACGGGTCGCGCCGCAGCACGCCGGCCTCGTCGGCGGCATGTTCAATTCCACCCTTCAGGTGAGTTCCGCCGTCGGCATCGCCGTGCTCGGCGGATTGTTCTACGCCGCACTCGGCGCCCGCGGCGATCCGGCGGCGGTCACCCATGCTTTCTCGATCACATTATTGGCGATCGCCGCCTGCCATGCCGGCGGTGCGCTGCTCGCCGCAGGTCTCGGCCAGCGCCGTCCGGCGCCGCTGCCGCTACCGCCATCATCCCCCGCAACCTGCCCCAACCTGCGCTGAAAGACGTCGCGCCATGACCACGAAAACCGTCAAGATTCCCAACGCCGAACATCCTATTACCATCGAGCGCAATCCGAATCGCGTCGCCGTCACAGTCAACGGACAAGTCATCGCCGTCACGGCCAACGCCCTGACCCTGCGCGAGGCATCCTATCCGCCGGTGGTCTATATCCCGCGCGGTGACGTCGACATGACGCGGCTCGCGCGCACCGATCACGCCACCTATTGTCCCTACAAGGGCGACTGCGTCTATTACAGCATTCCCGCGGGTGGCGAGCGCGCCGCCAACGCGGTCTGGACTTACGAGGCACCGTTTGACGCCGTCGCCGCGATCAAGGATCATCTCGCCTTCTATCCCGATCGCGTCGATGCCATCAACGAACAGCCCGCCGCCTGAAGCGGACGCCGCCGTCAAAACCTTCTCTCACCCCCGGAAGTCCTTATGAGCGCCCTGTTTTCCCCGATCACGCTGCGCGGCGTGACCCTCCCCAACCGCGTGATCGTCTCGCCGATGTGCCAGTATTCCTCGCAGGACGGCAAAGCCAACGAATGGCACATGGTGCATCTGGGCACGCTGGCGCTCTCCGGCGCCGGGATGCTGTGCATCGAGGCGACGTCGGTCGAAGCCATCGGTCGCATCACCCCCGGCGACCTCGGCCTTTATGACGACGCCACCGAGGCGGCGCTGAAGCCGGTGCTGTCGGCGATCCGCAAGCATGCCAGGATCCCGGTGACCATGCAGCTGGCCCATGCCGGCCGCAAGGGATCGAGCCGCGAGCCGTGGAATGGCGGCCAGCAGATTCCGCTTGCCGAAGGCGGCTGGGTGGCGGACGCGCCCTCCGCGCTGCCGCACAAGGAAGGCGAGGCGCCGCCGCGCGCAATCGACGATGCGGGGCTGGAACGCATCCGCGATGCCTTCGCGGCGACGGCGCAGCGGGCGCTGCGGCTCGGCATCGATGCATTTGAGATTCACGCCGCCCACGGCTATCTGCTGCATCAGTTCCTGTCGCCGATCGCCAACCGGCGCACCGACCGCTACGGCGGCGCGCTGGAAAACCGGATGCGGTTTCCGCTCGAAGTGTTCGACGCGGTCCGCGCCGCGGTGCCGAACCACAAGCCGGTCGGAGTCCGCGTCTCCGCGACCGACTGGGTCGACGGCGGCTGGGATCTCGACCAGACCATCGTCTTCGCCAATGAATTGAAAAAGCGCGGCGTCGACTGGATCGACGCGTCCTCCGGCGGCGTGTCCCCGCTGCAGAAGATCGCGATCGGGCCGGGCTACCAGGTGCCGTTCGCGGCAGCCGTGAAGAAGGCCACGGGGCTTCCTATCATCGCGGTCGGCATGATCACCGAGGCCAGGCAGGCCGAGGACATCGTCGCTTCCGGCAAGGCCGACATGGTGGCGCTGGCGCGTGGCATGCTTTACGACCCGCGCTGGCCCTGGCACGCCGCCGCCGAACTCGGCGGCACGGTCAGTGCGCCGCCGCAATACTGGCGCTCGCAGCCGTCATCGCAAAAGGCGCTGTTCGGCGAGACCAAATTTGGCGCGCGGTGAGGGTGGCGGCATCGCCGCCGCCGCGAACGCTCCGTCGTTACCTGACCTGCACGGCGGCGCCGGTGGGCCGGTGGTCATAGGTGGGCTTGATCAGGCCCGGCAGCGGAAACTTGAACAGTCCGCCTTTGTCTTCTTCCGGCGGGGGCGCCGCGGCCGCCTCGGCCGGCGCAGCAGCGCTGTCGGCCGTTGGCGCCGGCGGCGGGGCCGGCAGGTTCTTGCACAGCATCGAGTAGACCAGTTTGCCGTCCGCGGTCTGGCCGATCGGCGCGCAGGGGTCGACGCGCTTGCCCCCGACCGGCTTGCTTTGCGCCCATGCCGGCGATGCCAGCAGGAGAAAGGCAATCGCGATTTTCTTCATGATGAACTCCTTTGACTCCAGCCTAATCCGCCGGTCGGAAAATGCCAGCGCGGCGTGACGGGTCAGGCGCCGACGGCGTCGCCGGTGAAGCAAGAATGTTGCCAAAGGCGCCCCGATGACGGGCTCCGCGAGCGCAAGTTCAAGTGTTTTCCAGCCAGGTGCGAGCACTTGGCTAGAAAACGCGTAGGACCATACGTCGTGTCATCTCGTTTTCGGCGGTGCGTTGCCCGACGAAGCGGATCAGCCAGCAACGGACCGAGCCGGTGCCCCGCCGTTCTTGTTCGGTTAGTAAACGGTTAATCGCGTCTTTAATGGCTTGGTGGAACAAACATTGCGGGCACCGATTGATGCCGGGGTCGGCCGCCGGAGGACATCATGAAGCTCCGCAATCTCTTGCTGGCGCTGACCCTCGCAACCTCGCCGGCGATGGCATCGGATCGGCCGCAAGGTTCGCAGCAGGATGGCTGGCAGCACTATGCCATTGGCGAAACCGGTGCGCATATCGATATTCCCACCGCGATCTTCAGCAAGGATGCGGGACCGGCGCAAACCGGCTTGGGCAGGCGTTTCCTCACATCCGACGGATGCGCGAACTTGACGGCGCAATCGGTTCCGAACGAGGCCAACGAGTCGCCGGCTTCATTTCTGGCCAGGAAACGGCCGCCGCCAGGCATTGTCTAAAAGCGGGTGACGCCGAATTTCTTCGTCGTATCCAGCTTCCGTAACCGGATCATATGGTACAACCGCTGCAATTTCTCCGGCCGCTTCGCGCATTGCGTCCTGATGAATTATCCGGCCGCCGAAAAGCGCCAATGGGATGGCGTCGTCACCCGCATCAGCAATACGCTGGCGAGCAGGTGACGGAGCGCAGATTGAAGTTTTACGGCGCGGGCGCGGCAAGGTAGGCGCGTCCCCTCCCGCTTGCGGGGATGGGCCGGGGTTGGGGCCTGCTGGCGTTCGCCGCCTTCCGCACGATTGCCGCAATGACGGCCGCAGGATTGCGCGATACAGTCTCATTCCGACGTCACCAAAACCGGCTTGCCATGTTGCGATCCTTCGCTGTCGTTGCCTTCCTGGGTTCCCTGATCGCATCGGCCGCGGCGCAGGAGGTACCGCGCGCCAGTGAGTGTCTGGCGATGGCGAATGCGCCGCCGCGCGCCACGCCGGTCAGTCTCAACCCTGCCGCCGCGAAGACCGACGAGGTCGCGATTACCTATGCCGGCCATTCGACGTATTATATCGACACGCCCGGCGGCACCAGGATCGCGACCGATTACAGCGGCGCCTACACGACGGGCCGTCTGCCGGATGTCGTCACCATGAATCGCGCCCACAGCACGCACTACACGTCGTTTCCCGATCCGCGCATTCCGTTGGTGCTGCACGGCTGGAGCGACGACGGCAGCCCGGCGCGGATCAACCGCCGCGTCGGCGACGTGCTGATCCGCAATGTGACGACCGACATCCGGCGCCACCTGTTCGACGATTCCAACGCGGAGATGATCAAGGACGGCAACTCGATCTTCATCTTCGAGGTGGCTGGGCTGTGCATCGGCCATCTCGGGCACCTGCACGTCAAGCTCGACGACAGCCATTTCGCGGCGATCGGCCGGCTCGACATCGTGATGGTGCCGATCGACGGCACCTATACGATGTCGCTCGACGGCATTTCCGAGATCACGCGGCGGCTGCGTGCGTCGATCGTGCTGCCGATGCACCGCTTCATGACGCCGCTCGACGATTTCATGCGCAGGATCGGCCAGGACTTCGCGATCGATGTCCGCACCGAGCGAACCTTGAAGATTTCGCGGGAGTCACTGCCATCAGCGCCGACGGTGATTATTCTCGACGGCGTTTGAGGCGGTGGAGGGCGTTGATCGCGATGGATGGTCGAACGTTTGACGACAACGCGGCGGCAACGGCAGCACGCTCCCTCTCCCGCTTGCGGGGAGGGCCGGGGTGGGGGCGCTTCTGCTCGAAGGGCGACGACCATCGCGTTTGCTGCGCTCCGCCGTCTGTCTGCTATAATCTGAATCCAATACGTTGAGAGGGCATCGATGGAAGATCGGTTCCTGAAGCGGTTGCGCAAGAAAGCCAAAAAGGGATTGCGAGGCTGGCCGCTCGCAACAATCGCCTTTTACGGCCCGGATTTAAGCCGGGCGACCAAGGTCGCGGTCGGTATCATGCCATCCAGGGATGCTCCCGCGGACGTGATGCGTGCCTGGACCATCGAACAAGGCGACATCCGCGCCGATCCCGGCGTCGCCTTGGAGATCCTGGACTTCATCGCGCAGCATGGCGCGCTGTCCGTGGCGATGACCGATGGAATCATTGGCTGTCCGCACCAGGAGGGAATCGATTACGAAGGCGAATGGTGTCCGGTCTGCGAATTCTGGCACGGACGCGATCGCTTCACCGGGGAGCGCGTTCAATGATGCCTGCGGGAGGTTGCAATCCGGGATTGACTGCCCGTCGTTCCGCCACGTGAGCCAACGGGTCCGGCCTTCGGCCGGCCCGATTGCGAAATATTTGAGATGCTGCGCAGCTCTATTCTACTGACTCCCGCTGTCCCGTATCCTTCCATTAGGCCTGTAACAAATCGCCAAGCTCACCGAAGCTTGTGACATTCAAGTCAAAGTGGGCATCGGCCCGTATGTCCGTTGAAACATTCGGACCCGTTTCCAATGGCCGAGCGACAAATGCAGTGCGCAGGCCTTGCGCCGCTGCGCCCTGCAAATCGGCCTTGTGGCAGGCCACCATCATGATTTCTTCCGGCTTTAGTCCGAGGTACCGGGGAACGATCTGATAAACTTTCGGGTCGGGCTTAACGGATTGAGCGAGTTCCGCGGTGAGAATCATATCCCACGGCAAATCGCTGTGCTTAGCCAACTTCACCATGTCCGCCATATCGGCATTAGACAAGGTTGCGAGAGTATACCGGCGCTTTAGGCGTTGTAGTCCTGCTAACGTGTCAGGCCATAAATCCAGCCTTTGCCAGACTGAGTTTATATCCGCCAACTCGCCTGCGCTGAAGCTGTGGATCCCCCGTTCATGCATCAAGTTGTCGAGCGCCTCGCGTCGAAGCTTCGCAAAGCTCTCCCACGGGCGTTGGCCCTTATACATGGCCGCAAAGCTTGATGGATATAATCCATGCCAATCGGCCGCTAATTTGTCCCAGTCGATGTCCAGCCCTTTCTTGCGATTGATGGCTTGTCCCTCGCGGACGAAGCTGCCCCAGTAGTCGGCGCAGGTGCCGTAGACATCGAAGACGAGCGCCTTGATCTCGGACAGTTTGCGTTCGTTGGCGTCGGCTGGGTTGCCGAACGTCAAAGCAGGGCCGCTAACGGTCAAGGCGGCGCCGACTCGCAATAAATCCCGTCGTGACAGCTGCACAGGATTGAGATCAGTGTTTAAAGAGATCATGCGACATCTACTCCATGCGGGTCGGCAGGGTTACCACTGGGTACCGATCAGCACTTCACTCGGGGTTGACGTTGCCTCGGCCGCAGAGGCGGGTATTGCGCCAAATACGGCGGCCAGCAGCGTCAGCGATACGCAGGTCGCTCTTAGCCTGCTCATTCGACGGGAGAACCGGGGCTCTGCATGTCGTCCGTCGCGCTGTTTGGCCTTCCGAATATTCAACATGTCGAAGTGAGGCAGTGAACGCCTCGTTTCTGAAGATCACTTCTTTGCGTCTGCCCGAGGAGCGAGCATCTTCTTGGGCTAGGCGAAGTGAATGTCGCTCAGATCGATCGAGACCATCAGCGGCTCCGCGATCGCCCCATCATTCGCCCCTCGCATGAAGGCGCGCCGCTTGCTCGGCAGTTTCAGGCCGTCGGCTTCGACATATTCGTAAACGTGCTGTGCGGCCGCAAAGCCGCCCGCGACATCGACACTGTAATCATGTCGACGGAGCATGAAATCCCGGTCGAAGAAGAAGTCCTGCACCTCGCTATGTGTCGCGAGATGCGCGGGAAATCGCGCACGAAGCCTGCGCCAGACTTCCTCTCCCTCCGTCCACGATCCGACTTCGTGTACCTCGACACCAGGCATGGCCAGCAGGAACGGCGTGGTCAGATATGTCCACAGCGCGTATCCGTTGAAATACGCCCTATGGAGCGGATCCCACGGCGTTGCTTTCTCATGCCCTTCGAAGGAATCGCGCGGGCGCAATCGTTCCGCGATGATGGCGCCGTCGACGGTCTCGATCGCGATGCGCTCGGGCGTAAACGCTGTCCGCTGATTGGGCGCGCCAAAAGGCATGACGGATGCGCGCTCTTCGTGCAGCCATACGGTCATCTCCCGCGGCGCCGAATCCTGGACAAGGCCCTTCATGCTCCACAAGGCGCCGCCGGTTACAATGGAGGCGCGCACCGTTGTAAACGCCTTCCATCGGGCAAGGCCGCCATGGGTTTTGATGACGCGCTCCAACAGCTCGTTCACCTTGGCCCCTTCGATGCCCGACGAGGCTCCTGGAACAAGCCCTTTGGCGGGGTGGCAACCATCATTTTGCTCCTGCAGCTACTTGCGCCGGCAACGGCGCCCAACCCCAGATGTAACCTTCCTAGCCATTGGCATAAATGTCATATATACACCTTTTTAAGCCATGCTCCCGGAGGCAATCGTGCAGCGCATCGGTTTCGTGGTTTTCGCCGATTTTCAGGTAATGGGCTTCGCAGCCATTACCGCGTTTGAGGTTGCAAACCTCACCGTTGGGGAGCCGGTTTATGATGTCAGTCTACTCTCCGAGAGCGGCGGCTTGGTCCGCGCCTCGGCTGGCTTCTGCGTTGAAACCGAAGCTTTCGGCGAATCCATCTTTGACACGTTGATCGTCGGCGCCAGCGCGCGGGTCGAGGCGATGACCCCAGGGGTCCTCGCCTTCGTACAGCGCTCGATGCGGACGTCGCGGCGGGTTGCAGGGCCTTGCACCGGAGCCTTTGTCTTGCCGAGGCTGGCGTACTCGACGGCCGTCGAGCAACCACTCACTGGCTGTTCGCGCGCGATCTCCAAGCGCGGTTTCCCAGGCTGAAGGTGGAGGAGGATTGCATCTTCATCATCGATGGACCTGTCTGGACATCGGCCGGGATGACCGCGAGCATCGATCTGGCCCTGGCGATGGTCGAAAAGGATCTCGGACTGGATGTAGCCCGTGCGGTCGCGCGCAAATTGGTCATCTATCATCGGCGCGCAGGCGGCCAATCGCAGTTTTCAGCCATGTTGGAGCTGGAGCCGAAGTCGGATCGCATCCAAAAAGCATTGGATTACGCCAACCGGAATCTGCAAAGCACATTGTCGGTTGACGAGTTGGCCGAGGCCGCGGGCCTCAGCCCACGCCAGTTCAGCCGAGCTTTCCGAGCGGAGACTGGTCAGTCGCCGGCCAAGGCCGTCGAGAATCTTCGCGTCGAAGCCGCGCGGTTGCTGATGGAACAGGGTCGTCATTCTATGGACGTGATTGCAAACGAGACCGGCTTCGCCGATCGTGAGCGGATGCGGCGCGCCTTTTTGCGAACCCTTGGCCAGCCGCCGCAGGCGATCCGTCGAAATTCCAGACCGACGGCCTGACCACATAAGTCATGCATTCGCGTCGGTGTCCGCCGACTTCGTCGATTGGGCTAGCCCAAGCGCGTTCTATCTCTCAAATAAGCAGCAACACTCGTCGCTCCCGCGATGGCGTATCGGCCATTCTCCAGGCTCCCGCATGCCGGTGAAACTTGGTATGTGCAGTGCGGATACACGTCCACCTCGCTTCCGCAACCGAACACGGCTTGCCGATTGCAATGGCCGATCTTGTGAGTGGATCGCTGCCGGTAGCTTGACATGCGGATGGGGGATGGCACCCTCGCGTTTGGGTTGTGAGGGCATATGACAGACTTATCGGCCAAACCGGTCATTTTCATTAGCTACAGCCACAAGGATGAACCGGACAAGCCGGCGCCTGACGAGGTGGCGTGGTTGACCTTCGTGCAGTCGTTCCTCGCGCCGGTGGTCAAGGTCGGCATTTTTGACATCTGGGTCGATCAGCACTTACACGGTAGCGAGGTTTTGGATCCTGAGATTAAAGGAAAGCTCGCGGTTTGCGATATCCTTGTCTTGCTCGCATCGCGCCATTCGCTCGCGTCGACTTACGTAGTCGAAACAGAAATTGCCACGATGCGGCAGCGTCAAGCGAACGGCGAGAGCGCACACATATATCCGATCGTGCTATCTCCAATTCCCGATGCTGCACTCAAGCAATTGAAGGATCTCGTACTTCAACCGAAAGATGCCAAGCCCCTTTCGTTGATGTCCAAGAACGATCGCGAGGTGGTGATGGCAGGCATTGCTGACGACATTGCAAAGGTGGCTGAAGACATTGCTAAACGAAAGGATGTTCTCAAAATCAAGGCATCAACGCCACGGGGCAGTACGCCACCCCATGATGCACTGCCAAAAAATCTAGCCTTTCTCGTAGCCAAGCAAGTTCATGTTGATACCGGCCATCTGCCGGAAACCGCTTACGAGCGGCTAGTGGGCCGCGAGACAGAGCTGAAGCGCCTCGATGAAGCCTGGGCCGACGTCAAAACCAACATTCTCTCGCTCATCGCCGAGGGCGGGGCAGGCAAGTCAGCGCTAGCTAACGAGTGGCTCAAGCGATTGCAGGCCGACAGCTATCGTGGCGCCGAGGTAGTGCTCGGATGGTCGTTCTACAGCCAGGGCACGAAGGAGCGCGCGACCTCTGCGGATGAATTCCTCAACTGGGCGCTGGAAAAGCTCGGCATCGAATCCGAGACCGCCAGCGCCAGCGCAAAGGCCGACGCAATCGCTGATGCGATGATGCGGCGCCGGGTGCTGCTCCTTCTCGATGGTGCGGAGCCATTGCAGCACGGTCCTGGTCCTCAGCTCGGTCAGTTGAAAGATCAAGGGCTCCGCTCATTGCTGCGGCGCTTTGCTGCGACTCCGCCGGCAGATGCGCACGGACTAGTCGTGCTCACCAGCCGGCTTGCTATCAAGGATATCGGGCGATGGCAGGATGGTGCTGCTCCAGTCGTCGACATCGAGCGGCTATCGGACGAGGCAGGCGCGGCGCTGTTGCGCGACAACGGCTTGTGGGGCACCGACAAGGAGCTGAAAATCGCTGCGCATGATTTCGGTGGTCATCCGCTTGCGCTGGGGTTGCTAGCAAGCTTCCTCAACGAGACGCAGATTGGTGATGTGCGCCGACGCGACCGGATTAGGGCCTATTTTTCCGACCCGGACAATCCGCGCCATGATCATGTCAAGCGTGTGATGGAGTCGTATGAAAAGGAGTGGCTCGCCGGGCAGCCCGTGCTACTCGCGATTATGCAGATGGTAGGCCTGTTTGATCGGCCGGCGAACTTTGGCTGTCTTAAAGCGTTGCGTAGGAAACCCGCAATCAAGGACTTTACAGATGAGCTCGTCGGTCTTGATGATGACGGATGGAATCGCGCAGTCGCGAGGTTACGAGAGGTTCGATTATTGACGCCAATAGACCAGCGCGAACCCGACAACCTCGATGCACATCCGCTCGTGCGCGAATGGTTCGGGGCGCGGTTGAAGAGTATGGGACAGCCTTGGAACACCGCGCATAGCCGTCTGTTCGATCATCTGCGAAGAACAACGAGAGAAGGCGATTCTCCGACTCTTGCACAATTAGGACCGCTTTACCAAGCTGTCATGCACGGATGCAAAGGAAGACGATACACGGATGCCCTTAAGGGAGTGTATGAAACGCGTATTTGCAGAAATAACAGTAGTTCCAGCGTATTTTACGCAAGCAGTAAGCTTTGTGCCTTCGGGACAAATCTCGCAGCAATCTCATGGTTCTTTGACCGACCCTACTCTAGTCCAATTGAGGGGCTGCACGATGGGGATAAGGCTTGGTTGTTGAATGAGGCTGGTCAGTGCTTAGGAGCGCAAGGACGTTTTGCGGAAGCGCTTGTGCCTCTGAGAGCGGCTCACGAAATTTATGAACTCAATCAAGTACAGCCCAATCTAGTTATCGCGGCGACGAACCTAGCCGAGGGCGAACTAATCATTGGTGAGATCGACGCTGCGCTGCGAACTAGTGAGAAGACAACTGGTTTTGATGAAATGATGCACACATATCGTGTCGGGCCACGAGCAATCCGTGCTTGGGCGTTACATACTTCGGGCCGCATGGAGCAAGCCGAATTACTGTTTGCGAAGGCAGAACAATTGCAGAAATTGCTTCAGCCGCAATATCCTTACCTGTACTCGCTTCAGGGGTATCATTTTTGCGATCATCTTCTAGATAAGGGGGATTACTCAACCGCCCTCGAAAGGGCCGCCAAGACGCTAGAATGGTCATCAATAAATAAATTCCCGCGTGACATAGCTCTCGATAAGCTGACTCTTGCCCGTGCGAGCCTTGGTTTGATTAGCTCCTTAGTTGGGGAGGGTGAATCACATGAGGCATCGGAAGATAAAATGCTCCAGTTGACGTGCCTTTTTGATACCGCTCTTCACGGATTAAGAAATGCGGCCGAGGCAAGCTTTATTGCGCATGGTCTCCTCGCCCGGACAGCGTTGCGCCGCAGTGTGGGCGATTGGGACGGCGCTACGCGCGATCTCGACGAGGTTGAGGAGATCGCCGAACCGGGGCCGATGCGGCTCTTTCTCTGTGATATGGCGCTCGAACGGACAAGACTTGCGTTCGCGCGTAGCGGGGCGTTCGCACCACTAAACAGCATGTTGGAGAAAGACAATCCATCGAACTCCGACGTGCCGAGCCTAGAGCAGATTGCAGAGCTGATGAGCGAGGCCGAGAAGCAACTCAAAATCGCGGCGGACTATATCAAGAGATGTGGTTATCACCGCCGCGACGAGTGCCTTGACGAACTACAAGCCGTGCTGCGCGGCGAGCGCGCCTTCGCGAGCCTGCCGCCGCGGGTGTGAGACGAAGCCCAAAACAAAAACGGCCGGATCTTTCGACCCGGCCGTTCAAAAACTTCAAGGCTCAATACGTCGCGAGCTCAGCTCGCCGCGGCGACCGGAGCCGCCGGCGCTTCCGCCAGCTTCTTCTTCGCGATCTGGCGCTTGAGATCGACCGCCTTCGGCGACAGCTCGGTCTCCCTGGCCTTGAGCAAAAACGCATCCAGCCCGCCGCGGTGATCGACGCTCTTCAGCGCATTGGTCGAAATGCGCAGCCGCACCGAGCGGCCGAGCGCGTCCGAGATCAGCGTGACGTTGCACAGGTTCGGCAGGAACCGGCGCTTGGTCTTGATATTGGAATGGCTCACCTTGTGGCCCACCTGGGGACCCTTGGCTGTCAGTTCGCAGCGCCGCGACATGGCGAAAATCCTCTGTCATCCCCGAACAAGGCCCAAGGCCGGGCACGGGGGTTCAAAATCACGTCCATTTCAGGAACCGCGGACGTATAGGGCGCAAGCCGCCTTGCGTCAAGATATCCAGCGCTCTTGAGCCCTCGGAAAAGCCGGCAAAACCGGCCGTTTCGCGGCCGGGCGGCCGTCTTCGCGCGCTGTTCCCTCCATATAAACGACGTATTCACTGTCGAAATGGAAGTGCAATTCCATTGCGCCTGAAAAGCGTGCCGGCAGCGTTGTTTGCCAGATATTTTTGCTTAAATGAATAGGGATCGCCGGCCTTTTTTTGATCGCCGGAAATGCAGTGCAGGACCGCCCGTTAGTGACACATCCCGATCCGATCCGGTCCCGCTCAATGCGCCCCCCGGTTTTGTCCTTGGCTCTATGCTTGCCGCCGCGCCTGCGCGGTCTGCTGGGCGGCGCGTTCACAGTGCTGGCCGCGATCCTGACGCCGGCCGGTCCCTCCGCCGCCCAGGGCAAGCTCGATGCACGCTATGAAGTGACGCTGGCCGGCATCCCGGTCGGCAAAGGCGCCTGGGTGATCGACATCGCCGACGATCAGTATTCTGCCGCAGCCAGCGGCGGCACTACCGGATTGCTGAAAGCGTTTGCCAGCGGCTCCGGCACCGGCGCCTCGCAAGGCCGCATCGTCAATGGCGCGTTCGTGCCCGCCAGCTATTCGGCGACCACCACGTCATCGAAGAAATCCGAAACCATCCGGATGGCGCTGACCGGCGGCAACGTCAAGGAATTCGCTATCGACCCGGAGCCGCCGGTGGACCCCGATCGCATCCCCCTCACCGACGCGCATCGCCGCGGCGTGTTCGATCCGATGACCGGGGCGTTCCTGCGGGTCCCCGGCACTGGCGATCCGGTCAGCCCCGAAGCCTGCCGCACCGCGACCTCGATTTTCGATGGCCGCATGCGTTACGATCTCAAGCTCGATTTCAAGCGCATGGAAACCGTCAGGGCCGAGAAGGGCTATCAGGGGCCCGTCGTGGTCTGCGCGATCTATTTCGCGCCGGTCGCCGGTTACATCCCCGAACGCCCCGCGATCAAATATCTCGCCGCCCAGCGCAATATGGAAGTGTGGCTGGCGCCGATCGCCGGAACCCGCGTCCTGGTGCCGTTCAAGATGATGATACCGACGCCGCTGGGTACCGGTACACTGGAAGCCGTGCAATTCGTGACCACGGCGACGCCACCGCGAGTCGCCAAAACGCAATGAATGAGGCGGAATCGTCACGACTCTCGGCTTGACTCTGATGCGGTTTCGATTCGACCTCGGCTTTAACGGTTTGGAAGAAGTCGGCGCTCTTGTTGACCATGGTCAAACTTGATCTAGTGACCGCCGGCTGGAGTTGGCTCCAGATGTTGCGGTCAACGGAGCCGGCGGAGATCGAGTCT
>WNFI01081668.1_pt1 | contig 100862 bp, 98 predicted proteins | sample 5400471 | NCBI WGS metagenome assembly WNFI01 (sample SAMN13153348, study PRJNA577476) | soil metagenome | isolation source: 100 cm saprolite on Douglas fir-dominated hillslope | place: USA:California | collected 2013-09-17 | reverse complement strand
CGCGGCCACCATCAGCTTGTCGGCGACCGGGTCGAGGAAGGCGCCGAACGAGGTGGTCTGGTTCCAGCGTCGCGCGAGGTAGCCGTCGAGCCAGTCGGTGACCGCCGCGGCGATGAAGATCCACATGGAGGTCACGTTGCCGGTGCGCTCGCTGATCCACGACTCGGGCATGTAGAGCACCGCCACGAAGAGCGGGATCGCGATGATCCTCAGCCACGTGAGGAACAGTGGAAAGTTGAAGCGCGCCTGCACCTAATGGAGCTCCTGGTAGATGCGCTCGGCGAGGGTGCGGCTGATGCCCTCGACGCGCGCCAGATCCTCGATACTCGCAGCCAACACACCCTGAAGTCCACCGAAGTGCTCGAGGAGCCTCTGGCGGCGCCGTGGGCCGACGGCCGAGATCTCCTCGAGGCGCGAGGCGGTGCGCGCCTTGCCGCGCCGCGCGCGGTGCCCGGTGATCGCGAAGCGGTGCGCCTCGTCGCGGATCTGCTGGATCAAGTGCAGCGCCGGATGGTCGGGGGGAAGCCTCTTCGGCTCCTCGTCGCCGGCGAGGAATAGCTGCTCCATTCCTGGCTTGCGCTCGACGCCCTTCGCCACGCCGATCATGCGGATGGTGTGCAGGCCGAGATCCTGCATCACGGCGCGCGAGGCGTTTATCTGCCCGAGTCCGCCGTCGATGAGGATGAGATCCGGCGTCTTGCCCTCGCCCTGCGCGAGCTTCCTGTAGCGCACGCCGAGCGCGTAGCACATGGCGCCGTAATCGTCGCCGGGCGTGACACCCTTCACGTTGTAGCGCCGGTATTCGGAATTCTGCATCGCGCCCTTGTCGTACACCACGCACGAGGCGACGGTGGCTTCCCCCATGGTGTGGCTGATGTCGAAGCACTCGATGCGCGCGATGGGCGCTTCCTGGCCGAGGAATTCCTGCAGCGCGGCCGCCCTCACCTCCTGCGTGGCCTGCGTCGCGAGGCGCTGCCCGAGCGCGAGCGAGGCGTTCCTGCGCGCCATCTCGGCCCACGTGCGGTTCTCGCCGATGGGCTTGGTGACCACTTTCACCGCGCGCCCGGCGATGTCGGCGAGCAGCGCCTCGGTGTCGGCTCCGCCCTCGAGCTGGTCGGCGACGACGCGGCCGGGCACGGGCTGTTGCGCGTAGTGCTGGTCGATGAAGGATTCCACCACGGTGCACGCGTCGCTGCCCGAGGCGTTCGTCGGAAAGAAGCTGCGGTCGCCGAGATGGCGCCCGCCGCGCACCATGGCGAGCGTCACGCACCAGACACCGTCGCGCTCCACCGCCACGATAACGTCCACGTCGCCCTTGCCGGTCGATTCCACCGCCTGGCCCGAGAGGATGCGCTGCAGCATGCGGATCCGGTCGCGCAAGAGCGCGGCCTGCTCGTAGTCGCGAGCCTCCGCGGCGAGCTGCATCTTCGCCGAGAGATCCTCGATCACGTCGTTCTCCTTCCCCTCGAGGAACTGCTCGGCGTGGCGCACGTCGGCTTCGTACTGGCCTTGCGTGATGAGCTCCACGCACGGCCCGGAGCAGCGCCCGATCTGGTGCAGCAGGCACGGGCGCGAGCGATGGTTGAACACCGTGTCGTCGCAGGTCCTCAGCTTGAAGATCTTCTGCAGGTGGCCGATGGTCTCGCGGATCGACCACGCGCTCGGAAACGGCCCGAAGTACTTGTTGCCTTTCTGGTGCGCTCCCCGGTAGAAGCGGATCTGCGGATATTTGTGCCCGGTGACGAGGATGTAGCCGTAGCTCTTGTCGTCGCGAAAAAGGACGTTGTAGCGCGGCTGCAGGCTCTTGATGAGGTTGTTCTCGAGGAGGAGCGCCTCGGCCTCGGTGCGCGTGACCGTGGTGTCCGCACCCGAGATCTGCGAGACCATCATCGCGGTGCGCGGGCTCGCGAGGTTCTTCTGGAAGTACGACGCGACGCGCTTCCTGAGGTCGCCCGCCTTGCCGACGTAGATCGGCTCGCCCGCCGCATTGTGGAAGCGGTAGACGCCGGGCAGGTTGGGAAGCCCGGAGACGAATTCGGCGCTGTCGAAGCTCACGCCGATCTGATGCGCGCGAGGTTCTCGGTCGCCGCGAGGTACGCCGCATTCGCCTTCATCGCCACCGTGGAGATCGCCTTGCCGCGCATCTTCTCGAGGCGGCGCGCGAGCGCGGGCGCGATCGGGCGGCGCTCGAGGCCTTCGAGGAGCGTATCCTGCGCGCGCGGGTCGTTGCACAGGAGCACCATGTCGCAGCCCGCGTTCAACGCCGCGTTGGCGCGCGCCATCACGCCGCCCGCCGTGCTGGCCCCCTCCATCGAAAGGTCGTCGGAGAAGATGAGGCCGTCGAAGCCGAGCTTCTTGCGCAGGATCCTCTGCAGCCAGATGCTGGAAAACCCGGCGGGCTTGGCGTCGACCTTCGGATAGATCACGTGGGCGGGCATCATGGCGCCCATGCCGGATCGCGCGAGCCGCTGGAACGGCACCAGATCGCTGTGCGAGATCTCGGTCAGCGTGCGGTCGTCCACCGGGACTTCGAGGTGGGAGTCCGCCCGCACGTAGCCGTGGCCGGGGAAATGCTTGCCCACGCTCGACATGCCGGCGGCGTTGAGACCCGCCTGCAGCGCCTCGGCGAGCACCGCGATCACGTTCGGATCCGCATGCAGCGCGCGATCGCCGATCACGCTCGATTCGCCGTAGTCCACGTCGAGCACCGGCGCGAAGCTGAAGTCCACGCCGTGCGCCTGCAATTCGCTGCCGATCACGAAGCCGCAGCCGCGCCCCGCCGCGAGGGCCTGCGCGGGATCGCGGTCCCAGAGCTTGCCGAGCGCGCTCATCGCCGGGATCGCGGTGAAGCCGTGGCGGAAGCGCTGCACGCGCCCGCCCTCGTGGTCCACGGCGATGAGGAGCTGCGGCGCGCGCAGCTCACGGATCGAGTGGGCGAGCTGGATCAGCTGCAGCGGCGCGGCGAAGTTGCGCGCGAAGAGGATGACGCCCCCCACCTGCGGATGCTGCAGGCGTTCGACGTCGTCGGGCGTGAGCTCGAGGCCCGAGACGTCGGCGAGGACGGGGCCGAGCTTCATGCGAGGCGCGTGGCACGAGGCGCGGGATCACCCTCCAGCACCACGAACGCGACGGCCACTCCCGCGTCGTCGGTCAACGAGACGTGAGACTGCGTGACGCCCATTTTCCTCAAGTGTTTCTCCATGGCCGGGCTGGGGCTCACGCCGGGCTTGCCCTTCGAGTTACGCGTGACCGAGATGCTATGCCATGTGAACGGGGCATGAATGCCGGTGCCGATGGCCTTGGCGAAAGCTTCCTTGGCCGCGAACCTTTTTGCGAGATGGCCGGCCTTGTCCCTGGTGCGCTCGAAGCGCGCTCGCTCATCCGGCGTGAGGATGCGCTTGACGAATCGGTCACCGAACCTTTCGAGGGACTTGGCGATTCTGTCGATTGAGCAGACATCCGTTCCAATTCCCACGATCATCTCGTGCCTCGCGCCTCGTGCCTCGCGCCCTGGACCGCGCCCGTCATCAACGCCTTCATCTCCCGCACCGCTTCGCGCATGCCCACGAATACCGCGCGGCTCACGATCGCGTGGCCGATGTGCAGCTCGCGGATGCCGGCGAGTGCGGGTCGATCTCGGCCACCACCGGTTGGGCTTCCGCATCGCGGCCCTTCGAATGGAACGCGTGCGCGTAGGGGCCGGTGTGGATCTCGCACACGCGCGCGCCGATGCGCGCCGCGGCCTCGACCTGCGCGGCCTCGGCGTCGATGAAGACGCTGGTCACGATGCCGGCGTCGGCGAGCCTCGTCACCGCGCCCTTGAGGCGCGCCTCCCGGCTCAGGATGTCGAGCCCGCCTTCGGTGGTCACCTCGAGGCGGCCTTCCGGCACCAGCATCGCCATCTCGGGCTTGACGGCGCAGGCGATCGCGACCATCTCGTCGGTGGCCGCCATCTCCAGGTTCAGCTTGATGTGGGTGAGCTCGCGCAGCCGGCGCACGTCCTCGTCCTGGATGTGGCGGCGGTCTTCGCGCAGGTGGACGGTGATGCCGTCCGCGCCGCCCAGGTGCGCCTCGACCGCAGCCCACACCGGGTCGGGCTCGTAGGTGCGCCGCGCCTGGCGGACGGTGGCGACGTGGTCGATGTTGACGCCGAGCTCGATCACCCTGGGTCCTCCTCGAGGCGTTGCAGGTCGCGCACCAGCGTGCGCGTGGCGAGCTCCTGGCCGTTGAGCGAGTGATGGATGAGAAGGCGCATGAGCTGCTTGGATTGCGCGACGGTGACGGCGTCTTCGAGATGGCCGCGCTCGAGGTCGATGAGCGTTTGGCCGCGCAATCTTACCGCATTCGGGTGCGTCGCCGCCTCGGTGGCGGGGATCGGGCCGCGCTCGACCACATACCAGTATTCGCGATCCGGCAGGATCGCCTGGCCGCTTCCCGCCTCGCGCGTGAGCTCGAGCGCATAGCCCAGCTCCTGCAGCAGGCGCAGCTCGAAGCGCCTGAGAATGGGCTCGATCTCGCGCGCCGGCTCGGGCGCGGGCTCGGCGAGCGCGCCACCCGCGGCGCGCGAGGCCAGGCGCGAGAGCGCGCGCAGCGCGCCGATCGCGGCGTCGTAGGCCTCGAACAATCCCTCGTGCGGATCGTCGCGGGTGGTGAGCTTCAGCAGCAGCTCGTTCAGGTAGAACGCGGAAAGGAGGCTCGAGCCGCCGAGCGGGGTGGCCGGCGACGCGGGCTCGGCGGTCTTCAGCGTGCGCAGCTCGCCGCGGCCGAACCAGTCGAGCGAAAGCGGCTGGAACGGGATCAGCACGCTGCGGCTCGCCGACTTCGGGCGCCGCGCGCCCTTGGCGACGAGACCCAGGCGGCCGTGCTTTTCCGTCCACACCTGCAGGATCAGGCTGGTCTCGCGGTACGGGTAGCTGTGCAGCACGTAGCCTTTATCCATGCGGATCGAAAAGTGGTGTCAGGTACGACTTTTCAAGCGTCAACGCCGTCGATGAAAAGTCGTACCTGACACCGCTTGTCACTTATAGCCAAGTTGTCGCAACGAAATCTCGCTGTCGGCCCAGCCGCTCTTCACGCGCCCCCAGAGCTGTAGGTGCACGCGCGAGCCGAAGAGCTCCTGCATCGCATGACGCGCCTCGGTGCCGATGCGCTTCAGGGTCGCGCCCTTCTCGCCGATCACGATGCCCTTGTGGCTCGTCTTGTCGACGTAGATGGTGGCCGCGATGCGGCGCAGGCTCCCCTCGATCTCGAACTTCTCGATGTCCACCGCCGTGGAGTACGGCAGCTCGTCGCCCAGCAGGCGGAAGATGCGCTCGCGCACCAGCTCCGCGGCGAGGAATTTCTCGGGGCGGTCGGTGATCTCGTCGGGCTGGTAGATCGCCTCGCGCTGCGGCAGGCGCTTGCGGATCTCGTAGAGGAGCGCCTTCAGCTGCGTGCCCTTCGAGGCGCTCACCGGGACGAGCGCGGCGAAATCGCGCTTGGCATTGGCCTCGACGAGGGTCCTGGCGATCTGCTCCTTGGCCTTCACCTTGTCGACCTTGTTGAGCGCGAGGATCACCGGCACCTTCGACGGGATGAGCTTCAAGAGGGGCTCGTCGCGGGGATCCCAGTTGTTGGCCTCGATCACGAACACCACCACGTCGACCTCGTTGGCGACCTGGCCCACGGTGCGGTTCATCTCGCGGTTCAGCGCGTTCACGTGCTGCGTCTGGAAGCCCGGCGTGTCGACGAAGATGTATTGCGCGGAGGCGTCGGTGTAGATGCCCTGGATGCGGTGGCGAGTGGTCTGCGCCTTGCGCGACGTGATGGCCACGTGCGCGCCGATGAGGTGATTCAGCAGCGTCGACTTGCCGACGTTGGGGCGTCCGATGATCGCCACGGTTCCGGTGCGAAAAGGCTCGCTGCTCATGACTTTTTCTTCTTCGGCGCCTTTTCCAATTGCGCGAGCACGCCTTCGGCGGCGGCCTGCTCGGCCGCGCGCCGGCTCGCCCCCTTGCCGCTCGCCACGACGGCGAGGTCGTCCACCCGGCATTCGACGATGAAAGTCTGCTCGTGCGCCTCGCCCTCGGTCTTCTGCACCGAATAGCGCGGCAGCGCCAGGCCGCGGCCCTGCAGATGCTCCTGCAGCGCGGTCTTCGGGTCCTTGTCCACGGGCTTGTTGGCCGCGCTGTCGAGCTTTTCGGCGAAGATGTTCGCCACTGCCTTGCGCGCGGCCTCGAAGCCCGCGTCGAGGAAAACCGCCCCGAGGAGCGCTTCGACCGAGTCGGCGAGGATCGACGGGCGGCGAAAGCCGCCGCTTTTCAGCTCGCCCTCGCCCAGGCGCAGGCGATCGCCGAGCCCCAGGGCGAGCGCCGCCTGCGAGAGCGAAGACTGATTCACCAGGGCCGCCCGCAGCCTGGAAAGGTCGCCTTCGGGAAGCTGCGGAAAGCGCTCGTACAGAAGGGTTGCGACCGCGCAGTTGAGCAGCGAATCTCCGAGGAATTCGAGGCGTTCGTTGTGGGGCGCGCCGAAGCTCCTGTGGGTGAGCGCCTGGCGCGCGAGATCCGGGTTCGCGAAGCGGTGCCCGAGGCGGCGTTCGAGTTCGGCGAGGCCTTCGAGGGCGTCCGCGCCGCGCGCCGCCTTGCGCGTCACTTGGCGGTGGTCACCGCGAAGTCGAGGCAGGCCGCGAAGTTGCTGACCAACGGTACCTTGGTCGACCATGCGACCGATACCACGGTCTCGCCGCCTTCCTTGGTCACCTCGAGGTCTTCGCCCTTCACCGCCTTCACATCCTCGATGGTGTTGCGCGTCTCGTAGCTCTTGCGGATGTCGCGCACCGAGCCCTTGAGGTCGCCCGCCTGCTCCATCGAGGCCAGGATCTTCTTCACCGTGAAGTATTCGATGTAGGCCGGCATGAGCTTGGCCGCCATGACGGACAGGAAGCCCAAAATCGCCAGAGCCCAGATGAGCCCGCTGAGAGAAACGCCGCGTTGGTTCCCCATGAATCCCCCTTCGCACTTCATCTTGGTCTTGTCACTCGATGCCATTGCCGATGCGCTTGAAGTCGCCGAAGTTCATCCACACGAGGAATGCGCGGCCCTTGATGTGATCGTCCGGCACGAATCCCCAGTAACGGCTGTCGCTGCTCTGGTCGCGGTTGTCGCCCATCATGAAATAGTGCCCCGCGGGGACCGTGCAGTTGAAACCGTCGTCATTGTATTCGCAATTCTTTCGCTCGGCGAACTGGCGGACCTGCGCGAGATCCACGGGCGGCTGGGCCGGCACGATCATCATCTGGTGGTTGTGCTCGCCCAGCTTCTCGATGAAGGTGGGCAGCCTCAGGTAGTTCAGCTCCGCGTCGGTATAGAAGCCCGCGCCCTGCACCGGCACCGCCTCGCCGTTGATGGTGAGGCGCTTGTTGCGGTAGACCACCTTGTCGCCGGGCGTGCCGACCACGCGCTTGATGTAGTCGACCGAGGGGTCCGCCGGATAGCGGAACACGACCACGTCGCCGCGCTTCACGTCGTTGACCGGGACGACCTTCTTGTTGATGACGGGAATGCGGATCCCGTAGGTGTACTTGTTCACCAGGATGAAGTCGCCCACCAGGAGCGTGGGCTTCATCGAGCCCGACGGGATCTTGAAGGGCTCGCCGCCAGGAGGAGCACGGCGGCGAAGTCGGTGAACTTGAGGAGGAGCCCCATCACGGCGATGAAGAGCACCGGCCATGCGACTTCCAGGATCCCCTTCCTCGTGTCGGAGCGCTCCGCGCCCCCGCGCGCGGCGACGAAGTCCCAGCCGATCACGAGCGCGCTGCCCGCCGCCGCGAACATCGCGATCATCTCCCAGTCGATTGCGCCCTGCGTCATCTCGTGTCCTTTGTCACTTGCTCTCCACTTGAAGGATGGCGAGGAACGCCTCCTGCGGGATCTCGACGTTGCCCACCTGCTTCATGCGCTTCTTGCCCGCCTTCTGCTTCTCGAGGAGCTTCCTCTTCCTCGTGATGTCGCCGCCGTAGCATTTGGCGAGCACGTTCTTCCTCAGCGCCTTGATGTTCTCGCGCGCCACGACATCGGAGCCGATCGCCGCCTGCACCGCCACGTCGAACATCTGGCGCGGGATGAGGCTCCTCATGCGCGAGGCGAGGTCGCGGCCGCGGTACTTGGCGGTCTCGCGGTGCACGATGAGCGAAAGCGCGTCGACCTTGTCGCCGTTGATGAGGATGTCCAGGCGCACCAGGTCGCCGCCGCGGAACTCCTTGAACTCGTAGTCGAGCGACGCGTAGCCGCGCGAGTTCGACTTCAGCTTGTCGAAGAAGTCCATCACGATCTCGTTCAGCGGCATGTCGTAGGTGAGGATCACCTGGCGCCCGACGTAGTGCATGTTCACCTGCACGCCGCGCTTCTGCTCGCAGAGCGTCATCACCGGGCCCACGTACTCCTGCGGCATGATGATGGTGGCGCGGATGATGGGCTCGCGGATCTCCTCGATCTTCGAGCGATCCGGCAGCTTCGAGGGGTTGTCGATCTCGATCACGGTGCCGTCGCGCTGGGCCACCTGGTACACCACGGTGGGCGCCGTGGTGATGAGCTCCATGTCGTACTCGCGCTCGAGGCGCTCCTGCACGATGTCCATGTGCAGGAGGCCGAGGAAGCCGCAGCGGAAGCCGAAGCCCAGCGCCTGCGAGGTCTCCGGCTCGTAGCGCAGGCTCGAATCGTTCAGCTGCAGCTTGGCGAGCGCGTCGCGCAACGCCTCGTAGCGATTGGATTCCACCGGATACAGACCCGCGAACACCTGCGGCTGGATCTCCTTGAAGCCGGGCAGCGCCTCGGCGGCGGGATTGTCGGCCATCGTCACGGTATCGCCGACCTTGGCGTCCTTCAGGTCCTTGATGCCGGCGATCACGAAGCCGACGCCGCCCGCCGAGAGGCTCTCGCGCGCGACCGATTTGGGCGTGAAGACGCCGACCTGCTCGGTCAGGTGCAGCGCACCCGTGGCCATGAGCTTGATGCGGTCCTTGGGCTTGATGGTGCCGTCGACCACGCGCACCAGCATGACCACGCCCACGTAGTTGTCGAACCAGGAGTCGATGATGAGGGCCTTCAGCGGCGCGTCGGGATCGCCCTTGGGGGGCGGAATGCGCCGAATCACCGCCTCCAGCACGTCGTCGATGCCCTCGCCCGTCTTGGCGCTGGTGTAGACCGCGTCGGTCGCGTCGATGCCGATCACGTCCTCGATCTCGTGGATCACGCGCTCGGGCGCCGCCGACGGGAGGTCGATCTTGTTCAGCACCGGCACCACCGTCACGCCGAGCTCGGTGGCGGTGTAGCAGTTGGCCACGGTCTGCGCTTCCACGCCCTGCGACGCGTCGACCACCAGGAGCGCGCCCTCGCACGCCGACAGCGAGCGCGACACCTCGTAGGAGAAGTCCACGTGGCCGGGTGTATCAATCAGGTTCAAGTCGTAGATGCGCCCGTCGCGCGCCTGGTACTTGAGGGCCGCGGTCTGCGCCTTGATGGTGATGCCGCGCTCGCGCTCCAGGTCCATGGAGTCGAGGACCTGGGACTCCATCTCGCGCGACGACAGGCCCCCGGTGCGCTCGATCAGGCGGTCCGCGAGCGTGCTCTTGCCGTGGTCGATGTGGGCGATGATGGAGAAGTTGCGGATGTGGTCCATTAGGATTTCATTAGCGCCTGCGCGAGATGCCGTTTCGATTTCGAGGCCCGCAAGCCGCAATCGCGGCCGCTCGGGGCTGGCTCATCGGGCCGCGGTTTCAGGGTCTCGAAATCGAAACGCAATCTCGTGCAGGCGTCGATTCAACAAGCCGGTCGCTGCCCATCTGCACTAAAAAAAAGGGCACCTGGGAGTGCCCTTTTGCGGTGCAGCATTTTACTTCATCCGCGCGAGGCGCGCATCCACGACGTCGAGATCGAGGAAGTAATGGCAGAGCTCACGCTCGCCGTCGAGCAACACCGGCACCTTGGTGCCCCACTTTTCCTCGAGCTCCGGGTGCTTGTCGACGTCCACCACGTCGATGGCGAACGAGTAGCGGCCCTGGAGCTGCTTCAGGGCCGCGATCATGTCCTCGCACAGGTGGCAATAGGTGCGGCTGAGAACGGTGAGCTTCGGCTGGATCAACCGACTTCCGGCCGGAACGTGATGTAGCGCTGGCCCTGCTCGTCCCTGATGAGGAGGGCCACCGGCTTCTTGATGTCGAGCTTGGCCACCGCCTCGTTGAAGGCCTTCACGCTGGTGATCTCGGTGTTGTTCACGCGCATGATCACGTCGCCGGGACCCACGCCGGCCGCGAGCGCGGCGCCGTTGGCTTCCTCGACCGCGACGCCGTTGGCGACCTTCATCGCCTTCTTCTGCTCCGCGGTGAGCTCCTTCACCGCGAGGCCGAGCTTGTCGGTCTTCGCCGGCTCCTTCTTCGGCTTGTTCGCGGCGACCTTGGCGGTCTCGTCGTCCTTGAACTCGGCCACGGTGACCGGCAGCTCGCGCGTCTTGCCGCTGCGCCAGACGGTAAGCGTCACCTTGCTGCCCGGCTTGAGCGCGCGAATGGTGCGCGACAGGTCGGCGGAGCCGTCCACCGCGTGGGTGTCGATGCGGGTGATGACGTCGCCCGGCTCGAGGCCCGCCCTGGCGGCCGGGGAATCGGCCTCCACGATCTGGACCACCGCGCCCTCGGCCTTCGGCAGCGACAGGCTCTCGGCGAGGTCGCGCGTCACGTTGGTGATGCTCACGCCGATGCGCCCGCGCACGACCTTGCCGGTCTTCATCAGCTGGTCGGCCACGTTGAACGCGTAGTCGATGGGGATCGCGAACGAGATGCCGGCGAAGCTGCCGGTGCGCGAGAAGATCTGCGAGTTGATGCCGATCACTTCACCGCGCATGTTGAGCAGCGGCCCGCCGGAGTTGCCCGGGTTCACGGCCACGTCGGTCTGGATGAACGGCACGGCGTCGACGTTGCCGTCGGCGCCCAGGTTGTCGCGGCTCTTGGCGCTCACGATGCCCGCGGTCACGGTGTTGGCGAAGCCGAAGGGCGAGCCGATGGCGACCACCCATTCGCCCACGCGCAGCTTGCTCATGTCGCCGATCTTCACGGTGGGCAGCGCCGTGGCGTCGATCTTGACCACCGCCACGTCGCTGCGCGTATCGATGCCGATCACCTTCGCCTTGAACTCGCGCTTGTCGGTGAGGCGGACGGTGATGACCTCGGCATTCTCGACCACGTGGGCGTTGGTGACGATGTAGCCGTCGGGCGACACGATGAATCCCGAGCCGAGGCCGAAGGGGCGCAGTTGTCCGCGCGGGCCCGCTTCCGGCGCCTGCTGCTCCCGCGGGGGCTTGCGTTGGCCGCGGCCGTTGGGCGGCGTATTGCCCGCGTCGGGCGGCATGAAGCGGCGGAAGAACTCGTAGAACGGATCGTCCTCGGAGAGCCCGGGGATCTGCTGGCGGGCCTGGGCGCGCGTCTCGGTGCTGATGTTGACCACCGCCGCGCCATATTTCTCGACGAGGTCGGCGAAGTCGGGGAGGATTTGCGCGGAGGCGCCGGGCAGCGCCGGGGTGACCACCCGGCCGGGCGGGGTCTGCGCCTGGGCAAGGCCGGGAGCCTGGGTCGCGAAACCGATCGCGAGAAGCGCGCCAACTACGGAGGCCTGCAGGGTTTTCATGTTGGGACTCTCTGTGTCGTTTATGGATTCGGGGTCGGCACCGGGCCGATCTCCCTCAGATGGGGCAGAGCGGAAAAAATTTCCAGTCCCGGTGTAACAGAATTCAGGGCCGGCGGGCAACGCTGCGCCCCACCTGCTGGGCGGTCGCGAGCGGGACCTCGCCCAGCACGGAGACCAGGTTCTCCCCCATCGGGTGCACGAAAAAGGTCGTGGTGCCGTCCTCGCTCGAGGCCTCGGCCATCCGCGGCGGCGCGTTGGGCTCGACGAATACCGACAGGCTCGCGAGCCCGTCGCTGAAGATGATCTGCGACACCGGCTGCGCACGCCCCGGCAGCGTGCGGCGCAGCTCCGTCACCTTCTGGAAGCCGGCCGGCGGATTGGTGACCGTCCAGCCGGTATCGACGCTGCGCGCCTCCTCGAGCGGCTGCGCATCGGTGATCCAGCGCTTCACGCGCGCCTCGAAGATCGAGCGCACGGCGCTGCGCGCCACCTCGCGGCCGACCTTGAGGTCGGTGAAGGTGTAGAGCTCGATCATCTGGTTCTTGTCGTTGAACGTCTTGGCGCGGATCACCAGGCCCGAATTCAGCTCGGAGCACAGGCGCTGCGCATAACGCAGATTGTCCTTCGGATCGAGGCGGATCCACTGGCAGTCGAAGCCCAGCACGCGCTCGGTCTTGCCGAGCTTCACGTCGTAGCTCGAAGCGACGGCCGCCGGCGCGGGACTCAGGATCGCCGGGAAGAAGCGCGGGGTCACGCGCCGATCGAGGCGGACCGTCTTCGCGTCCGGAAAATAGCAGAACATCTCGTCGTTCTTGCGCACGATCTCGAGAGGCGGCCCGTCGAGAGGCTCGATGCGCTCGTGCTCCTCGCCGCCGGTCTTGACGTGGGTGATGCGCACCGTGGAGGTCCGCTCGCCGTTGCTGTGCGCAAAGGTGCCGGAGTAGGAAGTCGAGCGCGCCGCTTCCGCGGCGCGCTGCAGCCATGCGATGGGATCGCTCCCGGGAGCCGCCTGCGTGCCGCAGGCAACCCCGAGGGCGAGTGCCGGAATCCACCGGCGCCCGCCCGCCGAGGCCGGCGCTCTCATCGAGCCGGGGCCGGCGCTCGGTTGTTCACCGGGCGATAGAGCTCCGGGGAAGGCAGCTGCCGGTGGGCGGCGAGATAATCCTGGGGATCGAGCGCGGCTTCGCGCACGGTCGACTTGTTGGACACGGGCTGGATCGCCGAGCTCGACTTGGCGACCAGCGGGGCGCTGCCGATTTGGCCTCCCTGCGAGCCGACCCAGCCGACCACGCCGATCGTCGCGACCGAAGCCGCCGCCGCGAGGGCGACGCGCGTGAAAGTCGACTCGAGAACGCGCCGCCGCGGCGCAAGCATCGTGGGCTGGGCCTTGAGGGCTTCGATCACTTCCGTGGGAAGCGCGAGGGCGCGCGGCGCCTGGCCGCGCATCGCGTCGCCGATGGCGTGGTAGATCAACCATGTCTGCTTCTGCTCTTCGCTCGCGCTGCACGAGCGAATCGCGCTTTCGGCTTCCTGGGCCGCGGCCTCGCCGTCCATCAGCGAGGAGATTTCCTGGGTCATGTCCTGTGCTCCTGTCGTTTGGCCTTCGTCTCTCGCGAAGGGCCTTGCTCTTGAGGGGTTGCAGCCCCGGACTTCGTTGTTACCAGCGTTTGTCTTTGCTCGTTCCCAGTTGCGGGCGGAGCTTTTCAGCCACCGCTTCACGCGCCCGGAAGATCCGCGACCGGACGGTTCCGATCGGGCAACTCATGATCTGCGCGATTTCCTCGTACGAGAGCCCATCGAGCTCGCGCAGCGTGATCGCGGTGCGTAACTCTTCGGGCAACGCCGCGATCGCATCGTTCACCGTTTGGGCGATCTGTTTGGAGGCGAGCTCGCTTTCAGGCGTATTGATGTCGCGCAGGCCCGCCGCGTCCTCGAAGCCTTCGGCTTCCTCGCTGTCGAATTCGGTCGACGTGGGCGCCCTGCGGCCGAGCGCGATGAGGTAGTTCTTGGCGGTGTTGATGCCGATGCGGTACAGCCACGTGTAGAACGCGCTGTCGCCGCGGAAATTCGGGAGCGCCCGGTACGCCTTGATGAACGCTTCCTGCGCGACGTCCTCGATTTCCGCCGGGTCACGGATCACGCGCGAAAGGAGCCTCTCCAGCTTGCGCTGGTACTTGATGACCAGCATCTCGAAAGCGTGCTTGTCCCCGCGCTGCGCCTTCTCGACCAGCAGCTGGTCGATCTCCCTGTCGCTCATGCGGCCCTGTATTGGCGTTTTCGTGGATGGGGCCAACCCTGCGAGGCCCCCCTGCGCGGCCGGTGCCACAAAGGGCTTCTTGGCCTCCTGGGGTATTATAAAGCTCAAAGATTTCATTCCTTTGGCGCGCATTTCTTGAATGTCTCTAAGTGACAGGGGGGTAGGACAATAGTTCCACGCCATGTAGGGCTATTTCCCACACGACATCCCCCATTTTGACGCCCTACTGTTGAACTACTACGATGTCCTGCTCCTCGGGAGTGGTCTGGCTGGAATGTCGGCCGCACTCCACCTGGCCGACCGGCAAAAGGTGGCGCTGGTCACCAAGCACGAGCTGCTGGACGGCGCCTCGAGCTGGGCTCAGGGCGGCATCGCCGCCGTGCTGGACGGTTCCGACTCGATCGAAGACCACATCCGCGACACTCTTATAGCAGGCGCCGGGCTCTGCCGGCCGGATGCCGTCAAGTTCGTGGTCGAGCGCGGCCGGCGCTCGGTCGAATGGCTGGTGGCCCAGGGCGTTCCCTTCACCCGCGACGACGACCACCAGGACGAGCTGCACCTCACCCGGGAAGGTGGCCACAGCCACCGGCGCATCGTCCATGCCGCCGACGCCACCGGCAGCGCGGTCCAGAAGACCCTGGTGCAGCGCGTGAAGAGCCATCCCAACATCGAGGTGCTCGACTGGCACATCGGTATCGACCTCATCACCTCGCGCAAGCACCTGGGCGACGCCGGCGATGCCAACCGGGTGTGGGGCGCGTACGTGCTAGACATCAGGGCCAACCGGGTGAAGACCGTCGGCGCGCGCCACACCGTGCTTTGCACCGGCGGGGCGGGCAAGGTGTATCTGTACACGACGAATCCCGACACCGCGACCGGCGACGGCGTGGCGATGGGATGGCGCGCCGGGGCACCGGTGGCGAACATGGAATTCATCCAGTTCCACCCGACGTGCCTGTTCCATCCACACGCCAAGTCGTTCCTGATCTCCGAGGCGGTGCGCGGCGAGGGCGGCCTGCTCAAGCTTCCCGACGGCGAACGCTTCATGCCGCGCCACGACGAGCGCGCGGAGCTCGCACCCCGCGACATCGTGGCGCGCGCCATCGACTTCGAGATCAAGAAGCATGGCGTCGACTGCGTCTACCTCGACATCACGCACAAGGGCGCGGCTTTCATCAAGGCTCATTTCCCGACGATCTACGCGCGCTGCCTCGAGTTCGGCATCGACATGACGAGGCAGCCGATCCCGGTGGTGCCCGCGGCGCACTACACGTGCGGCGGCGTCGTGACCGACCTCGCCGGGCGCGCGGGCGTCGCCGGCCTTTACGCGCTGGGGGAGGTCGCGAGCACCGGACTGCACGGCGCGAACCGCCTCGCGTCCAACTCGCTCCTCGAGTGCCTGGTGTTCTCCGAGTCGGCGGCCGCGGACATCCTCGCGCAGGAGCCCGCGCCCATTCCGGCGCTCCCCGAGTGGGACGAGAGCCGCGTCACCAATGCCGACGAGGAGGTGGTGATCTCGCACAACTGGGACGAGCTGCGCCGCACCATGTGGAACTACGTGGGCATCGTGCGCACCACCAAGAGGCTCGAGCGCGCCGCCCACCGCATCCAGCTGCTGCAGGACGAGATCCACGAGTTCTACGCGAGCTTCCGCGTCTCCAACGACCTGATCGAGCTGCGCAACCTGGTGCTCACGGCGGAGCTCATCGTGCGCTCTGCGCTCGCGCGCCGCGAAAGCCGCGGCCTGCACTTCAGCATCGACTATCCAGAAGCCCTTCCCGTGGCGCGCGACACGGTGCTCGCGCCATGAAGCCCGCCCCGGTACTCACGCCCGGCGAGGTGCGCGCCCTCGAAGAGCGCGCCGCGCGTCCCGGGGCGGCGTCGCTGATGGAGCGCGCCGGACGCGCCGTGGCGCAGGCCGCGCGCAGCCTCGCCGCCGACACCGGCGCGCCGATCCTCGTGGTCGCCGGGCCCGGCAACAATGGCGGCGACGCGTGGGTCGCGGCCGCGCACCTGAGCGAGAGCTTCCATCCGGTGGTGGTGTTCGACGTGACGGGCACCGAACCCAAGGCGGTCGAGGCGCGCGTGGCGCGCGAAGGTTATTCGTCGCGCGGCGGCCAGGTGGTGCGCGCGTGGCCGGAGAGCCTGCGCCCTGCGCTCATCGTCGACGGGCTCATCGGCCTGGGCCTCGCGCGCGACGTCGACACGAATTTCGCCGACATCATCCACAAGATCAACGCGAGCGCCGCGCCGGTGCTCGCGATCGACGCGCCGAGCGGCCTCGATACCGGCAGCGGCGCGGTACGCGGCTCCGCGGTGCGTGCCACGCACACGATCACCTTCCTCGCGCACAAGGTCGGCTTGCACACTTCCGACGGCCTCGACTATCGCGGCACGCTCGAGATGGACGACCTGGGCGTCGGCGCGGAAGCGTGCCGCGATGCGCACGGATCGCTCCTCACGCCCGAGCGCGTGAAGCCGTGGGTGAAGGCGCGCCGCGCCAACTCGCACAAGGGCGACTACGGCTCGGTCGCGGTGATCGGCGGCAACCGCGGCATGGTGGGCGCCGCACTCCTCGCGGCGCGCGCGGCGCTCGCATGCGGCGCGGGCAAGGTGCGCACGGGACTCCTCAGCTCCGACGCTCCGGGCGTCGATCTCGAGCGCCCCGAGCTCATGCTGGGCTCGGTCGACGACGCGATGGAGTCGGACGTGATCATCGCGGGGCCCGGGGCGGGACAATCGCCCTCCGCCACGTCCGTGTCGATGTTCGAGCGCAACGTATTGCCCGCGTTGATCGCCTCGGCCAAGCCGCTGGTGCTCGACGCCGATGCGCTGAACGCCATCGCCTTCAACGCCTCGCTCGAGACCGACCTGGCCGCGCGCACCCGGGCACCGACGATCCTCACGCCCCACCCCGGCGAAGCCGCGCGTCTCCTGCACCGCAACACGGGCCAGGTGAACGAGGACCGCGTGGGCTCGGCGCTGGCGCTCGCCAAGCGCTTCAACGCGCACGTGGTGCTGAAGGGCGCCGGAAGCATCTGCGCGTTTCCCGACGGGCGCTGGTCGGTGAACACCACCGGCAACCCGGGCCTCGCCGCGGCGGGCAGCGGCGACGTGCTCGCGGGGATCATCGGCGCGATGCTCGCGCAGAAGCTCGACCCGGAGAAGGCGCTTCAGTACGCCGTGTGCCTGCATGGAGCAGCCGCAGACGCATTGGTTGCGCGTGGAGTGGGGCCGGTGGGGCTGACCGCCAGCGAGATCGCCCTTGAAGCTCGCGCAGTCTTGAATTCCTGGACGCGTACCGCGTAACTTTCAATTCAGTAGAATTCGAAGAATGAGCGAACGCGAATCGATGAGCTACGACGTGGTCGTGGTGGGCGCCGGCCCCTCCGGGCTCGCCACGGCGATCCGCTTGCGCCAGTTGGCCGCGCAGTCGGGCAAGGAGTTCACGGTCTGCGTGGTGGAGAAAGGCTCGGAAGTCGGAGCCCACATCCTCTCGGGCGCGGTGATCGACCCGCGCGCGCTGGACGAGCTGCTGCCGGATTGGAAAGCCCGGGGCGCGCCGCTCAACACGCCCGTCACCGAGGACCGCTTCCTCTTTCTCACCCGGGAAAGCTCGCGCCAGGTGCCGTCGTGGATGCTGCCGGCGTGCTTCAAGAATCACGGCAACTACATCGCGAGCCTCGGCAACGTCTGTCGCTGGCTGGGGACGCAGGCCGAAGCCGCCGGTGTCGAGATCTATCCGGGCTTCGCCGCCGCGCAGATTCTCTACACGGCCGACGGGCGCGTGCGCGGCGTGGCCACGGGCGACATGGGCATCGGCAAGGACGGCGGGAAGACCGCGCGCTACCAGCAGGGCATCGAGCTGCACGCCAAGTACACGATCTTCGCCGAGGGCTGCCGCGGGCACCTCGGCCGCCAGCTCGAGGAGCGCTTCAGGCTGCGCGAAGGGCGCGGCCCGCAGGTCTACGGCATCGGCCTGAAGGAGCTCTGGGAGGTGAATCCCGAGCGCCACGTGCCGGGCCTCGTGGTGCACAGCGCCGGGTGGCCGCTCGACAACGACACCTACGGCGGCTCTTTCCTCTATCACCTCGAGGGCAACCAGGTGGCCGTGGGCTTCGTCGTGGGCCTGGGCTACGAGAACCCTTATCTGTATCCGTTCGAGGAATTCCAGCGCTACAAGACGCACCGCGCCATCCGCGGCTTCTTCGAGGGCGCTCGGCGCATCTCGTATGGCGCGCGCGCCATCACGGCGGGCGGCCTGCAGTCGTTGCCGAAATTGACCTTCCCCGGCGGCGCGCTGGTGGGCGACGACGCGGGGTTCCTCAACGCCGCGCGCATCAAGGGCACGCACGCGGCCATCAAGTCGGGGATGCTTGCCGCCGAGGCGGCGTTCGAAGCGCTGGGCGCCGGGCGCGAGGCCGACGAGCTCGCCACGTACCCGGCAGCGTTCGAGAAAAGCTGGCTGCACGAGGAGCTGCATCGCGCGCGAAACTTCAAGCCCTTGATGTCGAAAGGCCTCTACGCCGGCACGCTCCTGGTCGGCATCGACCAGGTCGTGTTCGGCGGCAGGGCACCGTGGACCCTGAAGCACCACAAGGCCGACCACGAGAAGCTCTTGCCCAAGGATCGTTTCACGCCGATCGAATATCCGAAGGCCGACGGCGTGCTCACCTTCGACCGCCTCTCGTCCGTGTTCGTCTCGAACACCCACCACGAAGAGGACCAGCCGTCGCACCTGACACTCAAGGATCCCCGCATTCCCGTCGAAGTGAACCTGGCGGTTTACGCCGGACCCGAGACGCGCTACTGTCCTGCTGGAGTGTATGAATTCGTGAGCGGGGGCGCGGGCCCGCGGCTTCAGGTGAACGCCCCTAACTGCGTGCACTGCAAGACCTGCGACATCAAGGACCCGACGCAGAACATCGTATGGGTCGTCCCCGAAGGCGGCGGCGGCCCGAACTACCCGAACATGTGACGGGGAGCGACCGACCATGGCGAAAGGAGGCACGAAAATGAAGACCGTTGCCGAGCTGCTAAGGGCGAAGCCCGCCCGCGTGGTGTCCGTGAGCCCCGAGCAGAGCGTGCTCGATGCCATCAAGGTCCTCGCCGCCGAGGACATCGGCGCCGCCATCGTCATGAGCGCCGGGCGCCTCGCGGGCATCTTCTCGGAGCGCGACTACACGCGCAAGATCGTCCTCAAGGGGCGCTCCTCCGACAACACCCGCGTCGAGGAGATCATGACGCCCAACGTGATCGTCGTGAATCCGCGCACGCGCACGCGCGAATGCATGCAGCTCATGAGCGACAAGAACATCCGCCACCTGCCGGTGGTCGACGAGGGGCGCGTCATCGGCATGGTGTCGATCCGCGACATCGTGAGCGACATCATCGCCGACCAGGACTTCACCATCGAGCAGCTGGAACATTACATCAGCGGCCAGTAACAAGGCGATCAATGTCAGAGCACGGAATCCACGTCCATGGGCCCCACGATCACGCCGTCGAGCACGCGGGCCACAAGCCGGGGCTGGGGCAACAGGTAGCGATCTTCACCGCGCTGCTCGCCACGGTCGGCGCCATCGTGAGCTTCTTCGGCGGGGACACGCAGAACAAGGCGATGCTCTTCAAGAACGAGGCGGTGCTGCGCAAGACCGAAGCCTCGAACCAGTGGAACTACTACCAGGCGAAGAGCATGAAGCAGAATCTCGCCGAGTTCGCGTCCGCGATGGCCATGGATCCGAAGGTCGCGGAAAAGTACGCCGGCGAAGCCAGGCGCCGGCGCGGGCCTCGCCGCCTTCACCGGAGCGCTCCTCGGGATCATCGCCTGGCTCTGACTTGATGCTGGAAGTCCGTAGGCTCGGCAAGACCTTCGGACCCGGCAATGCCCTCTTCGAGGCGGTCGATCTCGACGTCGCGCGCGGCGAATGGGTCGCGATCGTCGGCGAGTCGGGCTCGGGGAAATCCACGCTGCTCAACATCGTCGCCGGCCTCGACCAGCCCGATCGCGGCGAGGTGCGCCTCGACGGCAAGCCCCTCGACTTCGGCGACGACGACGCGCTCGCGCTGTGGCGCCGGCGCCACGTGGGCTTCGTGTTCCAGTCTTTCCATTTGCTGGCGTACCTCAGCGTGCGCGAGAACGTGGCGCTGCCGCTTGCGCTGATCGGCATCCACGGTTCCGAGCGCGAGCAGCGTGCGCAGGACGCGCTGCAGGCGGTGGGGCTGGGCTCGCTCGGCGCCCGGCGCCCGGGCTCGCTCTCCGGAGGCGAGATGCAACGCGCGGCGATCGCGCGCGCGCTGGTGCACGCGCCCCGCCTCGTTCTCGCCGATGAACCCACCGGGAACCTCGACGAGTCCAACGCGGGCGCGGTGCTTGCGTGCCTGCGCGACGCGGTGAAACGCGCCGGCGCGGCGGCGCTCATGGTCACGCACTCGCGCCTCGCCGCCGCCGCGTCCGACCGCGTGATGCGCCTGGCCGGCGGCAGGCTCTTCCCCGAGCCGCGATGAACGCGCCGCTCGCCCTGCTCCTCCTGCGCGGCACGCTCGCCGCCAACGGCCTGCGCCTGGCGCTCACCCTCGCCTCGATCGCGCTCGGCGTGGCCCTCGCGGGCGCGGTGCACACCGTGCACACTTCGGCGCTCGCGGAGATCGACCGCGCCGCGCACGCCCTCGCCGGCAAGGCCGACGTCGAGATCCGCGGCCCGCGAAGCGGCTTCGACGACGCGCTCTTCGCGCGCATCGCGTCGCGCCCCGAGGTGCTCGCCGCCAGCCCCGTGGTGGAGATCGAGGCGGCGCTCGCGAACGGCGCTGACAGGCTGCGCATCCTCGGCATCGACGCCCTGCGCGCCGTGCGCCTGCAGCCCGCTTTCGTGGTCGATGCCGCGAAGACCGGCGCCGGCAGCGTGGAGCGCCTCTTCGACGAGCGCGCGATCTGGCTGTCACCCGCGGCCGCGGCCACCCTGAAGGCGCGCGAAGGCGACGCGCTGACCCTCCTTTCCGGGTCCGAGGCGCGCGCACTGCGCGTCGCCGGAATCCTCGCGGGAATGCAGGCGGGCGGTGAGCTCGGCGTGATGGACATCGCCGCCGCGCAATCGCTCTTCGCGCGCGTGGGTTCGATCTCGCGCATCGACTTGCGCCTCCGTCCCGGTGTCGATCTCGCGCGCTTCCGGGCCGACATCGCGGGGCTGCTTCCTCCGGGTGTCGTGGCGTCCGCCGCGGCGTCGCTTTCCGGGCGCGCCGCGGCGATCAGCCGCGCCTACCGCGTGAACCTCGATGCGCTCGCGCTGGTGGCGCTTGCCACGGGCGCCTTCCTGGTCTTCTCGACGCTCGCGCTGCAAGCCGCGCGCCGGCGCCAGGAGTTCGCGTTGCTGCGTGCGCTCGGCGTGACGCGCCGCGGGCTCGCCCTCATTCTCACCCTCGAGGGCGCGTTGATCGGTGCCGTGGGGGCCGCGATCGGCACGGCGCTCGGCCTCTACGCGAGCCGCTTCCTCCTCGAGCGCGTCGGCGGCGATCTGGGCGCCGGCTTCTTCAGCGCGGCGAGGAGCGCCTTCACGCCGGACGTTGCCGCGCTCGCGTTCATCGCCGCGCTCGGCATCGGCATGTCGATCGCGGGAGCGCTGTGGGTGGCGCGCGCCGTGGGAAGGATCGAGGTGGCCGAAGCATTGCGCGATCGCGCGGTGGACCTGCCGCGCGCCTCCGCGACCGGTGGCAAGCTCGCCGTGCTTCTGGTGGCCGCGGGAATTCCGCTCCTCTTCTTGGAGCCGATCGCGGGGCTTGCGCTCGGCGGGTACGGCGCGATCGGCGCGTGGCTCGCCGCTTCGGTGCTCTGCGTGGGACCGTTATGCCGCGCCCTCCTCGCGCGCGCCGCCCCGCCCGATGCGCCGATCGCGAGCCTCGCGCTCGCGCAGGTGCGCCACCTCCCCGGGCACCTCGCGGCGAGCGTCGCCGGCATCGTGGTGAGCGCGTCGCTGTGCGTCTCCATGGCGATCATGGTGCATTCGTTCCGCGTCTCGCTGGAAGAATGGCTGACCGGGGTCGTGGGCGCCGATCTCTACGTGCAATCGCCTTCGACCAGCAGCGCCTTTTCCGCCGAGGATCTGCGTAGCCTCGCCGCGCTCCCCGAAGTGGCGTCGATCGAGGCGCTGCGCTTCGACCGCCTGGTGCTCGATGCCGACGGGCCGCCCGTTACCCTGATCGCGCGGCCGATCAACGCGCGCATCCTCGATGGCTTCCAGGCGCAGCCGCGCGGGCTGCCCCCTCCGGGCCCCGACATCCCGGTGTGGATCTCGGAGGCCGCGCGCGACCTGCACCGCTGGAAAGCCGGGGATCGCATTCGCCTGCCGATCGCCGGGCGCGAGACCCCGGTCGTGGTGGCGGGCGTGGTCCGCGACTACGCGCGCACCTGGGGCGCGGTGCTGATGCCCGCGGAGCGCTACCGTGCGCTCACCGGCGACACCGGGGCCAACGATCTCGCCGTCCATCTCGCGCGCGGGGTCGACGCCAAGGCCGGCGAGGCGGCGATCCACCGCGCGTTACCGCGGGCGCGCGGGCTCGCGTTCGAGGATGCGGCCGAGCTGCGCCGCCGCTCGCTCGCCATCTTCGATCGCAGCTTCGCGGTGACCTACGCGCTCGAGGCGGTCGCGATCGCCATCGGCCTGGCCGGCGTAACCAGCAGCTTCGCAGCGCTCGCGTGGTCGCGGCGGCGCGAGTTCGGCGTGCTGCGCTTCCTCGGGCTCACGCGTGGCGATGTGCTGCGCCTCCTCGCGCTCGAGGGTGCGGCGAGCGGCGCGCTCGGCGCCGCGCTCGGGCTCGTGTCCGGAATCGCCATCAGCCTGGTGCTCGTGCACGTCGTCAACCGGCAATCCTTCCACTGGAGCCTCGAGGTGCACTGGCCCTTTTCCACGCTCATCGCGCTGATGGTTTCCGTGATCGCCTTGTGCGCCATCGGCGCGCGCGTGAGCGCAGCGTTCGCCGTGCGCAAGGAAGCCGTCCTCGCGGTGAAGGACGACGCTTGAGCCCGCTTCTCTTTGTGCCCCTCTTGTTCTTCCTGGTTCACCCATTTGCCTTCGACCCGGTGACGCCGGGGAAAGCGCTGGAATTTCCCAGGGACGCGGGCTCGCATCCGGGCCATCGCATCGAGTGGTGGTACGTGACCGGGCAGCTCCAGACCCAACGCGGCCCCATGGGATTCCAGGTGACGTTCTTCCGCGTGCGAAATCCCGAGGCGGAGGGCAATCCGAGCCGCTTCAGCCCGCGCCAGCTCCTCTTCGCCCATGCCGCCCTCGCCGATCCCGCGAAGGCAAGCCTCCTCCACGACCAGCGCTCGGCGCGCGCGCTCGATTCGCTGGTGCAGGCGAGCCGGGACGATACCGCGGTGCGAATCGACGACTGGCATCTGGTGCGCGAAGCCGGAGCCTATCGCGCCCGCATCGACGCGCAGGACTTCGCGCTCGACCTTGCGATGACGCCCACGCAGCCCGTGCTCTTGCAGGGATCGGGCGGCTTCAGCCGCAAGGGGCCCGGCGCCGGCGCCGCGAGCTACTACTACAGCGAGCCGCACCTGCGCGTGGCCGGGCGCATACGCTCCGCGGGCGAGTCGCTCGAGGTCAACGGCAGCGCATGGCTCGATCACGAATGGTCCAGCGAGCCTCTCGCGGACGACGCCGTGGGCTGGGACTGGCTCGGCGCCAACCTCGAAGGCGGCGCCGCGCTGATGGTGTTTCGCATCCGTTCCCGCGACGGCACGCCGCTCTGGGCGAACGCGACGCTGCGCACGCCGGGCGCCGCACCCGTCGTGGTCGGAAACGAGGCCGTGCGCTTCTCGCCCCGGCGCCTGTGGAGGTCGCCGCGCACCGGGACCGTCTATCCGGTGGCGATGGATATCGAAGTGGCGGGAACGTCGTGGCGCGTCGACCCGCTGATGGATGACCAGGAGCTCGATGCGCGCGCCTCCACCGGGACCGTGTATTGGGAAGGCGCGGTGCGCGTGGAAGGCGCCAACGGCGCTCGCGGCCGCGGCCGCGGCTACCTCGAGCTCACCGGCTACGGCGAGCGCGTTCCCTTCTGATGTCCGCCGAGAACGTTCGCGCCGAGGTCGGGCAGATCGCGCCCCTCGACGGGTTGCGCGGGATCGCGGTGGCGTGGGTGGTCCTCTTCCACGTGTACGCACTGCGCGGAAAGCTCGGTGATCCGTGGGTGGACCTGATGGCCTCGTCGCCCTTCCTCGAGCCCGTCGTCGGCGCGGGCTACCTTGGCGTGGATCTGTTCTTTCTGATCTCGGGATTCCTCCTTGCGCTGCCGTGGTTCGTGCACGCCGGGGAAGGCCGGCCTGCGCCCTCGGCGCACGGCTTCTACGCGCGACGCCTGCGCCGCATCGTGCCGGCGTATTACGTGCAGCTCGTCGTGCTCTTCGCCGTGGTGCTGCCGCTTCTCGCGGGCCGCGGCTACTGGCGCTCGGACCTCTACGTGTACATCTTCAACGCGGTGGCGCACGCTCTCTTCCTGCACAACACGACGCCGCTCACCAGCGGCTCGATGCAGATGAACGGCGCGCTGTGGACGCTCGCGGTGGAGGCGCAGTTCTATCTCCTCATCCCGCTCGTGGCGCCGCTCTTCGTGCGCTGGGGCTACGCCGCGCTCGCCGCTTCCTTTGCGCTTGCGATCCTCTGGCACATCGGCGTGCAGAGCGGCCTGGACGGCCTCGTCGCCGCCGAGATCGCGATCGGCGCCCCATGGGGTTGGCCGGAATCGACCGTGCGTTACCTCCTCCTGCACCAGCTGCCGAGCTACCTCGTGCACTTCGCGCTCGGCGTCGTGCTCGGCCGCGCGTGGCTCGCATGGCGCTCGCTCGAGCAGCCGCGCATCGAACGCGCGCTGGTGGCCATCGGGGCGGCGTGCGCGCTCGCCGTTCTCTACCGGCTGGTCGCGATCAATGGCCTGCTGTTGGGCGAGCTGAGCTGGATCGTGCCGCCCCTTTGCCTCGGCGTGCTGCTCTTCTGGGCGGTGACAACGCGCATCCGGGCTGCATATGCCCTTCTCGCGCGCGGCCCCCTCGCCTTCCTCGGGCGCGTGAGCTACTCCGCCTACCTCTATCACCTGCCGTTGCTGCTGTTGTGGAATGCATACGCACGCGCGCTTCCGGCATGGGCATCGCTGCCGCTCTACTTCGCCATCCTCATCGCCATCTCGTGGCTCTCGTGGCGCTTCGTCGAACAGCCCTTCCTGCGAAGAAAAGTCGTGTCAGGTACGACTTTCCGCGGGGCAGAAAGTCGTACCTGACACGACTTTTTAGTTTCGCGAGCGGGAGCCGACCGCGAGGGCGGTGAAGATGGCGAGGACCTGCAGGATCGCGACACCCCACAGGACGTGGGTGTAGCGCCCCGCATCCATGAGCGTGCCGAAGGCGAGCGGCGCCAGGGCGAGCCCGGCGTCGATGCCCGAGTAGACGAAACCGTAGACGCGCCCGAAGGCCGCGGTGCCGAAGGTGCTGGTGGCCGCGCGGCGCACGAGCATGTCGCGCGAGGGGCCGATGAAGCCCACGCCGAATCCCATGAGCCCCATGAGCGCGACCACGCTCCAGCCCGGAACCATGGCGCTCGCGAGCGCGATGGCGCAAAGCGCCGCGCACGACAGCGACAGGGCAACCCGCCGGTCCTCGCGCTCGTCGCGTGTGGCGAAAAAACCGCCGGTCGCGGTGCCCGCGGCGCTGCCCAGCAGGTACGCGGTGAGCGCGGAGGTCGCGAACGCGAGCGAGACGCCGTAGGTGCGCTCGAGGAGCGGCGGCGCGAAATTCTGCAGCGCGCCGAACGCCATCACCGACAGGAGGAAGAACGCGAAGCACATCCACACCACGCCCACGCCGAGGAAGGCGAACGAGCCCCCGCCGCGCTTGGCGGGCTCGTGGGGCATCACGCCCGCGCTGTCGTCCAGGTCGCCGCGCCGCGCGAGGAGGAACGCGAGCGCGAGCAACCCGACCATCGATGCGCCGACGCACGCGGCGCGCCATCCCATCGCCTCGGCGATCGCGATCACGAACACCGGCGCCGCCGCCCAGCCGAGTGTCCCGGTCAGCCCGTGCACCGAGAAGGCGTGGCCGAGCCGCGCGCTCGCGCAAAGCAGCCCCACGCCCGCGCAGAGCACGCGCATCCCGCCGAAGCGATCGACCGCGAAACCGGCGAGCGCCTGGCCGATGCCCGACACCACGAAGAAGGTCGACATGATGGCGCCGGCTTGCGTGAAGGTGAGGCCGAAATCGCGCATCAGCCACGGGAAGAGCGGCGGGATCACGAGGTGGAAGAAGTGCGAGGTGCCATGGGCGAAGCCCACCAGCGAGATGACGGTCGCATCGCTGCGCAGACTGGCGGCGGGAGAGGCTGCGGACACGGGAATTCCGGAGGAGATGTGCGTCAATTATATCCACGCGCGGCGCTGTTACCATCGAAGTCATGGAACCGGACATTCTCGTCGAACGCGACGGCGCAATCGCCACCGTCGTCCTCAACCGCCCCGACAAGCTGAACGCCCTCACGCGCCCCATGTGGAAGCGGCTGGGCGACGCGTTCATCGAGCTTGACGGCGACGAGTCGGTGCGGTGCGTGATCATTCGCGGGGCCGGCACGCGCGCCTTCGCGCCCGGCAACGACATCTGCGAGTTCGAGACGGAACGCTCCAACGTCGCCCAGGCGCGCGACTACGGCAACGACATGCGGCGCACCATTACGGCGATCGACCTTTGCCGCCATCCCGTGGTCGCGCAGATCCACGGCATCTGCGTGGGCGGCGGGCTCGAGATCGCGGGGCTCGCCGACATCCGCATCTGCGGCGAATCGAGCCGCTTCGGGGTGCCGATCAACAAGCTGGGGCTGGTGATGGCCTATGCGGAGATCGGCTCGCTCATCGCGCTCGCGGGGGAAGCGAGCGCGCTCGAGATCCTCCTCGAGGGCCGCGTGTTCGACGCGCGCGAGGCGCGGGAAAAGGGCCTCGTCACGCGCGTGGTGCCCGATGGCGACGTCGAATCCGAAGCGCGCGCCACCGCGCAGCGCATCGCCGACGGCGCGCCGCTGGTCGCGCGCTGGCACAAGAAGTTCGCCCGGCGCTTGCGCGACTCGAAGCCGTTGACGCCCGACGAGTACGACGAAGGGTTCGCGTGTTTCGGCACCGAGGATTTCCAGATCGGCTACAAGGCTTTCCTCGCAAAGGCGAAACCGGAGTTCAAAGGCAAATGAAGGGTGCGTTGAAGGGAATCAAGGTCATCGAGCTCGCGCAGATCATGGCGGGCCCGACGTGCGGCATGCTGCTGGCCGACATGGGCGCCGACGTGATCAAGGTGGAGAAGCTCCCGGGGGGCGACGACACGCGCAGCTACATGCAGCCGAGCGTGAACGGCGAGTCCGCGGCCTTCATGATCCTCAACCGCAACAAGCGCGGCATGGCGGTGAACCTGAAGAAGCCGGGCGGCCTCGAAGTGGTGAAGCGCCTCATCGCCGATGCGGACGTGGTGACCGAGAATTACCGCAAGGGCACCCTCGACAAGCTGGGCCTGGGCTACGAGGTCCTCGAGAAGTTGAATCCGCGCCTCGTCTATTGCGCGATCTCGGGCTACGGGCGCACCGGTCCTTATGCCGACAAGGCGGGCTTCGACCTCATCGCGCAGGGCTTCGCGGGGATCATGAGCATCACCGGCGAGCCCGGCGGCCCGCCTGTCAAGAGCGGCACCTCCATTGCCGACATCAACGCGGGCATCCTCGCGGCCCTCGGCATCGCCTCCGCGCTCCTCGCGCGCGCCACCACGGGGCGCGGGCAGATGGTCGAGACCTCGCTCATGGAAGCCGCCATCCAGCAGACCTACTGGCAATCGGCGATCTTCTTCGCCACCGGCGAGAATCCGGGGCCTACCGGCTCGGCCCATCTCCTCACCGCGCCCTACCAGGCCTTTCCCACCGCCGATGGCTGGATCAACGTGGGCGGGGCCAACCAGTCGAACTGGGAGCGCATCGTCAAGGTGATCGGCCGGCCCGAGCTCGCCGCCGACGCGCGCTTCGCCACCAACAACGATCGCATGCGCAACCTCGCGGCGCTGACGCCGCTCGTCGCCGAGCGCCTGAAGACGCGAGCGTCGAACGATTGGGTGCGCGAGTTCGAGGCGGCCGGGGTCCCGGTGGGGCCGGTGAACAAGATCGGCGACATGCTCGCCGATCCGCAAGTGGCCGCGCGCGAGATGGTGATGGAGGTCGATCACGCGCGCGCCGGGCGCGTGAAGACGCTCGGCACGCCGATCAAGTTCTCGGCAACGCCGGGCGCGGTGACGCGCGCCGCACCCGTCCTCGGCCAGCACACGCGCGAAATCCTGGAAAGCCTCGGGTACACGAGCGCGCAAGTCGGCACTCTGGAGCAGGAAGGCGCCGTCTTTTCCGCGGGATGAATTCCCGCATCCGCCGTTAACCGTTGTGCTACCGTACGGCGCTTCCATGCCGTCGGTCCTGGTACTCGCCCTCCTCGCGGTCGCCGCGCTCGTCACGTCATTCATCTCCGGCATTCTCGGAATGGCGGGCGGGATGATCCTCATGGGAATCCTGCTCGCCGCACTGCCGCTGCCGGTGGCGATGCTGCTGCACGGCATCACGCAGCTCGCCTCCAACGCGTGGCGCGCATTCCTCTGGCGCAAGGACGTCGACTGGCGCGTCTTCCGCGGCTACCTCTATGGCGCCGTCATCGCCACGGCCGCCTTCGCGCTGGTGAAGCTCGTGGTGGGCAAGCCCGTCGCCCTCATCGTGATGGGCCTCACGCCGTTCCTGGCCCTGGCGCTTCCGCACAAGCTGCACCTCAACGTCGAGCGCCGTGGACATCCGCTCGCGTGCGGCGCGATCTGCTCGGCGCTCTCGCTCACCGCCGGGGTGTCGGGGCCGATCCTCGACGTCTTCTTCGTGCGCTCGAAGATGACGCGCCACGAGGTGGTGGCCACCAAGGCGATGACGCAGAGCCTGTCGCACATCCTGAAGATCCTCTACTTCGGCGCGTTCGTCGCGGTCGAGGGCGGCAGCGTGCACCCCGCGCTCGCGGCGATGATGGTGGCGCTCGCCTTCATCGGCACGTCGCTCTCGCGCCGCGTTCTCGAGCGCATGAACGACACATCGTTTCGCTTCTGGACGCGCTGGACCGTCATGACGCTCGGCGGCTTCTACCTCGCGAGCGGCGCCTGGATGCTGGCCAAGGCTTGAGGCCCGCGGGGCGCGACGGAACGCCCCCGGCGGGGGATTGTCTCTAAGGGGATTTCTCCGTCCACCGCTCCGGAGCATCGCGGGAAGGCCCCATGACCACGCGTCGCGAAACCAGCCAGCTCAGCTTCTTCGGCAGGAAGCTTGCCGTCACCGGCTTCTTCGCCAGGCGCATCGACCTCCTCGGGATACGCATCCCGGTCGCGGGCGTCGCCATCGTGGTCGGCCTCAGCCTCGTCCTCTTCACGATCTGGGGCATTATCTTCAGCCGCGCGCCGACGCACATCACGCAGACCATCGACCATCGCTACGACGTCGCCGACCCGCAGTTCGTGCGCTCGATGAGCGTGCTGCTCGGGCCCGCGCTCGAGCCCGGCAACCGTGTGGACATGCTCGTCAACGGCAACCAGATCTTCCCGGCGATGCTGGAGGCGATCCGCACGGCAAAGAAGTCCATTACCTTCGAGAGCTACATCTACTGGAAGGGCGACGTGGGCAGGAAATTCGCCGACGCGATCGCCGAGCGCGCGAAGGCCGGGGTGAAGGTGCATGTGCTGCTCGACTGGGCGGGCAGCTACAAGATGGAACAGGAGACGATCGACGAGATGGGCCGCGCCGGGGTCGAGATCCTGAAGTTCCACCATCCCCAGTGGTCGCGTTTCAAGCACCTGAACCACCGCACGCACAGGAAGCTCCTGGTGATCGACGGCAAGGTCGGATTCACGGGCGGCGTGGGCATCGCGGACCAGTGGAACGGCAACGGCGAGGACCCCGACCATTGGCGCGACACGCACTTCCGCATCGAGGGCCCGGTGGTCGCGCAGCTGCAGGGCGCCTTCGCCGACAACTGGACGCAGGCCTCGGGCGCGGTGCTGCACGGCGAGGAGTACTTCCCGGCGCTCTCCGCCATGGGCGCGCTTCCCGCGCAGATGTTCAAGAGCTCGCTCGAGGGCGGCGCCGAGAGCATGCAGCTCATGTACATGCTGTCGCTCGCCGCGGCGAAGAGCACGATCGACCTGTCGATGGCCTACTTCATCCCCGACGCGATGGCCATGGATCACATCGTCGCCGCCTTGAAGCGCGGGGTGCGCGTGCGCATCATCCTGCCCGGCGAGTACAACGACTCCCAGCTGGTGCGCAGCGCCTCGCGCTCCGAGTGGGGGCGCATCCTGCGGGCGGGCGGCGAGATCCACGAGTACCAGCCCACCATGTTCCATTGCAAGGTGCTGGTGGTCGACAGCCATTGGGTCTCGGTGGGCTCGACCAACTTCGACTCGCGCTCGTTCCGCTTGAACGACGAGGCCAACCTCAACGTCTACAACCGCGAGTTCGCGGCGCGGCTCTCGGCGCAGTTCGAGGAGGACCTGAAGAAATCGCGGCGCATCACGTTGCAGGAATGGCAGGGCCGCCCGATCCACGTCAAGGCCTGGGACAACATGGTCGGATTCTTCGAGCCGCAGCTCTAGCGATGCGCGGCCACACCCGCTCCAGCGCTCCAGCCCAATCGCCCGCGGCAGCCGCCAAGGCCACGCCCTCGTTTTTCACCCGCTGCGCCAAGGGCACCGCGCGCATCGCCGGGCGTCCCGCGGCCTTTGCGCTGGTCTGCGCGCTGGTGATGGCCTGGGCCGTGAGCGGGCCCTACTTCGGCTACAGCGACACGTGGCAGCTCACCATCAACACCGCTACCACCATCGTCACCTTCCTGATGGTGTTCCTCATCCAGGCCACGCAGAACCGCGACGCCGAGTCGATCCAGATCAAGCTGGACGAGATCATCCGCGCCCTCGAAGGCGCCCACAACGAGCTCCTCGACCTCGAGGAGCTCGAAGAGAAGGACCTCGTCAGGATGCGCGAAAACTACCTGCGCCTCGCCGAGGAAGCGCGCACGGCGCTGCGCAAGGGCAAGCCCGACACCGGCTCGCCGGACGTCGGCGCCTCCACCCGCGCCGTCGTGCGGCGCATTAAAGGCGGGAAAGCAAGACCCCGCTGAAACTGGTGTTGGAGAAAAGTGGTGTCAGGTACGACTTTTCGGTGACGCAGTCTCTCCTCGAAAAGTCGTACCTGACACCACTTTTCACCTGAACTCCACCGCCGTCGTATTGGCTCCGCACAGCAGCACTCCCACCGTCTGGCCCGGCTCGGGCTTGAACGCGCCCGAGGTGAGGGAAGCGAGGGCGGCGGCGCCGCCGGGCTCCACCACGATGCGCAGTGTCTTCCACAGGGCGCGCTGCGCATCGCGAATCGCCTCGTCCGTCACGAGCACGGTGCGTGCCACGTGCCGCTGCGCGATGGGAAACATCAGCGCGCCGACGCGCTTGGGCGCGAGCGAATCGGCGGCCACGCCGCCCGCGGGAGCGTCGACCGGCGCCCCCGCCGCGAGCGCGTGCGTGAGGGTGGGCGCCTCTTCCGGCTCCACGCCGATCACCGCCACGCGCCCGGCATACCACGCGGCGATCCCACCGATGAGGCCGCCTCCGCCCACCGCCACCAGCAGCGCGTCGAGACGCGGCGCCTGCTCTTCGTACTCGAGCCCGACCGTGGCCTGGCCTTGCAGCGTCTCTGCCTGGTCATAGGCGTGGATCGCGGTGGCGCCCGATCGCGCCACCCACTCCCGGCTTGCGAGCAACGCGTCGTTGTAGAGCTCGCCGGCGATCTCGAGGCGCGCGCCGTAGCCGCGGATCTGCTCCATCTTCGCGGGCGACGCCACGCTCGGTACGAAGATCGTGGCCGGTCGCCGCATCTTCATCGCCGCGTAGGCGACCGCCGCCCCGTGGTTTCCGCCCGAAGCGGCCACCACGCCCACCGCGGGGATATCGCGCGTGAGCAAATTATTGAACGCGCCGCGCGTCTTGAACGACCCGGCGTGCTGCAGGAATTCGAGCTTGAACGCGAGGCGCGCGCCGGGAACCCCGAAATCGGCTCCGTCCACCTCGACCACGGGGGTGCGCCGCACGTGGCGCGCGATGCGTTGCGCGGCGGCGCGTATGGAAGCGGCGTCCAGCGGATCCGGATTCATCGGCGGTGCTTCGCTCAAAGGGGCGATTGTAAAGCGAGAAACACCGCGCGCGCCGCTAGGCGCTCAACGCACGTCGGGCTCGAAGAACGTCCATTGCACCTGCGGGAAGCGCTCCTTGAACGCGGCCTCGATCTCGTTGATCTTGTCGACGAAAGCGCTCTCGTCGCCCTGCGAGCGGACCTTGGCCTTCACCGCGACCATCACGTCGCCGCCCATGTGCAGCGTGAGGAGCTCGATCACGCGCTCGATCTCCGGCCGGCCCTCGAGGAACGCCATCATCTCGGCGCGCACCGGGGCCTCGACCCCCTGCCCGATCAGCATCGCCTTCACCTGGATCGCCACCGCCACCGCGACGATCACCAGGAGGACGCCGATCGCGATGCCGCCCAGGGCGTCGTAGAGCGGGTTCGCGGTGATCCACGTGGCGAGCACCGCGACGAAGGCGAAGCTCAAGCCCACCAGCGCCGCGAGGTCCTCACCGAAGATCACCACCAGCTCGGCGTTGCGCGAGCCGCGGAACCAGGCCCACAAGTTCTGCGCGCCACGCGATTTGTTCACCTCGCGCAGCGCCCCCCACATCGAGAACCCCTCCGCGCCGATGCCGAAGGCGAGCACGCCGAGCGCGAGGAGCGGCGACTTGAGCTCCTCGGTCGCGTGCAGCTTGTGCCACCCCTCGTAGATCGAGAACATGCCGCCCAGGCTGAACAACAGGATCGCGACCATGAACGACCAGAAGTAGGTCTCCTTGCCGAAGCCGAGCGGATAGTCGAGGGTCGGCGGCCGCCTGGAGCGCTTCATCCCGAGAAGCAGGAGAAGCTGGTTGCCGCAATCGGCGGTCGAATGCACCGCCTCCGCGAACATCGACCCCGATCCGGTGATCGCCGCGGCGACGTACTTGGTGAGCGCGATCGCGAAATTCGCGCCGAGCGCGAACACCACCGCCTTGCCGGAATCGGCGCCTTGTGCCACGGCTAGGGCTTGGCGATGTTTCTCTCGATCCAGGTCGCGAATTTCTGCAGGAATTTCTCGAACGCCTCGCGCTGATCGGCCCGTACCGTTCCCGAAGCGTCCACGACCTTGTCGACGGTGCCGATATAGAGTTCCGGCATCTGCATCATCGACATGTCGAGGAAGACGACCGCCTGGCGGATCTGGTGGTTGGCGCCGAAGCCGCCGAGGACGCCCGGCGACGTGGTGACCACTGCGCAAGGCTTGCCGGGCAGCGACGCCTTGCCGTAAGGACGCGAGCCCACGTCGATCGCGTTCTTCATCGGGGCGGGGATCGAGCGGTTGTACTCGGGCGAGACGAAGAGCACCGCGTCGTGCGCCTTGATGGCATCGCGAAACGCGGTCCACGCGGCCGGCGGATTGTCGGTCTCGAGGTCCTGGTTGTAGAGCGGCAGGTCGCGGATCTCGACGATCTCGAGATTCAACGTGGGCGGCTGCAGCGCGCGCAGCGCATTGGCCACGCGGCGCGAGAATGCTTCCTTGCGAAGACTTCCGACGATCACGGCGACGCGGCGGGCGGGCATGTCATTTCTTTCGTGAGAGGTGGTAGTTCTCGTGGACAGCGATCATATCTGCGGGTTTCATCCGGGCGATGTCCATCCTGCCTCCGCGTTATGATTCCAGGAGGATAAACCCATGCGCTATCTCAACGACCCCGAAGGCCACAGGCTCCCGGTCAAGATCGACGCGGCGAGCAATGGCGAGTTCGAGCCTATCGCGCTCGAGGCTGTGCACCACCTGGCGCGCCGCATGGCGCTGGATGCGGCTGGCGAGAACGCGAAGCGGCTCGGCATCGACCGGCGCTCGTTCCTGGTCTCCTCGTGTGGCGTCGCGACGACGCTCATGGGCATGAACGCGGCCTATGCGAGCCGCGGCGCCCGCGGCGGCTTCTTCGAGCTGCCGCGCGAGTCTGCGCTCGACCCATACGCGGCGCGCAGCGTCGTCGACGGCGACGAGTTCATCTTCGACGTGCAGGGGCATTTCGTGAATCCCACGGGGGCCTGGACGAAACGCCTGCCACCCACGGCGCGGCCGCTGCAGTTCCCCAAGACGCGATCCTGCGGACCCTCGAAGGGCCCGGGCGCGCTCGACTACCTGCAGTGCATCGGCCCCGACGAGTTCGTGAAGGACGTGTTCCTCGACTCCGACACCGACCTCATGGTGCTCTCCTTCGTGCCGTCGACGCGGCTCGCCGAGCCACTCACCATCGAGGAAGGCGAGGCCACGGCGCGCATCGTGGAGAAGCTCGATGGCACCCATCGCCTGCTGATCCACGGGCGGGTGAATCCGAACCAGCCCGGCGACCTCGAGGGCATGGACGAGCTCGCGTCGCGCCACCGGATCTCGGCTTGGAAGACCTATACGCAGTGGGGACCCGACGGCAAGGGCTTCTACCTCGACGACCCACCCGGCATCGCGATGATCGAGAAGGCGAGGAGGCTCGGCATCCGCAACGTGGCGGTGCACAAGGGCCTTTCCTTCGGCCCGCGCTCCTACGAGCACTCGACCTGCGTGGACGTGGGACGCGTGGCGAAGCGCTATCCCGACGTGAATTTCCTCATCTATCACTCGGGATTCGCCGCCGACAAGGCCGAGGGCCCCTACGACGCGCGGCGCACCGACGGCATTGACGCGTTGGTGACGAGCCTCGTCGCCAACGGCGTGAAGCCGGGCGCGAACGTCTATGCCGAGCTGGGATCGACGTGGCGTTTTCTCATGCGCGACCCCGATTCCGCGGCGCACGCGCTCGGCAAGCTCTTCAAGCACTGCGGCGAGGACAACGTCCTGTGGGGCACCGACTCCATCTGGTACGGCTCGCCACAGGACCAGATCCAGGCGTTTCGCACCTTCCAGATCGCGCAGGAGCTGCGCGACCAGCACGGCTATCCGGAGATCACGCCGCAACTGCGGTGCAAGGTGTTCGGGCTGAACGCGCTCAAGGTGTATTCGATCCCGGACGAGGTCCTGAAGAAGCACGTGCGCGACCGCATCGCGCTCGATCGCGACGAGTACCGCGAGCGCCCCGATCCCGCCTTCGTCACCCGCGGGCCGCGCACGCGCCGCGAGTTCTTGAACCTCAAGGCGTGGGGCGGCTAGCGCTTGATCGTCACGCCATCCACTTTCAGCTCGCTCGTCGTTGCGATCGCGCACGACAGCCCGCGAACTTTCGTCTTCCGCGGCGCCGAGATGCTGCTGCGCGAAAGCGACCTCGCCCTTCCCGATCCCGCGGTGGTGAAATCGCTCTCGATCGCCGCGGAGAGCGTCTTTCCGGTCGGCGTGTATGGGAAGGAGTATTGCGCGACGGCGTGGGTCGCGCGCGACGCGCAGCCTCCCCGGGGATACGTCTACAAGGGCCTGCGCTCCCTCTTCGGGCGCGTGGACGAGGACACCCTCGCCATCGCGGGGCGCGCATTCCAGATCGCCGACTGGGCGCGCAACCATCGCTTCTGCGGCGCTTGCGGCAAGCCCATGGCGAAGGTCGAGGGCGAGCGCGCCATGAAATGCCCCTGCGGGCACGTGGCCTACCCGCGCATCGCGCCCGCCATGATGGTGCTGGTGAAGAAGGGCCGCGCCATTCTCCTCGCGCGCAATGCGGCGGTGCCCGCCGGCGGGCGCATGAGCGCGCTCGCGGGATTCCTCGAGCCCGGCGAATCCGTCGAGGAAGCCGTGCATCGCGAGGTGCACGAGGAGGTCGGGCTTTTCGTGAAGGACCTGCGTTACTTCGCCAGCCAGTCGTGGCCCTTTCCCGGCTCGCTCATGATCGCCTTCACCGCCGAGTACGCCGACGGCGACATCAAGGTCGATGCCAGCGAGATCGCCGAGGCGCGCTGGTTCGGTCCGGGCGACACCCTGCCTGAGCTCTCGCCGCCGCAATCGATCTCGCGCGCGCTCGTCGAGGCCAACCTGCCGCGCTAAGAAAGTGGTGTCAGGTACGACTTTTTAAGTTGTACCTGACACGACTTTCTATTGGGCTGGAGGGGCGACGCTGGCGTCCTCGGAGCCGCTGCGCTTGAGGGCGGCGGCGACGAAGCCGGACGCTTTCAGCTCCTCGACGACGCTGCGCAGGTACCTGGCCGCGGCGTCGCGGCCGCGCGGCACCGCCACGGCCTGGCCAATGGTCACGTAGTTGTCCTCGATCACTCTGATGTTCGCGTCGCGGCGCGCGGTCTGGGTCATCAGCTCGCGGATGCCGGCCACGGCCTCGAGCTTCTGCGCGAAGAAGATATCTACGGCGGCGTTGGAGGTCGGCGCGCGGACCAGCTGCGCGTTCTTGAGCGTCCGGGTGAGGAAAAGGTCGTAGGCCGAGCCCTTGCCGACCGCGATGCGCGTTCCCGCGCGGTCGAAGTCCGAGACCCTGCGCAGCGGCGAGTCCTTGCGCACGGCATAGGTGCCGCCGAGCTCGACATACGGGGCGGAGAACGCGATCGTCTTCTCGCGCTCCGGATCGACCGCGAGGAAGGCCACGTCCCAGGCGCCCTCACCCACCGCGTCGGTGACCTTGCCGGCGGTGTCGTAGATCACGTAGCGAATCGGCACACCGAGGCGCCGCGCCAGCTCGCGCGCGATATCGGGGGCGACCCCGCGGGGATCGCCGCCCGCCGGGTCCTTCTGCACCAGCGACACGTTGCCGAAATTCACCGCTGCCCGCAACACGCCGGTCGGCGCCATCTCGGCACGCAGAGCGGAGGAGATTTCGGGCGTGGAGGCGCAGGAGGCCATGACGAGGAGAGAGGCGAAGGTGAGGAGGGGTCGAGTCATGCGCGATTGTCCTTGCGAACGCATCGCCCGGTCAATGATCGAACCTCACTGAACGGTAAAAGGCGCTCCCCATGGAAGGCGTGGTCAAGGGCAAGGAGGAAGTGAAGGCGGCGGTCGCGGACGCGCTGCAGATCAAGCGCCCGCGCGACGTGCGCTTCTGGATCGCCATGGCCGTCATGGCGGTGGCCGCCGCCGCGTTCGCGGTGATCGCACGCAGCGTCTGGGAGACGGCGCCGATCCTCAAGCAGGACCTGCAGGTGTCGGTCTGGCTGCACACGCACGGCAACCCCGTGTTCAGCGCCTTCCTCTTCGCGATCACGCAGGTCCATTCCACGGCGGGCATTCCGGTGCTCGCTGCGATCCTCGGATATTTCGTGTGGCGGCACGGCGATCGCTATTGGGTGATCTCGCTCGCCCTCGCCGTGGGCGGCGGGCTCCTCCTCAACGTGCTTCTCAAGCTTCTCTTCAACCGCGCCCGACCGACCTGGGACGATCCCATCCTCACCCTGAGCTCGACCAGCTTCCCCAGTGGCCACACCGCGGGCGCGACGCTCTTCTATGGCTTCCTCGCGGCCTACATGGTGTGGCGCACGAAGAAGCCCTTGTCGTGGGTGCTGTCGGTGGCCGGCTGCGCGCTCATGGTGGCGCTGGTGGGGTTCTCGCGCATCTACCTCGGCGTGCACTTCCTGAGCGACGTCCTCGCCGCGATGAGCATCAGCACGGTGTGGCTGCTGATTTGCCTCATCGCGGTACGCGCCTACGCCAAGCGCCACAGCGGCTCGGCGCCGGCGGCCTGATGGCCGAGGCGCTGCCCGTGATCGTGAACGCGACCGCGGGCAAGGGCTACACCGAGGCCGAGATCGAGGCGATCGGCGCGGCTTTCGAGAGGGCCGGAGCGGCGGTCGAGATGATGCCCGCCCGCGTGGGCTCGGAGCTGGTGAAGCTCGCCGAGCGCGCGGTGGGCGCGGGCCACCCGGTGGTGGTCGCGGGTGGCGGCGACGGCACCCTGAACGCGGTCGCCTGCGCGGTCACGGGCACCTCGAGCGCGATGGGCGTGCTGCCGCTGGGAACGCTCAACCACTTCGCCAGGGACCTCGGCATCCCGCTCGGGCTCGAGGAGGCCGCGCGCACGGTGGTCGCGAATCACCAGAAGGAAGTCGACGCCGCCGAGGTCAACGGGCGCATCTTCATCAACAACTCGAGCCTCGGCCTCTACCCTGAGCTCGTGACCGTGCGCGAGAACCAGCGCCGCCGCCTCGGCCGCAGCAAGTGGCACGCGCTCTTCTGGGCGAGCGTCACGGTGCTGCGCCGCCATCCGATGCTCGACGTGGCCCTCGTGCTCGACGAAAGAGCGCAAGTGCGCCGCGCGCCGCTGGTATTCATCGGCAACAACGAGTACCAGATCGAGGGCTTCCACATCGGCCGCCGCGAGTGCCTCGACGCGGGCAGGCTCAGCATCTATCTCACGCGCCGGCACGGCCGGATCGGGCTCTTGGGCCTCGCGCTGCGCGCGCTCGCCGGAACGCTGCACCAGGCGCGCGACTTCGAGGCGCTCACCGCGCAGAGCGTGACCGTCGCCACGCGCCACAAGGCGGTGCCGGTGGCCACCGACGGGGAAGTGACCCTGATGACGATGCCGCTCGAATACCGCATCCGCGCGCGCGCGTTGCGCGTGGTGGTGCCCGCGCCCGAGCCCGAGGCGGCCTGATGCGCAGGATCGTGCACCTCTCGGACCTGCACTTCGGCCGGGTGGATCCTCAGGTCCTCGAGCCGCTGCGCCGCCGCGTCGAGGCGATCGCGCCGCACCTGGTGGTGGTCTCCGGCGACCTGACCCAGCGCGCCAGGCCGCGCCAGTTCCGCGAGGCGAAGGCGTTTCTGGACACGCTGCCCATGCCGCAGCTCATGGTGCCGGGCAACCACGACGTGCCGCTCTTCAACGTGTTCCAGCGCCTGCTCACGCCGCTCAACAAGTACCGGCGCATCATCGGCGCGGACCTCGAGCCCGCCTACATCGACGAGGAGATCGCGGTGGTGGGCGTGAACACCGCGCGCTCGTTCACGTGGAAGGACGGCAACATCGACAGGAAGCAGGTCGAGAGCGTGATGGCGAAGATCTGCGGGCTCGAGGAAAGCGTGGCGAAGATCATCGTGACGCACCATCCCTTCGATGTGCCCGAGGGCCACGACGAGTCCGAGATGGTCGACCACGCCGCGCGCGCGATGGAGGAGTTCGCGAAATGCGGCGCCGACATCATGCTCTCCGGGCACCTGCACAAGACCAACACCTCGAGCTCCGCCGAGCGCTACAAGATCCCCGGCCACGCGGCGCTCATCGTGCAGGCCGGCACCGCGACCTCCGTGCGCGCCCGCGGCGAGACCAACAGCTTCAACGTCCTCCACATCACCGCCGCCGACGTCGCCATCGAGCGCTGGCAATGGAACAACCACTCGAAGCACTTCGAGCTGGGCGGCACCGAGCGCTTCCTGCACGCCCCCGACGGCTGGCATCGCCCGCGTTAAGGCGTTAAGGGGTCAGATTACTTTTCGCCGTTAAAACGGGACACATTAGTTTGGATAACCTGTCCCCTCTTATGACCGAAAAGTAATCTGACCCCTTTTATGACCCCTTTTACTTCCTCGACACGAACGCATTGCCCTTGATGTAGAAGCGCAGCAGGCGGCGCGCCCAGTGGCCGGCGTAGTCGACGCCGATACGCGGGCGCTTCACGATTCTCGGCGGCAGCGCCGGGCCGGGGTCGGCGATATGCAGGTTAGCGCTCCGCAGGTCATGGCCGGTGTGGGCACCGGTAATCCCCATCGCCTTGCAAAGGAGCGCCGGACCCTGGGTGCGTCCCTCGAGGTTCGCGATCGGCTCGAGCGCGCGCAGCAGCACGGCCGAGGCGTGCCCTTCCTCCTCGGTCACCACGTTCATGCACCAATGCATGCCGTAGATGAGGTAGACGTACGCGTGGCCGGGCGGGCCGAACATCACCTTCGTGCGCGGCGTGAGCCCGCGCGCGGAATGCGCCGCGAGGTCATGGGGCCCAAGATACGCCTCGGTCTCGACGATGCGCCCGATGCGCGCTTCGCCCGCCACCACGTGCACCAGGTGCTTGCCGAGAAGCTCCTGGGCAACGAGCGTCGTATCGCGGTCGTAGAAGGACCGCGGAAGCCTGCGCGCGCGCATCTACCGCGTCATGGGAGCGCCTGCGGATCGCCCCGCCGAGGCGGCTCGCCATTCTTCTTCGCCATGCGTCCTCCCTGCGCTTGACCTGGGGTGAGCGCGCCCGCAGGATGGGGTGCGCAGCGCCATCCTAACCGGAGGGGGAAAAACATGAACAACCGCCAAGATCGCCGCCGCTTCATCCTGGGTCTCGCCGCGGCCGGCTCCCTCGCCGCCCTGCCCGGCGCCGTGCGCGCCGCCATGGGGCCCAACGACAAGTTCGACCTCGTCATCAAGGGTGGCGAGGTGCTCGACCCCAGCCAGCGCCTGAGGGCGGTGCGCGACGTCGGCATCCGCAACGGCGTGATCGAGGCGCTCGAGGCCGCGATCCCGGCGGAGCGCGCGCTGCGCGTGATCGACGCCAAGGGCCGGCTCGTCACCGCCGGCTTGATCGACCTGCACGCGCACACCTATCCGTACGGCTCGGGCATCGGCATTCCCGCCGACGAGCTGGTGCCGCACCAGGGCACCACCACCGCGATCTCGGCGGGCGACGCCGGCGCCAACAATTTCGCCGCCTTCCGGCGCTTCATCGTCGCTTCCACGCGCACGCGCCTCTACGCTTTCGTGCACATCGCCAACATCGGCCTCACCGGGTTTCCGATCGCCGAGCTCTACAACATCGACTACGCGCGCACCGAGGACGCCGCGCGCACCCTCGCGGAGAACGCCGACATCGTGATCGGCATCAAGGTGCGCATGTCGGAGAACGTGATCGCCAAGCACGGCCTCGAGCCCCTGAAGCGCGCCATCCGCGCCTGCGAGATTTCCGGCGTGGCCGGCGCCAAGGTGATGTGCCACATCGGCGGTGTCGAGAACAGGAAGCTCATGTCGGACATCCTCGACACGCTGCGCCCGAAGGACATCCTCACCCACTGCTACTCGGGCGCGCCCAACCTCTCCAACGACTTCACCAACATCGTGCAGGACGGCAAGCTCCTGCCGGCTGCGCTCGAGGCGAAGCGCCGCGGCGTGCATTTCGACGTGGGCCATGGCGGCGGTTCGTTCGACTACACCATCGCGGAGGCGGCCATCGCCCAGGGGGCCGGTCCGGACACCATCTCCTCCGATATCCACGTGTTCTCGGGCAACTCGCCGGGCATGCCTTATCTCACCTGGGTCATGAGCAAGTTCCTCAACATGGGCTTCTCGCTCGAGGACGTGGTGCGCATGGCGACCGTCAACGCCGCCAATGCCATCGGCAAGATGCCCAAGCTCGGCACATTGCAGGTGGGCGGCCCCGGCGACGTGACGATCCTCGAGGTGGTCGAGGGTCCGGTGGAATTCGTTGACACGCGCAACAACAAGCGCGCCGGCAAGGTCCACATCCGCCCGGTGCAGACGGTCGCTGGGGGAATCGCCTTCGGGCGGCCCTATTCGGCCCCTTTCAGCGTCCGTTGACCGCTAGAATGGGTGCGCGCCCAAAAAAAAGCCCGGCGTTGGGATGAACGCCGGGCCCAAGCCCTTGCCGTGGGAGGCTACGGCAAGTCTCGCGACAATCATCTCTCGAAGCGGCCTTCCCGAACCTTGCGCGGCGGGTCGCTACGCGCGTTTTTATTGTGTCCGTTTGTAAAGCGCCTATGCTTGCCGTATCGAAGTTCAACCTGGAGGACCTGATGCCGAAACCCAATTACGCATTCGCCAAGCGCCAAAGAGAGCTCGCCAAGAAGCAGAAGAAGGAAGCGAAGAAACAGCAGAAGGCCAACGAGCAGGCAACGGAAACAGCGCCGGAAACACCCGCCGAGCCGCCCACGCCCGGCCCCGCCTGAGCCGTTCGCCTCACCCATTGAACAATGTGCACGGTCCCGCGGTCGCACTCGGGCTGCAGAGATTTTTTTTCGACCACCCGATCGAGGAGACCGCAGATGAACCGTGACCAAGTGAAGGGCCGCGCCAGGGAAGTGGCGGGCAAGATCGAGAAGAACGCCGGCCGCGCGGCCGGAAGCGCGAAGACCGAGGCCAAGGGCCTCGCCCGGGAGGCGGTCGGCAAGGTGCAGAAGAACCTGGGCGACGCCCGCAACGCGCGGAACAACACCCGCTAGAGCGCATCACAGCAGTTCCGGAGGACGAGGGGCGCGGCTTTCGCGCCCCTTCGCTTATGCGCCGCAGGACCCGGCACCGCAAGTGGATCGCCGCCGCCGTGCTCGCGGTCGCGGCCGTCGCGGCGTTGTCCTTCCTGCCGCTGCGCGGCTGGGCGGAAAGCCTGCAGGACTGGATCGACGGCATGGGAGCGGCGGGAGTGATCCTCTTCGCCGCGATCTACGTCGTGGCCACGCTCTTCCTCCTTCCGGTCTGGATCCTCACGCTCGCGGCCGGCGCCCTCTTTGGCATCGTCGGCGGGCTCCTCGTCGTCCTCGCCGCGTCCCTCGCCGGGGCGATCGCCGCGTTTTTCATCGCGCGCCATGCGTTGAAGGAGCGCGTGAGGAAATTTTTCGCGCGCCACTCGCTCTTGCGTACCGTCGACCGGGCGCTGCGCAAGGCCGGCTGGAAGGTGGTTGCGCTGATGCGCCTCTCCCCCCTCGTGCCGTTCACCGCACAGAACTACTTCTACGGCGCGAGCCAGGTGAAGTTCGCGCCGTTCGCCCTCGGCACGGGGCTGGGACTCGTCCCCGGGACCCTGGTGGAGGTCACGCTCGGAGCCACGGGCCGTGCCGCCATGGGCGGCGGACCGGCCGAATGGACGATGCTCGGCGTGGGCGTGGTCGCGACGCTGGCTGCGGGCTGGCACATCACGCGGGTGGCGAAGAAAAGGCTCGGCATCCGCGAATAGTCCTCGGGATGAAGCTCGAAAGTGGTGTCAGGTACGACTTATTGCCATCCATCGAGCTTCACCCCCACTTCGAATGAGGCGATAGCCGGCACCCGCGGCACATTAGCCGTACCCTCAGGTCAAAGCGACCATCTCCTCGTCGCCCTGCTGCTCGCGCTCGAACTTGAGGAAGTCGTAGTAGCCGCAGCGGCTGCTGTCGGGATACTTGCGGCAGACGCCCGGACGCGCGTCGTAGACGGTGCAGCGGCGCTTCTCCTGGTCGAGGAGCATGCACGTGGAATCGAAGATCGTGTCCCTCTTGTGCCGCAGCATGCGCTTGCCCTTGGCGTCGACCTTGGTGAATTTCTCCTCGGCGGCGCGCAGGCCCAGGTCGAAATGGCGCGCGAGGCGCTCGACGTCGAACCTCGTCACTTCGATCTCGGAGTAGGTGCAGCAGTAGGCGGGGCACTTGTCGCAGCGGTAAGTCACGCGCACGGGTACCGGGAAAGGCTTTTTCATCGTTCGGTCGCAAGTAGTTGGGAAGGATTGTACAAGGCTTTCAATTCCCTTCCGAGAAAAGTCGCGATGGAACGCATGCCGTGAAGGCCCGCCCGCGCCTCGGCGGCGCTGTTGTAGTTGGTGTTGGTGTTGACGTCGTAGGTGTAGAGCTCGCCGGAGGCGTCGGTGATGAACTCGATGCCCGCGATCTCGATGCCGTTGGCGGCGAGGAAGCGCTGGTAGCGCTCCACGATCGCGGGACGGAAGTCCTGCACGACCTGGAAGCGCGGCGCCTCGGCCGAGGGCTTCTCGCCCACCGGGCACATGGCGTCGCCGATCTCGCACACGTCCGCGGGGCAGATCTCGAAGCCGAGCGTGGTGTCCACGCGCACCGCGTAGAGGAACCTGCCGCCGACGAATTCCACGCGCGTGATGTACGGCTCGGGGGCGCGGATGTACTCCTGCACCAGCGTGACCCCGTCCACCGAGTCTTCGAACGCGCTCGAGCCCACGTAGCTCTCGAGCGTGGCCACGTCGTGGAAAAGGCGCACGCCCAGGCCCTTGCCGGCGCGGTTGTGCTTGGTGATGAAGGCGCCGCGCATCGAGCGCGCGGCGGCGACGATGTGCTCGCGGCCCACCGCGGCGAGGGTGCGCGGCGTCCTGATGGAGAATTCGGCGAGCGCCGCGTATTGCGCGATCTTGCTGATTTCCAGCTGCAGCGCGCGGCCGTTGTTGACGACGCGCCGGCCGTGGCGCTCCAGCCACGCGAGCACGCAACCGGTGTATTCGGCGGCGTAGCGATGGCCGCGCGTGTGCGACGAGGCGCTCATGCGGTTGTAGAAGACGCCCTCGGGCGGCGTGGCCGAGAAATCGAGCACGCCCTCGGCGAGGAACCACTCCTGGTACGGCAGGGACTCCTCCGCGAAGGCGGCGCGCAGCGGCTCGACCCACGCGTCGTTCTCGTGAATCACATAGATCTTTTCCATGCCGCCATCCTAACGCGAGTCGGACCCATTAGACGCACCTGCGCGCGTTCGCGTTCCACGGCGGGGAACCCGCATCCCCGCAACGGGTCGCATGTCGGGGCGTCCCGCCACTACCGGAGAACCACGTGAACAAGAACACCCTGAAGGGCGCCGTCATCGATGCCGTCGGCAGGATCCAGCAGAGGCTCGGCAGGCTCATCGGCAGCCCGAGGCAGGAAGTGAAGGGCGTAGCCAAGCGCGTCGTGGGCACGACCCAGAAGGCCGCGGGCAAGGCGCAGGCCGCGATCGGCAGGAATAAGCGCCGATCGAAGAAGGCGTGACGCTCGCGCCCGAAGAGGCTAGAAAGGCTCCCTGGTAATGGCCTTGCTGCCGCTCACGCCATCGACGGTGTAGCTCATGGTCGCCGCGCTGGGGTTGGCAAAGCGAAGCACCATGGATCCCACCGCAGCGCTCCTCACCGCGCGCGGATCGAAGGGGGTATCGAGGAATTCGCCGGGCGCAATCGTCGTTCGGTAGAGCGTCCCCGTATACGTATCGCCGCTCCAGCTGCCCCCGGGCATCACGTACCACACGGGTTGGCCGTAGAGCCCGTAGGTGTACCAGACCGCGAAGAGAGTGCGGTATTGCTGGTTGATGGAAAGGCCCCAGCCCGGTTCGGCTGCGTTCCACCAGAGATCGCCGTAGCCGGCCGCGGGCGTCGCGTCGGGCACGCCGAATGGCTGGCGCTGGATCGATTTCGTTCCCGAATACCCGTTCACCGTGTACGCGAGCACGCCGGCGTTGGCGCCCGAGAAGCTCAATGTCGCGTTGCCGGCGCGCTGCGACGAAACCGCCGACCACGGCACGCCCGACGCCGGGCCCGACGTGTAGTAGACGTCGCCCGAGAAGGTCGTCGCCGAGGTCCAGGCGCCGCCGGGAATCACCACCCAGCGCGCATTGCCCCCGGCTTCGTAGATGAACCACGCGGCGAAGAGCGTCGAGCCGTGCTGCGTGATGCTCAAGCCCCAGCCGGACTCGGCGGGATTCCACCACAGCGCCGAATAGTCGAGCGCGGGGGCCGCGGGGCCCGCCGGGTTGGCGGGCGTGGCGGCGTTGTCGAGAAAGGCGCGAAGGCCCGCGTTGTACGCGGTGTCGAAGCGCCCGTAGAAGTCGGAGCCGAGCGCCGAGCATGACGTGCTTCCGCCGTAGAGCTGCCCCAGGAGGTAGTGCCCGTTCTCGAGGAAGACGCCCGCGCCGCTGCTGCCGGGCTCGGTGATGCCGCTTCTCCAGGCGACCTCGTAGAAGGTCGCGGCGCCGAAGGCCGAGCCGCGGCAGCCGAACGATTCGCTGCCCGCGGCCGAGCAGGTGTCGTAGCCCGCGACCGATCCGAAGCTGATCTTCTGCAGGTCGCCCGTGGGATTGTGGAGGCTCACCACGTTCGCGCCCGCCGGCCCCGCGCCGCCCACCACCCATCCCGCATACACCGCGCCGGCGGGCGGCGTGCCGTTCAGGCGCATGAAGGCGGTGTCGGTATCGGCGCTCGCATAGAGGAGCGTCGCGCCGCCGTTCAGGGTCTGCGCGGCGGCACGCGTGGCGCTGTTGCACGACGCCGAGCGGTAGAACCAATAGCTCACCAGCGTCGAGGCGACCGTCTGCGACGTGACGCAATGGTTCGCGGTGAGGAAGTACGGGATCGCGGTGGCGGGATCCTTGTCCGCGACGAGCGTGCCGGTGCACAGGTAGCTCGAGCCGGCGTCGACGAAGGTGATGCGCGCCACGGCATTGCTCTCGCTCGCCCAGTCGCTACTGCAGGTGACGTCGAGGTTGCAGCCCGCCGCGGCCTTGGTGGAGGTCATCGCGAAGTCGATGGAAGGCGCGGTGAGCCAATGCGACACGCGCGGTGCGGCGAGCGCAAGGCGCGTGGGGGACACGCCCCGGCCCAACTCGATCTCGACCACCGCGGTCGGCCCTTCGATCACGGGCGACCAGTAGGTGCCGGCATCCTCGCCCTGGCCGCCCGCGTCGAGGTTGCGTCCGATCACCGCGCGCACCGCCTCGGCGGTGACCTCGACGACGTCTCCCGCGCCCGGCGCGTAGAAGCGCAGCAACGTGCCGGCGGGAAGCGATTCGAAGCGCAGGCCCGCGCGAATGGCGAGCGCATCGGGAGACGTGATGCTGAACGCGGCGAGCTGGCCGCCCGAGGCCGCGGCGCTCCAGCGCAGGCGAGCGACGGTGCTCGAAGCGCTTTCGAGATCGGAGACGGCGCGTGAGAAGCCGATCTGCAACGGGCTACCGAGCTTCGCGGCGGGAGCGAGGCTCTTCTCGGCCGCAGCGGGCGCCAGGCGCGCCAGCGTCACGCGCGCGACCTGCGCGGGATTGGCGACGCGGGCCTTGGGCGCGGGCGCGAATGCGGGAGCCGGTTGGACCGCGCGCTCGGCGCGAATCTCCACGGCGTGCGCGCCGGCGCCGAGCCCGAAGAGCGCGCATGCGACGAGAACCCGCGCCACGCACAGTCGCATGTGAAATTTGGCTGCCATCACCCGACCATGGTGCCTGCCCAACACGGGTGGGCCGATTACGCGTAGCCCCGTGGCTCCTGTCCGAATGGACTACGCGCTACTGGCATATCGTCGGCGCCGCGGCGAACACCTGGCGCTCGATGGCTTTGGTCACCGGCACGCCGCTCACCGTGTACGCGAGCGTGGCCGAGGCGCCGTTCGCGAACGTCGCGCGCAGCGTGCCGACGGTCTCCACGCCGATCGGCGTCCACGGCAGCGTGTTGAATACGGGCCCCGTGGTGCGGTAGAGGTCCCCGAGGAAGGAACCGTCGGCCTGGCGCGCGAGGGTCGCGGTGAGCCACATGTCGCGATGGTCGGCGCCGTAGGTGAAGAGCGTGGCGAAGATGGTGTTGCCCTGGTGAGCGAAGTTCACGCCCCAGCCCGACTCGGCGGAATTCCACCACAGGTCCTGGTAGTTGGTCGCGGCGCTGCGCGAACCGGTGGTGGCCACGCACGTGGGCGAGGCGCCCGCGAAAACCTGGCGCTGGATCGTCTTGGTGACGCTCGCGCCGTTCACCGAGTAGACGAGCGTTGCCGTGCTCGCGCCAAAGGTGACCGTCATCGTGCCGACCTGCGTGGGCGTGCTGCCGGTCCAGGGCGAGGCGTTGAACGCCGGCCCCACGGTGCGATAGAGCGGGCCCGTGTACGAGCCGTCGGCCTGCTTCGCCATCGTCGCCACCAGCCACAGGCCCTTGTTGTCCGCCGCGTAAGTGAAGAGCGACGCGAAAATCGTATCCGACTGGTGATTCAAATTGATCCCCCAGCCCGACTCCGCGGGGTTCCACCAGATGTCGGTGTAGTTCGGCGAAGCGCTCGCTGCCGCGAACGAGGTCTGCAGCGTGTAAGGGCCGGTCTGGCCATCGAAGCCGCTCACCTTGAGGTAGCGCACGCCGGGGCCCGCGATGTTGGCGACGAGACCGAAGTTCGTGTCGGGCGGATTGGCGTCGTCGTTGTCGGTGATGAGCGTGGCGCCGTCGGACTGGTAGAGCGCGCCCATGGTGTCGGTCGTGCCGATCGAGCCCACGCGGAAGACGCCCGCCTCGGTGAACGTGAGGCGGAACCAGTCCTGGTCGTTGAGGACGCCGAGAAGACCCGTGCGCGTGCCGTTGATGGCGAGCTCGCTCGCCGCCGCGGCGCTGTCGCCGAAATCGTCGGGAAGGACAAAGCTCGAGCGCAGCCCGTAGCGCCCGGTCGCGCCGTTGACGCCCGTCACCCTCACGTAGTACGTGCCCGGCGTCATGGTCCTCACCATGCTGAAGTTCAAGTCGGTATCGGAAATGTCGTCGCTCGAGGCGATGAGCGTGGTGGCGTTGGAGGCGTACATCTCGGCCTTCACGTCGGTGCCCGCGCCTTCCGCGGGATTGAAGGAGGCGACGGTCCACTGGCCGCCGGTGGTCACCACGAACTTGAACCAGTCGGCGTCGCTGTCGCTGTTCATTTGGGCGACGAGCTTGATGTTGAGCTCGAGCGCGCCCGCGCTCGCGGGCGAGTCGCCGTAGTCGTCCACCGGGTTGGGTCCGTCGAGGAAGGTCTTGATGAGCGGATAGGTGACGGCGAAATTCGAGTAGGAGGCGCTACGCGTGGTCGAGGTGCACGAGTTGCTGTCGGGGCTGCCGAAGAGCGTGCCGTGGAAGATGCCGGGCGCGGTCAGGAGCGGCGAGCCGCTGCTGCCGCCTTCCACGATGCCCAGCGTGAAGGTCACATCGTTGAACAGCTCGCCGAACGTCACGTGGGTCGCCGCGTTGGTCACGCGCGCGAGGCTCCTGAATGTGCCCGACGAATAGCGCTGGAACGAGCCGTCGGGATGGTGGATGCCGAAGATCGCCTGGCCCGCCGCGAGCGGGGCGGGGTCCCAGCCGAGGAAGAACGCGTTGCCGGGCACGACGCTGTTCAGGCGCAGCAAGGCGAAGTCCGAGTCGAAGTCCGCCATCAGCAGGAAGGCGCCGTCGTTCAGGCGCGTGGGGCTTTGCGGCGCGAGGCTGTTGCAGGCGGTGTCGGCGTAGAAGAACCACGTCTCGAGAGTCGCGGCGGACGCCTGCGAGGACATGCAATGGTTGGCGGTGGCGAAAAGCGGCGTGAGCGAGCTCGAGCGGTCGTTCAAGAGCGCGCCCGTGCACACGAACGTGCTGCCGCCCCTGCCGAACACCATCTTCGCAACGGCCTTGCTGTCCTGGGCGACGTTGGCTTCGGCGACGCACGCGACGTCGACGTGGCACGCGAAATCGAGCGCCTTCGTGCGCACCGGATCGAGAGGCCGCTGCACCAGGTGCGAAACGTCCATCACGACGAAGCGCAGCTCGGCCGCGTCGAGGCGGCGCGGGCTCCACAGCTCGAGCACCTGCTCGGCGCCCTCGGTGGTGGCGGTCCAGTGCTCGATGGGCATCGCACCGCGCGCGAGCTTGACGAGGGCCGCGCCGGTGGTGAGCGCGACCGCTTCGAGCGACCCGTCGGCCGCCACTTGCGCGACGCGTATCTCGAGATCACGCGGCAGCGCGTCGAAGCGCAGCCCCACGCGCAACCCGGCGGCGGCCGGGGAGACGATGCGCAGCTGCACGGCGAAGCCGGGGGCCGCAGGCTGCCAGCGCAGGCTCGCCGCGTCGACGCGCGGGGCGGCCTGCACATCGTCCGCGCGCGACACGCCGATCTGGTTGGGGGCGAGCGCGCCTTGCAGGCTCTTCATGCGCGCCGCGCTGATCGCGGCAAGCTCGAGGCGCACGGCCTCGATCGCGGGAGCCCGCAAGCGCTGCGACCCGGCCGCCTTCTCGCCGGGCATCGCGGGTTTCTGGATGCCCTGCACGCCCTCGGCGCCGGCCAGGAGCGATACGCTCGCCAGCAGCGCGGCGAGCCAATGGGTCGCCATGCTTCTCCCCTTCAGATGCGGATACTCGGCCGGAAATCGTACAGGACTGAAGGGACCGACAGGCCGCCCCTATTTTTGCTTCCGTAACCTCTCGCGCTTGCGGCGCGCGCCTTCGCCGGTGATCTCGCGCGGCGTCTTCGGAAGGAGCGGTGCGGCTGCCCGGAGCTAGCGTGAAGCGGCGGCGACGATCTCCTCGTCGGAAAGCGTGCGCGCGTAGACCTTCAGCTCGTCGACCATGCCGCGATAGGCGCCGTTGCGCTCGTAGAAGGTGCCGAGCCGAAGCGTGCGGATGTCGGCGAACCCGGGTGCCGCGCCGAACGGCAACGCGCGCGCCACGAGCTGGCCATTCACGTACAGGCGCAGGCGGTCGAAGAGGAACCGGTCGTAGACCACCGCAACGTGGACCCAGCGGTCGGCCGGGATCTTCACCGGCCCGGTCGGCGCGAGCCGCACCTCCCCCACGCGCGCCGAAGGTCGAAACACGTAGTAGTCGGCACCCAGGTTCCTTTCCCTGGAGCGCTCGCGCGGCACGCTCAACTCCATCGAGAACGAGATCGGCCGCAGCTCCGGATGGCCCTTGTACTCGCGCTCCACTTCCACGGTTGCCACGGTCTGGGTGCGGCTGCCCTTCGCGTAGGGATTCACCCAGCTCTCGCGCTTCATCCAGAATTCGAGCGTGAGCCCGTGACCGGTATCGAAACCCTTGGGCGCTTCGATCTCGACCCAGTCGCCGCTGCCGCCGACCCAGAGTCCGCTGCCCTGCTTGCCGGCGCGCGCCAGCACCTCGTCGCCGTGGATGCGCGCGAGGTAATCGTCGCCGGGGAAGCGCCGGTCGAACGACAGGAACATGACGGGCGGTTCGGGCGGAGTGGCCTTGAGGTAGAACTCGATCGCGACCCACGCGAGCAGACCCAGGACGGGCGCGGTCACGGCGACGATGGCGGTGCGGCCCAGGGACGGCAACGCCTTGCCGAAGGCGGCGAGCGCGTAAACGACGCACAGCGAGAACGCGATGCCGGTGACGATGTAGAAGACGATGCTCTTCGACCAGCTCTCGATCTCGCCCGGCAGCGTGAATGGCAGGTCGAGGGCCACGCCTTCGGGCCCGATCGCCACCATGATGTAGAGCACCAGCAACGCGAGGAGGCCGAGCACGGCGGCGACCGCGACGTTCACATAGACGTTCTGCGGCAGGATGGCGCCTTCGGCGAAGGCGTGCTTGAGGGGAATGCCGCCGCTCAGGAGGAACGACAGAGCGACCGCGGCGACCACCCAGCGCGGCGCGCGGAAGCTTTCCTCGTCGCCAAAGAACGCGAAGCCCAGGAGGCACACGCCTACCAGGACCACGGCCCCGCCGATCGTGAGATCGCGGAAGACGCTCGGGCTCATCTATTCACGCACTCAGCTCCCTCATGACCTTGTGGAGGTCCGATTTGCCCTCGAATCCTATGCCAGGCAAGTCCGGCATCGCAACGTGGCCCGCCTCGACGCGCACGCCGTCGGGAAAGCCGCCGAAAGGCTGGAACAGGTCCGGATAGCTCTCGTTGCCGCCGAGCCCCAGGCCCGCGGCGATGTTGAGCGACATCTGGTGGCCGCCGTGCGGCACGCAGCGCGCCGGTGACCAGCCGTACGCGCGCAGCATGTCGAGCGTGCGCAGGTACTCGACCAGGCCATAGCTCAATGCGCAATCGAACTGCAGCCAGTCGCGGTCGGGGCGCATGCCGCCGTAGCGGATCAGGTTCCTCGCGTCCTGCATCGAGAAGAGGTTCTCGCCCGTGGCCATCGGCTTTGCATAATGCCCGGCGAGCGCGGCCTGCAGCTCGAAGTCGAGGGGGTCGCCCGCCTCCTCGTACCAGAAGAGGTCGTACGGCGAGAGCATCTTCGCGTAGGCGATGGCGGTGGCGAGGTCGAAGCGCCCGTTGGCGTCGACCGCGAGCCGCTCGCCCGCCTTCAGCACGCCGAGCACCGACTCGATGCGCCGCTGGTCCTCGGCGAGCGTCGCCCCGCCGATCTTCATCTTCACGACGCGGTAGCCACGGTCGGTGTAGCTCAGCATCTCGTCCTTGAGGGCCTGGTCGTCCTTGCCGGGGTAGTAGTACCCGCCCGCAGCGTAGACGAAAACGCGCCGCTTGGGCGTTCCGTCGCCATAGCGCTCGGCGAGGAGCTGGAACAGCGGCTGGCCGGCGATCTTCGCCACCGCGTCCCACACCGCCATGTCGATGGCGCCGATCGCCACCGAGCGCTCGCCGTGGCCGCCGGGTTTCTCGTTGGTGAACATGCAATCCCAGATGCGGCGCGGATCGAGGTTCGCGCCGTCGTCTGAAACGAGCGAGGCGGGATCGGCCCCGATCACGCGCGGGATGAAGCGCTCGCGCATGAGCGCGCCCTGCCCGTAGCGCCCGTTGGAGTTGAAGCCGTAGCCCACCACGCGAGCGCCGTCGCGCATCACGTCGGTGATGACCGCGACGAGGCTCAACGTCATCTTGCTGAAGTCGATGTACGCGTTGCGGATGGGTGAGGCGATGGCGAGCGTCTTTTCGCGGATCTCGAGGATCTTCATCCCCGTATCGTAACCGCGGACGCGCTTCAATCGTCGCTGCTGAGGGCCTCGATGATGGGGCAGCGCCCCTTGAGGGTCCTGCGCGACTTTTCGATGAGCGACTTCAGCTTGCGCCGCATGCGGGTGAGCTGCGCGATGTGAAGCTCGAGGTTGGCGTGCTTCTTCTCGGCGATGAGGCGCGTGGCCTTGAGGTTGCGCCCGTCGGCGAGCTCCATGAGGCTCTTCACCTCGGCGAGCGAGAAGCCGAGCTGCTGCGCGCGCCGGATGAAGGCGATCTGCTCCATCACCACCGGCGCATAGCGCCGGTGGCCGCCGATCGGCTTGTTCGGCTCCGCGATGAGGCCGCGCCGCTGGTAATAGCGGATCGTCTCCACGTTTACCGCGGCGGCCTTCGCCAGGCGGCCGATGGTCACCCCTTCTTGCATCCCCTGGCGCTCCTTGGCTCCATAATGCCCATCGACAAGCATATAGGCCGTACCAAGGTACGTTGTCTATGGATCGCGCGGAGGAACTCCGGACGGGCTACGGGGTCCGCCCGTGCGACACTCCGGAGTTCACATGTACGGCCGCAAAGAGACACTCTACGACGTGCTCGACCTGCCGCGCGACGCCGACGCGAAGTCGATCGCACACGCCCACCGGCGCGCCCTCGAGGAGCTCGAGCGCGAGACCACGGCGCCCGATGCGCGCCGCGCGGCGCTGCTGCACGAGGCCTATGAAGTTCTTTCCGATCCCGAGCGGCGCGCGGCCTACGACAGGTCATTGAGCGCCCCGGAGGTCGTCGCGACGCCGGTCCGGCGGGAGCCGTGGCCGCGCTGGGCCGGTGCCGCCGCGGGGCTCGCGGCGCTCGTGGCGGCGACCTACTTCACCTGGCACAAGCCGGCCGCGCCTTCACGCGACGGCGCCGCGCGCACGCCTGCGGAGATCCTCGCCGCCGCATCGTTCTCGGTGGGCTCGGTGCAGGCCATCGACCTCACGGGGCGCAGCACGCCGGTGGCCCTCGCGGTGGCGATCGCCGACGGCGTCATGGTCACCACCTGCCACGGCCTGGCTCCGGGAGCGCAGCTCGTGGTGCGCCTTGCCGAGCGCGTCGCCTCCGCGAACGCCGCGATGGCCGACGCCGGACACGATCTATGCAAGCTGTCGGTAGAAGGCGCGGGAAGCCGTCCCTTTCCCCTCAGGCCGGAGCCGCCGCGCGCGGGCGATGCGGTCTTCGTGGTCACCTTCGATAACGACAAGCTGGTAGCGCGCCCGGCGACGATCCGGGGACTCATTTCCACGCCGAGGGGCAACGTGATCGAGATCGGCAGCGCGGTGCCGCCGTCGGCGAGCGGCGCGCCGGTAGTGGACGCCGGCGGCCGGCTGGTCGGCATCATGACCACCGCGCACGCCTTCGGCGCGGGACGCAACGTGGCCCTGCCGGCGGCGTGGCTCGACAATCCACGCTGGATCGCGCGGTGAAGGCGTTCCTCGCGGCGTGCGCCGCGTGCATCGCGACGTGCGTGGCAGGCGCGCCCGATACGCCGATCACGGCGCTCCCGTACACGCCAGGCCTCGACCCCGAGGCCATGGACCGCTCGGCCGATCCGTGCGTCGATTTCTACCAGTACACGTGCGGGGGCTGGATGAAGGCCAATCCCATTCCCGCCGACCGGGCGAGCTGGAACGTGTTCAGCAAGCTCGCGCACGACAACCAGCGCTACCTGTGGGGAATCCTCGCCGGCCTCGCGGAGCAGGCTTCGGGACGAACGCCGGTGCAGCGGAAGATCGGCGACTACTTCGCCGCGTGCATGGACGAAGGCGCCGTGGAAGCGTTGGGCATGGCGCCGCTCGAGCCCCACCTGGAGCGCATCGCCGCGATGAATTCGAGGCGCGAGCTGCCCGCTCTTCTCGCCGGCCTGCACCTGGCCACTGGCGACAGCGGCCTTCTCTTCGGCTTCGGCTCCAACCAGGACTTCGCGGATTCCACGAAAGTGATCGCATTCGCCGCGGCGGGCGGCATCGGGCTCCCGGATCGCGACTACTACCTGAAGGACGACGAGCGCTCGAAGGACATGCGCGCCGCGTACCAAGCGCACATCGCGCGCATGTTCGGGCTCATCGGCGAGGCGCTCGATGCGGCGCGCGCCCATGCCGCGACGGTGATGGCGATCGAGACCGCGCTCGCGCGCGCCTCCCTTTCGCAGCTCGACCGCCGCGATCCCTATAAGCTCTTCCACAAGGCGGATGCGAAGGCGCTCCGCGCGCTCACGCCCCGCTTCGACTGGACCGCCTACCTCGGCGCCCTCGGGCTCACCCGCGCCCGGACCTTCAACGTGACCGAGCCCGGGTTCTTCGGCGAGATGGACCGGCAGCTCGCCGCGCGCGGCATGGACGAGCTGAAGACCTACCTTCGCTGGCACGTGACGCGCGCCGCCGCGCCGGCGCTCTCCGCGGCGTTCGTGAACGAGAATTTCGACTTCTTCTCGAGGAAGCTGCACGGCGTTCCGGAGATGAAGCCGCGCTGGAATCGCTGCGTGGCCTGGGTCGACGGCCAGCTGGGCGAAGCGCTGGGACAGGAATTCGTGCGGCGCGCGTTCGGCCCCGAGCTCAAGGCGCGCGCGCTCCACATGACGCGTCAGATCGAGGCCGCCATGGCGAGGGACATCGCCGCCCTCGAGTGGATGAGCCCGGCCACCAAGAAGCGCGCGCTGGACAAGCTCGCCACCCTGGTGAACAAGATCGGCTACCCCGAGCGCTGGCGCGACTACTCGAGCGTGGTGGTGAAGCGCGGCGACTTCTTCGGCAACGTCGAGCGCGCGCAGCGCTTCGAGTCGCGCCGCGACCTCGCCAAGATCGGCAGGCCGCTCGACCGCGGCGAATGGGGCATGACGCCGCCCACGGTCAACGCCTACTACAACGCGCAGATGAACGACATCAACTTCCCCGCGGGCGTGCTGCAGCCGCCGCTCTACGATCCGCAGATGGACGACGCGCCCAACTACGGCGACACCGGCGGCACCATCGGCCACGAGCTCACCCACGGCTTCGACGACGAGGGGCGCAAGTTCGATGCGCGCGGCAACCTGAAGGACTGGTGGACCGCGCAGGATGCCGCGGCTTTCGAGGAGCGCGCGCAATGCATCTCCGGGCAGTTCGGGCAGTACGTGGTGGTCGACGACACGCGCATCAATTCGCAGCTCACCCTGGGCGAGGACGTGGCCGACCTGGGCGGGATCATCCTCGCGTGGATGGCGTGGAAAGCCGAGACCGCGGGCCAGGCCCTCGCCGCGCGCGACGGCCTGTCTGCCGAGCAGCGCTTCTTCGTGGGCTACGCGCAATGGGCCTGCGAAAACGACCGGCCCGAAAACCAGCGGGTGAAAGCGATCACCGATCCGCACTCGCCCTCGCGCTACCGCGTGAACGGCGTGGTGCTGAACCTGCCCGAGTTCGAGCGCGCCTTCTCCTGCAAGCCCGGCCAACCCATGGCCCCCGCCAGGCGCTGCCGCGTGTGGTGAGAAAAGTGGTGTCAGGTACGACTTAAAAAAGGGCCTTAAGTCCTGTCAGGAGAGGATTTTTCCGTCCGGAAAGTCGTACCTGACACCACTTTTTTCCTGGCGAGGGCGTAGAGCATGAAGGCGACGATGGCGAGGTTCGCGGCGAGCGCAGCGGCGGGCTCCCAGCCGCCGTCATGGACGAGCTTGTAGACCTCGAAGGGGATGTAGATGGCGCCTGCCGAGGCGGCGAACCATTCGGCCCAGCGGCGCGCGAACCAGAGCCCGTAGGCCTCCACCAGCCGCACCGCGCTGTAGACGGCGGCCCCGCAGGCGAGCAGCACGAGACGCGAGTCGCTGGTCCGCGCGGCGGCGTCCAGGAAGATCTGCGGGTAGCGGCTGGCCGGGTTCAGGTGCAGGTGCGCGATCAGGTTGCGGCCCGCCTCCTGCAGGTCGCGGTGCAGGAGCGACAAGAGCCCCAGGCCCGCCGCGAGGACGATCGCGCCTTTCGCGCCCTCGAACACCGCGATGGCGCGCATCGTCTTGAAGATCCCCGTCATGCTCTACGCCAGGATGATTTCCGTTAGACTCCGTACCTAGGTACGGGATTGGGCGAAAACGCCATGGGAGACGGAAAAAAAACGCAATCCGCGCTCGACAACAGCTTTCGCGGCAACGACCCGCGAACGGTGGAGATCGACAACCCGGCGGAGCGCGCGTTCTGGTGCAAGGCGCTCCTCACCACCGAGGAGAAGCTCGAAGCCGCGGTGAAGGCGGTCGGCACCTCGGCGCAGAAGGTGAAGGAATACCTGCAGGCCGGCCGCGACCCGTAGGCCTCACTCGGGCTTGATGCCCGCGTCGCGCACCGCCCGGCCCCAGAGCTGCAGCTGCTCGCGCGTGAATTCGGCGAGATCCTCCGGCGTGGAGCCCTGGCCGGCGAAACCCTGGATCGCGAGCTGCTCCTGCACGGAGGCAAGCTGCAGCACCGCGGTCAACTCCTTCGACAGGCGCCGGGTCACCTCGCGCGGCATGTGCGCCGGCCCGAAAAGGCCCGCCCACGCGCGGATCGAGATCTGCGGATACCCCGACTCGCTCACCGTCGGCACGTCGGGGAGCGCGCCGCCGCGCTCGTCGAGCACCGTCGCGATGGCGCGCACCTTGTTGTCCTTCACGTGCGGGATGATGTAGCCGGTGGTGAACATGATCTGCACGCGGTTGGTCATGAGGTCGACCAACGCCGGCGCCTCGCCCTTGTACGGGACGTGGACCATGTCGATCTTTTCCGAGGCCATGAGCTGCGCGGTGGCGACGATGCCCATGGCGTTCCCGGTGGCGTAGTTCACCGTGCCGGGGTTGGCGCGCGCGTAGGCGACCAGCTCCTTCATGCTGCGCGGCGCGAAATCGTTGCTCGCCACGAGGAAGTACGAGAAGCGCCCGATGAGCGAGATGGGCGTGAAGTCGCGCAGCGGCTCGTAGGGCACGTTCTTGCGCAGCGCCGGGGCGCCGGACATCGCGGTGTTGGTGCCGAAGAGGAGCGTGTAGCCGTCCGGCGCCGCCTTCGCCACGGACTCGGCGCCGATGGTGCTGTCGCCGCCGGGCCGGTTCTCCACGACCACCGGCTGCTGCAGCGCGCGGCCGAGCTCCCCGGCGATGATGCGCGCCGTCGCGTCCGCCCCGCCGCCGGGGGCAAAGGGGACGATGAGGCGGATCGGCCGGTCCGGATAGCCCGCGGCCGCGCAAACGCATGGGACGAGGACAACGAGTAAAGTTGCGGAAAACGCACGGCGCAGGGCGCAGAACATCGCGCGAGCTTATTACAAACCACCCCAGGAGGAGAAGAACGATGAAACGCATCGCCGCATCCCTCGCCGCCCTCGCCGCCCTCGCCGCGCCGCTCGCCTCGGCGCAGCTCGTCGTTTCCGCCAACGACGGCAAGATGACGCTGGTGGACGGCGTGGCCACGGTGCTCGCGAGCCCGTCGCCCGACACCTTCGCCGTCATCGACCTGTCGGCCAGGCCGCCCAAGCTAATCTTCGAGATCGAGGCGCCTTCCAGCATCATCGGCCCGCCGGTGAACGTGGCGATCGCGCCCGGCGGAAAGCTCGCCCTCATCTCGAACTCCAACAAGATCGATCCGGCCGATGCGAAGAAGCTCGCGTTCGACAACCGCGTGTCGATCATCGACCTGGCCGCCAACCCGCCGCGCGTGATCGGCACTGTCGAGGCGGGGGCGGCGCCCTCGGGAATATCGATCAACCGCGAGGGGACGCTCGCGCTCGTCGCCAACCGCGGCGACGGCACGGTCACGGCGCTGCGCATCGCCGGCAACGACGTGAAGAACATCGGCACGGTCGCGATCGGCGGGGCGAGCTCGGGCCCGAGCCACGTGGTCATCACCCCCGACGGCAAGATGGCGCTCGTCACCAAGGACAACGACAACGCGGTCTCGGTGCTCGCGATCGACGGCGACAAGGTCAGCTACGACAAGCGCGACCTCTACCCGGGCGTGCGTCCCTATGGCATCACGATGGCGCCCGACGGCAAGAGCGCGGTGGTGGGCAACGTCGGCCGCGGCGTGGGCGACTCGGACACCATCGCCTCGATCGACCTGACCGGCAAGTGGCCGCGCGTAGTCGACCACCTCACCGTGGGCCAGCAGGTCGAAGGCCTTTCGATGTCGCACGACGGCAAGATGGTCGCCGCCACCGTGGAGAACAGCAGCAACAAGGCGAAGAGCTTCCCTTTCTACTCGCCCAACGGGCGCGTCGTGCTCGCGCGCCTCGACGGCGCGAAGCTCACCCGGATGTCCGAAGCGCCGGTCGGCGCCTGGGTGCAGGGATCGGTGTTCAGCAGCGACGGCAAGATGCTCCTGGTGCAGAACTTCCTCGACCGCGAGATCCAGGTGTTCGCGATCGAAGGCCAGGGCCAACTGCGCGATACCGGCCAGCGCATCAAGCTGAAGGCGGGCCCGGTCGGCATCCGCGCGCTGGGCTCTCCCTAGTCGGGGAGCTTCGCGCCTTGCGCGCGCAGCAGCGCTCTCAGCGCGTCTCCTTCGGCGAGCTTCCTCTGCACCTGCGCGCGCAGCTCTTCGCCCGAGGTGGGCGGCGCGGGCACGGTCTTCGCCAATTGCGGCGGGACCAGCATCCGCGATAGCGCGCGCTCCATCACCGCGGGCGGCATCGCGTTCACGCGGGGCGCGGGCGTTTCCGCGGGCGCGCTCGCGGCAGCGCTCGGAACGGCAAAGGCCGCGGCGCCAAGCGCCGTCTGGTAGAACTGCGCCATGTCGGCCTTCTGCTGCGCGCGCGCGGCGTCGTCGAGGTAGGTCATGTGGCCGCCGCCATAGAAGCGCATGGCGATGTTGGGGTTGGCGCCCAGGCGGGCGATGTCGAGCTCGGTCGTGTAGAAGGGCGTCACCAGGTCGTGATAGCCGTTCGCGGAGAACACCTTGAGCTTCGGGTTGCGCGCCATGGCCGCGGCGAGGTCGGGCACCGTGTCGGGAAACCCATGGCCGTCGTGCGAGAAATTCCAGCTGTTGATGGCATTGCCCAGCAGGACATAGCTGGAAGGCGTGGTGTAGTGCAGGTCGTTGGCGAGGTACTGCGTGATCGCCTGCTGGAAGGACGGCGTGATGAAGGTGCTCGAGGGATCCTGCTGGCTCGCGAGCGCGGAGCCGGCCGGGGCGGTCATGCGCGCGTCGTAGTAGCCGAGCACGGTGCCGGGAATCAGGTTGTCGTGGTAGTAGGTGTCGTCCATGTTGAAGCGCGCCTGCCAGCGGGCGGCCGGCATGCCGGTCGTGTCGGCGAGCTGCGTGAGGAGCGCCGCATCGGGCGGCGCGGCCGCCGATATGAACCGGCGCACCGCGGGATCGTAGCGCGTGCTCGCGAGCACGCGCGCGCCGGCGACGAAGGCGTCGAGGCCGGCGGGCGACGGGTTCGGCACGTCGAGGTTGAACCACGCGCCCACCGCGGCGTAGGTCGGCACGTAGCCGGTGCAGGGAATGGTCGTCGAATCGAAGAGCCCGCAGTTGGTGTTGTAGTTCAGCACCGAGGACTGCAGCACCACGCCCTTCAGCGCCACGCCCGCCACCTCCAGCAGGTTGGCGAGCACCGCGCTGCGGGTCGTTCCATAGGATTCGCCGAAGAGGAATTTCGGCGACGCGCTGCGGCTGTTGACGGCCACGTAGCGCATCACGAAATCGCGGAACACCGCCGCGTCCTCGTCCACGCCCCAGAAGGTGCGGTTGGCATTGGGCGCGATCGCTTCCGAGAAGCCGCTGCCGACCGCGTCCACGAACACCAGGTCGCTCACGTCGAGAAGGCTCTCGGCGTTGTCCACCAGCGGAAACGGCGTGGCGACCGTGGTCGAGGGCGCGCTCGCCACGAGGCGCTTGGGCCCGAAGGAACCCAGATGCAGCCACACTGTGGCCGAGCCCGGGCCGCCGTTATAGAAGAAAGTCACCGGACGCGTGGCCGCGTCACGGCCGTCGACGGTGTAGGCGACGTAGAAGAACGACGCTTGCGCGGCGCCGGTGACGAGAGCGCGCGCGGTCATGTGGCCCGCGGTGGCGGTGTAGTTGAGCGTGACGCCGCCCAGCACGAGCTGGTGGCGCGTGACGGCGGTGATTTCGTCGGCGCCGGGGAGCGCGGCCTGTGCGCTGCTCGCGTAGGTGACGGGGTCGGTGAAGCCCGCGCCGGGCGTGGCCGGCGTAGCGGAGCTGCCGCCGCCACCGCCTGCGCCGCACGCCGCGACGAGAAGCGCCGCCGCGAATGTTACCAATCGTTGCATGATCAACCTTCCATTCCGGACCCCTCACTCTAGCGCGGAATCGGCGCGGAAATCACGAGCTCGATCACGAAAGGGCCGGACCGCGCGCACGCCGCGCGGAATGCATCGGCGAAGGCTTCGAGCGTATCGATGCGCACCGCTTCCACGCCCATGCCGTTGGCGAGCCGCACCCAGTCGAGCGCGGGACGCGTCAAGTCGAAGAGCTCGCGCGAGGCGTTGCCCGGCGTGGCGCCCACCGCGACGAGCTCGCCCTGCAGGATCCGGTACGCGCGGTTGGCGAAGATCACGTTCACCACGTCGAGCTTCTCGCGCGCCTGCGTCCACAACGCCTGCAGCGAGTACATGCCGCCGCCATCGGCCTGCAGGCAGACCACTTTGCGTCCGGGCGCGGCTAGCGCGGCACCGGTGGCGCACGGCAGCCCGTGGCCGATCGCGCCACCGGTCACCTGCAGCCAGTCGTGGGGCGCGGCGCGGAAGGTCGGCGGGAAGAGACCGCGGCCCGAGGTCAGCGCCTCTTCGGCGACGATGCATTGCTCGGGAAGGAGTGCGGCGAGAGTCGACGCGAATGCGCCGGGCTCGAATGCGCCCGTGGCGAGGCGCGGGGCTTCGCCGCGCTCGGCGAGCGGCGGGGAGCGCGGCGCGCCGAGCGCCTCGGCGAGGCCTTCCAGCGCGCCGACCAGGTCCTCGTGCGCGTGTGCGAGGACGTGCACCTGCGCGCCCGCGGGGACGACGAGACTGGGCTTGTCGGGATAGGCGAAGAAGGCGGCGGGCACGGCGGTGCCGACCAGGATCACGTGCACCACCCCGGCCAGGTCCTTCAGCGCCGCATCCACCGAATAGGCGATGCGGTCGACGGCGACGCGCCCTCGCCCGCGCGCCATGCGCGGCACCTGGGTCGGCGTGCGCAGCCCGCAGCCGGTGGCGTGCGCGATGCGGTTCGCCGCGGCGAGGCCGGCTTGCGAAAGCGCCGCGCCGCCCAGCACCATCAGCGCGGGCTCCCAGCCGCGCAGCACGCGAGCCATGTGCGCGAGCGTCTGCTCGGCGACGTGCGGAGCCTGCGGCACCGGCAACGCGGCGGCGACGATGCCGCCCGCGTTCCACGCCGTGTCCGCGGGCAGCATGAGCGTCGCGATTCTCCCCGGGGGCGTGCGCGCCGCCTGCACCGCGGCCGCGCCGTCTTCGCCCACGCTCGCCGCGGAGCGCGCCGCGCGCGTCCAGTGCGACACCGCGCGGGCGAGCCCTTCGAGATCGGCGGCGAGCGGCGGATCGTACTGGCGATGATAGGTCGCGTGGTCGCCGACGATGTTCACCATCGGCGAGTGGGCGCGGCGCGCGTTGTGGATGTTGGCGATGCCGTTGGCGAACCCCGGCGCGCAATGCAGGAGCGTCGCGGCGGGCTTGCCCGCCATGCGCGCATAACCGTCGGCGCAGCCGGTGACCACGGTTTCCGCGAGGCCGAGGATGCAGCGCATGCCGCCGACGGCGTCCAGCGCCGCGACGAAATGCATCTCGGAAGTGCCCGGGTTGGCGAAACAGGTATCGACTCCGCTCGCCAGCAGCGAGCGCACGAGGCTCTCGGCGCCGTTCATCCCCTATTCTAGCGAGGAGCGCTTTCCACGCGGTTGCGACCCGCCACCTTGGCCTTGTAGAGCAAGGCATCGGCGCGTGCGAGGAGCGCCGCGGAGTCGTCGCCCGGATCCCACGCCGCCACGCCGAAGCTCGCGGTGACGCGCATCTGGCTTTCCAGCGCGTGGCGCAGGCGCTCGGCGACGAGCGCGGCGCCTGGGCACGAGGTATCGGGCAGCACCATCACGAACTCTTCGCCGCCATAGCGCGCGACCCAGTCGATGCACTCCCTCATCTCGCCCTGGAACACCGAGGAGACGGCGCGCAGCACCTGGTCGCCGGCGGCGTGCCCGAAGCTGTCGTTGATGCGCTTGAAGTGGTCGAGGTCGGCGAGGATCACCGCGAGCGGCTGGCCCGAGCGCCGGGCGCGCAGCACCTCCTCGGCGAGCTTCTCGTCCAGGTAGCGCCGGTTGTAGCAGCCGGTAAGCGAATCGACGACGGTGAGCGCGCGGATCTCCTCGAGCGCGGCCTGCAGCTCCGCGGTGCGTGCGGCGACCTGCTTGTCGAGAGTGGCCACGTGCGCGTGGATGCCGTCCTGCAAAGTGCGAAAGCCGTTGGCGACCAGGTCGATCTCGTCCTGCCACGGGCGCGGCGCGCGCGACAGCCTCAAGGGCGTGGTGAGGGTCTGCGGCGTGAGCTCGGTGGTGAAGCGCGCGAGGTGGCGCATCGGGTGCTCGAGCTCGATGCGCAGCACCGCGGCGATGAGGAAGCACAGGACCACGGAGAGCAGCCCATAGCCCGCCACCACGCCCAGCACCTTCTCGAGCACGTGGCGATAGAGGATCTGCCGGTTCGCGGTCACCTCCAGCGTGCCGAGGGTGCCGAGCTGCCCCGCGGGATAGGGAATGTCGAGAACGTTCGCCGCGTTGGGGTCGCGCATTCTCGGCTCGCCCGCCTCGAACACGTGCCCGGTGCGCTCGGCGAGGCGCAGGTAGGCGATCTCGGGCTGACCCGCGATCTGCTTCAGCTGGCGGCGGATGGCCTCGGGCTCGATGTCCCACAGGCTCACCGAAAGGAGCGGCACGTTGGTCTCGGCGATGTTGGTGAGCGCGCGCTCGAACGCCGAGCGCTCCTCGTTCAAGGTGAGGATCGCCTGGATGCCGGCCGCAACGAGCGCGCAGAGGATCGCGACGCCGATGGAGCGGCGCACCAGCGACGAGGCGAGCGTGCGGAACGGCCCCGCGGTCGCGACCACCTCATGGGACATGGCCGCCATCAGCGCAGCAGCTGGCCGAAGTCGAAGTCGTAGCGCTTCACGCGCGGGTTCATCGCCTTGCTGTACTTGCGAAAGTCGATGCGGTCGAAATTTTCCCCGAAACGCTCGACATAGGCCTCGGCGGCGCGCGCGTCGAACAGCGTGAACATCGGCCGGTCGAGCTCGAGGCCCTCGTCGGCGAAGTCGCGGCCGTGCGCGTAGTCGTAGATCATCACCACCGACCACGCGCCGCTGATGAAGTGGCCGCCGGCGAGCGCCGCGAGGCGCCCGGCACGCACCGCGTCCATCGCCTCGCGCGAGGTGTTGACGCCGCTGAACCACGCGTCGGTTCCCGGCTGGCCGCCGCGCTTCTCCCACGCCTGCATGGCGCCGAAGGCCATGAGGTCGTTGCCGGCCCACACCAGGCGCGCGCCGGGATGGCGCTGAAAGAGCCACTCGCCCTGCTCGGCGGCCTTGTCGCGCGCCCACGCGGCATACACCGTCTGGTCGAGGACGACGTCGCTCGTCTCGGCGACGGCGCGCGCCATGCCGGTGTTGCGGCGAATCGACGAGGGCGTGGCGCGGTCGCCGGCGATGGCGATCATGTGGAGCTTGCCGTCGGGGGCTTGCGCTCTGGCCTTGCGGCCCTTCTCGATCAGCGCCTTCGCGGTGAGATAGCCCGCGTCCTCGGCGTGCGGCTCGAGGGAGCCGAGCCAGCCCTTGTAGCCTTCGCGCGGGCCGCCGGATCCGGCGCGGGCTTCCACGGGAATGGAGCTGAAGGCGAGGAAGGTCCTCACGCCGGCGCCGTCGAGGATGCGCAGCATCTCCGGGCCCGTGCCGTTGTCGTTGGACATGATGACGAAGTCCGGGCGCGTCTCGCGCGGCCGCGCGGCGATCTCGCGCGCGAACTGGACGGTGCGCAGGTGGTCGCGCTCGGCATACAGCACCTGGAGGCGCATGCCGAGGTTGCCGGCGGCGGCCTGCATGGCGCGCGCGGCGGTGACCCAGTAGACCTCGTCGGACTTGCCCGGATTGATGAACGCGATCGACTGCGGCCACGCGTGCAGCGATGCGGCGGCGCCGAGGAAGAGCAGCAGGTTGCGGAGTGCGCGGATCATGGTCTTATTGTCGGGCTGCGACCCGCACTCCCCTTGTGGCACACATCACAAAGCCAGGCGCCGAGGATTGCAGCTGCAACCGTGCTTTCCGGACTGTGCCAGAATCGTGCGCGCCACGTCCATATCCTGCCTCGGAGGTCGCCATGAAGCGCTGGCTCGCCGCTCTCCTCGTCCTCGCCGCCCCCGAAAGGCAACATCTACGTCTTTTCGCGCGGCAACACCACGGGCCCCGCCTATGCGGCCGCCGCCGCCCAGCTCCTGGAGTTCGCGCCCGACGGCCGGTTCCTCCGCGAGATCGGCAAGAACCTCTACGCGTGGTCCTTCGCGCATTCGGTGCGCGTCGACAAGGAGGACAACATCTGGGCCGTGGACAAGGGCTCGGACATGGTCGTCAAGTTCAATCCCGAGGGCCGGGTGACGCTGGTGTTCGGGCGCAAGCAGGAAGCCTCGGACGAGGAGACGGGGCCGGTCAAGCACCCCAAGCCGCCGCTCGCCGCCGAGGACGGGCGCTTCCGCCAGGTGACCGACGTGACCTGGGATCCCGAGGGCAACATCTACATCAGCGACGGCTACATCAACTCGCGCGTCGCGAAGGCCGACAAGAACGGCAACTGGATCAAGTCGTGGGGCGACCGCGGCGCCGAGCCGGGCCAGTTCAACACGCCGCACAACATCGCGGCCGACGCCAAGGGCAACATCTACGTGGCCGACCGCTTCAACCGCCGCATCCAGGTGTTCGATACCGACGGCAAGTTCCTGCGCGCGATGACCATCGACGTGCCCTTCGATCCTGCCGCGCGGCCCGCCATAGGCAACAAGCCCGATCCGAACGCGCGCCAGGGCACGTTCGCGCCCGGCGCGCCTTGGACGCTGTGCATCACGCCCGGGCCGAACCAGGTGCTCTTCACTTCCGACGCCTATCCGGGGCGGCTCTACAAGCTGAGCCTGGAGGGAAAGGTACTGGGCGTGCTCGGGGAATCAGGCAAGCAGGCGAAGCAATTCGGCTGGATCCACGAGATCGCCTGCCCTTCGGAGAACGTGGTGTTCGTCGCCGAGCTGCTGAACTGGCGCGTGCAGAAGCTGCTTCTGCGCTAGCCCACCATCGCGGCCCGGGAGGCCGGAGGGGCGATCGCGTAATCGGTGGTGGCCTTGGCCCACATTTGCGCGATCAGCTGGCGGCAGCCGTTGGGGCAATCGGCGCCGGGCTCCATGTACCAGTAGACCGACCCCGCGCCCGCAGAGGGGCCCCAGAACGGTTTCGGGACGACACAAGTCCTGCAATTGGCGGGGCGCGCCTTCGCGAACTCGGCGACCATGAGGTCGTGCAGGTCCTGCGAAGAGATGGGTTGCTGCGGCATCTTCGTTCTCCTTGGACTGAGTTGATTATGCGCTCTTGACCAAGAAGGCAATGCGCTACCTGGCCTGCTCCATCTGGACCTGCAGTTGCGCGATCAGCACATCGACCAGGTCATGGGCGCCTTCGGCGAGCCGGTGGCGGCGCAGGAAAGCGATGAATTCGGGCGTGCCGAGGGAGCGCTCGCCGGAGCGGATGAAGATTTCCGCAATGGCCCTCTGCACGTCCGCGGAGGTGGCGCGCATGTAGACGCGCGCGAGCTCGTCCAACGCCTCGCGGTCCGCGATCCTCTGCCTCGCCAGCGTCTCCAGGGCCCGCACCTGGGCGCTCGATCCCGGCATCTTCGCCACACTCAACGCCGCGCCGCGCAATTCCTTGTCGTCGGCGATCGGCCGGTGGCGCAGGTAGGCCTGCGCGATACGCACCTCCTGCTCGTCGGCGCTGGCGAGCGCCTTCAGCACGCGCGAGCGCGCTTCGCCGCTTCCCAGGCAGGCGCGCGCCGCCTCGCGTAGCGTCCGCGTCGCGGCCGCGCCCGAGGGCCTCAAGCGGCGCAGCTCCGTGTCGAGCGCGCGGTCCTCGTTGAGCGTGCAGATGAGGTCGATCTCGCCGTAGCCCGCGGAATCCGACGCGAGCACGTCCACGATCATCCGTCCCAGCTCCGCGCGCCGCTCCGGCGCCGATAGCCACCCCACGGAGCGCGCCAGCGCGATCATGCGCACGCGTAGCGCCGGATCCCCGGTATCGCGGGCCAGGTCGAGGTAGCGCTTGCGCACCTCGCCGTCCCGGGTGAGCACCGCAAGCTCGTGCACGAACGAGGGATCGGCGCGATCGCCCTCGCGCAGCGCTTCCAGGAAGCGCTCGATGCGCTCGAAGGACATGCGCATCTCGGCGCCGTCCCCACCCATGATGGCGTGGATCGAAGCGAGCTTCTCCGCGGGAGTGAGCCGGTCGTCGTAATAGCGGCAGACCTCGCCACGAAAGCCCGCATCGGGATCGGTGTCGCGCATGCCCGCGGCCACCGTCATGCTGCTCGCGCCGAAGAGCTTCAGCAGCGCTTCGCTCGGGCGAGCACCGCCGACCTCCCGCGCGCCGCCCGATTCGAAGTAGCGCTCGAGCATCGGGCCGGCGACGCGCCCGTAGGGCGCCAGCGACTGGAAGCCGTAGATCACCGGCACATCCCAGAAGATGCGCCGCATGAGGTCGCGGCTCGATTCCCCGTGACGCTCGCTCAAGGCGCGCGCGGCGGCTTCCGAATCCGCGCGGGTGCGGCCGGCTCGAACCAGGCCGCGGACCACCTCGGGCATGGCGCTTTTCACCGGCTCGGGCTTGAGCGTGTCGCAGCCGAAAAGGTAGACCTCCTTCAGGCGCGAGAAGAGCCCCGGGCACGAGGCGCTGCATTGCGCGCGCTCCATCTCGTCGACTTGGAGCGACTCGTTCACCTCGAAGCTCGACGAATAGAACTCGGTGCCCGCGAAGTGCCCCGAGACAAGGAGCACGTCGCACTGCACTTTCTGGCGACATGCCGAGGCGAGCCAGTCGGCGCGCCCGCGCTCGACCAGCTCCACGAAGCGGAACTTGTCCTCGGGAAGATATTTCCGGAAGGTGTCGCGCTCGTCGCTGGAATTCACCGTGACGGTGCATACCGTGCTCAGCTCGGCATGGGCGCACGGCGCGACGAGAAACGCGGCCGTGAGAATGGTCTTGGGGGCGAAACGCATGAGTGAATTGTAGTCCGGGAAGACCATGGATTTAGAACGCTTAATCCCTCTTAAAGACTGCGGGCCCGGTTCGCGGCGAGACTCTCATCGCGCACCTGGGAGACACGCCATGGAGACCGGGAGAGAAATTCTCATCCTGCTGGTGGACGACGAGCTGTCGGACACCCGGGCGACGCTGGAAGTGCTGGGCAAGGCCGGCCTCGCAAGGGACGTGAGGGTGGCGCGCGGCGGCCAGGAAGCGGTCGACTATCTCTTCGGCCGCGGCCAATTCGCGACGCGGCGCCGCTTCCCGCTGCCGCAGCTCGTGCTCCTCGACCTCCACATGCCCGGCACCGACGGCTTCGCGGTGCTGCGCCAGATGCGCCAGGCCGAAGCGTTGCGCGGCATTCCGGTGATCGCGCTGTGCACCAGCCCCGAGGAGGGCGAGCGCGCGCTGCGATGCGAGTTTCGCGCCAACCGCTATGTCGTGAAGCCCGTCACCCTCGAGAGCCTCGGCGATACCTTCCGCGCGAGATCGGCAACTGGACGCAGCGCCTTGACCTGCCGCCGCCGCCCTACGCTGCGAGCAGCCCCGAGTGCACCACCAGCCCGCCATGCTCGCGCATCGCGTGGAACTCGATCTTCGGCCAGATCTCGCGCGCGGCCTTCAGCTCCAGCTGGTGGTTGTAGAGGACCGCGGGCGCGTCGACCACGTCGTAGGCGACGCGGTAGGCATTGGCCTCGATGAAGCGCTCGAGCTCCGCGGGCTCGGCGGCGCTCACCCAGCGCGCGAGCTTGTAGTTGCTGGGGCGCATGCGTGCCGCCGCGGCATATTCGTTCTCGAGGCGATGGGCGACCACGTCGAGCTGGAGCTGGCCCACGGCGCCCAACAGGAGCGCTCCGCCCTGGTGCGGCCGGAAGACCTGGATCGCGCCCTCCTCGCCCAGCTGCTGCAGCCCGGTGCGCAGCTGCTTGTTGCGCATCGGGTCCGCGACCTCGACCGTGTGGAAGATCTCCGGCGCGAAGAAGGGAAGCCACCGCGCTCGCGGTCTTCACTTCCTTGCCGGTGCGCGCGAGCTTCACCTTCATGCCGCGCTCGAACCGCCCCGAGGCCACGCGCACGAAGGCGACGCGGTCGCGGTGCGCCGGATCCATGTTCGCCTGGATCTTGAACACCACGCCGGTGAATTTCTCCTCGGTGGGCTCGACGATGCGCTGCAGCGTGGGCTTGGGCCCCGGAGGCGGCGCCAGGTCGATCAGCGCATCGAGGACTTCCTTCACGCCGAAGTTGTTGATGGCCGAGCCGAAGAAGACCGGCGTCTGCTTGCCTTCGAGGAACGCCTCGCGATGGAACTCGTGGGAGGCTCCTTCGAGGAGCTCGATCTCGCCGCGCGCGTGCGTGAACTCGCCGCCGAAGCGTTCCTCGTTCTCCGGATTGCCGATGCCCGAGATGATCTCCTCGTCGTCCTGGCGGCGATCCTCGCCCGCCTTGAAGACGCGCATCCGGTCGCCGCGGATGTCGAAGACGCCGCCGAAGCGCTTGCCCATGCCCACCGGCCAGGTGAAGGGCACGGTCGGAATCTTGAGAATGCGCTCGATCTCGTCGAGGAGGGCCAGCGGCTCCTTGCCTTCACGGTCGAGCTTGTTGACGAAGGTGATGATCGGGGTACCAGCAGGTTGATCACGTGGGCGCGGTATTCCATCTGCATCACCGAGCTCGCCACCGAGATGCCGCGCTGCTTCTCGATCTCCATCCAGTCGCTGGTCGCATGGCGCGTCGCCTTGCGCGCCTTCACGCTGCCGGCGATGTGGATCGCGCCTGCGAAGAGGAGGAGCTTCTCGGTGAGGGTGGTCTTGCCCGCGTCGGGGTGCGAGATGATCGCGAAGGTCCGGCGCCGCGCGGTCTCCTCGGCGAGCTGGGATTGGGAACTCATGGGCGTAATTTTACGCTACGCGCACGACTACCCCGCTCTTCGCGCTAGCGCGGCGGATCAAGCAGGATGGAGTACTGGCGCTGCACGCGGCCCTGGAGCCACGTGAGCTCGATCAGGGCGTCGACGGACGGCTCGTTGACCGGAGCGCTGCTCGTGACCTTGAGGTAGGGCTCGCCGCTCGCGCGTTTGTCCACGGCGAAGCGCAGCAAGCGCAGGACGGGTCGATATTCCAGGCGCGAGGAGCGGAAGGCTTCGGGCGCGGCGACCCGCGCGGAGAGCGTGTCCGCTTCGCCGGGCTGGACGGAAACGAGATCGATGTCGGCGTCGAAAATCTGTCCGAGCCTGGAGTTGACCGTGAGCTTGCCGAGGCCCGCGGCCTGCGACATTGCCGCGGCCATGAGCAATACGATCGGCAGGAGGCTTCTGACCAGGGGAATCATCGTTTGCCTGAGGTGAGAACGAAGAGGCGGTAGCTTAATCTTTTTCTCCGCGGCCTTGGTGGCAGCGGCTTTCCCGGGCACTATGCCCGCATGCGCAAAATCCTCGTGTCGATCGCGACCCTCGCATTGGCCTCGGCGGCGACGCTCGCCCCTGCGCAGAGCCGGTTCGTCGAGGTGCGCGGCAACAAGCTGCATGTCGAAACGATGGGCAGCGGCCCGCCGATCCTCTTCCTGCACGGCGGAGTGGTGTTCTTCGCCAACAACTTCCCCGCGCAGCGCGACTACTTCGCCTCCTTCCGCAAGGTGATCGGCGTCGACCGTCGCGGCCATGGCCACAGCCCGGACAACGGCGAGCCGTTCTCGTACAAGGAGATGGCGGAGGACATGGCGGCGCTGATCATCCAGCTGGGCATAGCACCCGTGGACATTGTGGGCCACAGCGACGGCGGCAACATCGGCCTGATCCTCGCGCGGGATCATCCCGGGCTGGTGCGCCGCCTCGTGATCTCGGGCGCCAACCTGAAGCCGGGACTGCCGCCCGAGGAGCTGCTGAAGCGCGCCCAATGGTCCGACGAGGTGATCGCGGAGAAGGCGAAGCAGATGGCCGAGAAGCTTCCGCCGAGCTTCCGGCCCGCTTATGAGAAGGTCACGCCGGACGGCGCCGACCACTGGTGGACGCTACTCGCCAAGTCCTATCGGCTCTGGCTGACACCTGTCGTTGCCACGCCCGAAGAGCTGAAGACCATCAAGATCCCGGTCCTCGTGATGGCGGGCGACCATGACTTCATGTCGCTCGAAGACACGGCGCTCATCTATCGCAGCCTCGCCGCGGGCCAACTGGCGATTCTTCCAGGCACCGACCACGGGACTTTCTCCGTGCGACCGGAGCTCACCAATCTCATCACGCGCGAGTTCCTCGAGCGGCCCTAGCGCCCCCAGATGCGCATGTCCTGGCGCGCGCGCTCGCGGTCGTTGTCGACGTAGTAGTCGCCGCGATACGCGTAACGGCTCCGGTCTTCGCCATAGCGTCCGCCCGGGCGCGGAAGCTGGCGCACCGATTCGATGCGGTGGTTCAGCACCTGCTCGAGGGTCGGATAGTCGCCGCGCCCGATCACCACGCAATCGCCCTGGAAGTTGGGCTGCGTGCAGAGCTGCCAGCGGCCCGAGCGCACTTCGATGCTCGAGACCTGGTCCTGGAACCCCGCGGCGGCGAGGTTGGTCGCGTCGCGGCGAAGGGTGAGCTCGTCGCCGCTGAAGTGGGGCTGCTTGTAGACCCTCATCTCGGCCGCGCCCGCCGCGCCCGCGACGAGCGTGGCGAGGAGCGCTGCGTAAACAGGGACACGGTTGGCTTTCATGGACGGCCTCCTCGCGGGGTGACAACCGTAGTTAGACGCACTGCGGCGCGGGTGGGTTCGAGTCCGAAGGGCACATGCCCCTGTCGGTCGAGTCCGACGCCGGCCCTCGGGATAAACTCTCGCCCATGACTCGATCGCCCGTCGTCTTCCGCGCCACCACCACCATCCGCGCCCAGCGACGCGAGGTGTGGAGCGTCATGAAGGACGTGGTGAGGTGGCCCGAATGGACGCCGGCCACCGTGAAGAGCGTGGTCGCCCTCGACAACAAGGCGCTGATGGCCGGGCGCCGTTACCGCGTGAAACAGCCGCGGCTTTCGACCGCGGTCTGGAAGGTGACGAGCGTCGACGCGAACCGGGATTTCACCTGGCAGACGCGCGCTCCGGGCTTGCGCCTCACCGCGACCCACGAGCTCGAAGGCAACGGCCCGACGGTCGTGAACCTCACCCTCACGATCGAGGGGGCCCTGGCGAGAATCGCCGCGTGGTTCGCCCGCGCGAAGATCGAGAAGTACCTGCGGCTGGAAGCCGACGCGCTCAAGCGGCGCGTGGAGGGCAAGCGATCTTGAGGAGGGTTCTCGCGGCGATCGCGCTTTCCTCGTCGATCGCCGCGGCCGAGGTCGACTCGCAGCCCCCGGAAAGCGCCGCAGCGCCGAAAAAGCTCGAGAAGATCGAGGTCACCGGCCCCGACGAGGTGCAGGAGCGGCGCGAATCCACCGCCGCCAAGATCGTCATCAACCGCGACGAGATCGTGCGCTACGGCGACACCACGGTGCTCGACGTGATGAAGCGCCTGCCCGGCGTGACCGTCGGCGGCGCGGGCGGGCGCGGCAGCGACATCCGCATGCGCGGGCTGGGTGCCGGCTATACGCAGATCCTCCTGAACGGCGAGCCCACCCCGCCGGGCTTCTCGCTCGAGTCGCTCTCGCCCGAATTGATCGAGCGCATCGAGGTGATCCGCAGCGCCACGGCGGAATTCAGCACCCAGGCGATCGCCGGAACCATCAACATCGTGCTGCGCCGGGCGATCTCGACGCGCCAACGCGAGGTGAAGCTCGGGCTGGGCAACGAGAACGGGCAGACCTCGGTGAACGCGACGGGACAGGTTTCCGACAAGGCGGGAGCGCTCTCGTACACGCTGCCGCTCAACGTGAATTCGTTTCGCTTCGAGGGGACTTCACGCGCCGAGCAGCTCGGCACCGACGCGGCGGGAATCCCCAACCTCGACTACGTGACCCGCCAGCTCAATCGCGGCCACGGGGAGAACCTGGGGTTCTCGCCGCGCCTCAACTGGAATTTCGGCAAGGAGCACACGCTCGCCACCGAGAGCTTCTTCCAGGTGAACCGCTTTCGCGGCGAGTTCGACGAGCGCTCGACGACGTTTCTCGGCGCCCCGCCGCTGTACGGATCGAACAACCTGGGCTTTACCTCGAAGAGCAGCAATGCGCGCGCCAACCTCACGTGGATCCGCCGGCTGGAGGGCGACGCGCGGCTCGAGGTGAAGCTCGGCGTGAGCTACAACCACCGCGCGACGCAGGCGTTGTTCGACGCGTTCGATTCCGCGGAGACCTTCATCCTGCATCGCACCGTCGACGGGCACTCCACCGACAACGGCGTCACCACGAGCGGCAAGTATCTCTTCGCCTTCGTTCCCGGCCACGCGTTCGTCATCGGCTGGGACGGGGCGCACAGCCGCCGCGCCGAGGACCGGCTGCAGCTCGACCTCACGCCGACGGGGCTGCCGCAGTTCAACATCGACGAGTCGTACGACGCGCGGGTGATGCGCCTCGCCCTCTTCTCGCAGGACGAATGGCAGGTGACGCCGCGCGCCTCGCTTTACCTGGGCTTGCGCTGGGAGGGCCTCGACACGCGCAGCATCGGCAACGTCATCACGGCGGTGCACAACCGCTCGAGCGTGGCGAGCCCGATCGTGCAGGCGCTCTGGAAGCTGCCGGGTACCGAGAAGGACCAGCTGCGCGCGGGGCTCGCGCGCACCTACAAGGCGCCGAACACGTTCGACATCATCCCGCGGCGCTTCATCGCCAACAACAACACGGCGACCACCCCCGACTTCCAGGGCAACCCCGAGCTGCGCCCGGAGCTCGCGTGGGGGCTGGACGCCGCCTACGAGCATTACTTCACGGGCGGGGGCGTCTTCAGCGCGTCGCTGTTCCAGCGCCGCGTCGACAGCATCATCCTGCGCGAGCTCCTCCTCGTGAACGGGACCTACATCTCGCGCCCCGCCAACGAGGGGCGCGCGGCGATTCGCGGCATCGAGCTCGACACGAAATTCAACGTGAAGACATTCTTTCCCGCGGCGCCGTCGATCGACTTGCGTGCGAATCTCGCGAGGAACTGGTCGACGGTGGATTTTCTCCCGCCGCCCGACAACCGGCTGAACGAGCAGACGCGCGTCAGCGGGAATTTCGGATTCGACTATCGGCTGACCGAAGTGCCGCTCACCACGGGCGGCAATTTCAGCTTCAAGACGGGAGGTCCGGTGCGCTTGTCGCTCACGCAGACGGGCTACTCGTCGGCGCGCCGCGGGCTGGATTTCTACGCGCTGTGGAAATTCACGCCGATGACGCAGCTGCGCATCACGGTGTCCAACGCGCTCGCCCAGGATTTCCTTCGCCTCGATCGATTCGCGGCCTCGGGCGGCGCCTTGCAGCTCACCGCCGTCACGCCGACCTTCCTGCGCGTGGGCGCACTCCTGGAGCTGAAGCTATAGGCGGTTGAAACGCGCCGGGTCGAAGGCGAGAATCTCGATGGACGCGCGCCTGCCGGAAATGATCTCGGCCACCGCCTTGCCCATCACCGGCCCTGCCGTGATCCCGAAATGGCCGTTGCCGGAGGCGAGGAAGGCGTTGGAAATTCCCGGCAGCACGCCCAGGGCGGGCAGGCCGTCGGGAAACGACGGGCGATCCCCGGCCCAGCGCGTGACGTTCTCCAGCCGCACACCCGGAAACATCCTCGAAGCCTGCCGCCGGAGGAGCTCGGCACGCTCCCAGTTCGGCGGCGCATCGATGCCGGCGAACTCCGCCGTTCCCGCCACCCGCAATCCCATGTTCATCGGCGCGCAGGCGAACGAAGAGTCGCGGTTGGTGACCGTGACGCGCGGCATCACGTTGGAATCGTAGATGGTGATGTGGTATCCGCGCTCGGCCTCGAGCGGAAGGTCGACGCGAAGCTCGGCGCAGAGCGCCCGTGAACCCGCTCCCGCGGCGATCAGCAGGCGGTCCACCGGTTTCACCGCGCCATCGACCGCCATCGATTGCACGCGATCGCCTTCGCGCTGCAACGCCGTGACCCTTCCTCGAAGAATCCCGGCGCCGTTGCGCAGCGCCTCGCCCGCGAGAATCGTCACGAGCTGGTGAGGATTCTTGCAGCGCCCATGGTCGGGCAGCAGCAACCCGCTTCTGTAGATCGGTGCCAGGGTGGGTTCGGCTTCACGCACCTCATCGCCATCGAGCGCGATCGCCTTCACGCCGGCCGCCTCGCGCATGAACTGCGCGAGCTGCGAACCCTGCGCGTGAGCCTCGCGCTCCGACACGTAAAGCTGCCCGCAACGCTCGATCAGCGCCGCCGCCCCGGTGCCGCGCGTGAGCTCGTCGTAGGCCTCGAAGGTGCCGCGATGAAGCTCGCGCATCGCGCGCGAAGTCCTGAGCGCCTCCTCGACCGTGCTCGCCCTCGCCGCCTTCATGAACCAGGGCAGCGCCTTGAAGAAATACCCTGGGCGGATGCGCAGCGGGCCATCGCGATCGAGGAGCCATTTCGGCAGCTCGCGAAGGATTCCGGGAATGAGGTAAGGCACCACGGCGCCCGGGCTGATGTTGCCCGCGTTGCCGAACGAGCAGCCCTCCCCGATCGGACCCGAATCAACGAGGGTGACCTGGAATCCCGTGCGCTGCAGATAGAGCGCCGAGCACACGCCGACGATCCCAGCGCCGACGATCGTGACGTGGCCGCTCATTCGACCTTCACGTTGCGTTCCTTCACGATGCGCGCCCACCTCGCCGCCTCGCTCCTCATGAACGCGGCGATTTCCGCGGGGCTCCTGCGGCCATCGGGATCGAGCCCGAGGGCGATCATCTTTTCCTGCAGCTCGCGGGTGGCGAGCACTTCGCCGATCGCCTTGTTCAACCTGGCGACGACCTCGGCCGGCGTTCCCGCCGGCGCCTGGATCGACTCCCACGTCGCCACTTCGTAGCCCGGCACGCCCGTTTCCGCCACGGTGGGAATCTCCGGCGCGACGGGCGTGCGCTTCGCGGTGGTCACCGCGATGCCGCGCAGCTTGCCGTCCTTCACCAGCGGCATCGCCGAGCCGATGCCCGGGAACATGATCGAGACGCGCCCGCCGAGGAGATCGGTGATCGCGGGGGCACTCCCCTTGTAGGGCACGTGGCGGATGTCGGTTCCGGTCATGCCGCAGAAGAGCTCGCCGGCGAGGTGCCCCGCGCTGCCGATGCCGAACGACGCGTAGGTGAGCTCGCCCGGCTTCGCCTTCGCGAGCGCCACGATCTCACCCACGGATTTCGCGGGCAGGTCGTTGTTGCTGATGAGAATCAGCGGCACCTGCACCACCAGCGCCACGGGCGTGAAGTCCTTGTGGATGTCGTAGTCGAGCTTGTAGAGGCTCGGGTTGATCGCGAAGGACGCCGACACGAAGAGGAGCGTGTATCCGTCGGCGGGTTGGCTCGCGACGAACTGCGTGGCGATGATCGTGTTGGCGCCCGGCTTGTTCTCGACCACGACGGGCTGGCCGAGCTTGTCCTGCAGCGCGGCCGCGGTGAGGCGCGCCGCCGCATCGGAGCCGCCGCCCGCCGGGAAACCCACGATGAGCTTGATGGGCTTGGAAGGATACGTTTGCGCGGAGGCGTCGAGCGCGAGAAGCGAAGCGAAGAGCGCGATGGCGAGGCGGCGAAGCATGAGGCTTCCTTCGAGGCGATGGCGGGAAGGATGCCATATCCGCGTGCGCCACCGTACAGACTCACGGGGCCCTGCGGCGTACGCTTCGCCGATGAAGATCACCTATCGACAGCTCCCCGCGGCGAAGGGGCCGTGGGCCGCGACCCATGCGGCGCGCGCATGGCGCGCGAGTGCCGCGCAGAAGGCCGCCGACCGCTCGATCGTGCACGCTTGGGAGGACGAGGGCGGCGCGCTCGCCCCGCAATCCCTGCCCTTCTCTCTTCCCGCGGCGCGTTCGCGCGGCCCACAGCGACGTTACTGACCGGAGTGCGACGCAGGGATCGCGCTATGGCACGGCGCGCGCCTTGGCGATGCGCTCGGGTCCGAGCGCGACGGTGAGCCCTTCGCCGAACGCGTGCGGCGTCGTGACGATGCCGGCCAGGCGCCCCGTCGAGTCGATCACCGGGCTTCCGGTCGGGAACGGGCCGGGGACATTCAGCTCGAGCACCACGCCCTTGGGATCCGCGATCGCCCTGGCGACGCGCGCCTCCTTCATCAGGACCGGCCGCGACGCCTCGGCCACCACCACGTAGACCTTCTCGCCGGCCCGCGGGTCCGCACCGCGCACCTTCACGAACGAGCCTGCCACGTCCTTCACGTTGAGGGCGCACACGTCGAGATCTTCGTTGGCGCGCGCGAGCTCCGCCTTCGCCTCGCCCGTTTGCAGCACCACGGTGAGCTGCGCGCCCGCGGGCAGGTTGTGGCAGGTCGTGATCATCTCGCCCTGCGCGCTGGCGATGGCGACACCCGCGGGTTTCACCTCGCCGGACATGAGGGCCACCTGCAAGCGGCCCACGAAAGGAGTCGTTGATTCGAGTAGCTGCGCCGCGGTGGGAGGCGGCGCCGCGGCGGGCCTGTCCGGAGCGCCGAACATGAAATACGCGCCGATGCCCGCCGCCACGGCGACGAGCGCCGCGGCGATCGCGACCACCGGCGCTGCTCCCTTCTTCATCGCCGCCTTCGCGGGCACCTCGAGCGATGCGTCGTAGCCGGCGCGGGCTTGCGGATCGCAGAGCGTCTCGTATGCGACCTTCATCATGGCGTCGCGGCGCGCATCGGGAATCGAGCTCTCCTTCGCGATCTCGGTCCTGAAGCGCTTGTATGCGCGTTCGATGTCGATGGGCTTGGCGTTGCGCGCGACGCCGAGGACCTCGTAGAGGGTCTTGTTGTTCTGGGCCATGCGCAATGATAAGCCCTAGCGCAGCGCGAGCACCTTCACGCTGGCATCGACCTGGCTCAGGTCGATGTAACCGATCGCGTTGGGGTTGGCGGCGATGGTCTTCTTGGCTTCGGCATTGGAGGAGACCTCGCGCGGCGGCTGGCCGCGGCCGGTGAAGATGATGCGCGACCAATGGGCCTTCATCTGCGCGGGCGATTTCCCGGTGAGCTGCGCGTAGAACTTCTCGCGCGCCGGAGAGTCCTCCTGCTGGTCGATCGGCACGGCGAGGCTGCCGTCGGGAAAGCGGCTGGTCTTGCCGAGGAAGATGTCGGCGACCTGGTTGCTGGCGAGAGAAGTGATCGGGCTCTTCGCCGAGACGACCGCGACCACGTCCTCGGCGCGCGCGCCGGCGCACCCGAGCCACAGGGCCGTGATCGCGAAGAGGAGGAGGCGTTTCATGGTGATCCTCCCCTAGAACACGCCGACCGAAACGGTGCTCTGCTGCGGAATCGCGCCGAGCTGTGCGTTGATGATGCCGTTCAGCTGCGCGCCGAGCGCGGCCGCCTGCGGCGGCAGGCCCGCCAGCGCGAGGCCCGGCTCCGTCGTGGCGTTGTCCGCTTTCATGCGCGCATAGGTGGCGTAGGGGGTCGCCTTGCCGAAGCGATGACCGCCGCTCACGTACCACCCCTCCTTCTTGCCGATCACCGAGCGTGTGTCGAAGGTCGTCCATTCGCCGGTCACGAACCAGCTCCCCGGGTCGTACGTGGCGCCGACGCCGACGAAGTCGACGCGCTTGTCCTGGACGCCGTACTTGTCCGCGAGCGCCGCGCCCTGCGGGCCGAACATGCGCAACGCGTCGCCGAGCGGCGCGTATTCGTCGATGGTGAGCCGCGCCTGGCCGTAGTTCACGCGCGCCGTGAAGAAGCCTTTCTCGAAGGTATCGACGGCGGCGAGGACCTTGCGCGCCTTGGCGGTGCCCGCGCCCAGACCGGCCGCCCCCGGAAAGCGGGAGTCGGAACGGCCGAGCGCGAGCTGGAAAGTGTTGGTCGCGTCTCCAAGGGGCATGCGGTAGCTCGCGTCGATGCCGTCGTTGCTGGTGACGGGCACCAGGCTGTACACCTCCACGGGCGGGCGAATCCACGGGTTGGCGTAGCCCACCTTGCGCGAGTCGGTGACCATGAAGACCGGCAGCACCACGCGTCCGGCGCGAACGCTCAAATCCGGCGTGGCCTGGAATTTCACGTTGGCCCACTCGACCACGGGCCGGTAAGTGGCGTCGTAGCGCTGCTCGGAAATCACCTGGACCACTGCGGAAACGCGCGGGCTCGCATTGGCGATCAACTGCAGCCCGGCGCGGCTGTCGGCATCGGCGCTCCAGCGCCGCGTGCGGCCCGCGCCGTCCGGATGGAAGGCATCGACGAGGTAGTCCGCCTGGTCGTTGTCCGAATGGATGGCGCCCAGCGTGGCGAACCCGCTGAAGGAGAAGAGCGGCCGCGCCTCCTGGGCGCGCACGCTTGCCGCGCCGAGGGTGGCGGCGGCGAGAATGGCGGCGTATCTGATCCGGCGAGCTCGCATTACGTTCCCCCGTTACCTCACATCAGCATCGTCGGCGCTGCGTGCATCACCGGCCGGCGCACGAGGCGGCGGTCTTCGCGCAGCAGCGTGGCGAAGGCGTCCGCGGTGACCGGCGGACTGAAATAGTAGCCCTGGATCAGATCGCAGTTGCGCGCGCCGAGGAGCTCGAGCTGGCCCTCGGTCTCCACGCCCTCGGCCACGACCTGCAGGTTGAGGCTATGCGACATCGTGATGATCGCCTCCGAGATCGCGAGGCTGCCCGGATCGGTGGTGATCTCGCGCACGAACGACAGGTCGATCTTGAGGCGATCGACCGGGAAGCGCTTGAGGTAGCTCAGGTTCGAGAAGCCGGTGCCGAAGTCGTCGATGGAAAGGGCGACGCCGGTGTCCTTCAGGCGCCACATGAGCGGCACGCTCTGCTCCGGGTTGGCCATCGAGATGCTCTCGGTGATCTCGAGCTCGAGGTACTTGGCCAGCAGACCCGCGTCCGCGAGCGCCTTCGAGACGACGCGATCGACGTCATCCTGGTCGCACTGGCGCGCCGACATGTTGACCGAGACCGGGATCGCGGTCAGCCCCTGCTCCTGCCACGCCTTGTTCTGCGCGCACGCCTGGCGCAACACCCATCCGCCGAGCGGCACGATGAGGCCCGACTCCTCCGCGAAGCCGATGAAGTCGCTCGGCCCGATGAGGCCCTTCTCGGGGTGGCGCCAGCGCACCAGCGCCTCGACGCCGACGATCGAGCCGTCGCGCAGGTCCACCTGCGGTTGATAGTGCAGCTCGAACTCATCGCGCTCGAGCGCGAGGCGCAGGCTCGATTCGAGCTCGAGACGCTCGCGGATGCGGTCGTTCACGTCGGCGGTGAAGAACTGGAAGCGGTTGCGGCCGAGCTCCTTCGCGCGGTACATCGCGGCGTCGGCGTGCTTGAGGAGCGTGGCGGCGTCTTGGCCGTCCTGCGGAAAGACACTCACGCCGAGGCTGCACGTGGGGCGGATCGGGCGATCGCCGAGGGTGAGCGGATGCGAGACCTGCGCGAGGAGCTTGCCCAGCACGGCGGTCACGTCGCCCTCGATCGCGGCGGCATCGCCCTTGGTGGGGATCACCACCACGAACTCGTCGCCGCCCAGGCGCGCGACCGTGTCGCTTTCCCGCACACAGACCCTCAGCCGGTCGGCGACGACTTTCAGGAGCTCGTCGCCCACGTCGTGGCCGAGGCTGTCGTTCACCAGCTTGAAGTTATCCACGTCGAGGAACACCGCCGCCACCGAGCCGCCCACGCGCCGCGCGTTCACGATCGCCTGTTGCAGGCGATCCTGCAGCAGGTTCCTGTTGGCGAGGCCGGTGAGCCCGTCGAAGTTGGCCTGGTGCGCGAGCTGCTCCTCGTAGCTCTTGGCTTCCGTCACGTCGTTCATCACGCCCACGTAGTGGGTGACTTCGCCGCGGTCCCCGCGCACCGGGGCGATGTAGAAGTCGTTCCAGAAGGGCCGCCCGTCCCTGCGGAAATTGCGCAGCACCGCGTGGCCTTCGCGCTTCTCGCGCAACGCGCGCCGGATCTCCTGCATGCCGGCCTGGTCGTGCTCGGCGCCGAGGAGGAATTCGATGCCGCGGCCGATCGCCTCCTCGGCCTTGTAGCCGGTGATTCGCTCGAAGGCGGGGTTCGCGTACTCGATGGGATGGCTCGGCAAGGACGAGTCGAAAATGAGAATCGCGTTGACGCTCGACTCGATGGCGCGGTTGCGAAGGTTCAGCGCGTGCTCGGCCACGCGGCGGATGTCGATCTCGTCCTGCAGCGCGCGGTACGCCTTCACTCGCGTCTGCGCGAGCTTCCAGGTCATCGTGCCGAGGCCCGCGAGGACGAGGATGAGAACGAGGCTCCCACCCGTCGCGCGCAGGAGATAGGCGCTGACGCGCTCGTTGGCCGCGGCGAGCTGCTCCCCCTCCGACAAGCCGACGATGACGGCGAGCGGAAAGTCGAAAAGCTCGCGCGCGCTGGTGTAGCGGCGCACTCCATCCCAGCGGTTCAGCGTGACGCCCGGCGTCTCATCGTCGCCGGCGGACACCGCCGCCGCGTAGGAGGTCGTGCCGCCGAAGTAGAGCGAGTCCCCGGTGCGGCGCGCGCGGAAGACGCCGTCGCGGCCGAGGATGGCGAGCACGCCGGCATTGCCGAGCTTGCCGGGATCGTAGCCGCTCACCAGGTAGGCGGCGGAGACCGAGACGATCGCCGCGCCCGCGAATGCGCCGCCGGGGCCGGCGAGCTTGCGGCTGAAATGGATCTTCCATTCGCCCGCGGTGCGCGTCGGAAGCGGCGGGCTCACCGCGACTTCCTCGTTCCCCCGCAGGGAGGCGAAGAAGTCCTGCTCCGCGACACTGCGCATGTCGGGCGGGCGGGTGCNNNNCTCACCGCGAAGACCAGGTCCGGCGGCAGGAGCCCCTTGGCCTTCAGGTCGGCGAGGTCGATGCGCCCGCCTCTCGACTCGTAGGCGAACTTGATGAACTTGAGCGATTGGTCGACCTCGCGTAGCACGCGCACGACGCGCGCCTCGTAGGTCTCGGCGAGCTCGAGGGTGGAGGTGCCCGCGGCGCGCTCGGCGGTGCCGTGCTCCACCTTGATCACGCTCAGGGTGCTTCCCCACACCACCACGAGGAGGATCACCGCGATGATCGGGAAAAGGAAATAGGGTTCGCCGAGGCGACTCAGGCCACGCTTGAGCGGCGGCGTGGAAAACTCCCGGCTTTCGCTTGTTGGTTTCACTTGTAAGAAATGCCACCCGGTTGATATGGAAATCTACGCGCGATGCCGGGAGATTTCTGTGGAGCAGCGCACATTTCCTCGTTTTTCTCCCTCTGCCTTGGGAGAGGGAGAAATGGAACCCATGCGCGGCCGGCACGTCGAACGCGGACCCCACTTGCGGAGAACCATCATGGCCACCAGCCCGCTCGATCCCTCCAACATCAGCTTTCGCGCGGACCGCATCCTCGGACGCGGCCACGGCACCGGAGCGCTCGGCCCCAGCGACAGCTCCGACAGCGGCAGCGACGTGCAGGGCGCCGCCGGGGAGTTGGGCGACGCCGGGCTGGATAGCGACTCCGACAGGAACGGCACCGGCGAACGCGCCTCTTCCGCGCCCGACAACGAGGTGAAGGAAGGCGCCGACATCGCTCCCGACCATATCGAGAATCTCGACCTCGACGAGGACGAAGAGCGCGACGCCGCGCGATGAGGCTCGCCGCACACCACCTGCACCGCTACCGGCAGATCGCCGCGCTGCTGTGGAAGTACGGCCGATCCGATCTCGTGGTGCAGATGGGCATCGACGAGACGATGGAGGCCGCCGACAGGCAGAAGCCGGCGCCGGCCGATGGCGAGGCCACCCCCGAGCAGCTCGCCGACGACCTGGAGGCGATGGGGCCCACCTATGTGAAGCTCGGCCAGGTCCTCGCGGGCCGGCCGGACCTCCTCCCTGCGGCATATCTCAAGGCGCTCTCGCGCCTGCAGGACAAGGTGAAGCCCTTCTCCTTCGCCGAGGTCGAGGCCATCGTCGAGGCGGAGCTCAAGGTGCGCATCTCGAAGGCGTTCCAGCGCTTCGACGTGGAGCCGAGGGCCGCCGCTTCCCTGGGGCAGGTCCACGCCGCGGTGCTGCGCGACGGGCGCGAGGTCGTGGTGAAAGTGCAGCGCCCCGACATCGCGCGGCAGGTCGAGGAGGACTTCGAGGTCCTCGCCGACATCGCCGAATTCTTCGAGGCGCATACGGACTTCGGCAAGCACCACCGCCTGGTCGAGACGCTCGAGGAGTTCCGCGCCGCGATCAGGCGCGAGCTCGACTACGGGCGCGAGGCGCAGAACCTCGTCGCGATGGGCAGGAACCTCGAGGAGTTCGAGCTGATCCGGGTTCCCCAGCCGATCACGGATTACTGCACGCGGCGCGTCCTCACCATGGAGCAGGTGCGCGGCACCAAGATCACCGAGCTGGGACCGGTCGCGCGCCTCGAGATGAACGGCCGCGAGCTCGCCGACCAGCTCTTCAAGGCCTATCTCAAGCAGGTGCTGGTCGAGGGGCTGTTCCACGCCGATCCCCATCCGGGCAACGTCTTCGTCACCGAGGACAACCGCATCGCGCTCCTCGACCTCGGGCAGGTGGGCCTCACCACGCCCGCGATGCAGGAGAGCCTGCTGAAGATCCTGGTCTCGGTGAGCGAAGGCAAGAGCGAGGACGCCTGCGCCGTCATCGTCCAGATCAGCGAGACCACGGAGCATTTCGATTCCGCCGCGCTCAACAAACGCATCGCCAGGCTCATCGTCGAGCAGCAGGGCCAGGGGTTGAGGCAGATCAATGTCGGCATGACGCTGCTGGAAGTCACGCGCACCGCCGCCGAGCTCGGCCTGTTCGTGCCGAGCGATCTCACGTTGCTGGGCAAGACCCTGCTGCAATTGGACGAAGTGGGCAAGATTCTCGATCCGGAATTCGACCCCAATGCCGCGATCCGCCGCAGCGCGACCGCGATCGTATCCAGGCGCCTCAACCGCGACGCGACCCCGGGCAGCATCATGAAGTCGGTGCTCGAGATCAAGGATTTCCTCTCGGGGCTGCCGGTGCGCCTGAACAAGATCATGGAAGCGCTCGCCAACCACGAGCTCGAGGTGAGGGTGAAGGCGGTCGACGCGAACCTCTTCATGGAAGGGTTCCAGAAGGTCGCCAACCGCATCACCACCGGCATCGTGCTCGCCGCGCTCATCATCGGCGCCTCGCTCATGATGCGCATCGAGACCTCGTTCCAGCTGATGGGCTATCCCGGTCTCGCGATCCTCTGCTTCCTCGGCGCCGGCGCGGGCGGCGTGTGGCTGCTCTTCTCGATCTTCATCCAGGACCAGAAGCAGGCGAAGGGAAGGCGTTCCCGCTAGGGCGCGCGGCCGGCAACCCGCTGGACCAGACGACCGATCGATTCAAGGCTCGCGCCGGGTCGCAGGGATTCCACAAACGCCGCATGCGCCGATTCGTCGTTCGCCGCGAGCCACTGGAAGCTTGCCTTCGGGCCCAGGTACCACAGGTTGCGCAGCGCGAAGTAGTCCTCGAGGAGCGCCATCAGCAGCCACGCGCGGCGGTAGTCGGCCTCGATGTCGGAATGCCCCGCGCGATCGAGCATCTTCCAGGCCCACACCCTGCGCGCCGCGATCTCATCGTCGGAGAGGCGCTCGGGCCCCGCGCGAAAAACCTCCTCCAGCCGCCCGAGAAGCTTGGTGCCGGCGGCATCTTTCTCGAAGAGCACGACCCCATCGCGCAGGTGCAGAAGGTCGCGCGTGGCTTCAAGCAGGCGCGCTTCGGGATGCACGAAGGCGTCGATATAGGCGCCACGCCATTTGCGCGCGTCGCGAAAGGTCTTCGCCGTTGAACCGAATCCCGCGAGGTCGTAGTCGCTGTCGAGGCGTGCGTCGCCCGCCGCACGCGAGCCGTAGAGAATCGCGGTGTGGCAGCCGTGGCGCGTGCGCAGGTCTTCGGCGATCTCGGCGAGGATGGGATCGGATTTCAAGGCGGGCCTAGAATAATCCCTTTTGTTTTCGGGACCCGCCATGACGACCACCGGTTTCAGCCGCACCACGGCGCAGACCAACGTCACCTATTCCTTCAAGCAGACGCTCGTCCCCGTTCCGGAAAAGCCCACCGCGATCCCCCCGACGATGAAGAGGATCGTCATCGTGGGCGGCGGCTCCGCGGGCTGGATGGCGGCGATGATCCTCGCCAACGCGTTCATCAGGAAGGGGATCGAGATCACCGTGCTCGAGTCCCCGGCGGTGCCGATCATCGGCGTCGGCGAGGGCTCCACGCCGTGGCTGCGCGGCTTCTTCGACGCGCTCGGCATCGAAGAGGCCGAGTGGATGCCGGAGTGCAACGCGACCTACAAGTGCGGCATCACCTTCGACGGCTGGTCCACCAAGCCGGGCTTCGAGAGCTACTTCCACCCGTTCGCCTCGATGCTCGACAACCTCACGATGGGGATGTTCGTGCACAACGCCCAGGCGCGCCTCAATGGCACCGACGTGCACGCGCATCCCAACCGCTTCTTCATCTCCTCGCACCTGGCCGAAGGCCACAAGGCGCCCAAGCCCGATCACAACTTTCCGTTCGACATCTGGTACGGGTACCACTTCGATGCCGTGCTCCTGGGACAATACCTGCACCGCAAGGCGCTCGAGCGCGGCGTGAAGTACAGGAGCTGCCACGTGGCCGAAGTGAAGCTCGGCGAGAAGGGCGACATCGCGTCCGTCACGACCAAGGAAGGCGAGACCATCGCCGCCGATTTCTTCGTGGACTGCACCGGTTTCGCCGGCGTGCTCATCCAGAAGGCGCTCGGCACGCCCTTCGTGAGCTTCGCCGAGAACCTCTTCAACGACTCGGCCATCGCGATCCCGACGCCGATCGGCGAGTCGATCCCGTCGCAGACGATCTCCAAGGCGCTCAGGCACGGCTGGATGTGGAAAATCCCGCTCACCAACCGCTTCGGCAATGGCTATGTGTATAGCTCCGCGTTCGTGTCGCCCGACGAGGCGGAGCGCGAGCTGCGCGAGACGCTCGGCCTCCTCGATTCGAAACAGGAAGCGCGCCACCTCAAGATGAAGATCGGCCGCGTCACCAAGCACTGGAACCGCAACTGCCTCGCCGTGGGCCTCTCGCAGGGATTCATCGAGCCGCTCGAGGCGACGGCGCTCCTCTTCATCCAGCGCACCGTCACGACCTTCGTGGAATTCGTCGAGGCGGGCGACGTGGGCGAGCGTGCACAGGACAAGTTCAACCAGAAGCTGAATGCGCACTTCGAGGGCACGCGCGACTACATCGTCACGCACTTCAAGACCAACTCGCGCACCGACACCGAGTACTGGCGCGCGTGCGCGGCCAACACCCACCTTTCCGATTCGCTGAAGCAGCTCTACGGCATGTGGATGTCCGGCAGGAGCATCGCCGCGGAAGTGGGCAGGCAGTCGATCGGGCAGGGTTATCCGATCTTCTCGTGGTACTGCATCATGGCGGGGATGGGGATTTTCCCGGAAGCCGGGGAGCTGCGCGCCCCGACCGCGAGCCAGAACCACTACAACCTCGCGGAAGTGGACAACCTCCTCGAGCGCAGCGCGCTCAACTTCCACCCGCAGGCCGAAGTCCTGAAGAACATCCCGCGCAAGAGAAAGGAAGGCTCGCTGCAGATCTACTTCTGGTGATCGGCCGCGGATTTCTCGACCGCGCGCAGGAAATCGTCGAGGCGCTTGCCGGGCTCATCGGGGAAGCGGTTGCCGATCACCACGTTCGCCATGCGGTCGAGGCGGAAATTGCGGAAGTCCCCGCGCATCTCGCACCACGCGGCAAGCGTCCAGCGCTGGCCCCAGAAGTAGAGGCCCAGCGGACGCGCGCTGCGCTCGCTCGCCTTGCCGCCCTCGTCCTTGTAGCCGAATGCGAGGCGCCGGCCTTCGACGATCGCTTCGCGCATGACGTCGAGCACCTTGCCGAGCTCGCGGTCGACGTGGAAGGTGGGCGCGTAGAGGCGCGTGCGATCCATGGCGATGCGTTTGTCGGAGGGTAGCGCCGCGGCGATCTTGTCGAGCGCGGCCTGCGCCGCGCGCGCGAGCTTGGGGCTCGACCACGCCTGCACCATGCGCGCGCCCGCGGTGAGCGCCTCGATCTCCTCGTAGTCGAACATGAGGGGCGGCAGGTCGAAGTCGCGTCTCAGCGCGTAGCCCACGCCCGCCTCGCCCTCGATCGGCACGCCGGAGAGTGAAAGGTCGCGCACGTCGCGGTAGACGGTGCGCTCCGACACCTCGAGCGCCGCGGCGAGATCGCGCGCCGTCGCGAACCTCCGCGCCCGCAGCACCTGCACCAGGCGGAAGAGGCGATCGGCGCGCCGCATCTAGCGGCTATCCTTCCAGTTCCACCACTTGAGCTTCTCGGGCTCGTGCACCGGCCGCGAGGCGTAGTAGACCGCGCAGCGGAAGACGTAGAGCACGCAACGGTCCTGCGTCGCGCCGGTCTTCTCGCACAGGCGGTCGTAGAGACGCTGCGGGTCCGCCTTCTTCAGGCCGGCGACCTTCTTCACGCCGAGGCTGCGCAGGTCTCCCGCCATCGCCGGCCCGATTCCGGGGATCGTCTGAAGCTCGTCCTTTACGACCGTCGCCATGTCGCCCTCCTCACTGCAGCGAATGAAGTCCCACACGATTGCCCTCGCTGTCGACGAAGTGAGCGTAGAACCCCATGCCCGGCGGTAGCGCGGTCTTGGGCGTGGCGACCTTGCCGCCGGCGGCTTTCACGCGCGCGAGCGGTTCGTTCAGGTCGGTCTTCGAGTGGATGTACACCACCGCTCCGTCCGCGCCCGGCTTGTATCCGTCGCCGGCGATGACGCAGCCGGAAACCGAATCGCCTTCGTGAGGGAATACGGCGAGGCTCGCGGGGCCCATCTTCTCGCGGATGAGCTGCGTGTCGAAGATCCTCTCGTAGAAACCCACGGCGCGATCGAAATCGGCCGCGGGAATCTCGAACCACACGGCGACGTTGTCAGGCTTGGTGGCGGCAGTCATTGTTGCTCTCCATGGTGGCGTGCGATGTGCACTGCCCCATTGGACGCCACCCCTCCTGACAGCGTGATGTCAGTAGCCTGCCGCAAGCCCCGTGTTCCGGCGTGGATCGTTGGCGCCGTAGAAGCGGTTGCTGCCGACGGCCTTGCCGCCCAATGACGGCGCGCCGACGAGGATCGCGGAAAGGTGGTTGGCGGGCTGCGGGCCGGAGAACTTGTGGCCCTTCTCCTCGAGGAGCTTTCTCGTGTCCGGGCTCAGCGCGAAGTTCTCGACGTTGGTCGTCTCGGGGAGCCACTGCTGGTGGAAGCGCGTCGCATCGACCGCCTCCTGGACGTTCATGCCGTAGTCGATCACGTTGAGGATGGTGTGCGCGACGGCGGTGATGATGCGGCTGCCGCCCGGCGTGCCGACCACCATCACCGTCTTGCCGTCCTTCAGCACGATCGTCGGGCTCATGGAGGAGAGCGGCGTCTTGGTCGGTGCGATCGAGTTCGCCTGGCCCTGCACCAGCCCGTAGAGGTTCGCCACGCCGACCTTGGAAGTGAAGTCGTCCATCTCGTCATTGAGGAGCACGCCGGTTCCGGCCGCCGTCACGCGCGCGCCGAACCATTCGTTGAGCGTGTACGTGACCGACACCGCGTTGCCGTCCTTGTCCACGATCGAGTAATGGGTGGTGTTGCTGCCTTCGTGCGGCGCGACGCCGGGTTTGATGTCCGCGGAAACGCCCGCCTTGTCGGGATCGATGGCCGCGCGGATCTTCGCGGCGTAGGCCTTGTCGAGCAGGCGATCGAGCGGGTTCTTCACGAAGTCGGGATCGCCGAGATAGCTGTTGCGGTCCATATAAGCGTGGCGCATCGCCTCGATCTGGTAATGGACCGCCTGGGCCGAGCGAAAGCCCAGATCCTTCATCGGGTAGCCCTCGAGGATGTTGAAGATCTCGCAGATCACGACCCCGCCCGAGCTGGGCGGCGGCGCGGACACGATGCGATAGCCGCGGTAGTCGCATTCGACGGGCGGCATCTCGCGCGTGTGGTACCGGTCGAGGTCCGCCTGCGTGATGATGCCCTTGCCCGCGGCGTTCGAAGCGACGATGGCCGCGGCGACCGGCCCCTTGTAGAAGCCGTCCTTGCCGTGGCGCGCGATGAGCCGCAGCGTCTTCGCGAGGTCCTTCTGCACGAGCCTCGCGCCGGGCTTGAACGCCTCGCCCTTGTGGGTGAAGATCGCGGCGCTCGCGGGATCGGCGGCGAGGTCTTCGGTGGCGGAGCGGAACATGTCCACGTCGCCCTGGTCGAGCGCGAAGCCCTTCTCGGCTAGCGCGATCGCGGGCGCGATGAGCGCCTCGCGCTTCAGCGTGCCGTACTTCTCTCGCGCATGCTCCATGCCCGCGACGCTGCCGGGCACCGCGACCGCGAGGTGGCCCTTGAGGCTCAAGCCCTTGACCACGTTGCCGCTCGCGTCGAGGTACATGTCGGGCTTCGCGGCAAGCGGCGCCACCTCGCGGAAATCGATGAAGGTCTTGCGGCCATCGGCGAGGTGGATCGTCATGAAGCCGCCGCCTCCGAGGTTTCCCGCGGCGGGATACACCACCGCGAGCGCGTAGCCCACTGCAACCGCGGCATCGACCGCGTTGCCGCCCTTGCGCAGGACATCCACGCCGACTTCGGTCGCGAGGTGCTGCGCAGTGACGACCATGCCGTTCTCGGCGGCGGTGGGCGCGACGGATGCGGCGCGCGCGGCGATGCACGTGGAGACGACGGCGAGGACGAGGATCTTGCGCAGATGCGGGCGGGCGAATGTCATGGCGGATCTCGCGGGGTCGAGGCGAGAAATTGTACTCGCGCTACACTGGCGCCATGACATATACCCTTCGCGCAATCCTGCTGAAGTTCATCTTTGGAGCCCTTTCCATGACCGCGAACGCGAGCCCGTGAACGAGAAGTACAAGTCGCGCGGCCTGGTGATCCTCGGCTTTCCCTCGAACGACTTCGGCCAGCAGGAGCCGGGCAGCGACAAGGAAATCGCGGAGTTCTGCGATCGCACTTATGCGGTCAAGTTTCCGATGTTCGCGAAGACCTTGGTGAAGGAGCCGGGCGGCTCGCCCGTGTTCGATGCACTGGCGAAGAAGACGGGCGAGCGGCCGAAATGGAATTTCCACAAGTACCTCATCGCGCGCGACGGCACCACTGCGACCAGCTACCCGTCGAAGGTGGACCCCGAATCGCCGGAGTTCCTCTCGAAGGTCGAAGAGCTCCTCAAGTAGCGCGGCGTCCGCGAGCAGACATGGCCCGATTCGCGGAGGCTCTCGCCGCCGGCCTGCTCGCGGGATGCGCGCACCTGGCGCCCCAGCCGCGCTACGAGATCGTCGGCTACTACGCGAGCTGGAAGGGCGCCGTCGAAGTCGATCCGGCGCTCCTCACGGTCGTGAACTACGCGTTCCTCGACATCTGCTGGGATGGCGTGCACGGCAATCCCGCGGTGGAGCGGCACCTGCCCTGCGAGGGCGCCAATGGCGCGATGGTGCTCGACAATCCCGCGGGAGACGGCGAGCAGCTCGCGCGTCTTGCCGCGCTCAAGGCGACGAATCCCCGGCTGCGGCTCGTGGGATCCGTGGGGGGCTGGACGCGCTCGAACCGCTTCTCGGACATGGCGGCCAGCCCCGCGACGCGCGCGGCGTTCATCGTCTCGGCGGTCGCGTTCGTGCGCCGGCACCATTTCGACGGCGTGGACATCGACTGGGAATACCCGGGTGCGATCGGCGTGCCGTGCGCGGCGGGCTTCACGTGCGAGCGTGCCGAAGACAAGCGCAACTTCGTGGCGCTGGCGCGCGAGCTTCGCGCCGCGCTCGATTCCGCGGGCGCCGCCGACGGCAGGCACTATCTCGCGACGATTGCCGCCGGTTGCGACCGCTCATTCGTGATCGACAATCTGGAGCCCGCGTGGATCGCGCGGCTATCGGCGAGCCTCGACTGGATCAACCTCATGACCTACGACTACCACGGTACGTGGGAGACGCGCGCGGGGATGGTCGCGCCGCTCGGCAACGACGCGCTCGATCCGGCGGGCACGAACATCGAAGCCACGGTGAAGCTCTACATCGACGCGGGCGTGCCGCCGCGCAGTCTCACGCTCGGCCTTCCGTTCTACGGCAAGGGCTGGATCGGATGCGAGGCCGGGCCGCGCGGCGACGGGCTCTACCAGCAATGCACGGCGTCGGTTTCCGATCCGCGCGAAGCGACGTACTCGTACTCGATGCTGCGCACCCAGGGATATCTCATCGAAGGGCTCGCCGGGCGCGGTTTCGCGCGGCATTGGAGCGCGGCCGCGCAAGGGCCCTACCTGTACAACCCCGCGTCGCGCACTTTCATCGCGTACGACGACGAGGACTCGGTGCGCGGCAAGATGCGATACCTCGTGCGCCAGGGCCTTCGCGGCGCGATGTACTGGGAAATCGCGCTGGACAACGGAAGCGAGCTCGCGAGGGTCGTCTCCGGCGAGCTGCCTCATTGACCCGCAGCAAGGTCACGCATTGATTTTCGCGCATTCATTAAGGTCTTCCCAGCCCTCCCCCAAGGGGGAGGGAGGCTCAGGCGGCCTTCTTCTCCTTCACCTTGGCCTTGTCGAAAGTGAAGACGCCGTTCTTCGAATCCACGAGGATCGTGTCCTTGGGCGCGAACTTGCCCTCGAGGATCGCCCTCGACAGCGGGTTCTCGATCTGCTGCTGGATCGCGCGCTTCAGGGGGCGAGCCCCGTACACCGGGTCGAAGCCGGCGCGGGCAAGTTCCGCGACCGCGGCTTCCGACACCTCGATCGACATGTCCATCGCCTCGACACGCTTGCTGAGGTCCTTCAGCTGCACCTTGGCGATCGACGCGATGTTCTTCTCGTCGAGCGCGTGGAACACCACGATCTCGTCGATGCGGTTGATGAACTCCGGGCGGAAATGCGACTTCACCTCGCCCATCACCGCGAGCTTCACCACCTGGTAGTCCTGGTCGGCCATCTGCTGGATCATCTGGCTGCCGAGATTCGACGTCATGATGAGCACGGTGTTCTTGAAGTTCACGGTGCGGCCCTGGCCGTCGGTCAGGCGCCCGTCGTCGAGCACCTGCAGGAGCACGTTGAAGACATCCGGGTGCGCCTTCTCGATCTCGTCCAGGAGGATCACCGCGTAGGGCTTGCGGCGCACGATCTCGGTCAGGTGCCCGCCCTCCTCGTAGCCGACATAGCCGGGCGGCGCGCCGATCAAGCGCGCGACGGAATGCTTCTCCATGTACTCGGACATGTCGATGCGCACGAGGTGGTCCTCGGAATCGAACAGGAACTCCGCGAGCGCCTTCGATAGCTCGGTCTTGCCCACGCCCGTGGGACCGAGGAAGAGGAACGAGCCGTAGGGCCGGTCCGGGTCCGAGAGGCCCGCGCGCGAGCGCCGGATGGCGTCGGCGACGAGGCGCACCGCCTCGTCCTGGCCGACGACGCGCTGGTGCAGTCGCTCTTCCATGTTGATCAGCTTCTCGCGCTCGCCCTGCAGCATCTTCGATACCGGAATGCCGGTCGATCGCGACACCACTTCCGCGATCTCCTCCACACCCACCTGGGTACGCAGGAGCTTGTTCTTGTCCTGCGCCGACGCGGACGAAGCCTCGGCCTCCTTCAGCTGTTTCTCCAGCTGCGGGATCTTGCCGTACTGCAGCTCGCTCATCTTCTGCCAGTCGCCCTTGCGCTTGGCCTCTTCCATCGCGAGCTTGGCCTTCTCGAGCTCTTCCTTCACGTGCGTGGAGCCCTGCACGCGCGCCTTCTCGGCCTTGAGGATCTCCTCGTAGTCCGCGTATTCCTTCTCGAGGCGCTTGATCTCGTCGTCGATGTGCGCGAGCCGGCGCTTGGACGCCTCGTCCTTCTCCTTCTTCACCGCCTCGCGCTCGATCTTCAGCTGGATGATGCGCCGGTCGAGGCGGTCCATCACCTCGGGCTTGGAGTCGATCTCCATCTTGATGCGCGAGGCGGCCTCGTCGATCAGGTCGATCGCCTTGTCGGGGAGAAAGCGGTCCGTGATGTAGCGGTGCGAGAGCTCGGCGGCCGCGATGATCGCGGGGTCGGTGATGTCCACGCCATGGTGGACTTCGTACTTCTCCTTCAACCCGCGCAGGATGGCGATGGTGTCCTCGACCGACGGCTCCTCGACCATCACCTTCTGGAAGCGCCGTTCGAGGGCCGCGTCCTTCTCGATGTACTTGCGATACTCGTCGAGCGTGGTGGCGCCCACGCAGTGCAATTCGCCGCGCGCGAGCGCCGGCTTCAGCATGTTGCCCGCGTCCATTGCGCCCTCGGCCTTGCCCGCGCCCACCATGGTGTGGATCTCGTCGATGAAGACGATGGTCTGGCCCTCGTCGTGGGCGAGCTCCTTCAGCACGTTCTTCAGGCGCTCCTCGAATTCGCCGCGGTACTTGGCCCCGGCAATGAGGAGCCCCATGTCGAGCGACAACACGCGCTTGCCGCGCAGGCCCTCGGGCACCTCGTCGTTCACGATCCTCTGCGCGAGGCCCTCGACGATGGCGGTCTTGCCCACGCCGGGCTCGCCGATGAGGACCGGGTTGTTCTTGGTGCGCCGCTGCAGAACCTGGATCACGCGGCGGATCTCCTCGTCGCGGCCGATCACCGGGTCGAGCTTGCCGTTCCTCGCGCGCTCGGTGAGGTCGATGGTGTATTTCCTGAGCGCCTCGCGCTGGCCCTCGGCGTTGGCGTCGTGCACGGTCTCGGAGCCGCGCACCGCCTTCACGGCGTTGTCGAGCGCGTTGGGATCGACGCCATGCTGCTTGAGGAGCCGCCCGGTCTCGCCCTTGTCGCGGGCGGCTGCCAGCAGGAAGAGCTCGGATGCGATGAACTGGTCGCCGCGCTGGGTGGCTTCCCGGTCGGTGAGGTTGAGGAGGTTGTTCAGGTCGCGCGAGATGGTGATCTCGCCGCCGGTGCCCTCGACCTTGGCCATGCGCTCGATGGAATCCTCGAGCGCCTTCCGCAGCGGCTGCACGTTCACCCCGGCGCGCTGCAGGAGCGAGGCGGTGCCGCCGTCGTCCTGGTCGAGGAGAGCGAGGAGCAGGTGCTGCGGCTCGATGAAGCCGTTGTCGTGCGCGAGCGCGAGGCTCTGCGCGTCGGCGAGCGCCTGCTGGAACTTGGTGGTGAGCTTGTCGATTCTCATGGCCGTCTCTGGGTCGAATTCTCCCCCTTAGATGGTGGCGGCGCCAGCGCGTTCAAGCCTGGGCGGGGCGCCCGTGGTGGTATCCTTTCGACGCCTCCGCCAATGCCAGATCTCCACCACGCCCTCGAGGAAACGGTTACCCGTGACGTGACGCGCGCCCTCGCCGAGGACGTGGGCTCCGGGGACCTCACCGCGCGCCTCATTCCCGAGGACAAGACCGCCCATGCCCGCCTCATGACGCGCGAGAGCGGGGTCCTTTGCGGGGTCGAGTGGTTCCGCCGCACCTTCGAGGAGCTCGACCCCGACGTCGAGATCTTCTGGCACCACAAGGACGGCGACGACGTCGTGGCCGGCTCTTCGCTCTGCGAGCTCGAAGGCAAGGCGCGCGCCATCCTCACCGGGGAGCGCACGGCGCTCAACTTCGTGCAGCTCCTGTCCGGCGTGGCCACGCGCACGCGCCTTTTCGTGCGCGCGGTGCAGGGCACGCGCGCCCGCATCCTCGACACGAGGAAGACGCTCCCGGGGCTGCGCATGGCCGAAAAATACGCGGTCGTGACGGGCGGCGGGAAAAACCACCGCATCGGCCTCTACGACGGCATCCTCATCAAGGAAAACCACATTGTCGCGGCGGGCGGATTGCGCCAGGCGGTGAAGGCCGCGCAGCACGGGGCGGATCCGGACACCATGCTGCAGGTGGAGGTGGAGACGCTCGAGCAGCTGCGCGAGGCGCTCGACGCGGGCGCGAAGCTGATCCTCCTCGACAACTTCGACCTGGCCCGCATGCGCGAGGCCGTGAACATCGCCGGCGAGCGCGCCGAGCTCGAAGCCTCCGGGGGCGTCACCCTCGAGACCGTGCGCGCCTTCGCCGAGACGGGCGTGCAGCGCATCTCCGTCGGCTCGATCACCAAGGACGTGAAGGCGCTCGATCTCTCGATGCGCTTCATGCATTGATCAACAAGGAACCCCATGCGCCTCTTCCTCGCCTTCCTCGCCGCCCTCACCCTTTCCGCCTGCGCCACCACGGGAGGCGATCCGCGCGATCCGTGGGAGGGCCTCAATCGCAAGACCTTCGCCTTCAACGACGCGCTCGACCGCGCGGTGATGAAGCCGATCGCGCAGGGCTACCAGAAGGTGACGCCCGCGTTCGCCCAGGAGGGCGTCAACAACTTCTACGCGAACCTCGAGGACATCGGCACCACCCTGAACAACCTCCTGCAGGGGAAGGTGAAGGAAGGCGCCGGGGATGCCGCGCGCTTCGTGGTGAATACCGTGATCGGCGTCTTCGGGCTGTGGGACGTGGCGACCCCCATGGGCCTCGAGAAGCACGACGAGGACTTCGGCCAGACGCTCGGCTGGTATGGCGTGCCGCCGGGGCCGTACTTCGTCATTCCCTTCCTGGGGCCTTCCAGCGCGCGCGACGCGCCGGCGCGCGCGGTCGATCCGAGCTGGTTCTACAACGACTACCTTCCCGACCGCGTGTACTGGAGCTGGTGGGGCCTCGACCAGGTCCGCACGCGCGCCAACCTGATGAAGGCAGAAAGCATCCTCGACCAGGCGGCGCTCGACCGCTATACGTTCGTGCGCGACGCCTGGCTGCAGCGCCGGCGCAACCAGGTCTTCGACGGTAACGCGCCGCGGGAGAAGGACGACCAGTAGATGACGCTGGGCTGGAAACTCCTCGTCGTCTTCGTCGCCTTCCTCGCGATCCTGGCCACCGTGGTCTGCGTCGCCTTCCGCGAGCGCACGCGGGGCAAGGCGCTCGTCCCCGGCGACCGCGCGGGCGAACAGGCGCAGGACGCCCGTGTGATGACGGTCATCTTCTCGGCGATCATCGGCGGCATGCTGCTCACGATCCTGGTCGGCTGGCTGGTGTTCATGTAGCGATGGCGTTCGAGAAGACCTTCCGGGTTTCCCGGGCGCGCCCTCGACCGCTCCGAGGATTTCCACATGCTGGAATCGAGTATCAAGAAATAAGTCGTACCTGACACGACTTATTGGCGGCAGGCGGCCCACGGTGACACGCCTGTCCGCGCCCGCCCGCTACTTGCGCCTGAGGAGGAGCGTCCCCGCGAGCACGACGAGCGCCGTCGATATCACGGCGATCACCACGCGGGCGCCCGGGTTCATGGTCGTGAGCGTGGGCGCGAGGTTGGAACCGCTGGCGGTAAAGGCAAGCGCGTCGGTGTCGTCGGGCAGCGCGCCGATCATCGCCACCGCGCCGGTCGCGGTGTTGATGGTGACCAGGCGCGTATTGGCCGGCGAGCCGCCGTTGGAGTTCACCGCGAGGAGGAGCCCCGATGGCGAGAACGACATCGAGTTGATCTGCGTCGAGAAAGGCGCACCGGTGAGCGGCGGGCCCACTTGCAGGGCACCCGTGGCGAGGTCGACGTTGTCGAGCGTGCCGCTCGCACCCTTGGAGGTCACGTACACCATGCCGTTCGGATCCACCGCGATGCCCGCGGGACTGCCCGCCGGGCCGGCCTTGCCGATCGGCGAGACGACAGCGCTCGAGGTGTTCACCGCGCCCAGCTGGGAGGTGGCCGGCAGCCAGACGTACAGTGTGCCCTTCGCGTCGAAAGCGATGTCCGAGCCGATCATGCCGAGGTCGCCGACGAGCGTCGCGGCGCCGCTGGTGGGATCGATCGTGACGAGCGAGCGCGGGTGGTTGGGCGATTGCTCGGAGGTGATCCCATAGAGCACGCCGGTGGAAGGATGCGCCGCCATGCCGGTGACGCCGATCGGCTTGGAGCCCGGCAGGCGAATCGCGCCCACCAGCGTCGCGGTGCCGTTGGCGAGGTTCACCGCATAGAGGTTTCCCGCGATCGGCGCGTCGAGCGCGAGGCCGCTGCGCACGCTCGCGGCATAAAGCGTGTGCACCGCGGCGGCGACGTCGGCCGCCCCCAGGCCCGCCACCACGATCAGAATGCGCAGAAACATTTTGTTACGCCCTATCATGGGGCGCATCTTACTATGCGGATCGCGCCTCGATGAAACGTTTGACGGCTTCCGCATCGGGTTTCATGAGGATCACGCGCTGCGGCAGCTCCTCGATTCCCTCGAACCCCGCGGGGCGGGGCGCATGCACGCCCAGCGCCTCGACGATGGTGTCGTCGAACTTGGCCGGCAGCGCCGTCTCCAGGCAGATCATCGGGTAGCGCGCCTCGCGCATGCGCAGGGCGATCTTCACGCCATCGGCGGTATGCGGGTCGATCACCTCGCCGTACTTCTCCTTCACCAGGCGGATCGTCTTCACGCGGTCCTCGTGGGTGCTGCGCCCCGAGACGAAGCCGGAATCCTCCTCGATCTTCTCCCACGCCTTGTCGGTCGAAAGGTCGAAGCCGCCCTCCTCCTCCACCTGCTTCCAGAGCCACGCCACCTTCTCGCCGTCGCCGTCGACCGAATCCCAGATGAAGCGCTCGAAATTGGACGCCTTCGAGATGTCCATGGAAGGGCTCGAGGTGGCGTACGTATCCGCGGCCTTGCGCGGCCGGTAGCGCCCGGTGCGGAAGAACTCGTCGAGCACGTCGTTCTCGTTGGTGGCGAGCACCAGGCGGCGGATCGGCAGGCCCATGCGCTTGGCGACGTGGCCCGCGAAGATGTTGCCGAAATTCCCCGTGGGCACCGCGAACGAAACCTGCTCGTCGTTGCCGCGGGTCGCCGCGAAGTAGCCCTTGAAGTAGTAAACGACCTGGGCCACGACGCGCGCCCAGTTGATGGAATTCACCGCGCCCAGGTGGTGCGTTTCCTTGAACGCGAGGTCGGACGCGACCGCCTTCACGATGTCCTGGCAGTCGTCGAACATGCCCTCGATCGCGACGTTGAAGATGTTCGCGTCGGCGAGCGCGTACATCTGCGCGCGCTGGAAGGCGCTCATGCGGCCGTGGGGGGAGAGCATGAAGACCTTGATGCGCGCCTTGCCCTTCAGCGCGTGCTCCGCGGCCGAGCCGGTGTCGCCGCTGGTGGCGCCGAGGACATTCAGCGTGCGGCCCTGCCTTTCCAGCACCTGCTCGAAGAGGCGCCCGAGGAGCTGCATCGCGATGTCCTTGAACGCGAGCGTGGGCCCGTTGGAAAGCCCGAGGACATGCAGGTTGGGCTCGAGCGTGCGCAGCGGCGTGATGTCCGGCGTGGCGAAATTCTCCTTCGTATAGGTCTCGAACACGGCGCGCTTGAGCTCGGCGCCGGGATATTCGGCTGCGAAGAAACGCAGGATCTCGAAGGCGAGTTGCGGATAGGCGAGGTCGCGCATCGCCTGCAGCTTCACCGGCATGATGCGCGGCCACTGCTCCGGCACCATGAGCCCGCCGTCGGGGGCAAGGCCCTCGAGGAGGATGTCGGTGAAGGTTTGTGAAGCCGTGTGGCCGCGCGTACTGACGTACTTCAAAGCAGCTCTTCGAGCCTGATCCGCACCACCGGTGCGGGGATCGTGGCGAGCGCCTCGATCCTGCGCAGCGCCGCGTTCACGTTCTTCTCCAACGTGCGGTGGGTAAGGATCACCACGTCGACCTGGTCCTCGCCCTCGCCCGCCTCCTTCTGGAAGATCGCGTCGATGGAGATCGAGAGGTCGGCGCAGATGCGCGTCACGTCGGCGAGCACGCCGGGACGGTCGAGCGCGCGCAGCCGCAGGTAGTAGCCGGTCTCGATGTCCTCCATCGAGAGGATCGGCGTGTCGGCGAGGCGGTCGGGCTGGAACGCGAGGTGCGGCACGCGATGCTCGGGGTCGGAGGTCGCCATGCGCGTCACGTCGACGAGGTCCGCCACCACCGCGCTCGCGGTGGCCTCGGCGCCGGCGCCGCGCCCGTAGAAGAGCGTGGGCCCGACCGCGTCGCCCTTCACCAGCACCGCGTTCATCACGCCCTCCACGTTGGCGATGAGGCGCCGGGCGGGAATCAGCGTCGGATGCACGCGCAGCTCGATGCCCTTCGGCGTGCGCCGCGTGAGCCCGATCAGCTTGATCCGGTAGCCCAGCCCCTCCGCATACTTCAAGTCGATCGCGGTGAGCTTGGTGATGCCCTCGGTGTACGCCTTGGCGAACTGCATCGGGATGCCGAACGCGATCGCGGCGAGGATGGTGAGCTTGTGCGCGGCGTCGATGCCGTCCACGTCGAAGGCGGGATCGGCCTCGGCGTAGCCCAGGCGCTGTGCTTCCGCGAGCACCATGTCGAACGGCAACCCCTTGTCGCGCATCTCCGAGAGGATGTAGTTGCAGGTGCCGTTGATGATCCCCGCGATCCACTCGATGCGGTTGGCGGTAAGCCCCTCGCGGATCGCCTTGATGATCGGCACGCCGCCCGCCACCGACGCTTCGAACGCCACCATCACGCCGGTCCTGTGGGCGGCGGAGAAGATCTCGGTGCCGTGCTTGGCCAGCAGCGCCTTGTTGGCGGTGACGACGTGCTTGCCGCTTTCGATCGCGCGCAGCACGAGGTCGCGCGCGGCGGTCTCGCCGCCGATCAGCTCCACCACGATGTCGATGTCCGGGCGCTCGATGACGTGCCCCGCCGTAGGGACCAGCTCGATGCCCTCGAGGGAGACCGCGCGCTCCTTCTTGAGGTCGCGCGCGCTCGCCACCGTGATCACGATGTCGCGCCCGGCACGGCGCGAGATCTCCTCGCGGTTGCGGCGCAGCACCTCGATGGTGCCGCTGCCGACCGTGCCGAGGCCGAGCAGTCCTACCTGGATGGGTTTCACGAGAACTTGACGCCGGTGGGGGTCTTGCCGATCTTCTTGTCGAAGTGGAACGACGTGATGGTCATCCCCTCGCGGAAATAGAACTTGTGCGCCTGCTGGCGCTGCGCGCCGGAGTCGAGCGAGAAGGTGTCGCAATTGCGCTCGCGGCAGACGCCCTCCATGTACTGCATGAGCGCGCGGCCCACGCCGGTCGAGCGCTTCGCCTCGTCGGTGACGAGATCGTCGCAGTAGAGGTCGCGGCCCGAATGGGTCTTCTCTAGGATGCGAAAGACGGTGACGCCGCGCACCTCGCCGCCTTCGACCGCCACCGCCATCTGCGCGCCGCCCGCGAGCACCTCGCGCAGGCGGCCCGTGTAGTCGGCCAGGTGCGGGCGCAGTTGCCGATGCACGCGTTCGGCCGCGGCGAGAAGCCCGGGATCGGTGATCTCGCCCTTCTCGTTGGACACCGCGACCACCTTCATTTGGCCGGGTCTTTGCGCAGCATTTCCTTGATCCCCCGCAGCGCTTGCCTGAGGCGGCTCTCGTTCTCGATCAAGGCGAAGCGCACGTGCTCGTCGCCGAAGTCGCCGAAGCCCACGCCGGGCGACACCGCGACCTTGGCGTCCTTGAGGAGCTTCTTCGCGAACTCGATCGAGCCCATGGCGCGGTACTGCTCGGGGATGCGCGCCCAGATGTACATCGAGGCCTTGGGCTTTTCCACCATCCAGCCGGCGTCGTGCAGGCCCTTCACCATGACGTCGCGGCGTTTCTCGTACTTGGCGCGGATCTCCTCGACGCACTCCTGCGGGCCTTCGAGGGCCGCCACGGCCGCCACCTGCAGCGGGGTGAAGGTCCCATAGTCGTGGTAGCTCTTGATGCGCGCGAGCGCGTTCACGAGCTCGTGATTTCCGACCATGAAGCCGATGCGCCAGCCCGCCATGTTGTAGCTCTTCGACATCGTGAAGAACTCCACGGCGACTTCGCGCGCGCCCGCGACCTGCATGATCGAGGGCGCCTTCCAGCCGTCGAAAGTGATGTCGGCGTAGGCGAGGTCGTGCACCACGAGGATGCCGTGCTGCTTGGCGAGCGCCACGACTTTCTCGAAGAAGTCGAGCTCGACGCACATCGCCGTCGGGTTCGAGGGGAAGCCGATGATCATCATCTTCGGCTTGGGGAAGAGCTCGCGGATGGCGCGCTCGGCCTCCGCGAAGAAGTCCACGCCGGGCGTCATGCGCACCGAGCGGATGTCGGCGCCGGCGATGATCGCGCCGTAGATGTGGATCGGATAGCTCGGGTTGGGGACCAGCACCGTGTCGCCGCGGTCGAGCGTGGCGAGCATGAGGTGCGCGAGGCCCTCCTTGGAGCCGATGGTGACGATCGCCTCGCGGTCCATGTCGAGGTCCACGTCCCAGCGGCGCTTGTACCACTGGCAGATCGCGCGGCGCAGCTTCGGGATGCCCTT